>Ga0209633_10000624_pt1 | contig 40189 bp, 37 predicted proteins | sample Cruoilmetagenom1_FD_187290 | JGI IMG/M metagenome (GOLD analysis project Ga0209633, IMG submission 187290) | Oil polluted marine microbial communities from Coal Oil Point, Santa Barbara, California, USA - Sample 1 (SPAdes) (version 2) | ecosystem: Environmental > Aquatic > Marine > Oil seeps ...
CAGATGAAAGCGCAAGGAGAGTTGATGCAGGTGTTCCACCACCTTGTGCGACATCTGGCGCATGGCGCCATGGCGAACACGGGCAAACAGGGAATCCCTGAGTTCGTTGAACACGGAGCCGGACAGGCGCAAGAGTCCGTAGATCAGCAGAAACAGGATGGGCAAGACCAGTTCGCTGTTTTTTGAGGCATCCAGTGAATCAACGATTTCTTTTAGCGCCAGGGGGACGGCGACAACGGCCATTTTCGATAATATCAGGGCGCTCAGGGCAAGGATGACCCGGCCTCGGTATGTCCAAAGATAGGGCAAGAGACTTTTCAAGGTTCTTAAATCTTTGCGGTTCCCCTCGGGCTGGTTGGTGTGGTGGTGATAACCTGCAGACATGAAACTTCCGGAATAGAGTTAGCTGATTTTCTGATCAGACATTCAAGGGTATATCCGGTAATTTTACGATTGTTTGGAGCGAATAGCACGACGAATTATAAATATCATTATTCTGGCGTTATTCTGGGCCGACCAATCAGCTGATGGCTGCATGGCAAGAGTGGCTTTAATTTGTCTGACACGCTCAAGAAGCATCACGACAGGCCGTGATAAGGCTTATGGTCTTTAAAATCTTTTACCAGGAGTTGTTATGAAACCCGATTCAGATGAACTGCAGCAGGCGCTGGCAATGGCAGAAACAATGAGAGAAACCGATGGAGATCCCCATTATCTAGCCAAGTCTTTGATTTATTTGAATCATCGCGCTGAGGTGTTAGAGAAGGTCTATGCTGCCGCCAATCGCTATATGCGTTTTGGTCAGGGGGAGCACGAACATGCTCAGTTATTACAGGCCCTGGAGGCGGCGCGTTTGGGTGATGATCGTGAACTTGGCTTGTAAGCTATTAATTTAATGATAATTTTCAGGGTTGATTTTATCTAATCTGCTATCATATTTGTTAGTAACAGGTTACAATATTTTAGATATTACTAATATTTCTATCGGAAAGGTGTCTTTATGCCAATTTATGAATACAAGTGTTCTGAATGTGAACATACATTGGAAAAGTTACAGAAAATGTCAGACGATCCCATCGTGGATTGTCCCGAGTGTGGTAAACCGGGCCTGGAAAAAATGATTTCAGCGGCGGGATTCAGGCTCAAAGGTGGCGGCTGGTATGAGACTGACTTTAAATCCGGCAGCAAGAAAAATGTAGCAGAATCAGGCAAATCATCTTCCAGTTCCTGTAGTAGCGGTTCCTGTCCCGCCAGTTCTGACTAACCACACTTGATCATCATTCCGTGGGTACCCTGAAAAAATACCTGATTGCCGGTGTCCTGGTGTGGTTACCCCTGGGGGTGACTGTCCTTGTCGTCAAGCTGTTTGTCGATCTCATGGACTGGACGCTGTTGCTGATCCCCTTGCAGTACCGACCCGAAACCCTGCTGGGGTTCTCTGTGCCAGGTTTCGGGGTCATTTTGTCCATTATTATTATCCTGTTTACCGGGATGATCGCCGCCAATTTACTGGGTGGCAAATTGGTGGCGCTCTGGGAATTGATCCTGTCGCGCATTCCCCTGGTGCGTTCGGTCTATGCGGCAGTCAAACAGCTGACCGAAACCCTGTTTTCCTCTTCCGGGCAGTCTTTCCGTAAAGTGCTGATGATCGAGTATCCCCGCAAAGGTGCATGGACGTTGGCATTCCAAACCGGAACCGAGATAGGCGAGGCCCAACGCAAGACCGGCGAGGAAGTGGTGAATGTGTATGTGCCCACTACCCCCAACCCGACATCCGGGTTTTTCCTGATGATCCCAAAAAAGGATGTTATTGAGCTCGATATGAGCGTCGATGAGGGTCTTAAAATGATCATATCCATGGGCGTGGTCGTTCCAGGGTCTGAATCTGCTCCTGTTGAAGAAAAAAAGGCCTGATAACTTGCACAGGTCCTGCCAAGGACGTAACATTTCCCGTTTTCAGCACTATTGAAGGCCAGGGTCGATGCCAGAGCCTGAACATACTTTACTTTTGGAAGATTATTTATGCGCAGCCATTATTGCGGACATTTAAATGAAGATCACCTGGACCAGGAAGTTGAAATTTCCGGCTGGGTACACCGGCGTCGAGACCATGGTGGAGTCATATTCATCGATCTACGTGACCGTGAAGGATTGGTCCAGGTTGTTTTTGATCCTGACAAGCCTGATATTTTCGAGACCGCTGAACGGGTACGTAACGAATTTGTGTTGCGTATTAAAGGCAAGGTGCGCAAACGCCCGGAAGGGACGAGCAACAGTGACCTGTCTACCGGCGCGATCGAGATTCTCGGCCAGGGGCTGGAGATACTGAATACCGCCGAGACGCCACCCTTCCAGACAGATATAGAAGACAACGAAGTCTCGGAGGAACTGCGTCTGCGCTATCGCTATATCGACCTGCGTCGCCCGCGCATGTTGCAGCGCTTGCAGATACGTTCACAGATTACCCGTGTATTAAGGGAATTTCTGGATACGAATGGTTTTATGGATGTCGAGACACCCATGTTGACCAAGGCCACGCCAGAGGGTGCGCGCGATTATCTGGTACCCAGTCGAACCCATCAGGGTGAATTTTTTGCACTGCCGCAGTCACCACAGATCTTCAAACAATTACTGATGATGTCCGGACTGGATCGTTATTATCAGATCGTACGTTGTTTTCGTGATGAGGACCTGCGCGCGGACCGTCAGCCGGAGTTTACCCAGCTCGATATCGAGACGTCGTTCCTGTCAGAAGAGCAGATCATGGAAATGATGGAGGCAATGATGCGGGAAGTTTTTGCCAGGGTGCTGGAAGTCCCTTTGCACGACCCGTTTCCGAGGATGACCTACAACGAAGCCATGTTGCGTTATGGTTCGGATAAGCCTGATCTACGCATCCCCCTGGAACTGGTGGATGTTGATGATGTTATGCAAGACGTGGAATTCAAGGTGTTTTCAGGACCGGCGAATGATCCGCGCGGACGCGTAGCCGCATTAAGGTTGCCGAAGGGTTGTGAGCTTAGCCGAAAGGAAATTGATGACTATACCCAGTTTGTCGGAATATACGGCGCACGTGGGCTGGCCTATATCAAGGTCAATGACGTCGCCCAGGGCAGGGAAGGTATGCAATCACCGATCCTCAAGTTCCTGCCGGATGAGGCCATTGCCACGATAATGCAACGCACCGCCGCTGAAGACGGCGATCTGGTGTTTTTCGGTGCCGATTCGGCCAAGGTAGTGAATGAGTCATTGGGTGCATTGCGCGTCAAGCTGGGTCATGACCGTGGCCTGGTGGAACATGGTTGGCGTCCGTTATGGGTAGTCGACTTTCCGATGTTTGAATACGATGAGACATCCAAGCGTTGGACATCACTGCATCATCCCTTTACCTCACCGAAAGAGGAACATCTCGATCTGCTCGATTCCGATCCGGAAGCCTGTTATTCAAGGGCCTATGACATGATATTGAATGGAACCGAAGTCGGAGGTGGTTCCATGCGTATCTATCGATCCGAGGTGCAGGAAAAGGTATTCAGGCAGCTGGGTATTGATGACAAAGAGGCCGAAGACAAGTTTGGATTTCTGTTACAAGCGCTGAAGTATGGGTGTCCACCCCACGGCGGTATCGCTTTTGGACTGGATCGACTGGTCATGTTGATGACGGGTGCCTTGTCTATCCGTGATGTCATGGCATTCCCGAAAACACAAACGGCCAGTTGCCCATTAACCCAGGCCCCCTCGGAAGTCAGTCAGGCACAATTGAGTGAACTCGGTATTCGTCTGCGTAAACCGGCATCAGGTACCCCCGACCAGTAAGGATCATGTCGACAGCGGCTGCTTACAAACGGCCTGAATCTGTCCTGGTGGTGATTTACACGACTGTAGGGCAGGTTCTGTTGCTGAATCGGACTCGGCCTCATGGTTTCTGGCAGTCGGTTACCGGTAGCCTGGAGTGGGATGAACATCCATTGCAGGCAGCTATCAGGGAAGTCTATGAAGAAACCGGCATCAAGACCGACAAGATCAGGGACTGCCAACAACAAAACACGTTTACCATCCGAGCTGAATGGCGAGATCGTTATGATCCGCAAGCGACAGAAAACACTGAGCATGTGTTTACCCTGGAGCTAGAAGATCGGGTCGATATTCAACTTAATCCACAAGAGCATAGTGAGTACCGCTGGTTAGCCTATGAGCAGGCCGCAGAGCAGGTTTTTTCCTGGAGTAATCGTGACGTGATCCGGGATTTGTTTTAGTTTTTGCCTGTATCTGGAAGGTATTCATTCTATCAGGGTGTCAACGCTTTAACGAATCGCCGAGTTTGCATGCCTGATGTCTACACAGTTTTTCTAGGAAGTAACGATGGATACAGTGGTATTACTGCACGGGATCTGGATGAAGCCTATTATCATGCAGGCATTATCGCTGCGCTTGCGTGGTGCAGGCTACCATACGAACTGCTTTTCCTATCCCAGCGTCAGTAAAACACCTGCACAGAACGCGCGATTATTTCATGACTATGTGCAAGCCCTTGAAGGTGAGCGCTTGCATTTTGTTGCGCATAGTCTGGGTGGTATTGTGTTGATGCATTATTTTGCACAATACCAGGAAACCAGACCTGGACGCGTGGTGTTGTTGGGGACGCCCATTGGTGGCAGTGCTTCGGCACATCAATTCAGTCATTTGCCGTTATCGCAGTTGACCCTGGGTAAAAGCATTGAGCAAGGCCTGCTCGGTGATGTACCCGCCTGGAATGGTGGGCGTCAAATCGGAATGATTGCAGGTAGCAGGAGTATGGGTGTTGGTAAACTCCTGGGGCGCTCTGAGGATGTCAATGATGGTGCCGTCTATTTGAGCGAGACCCGGATGCCGTCATTGACGGATCATATTACACTGCCCGTAAGCCATACGGGTATGTTGTTTTCTGCCAGGGTATCGAGACAAGTGATTCATTTCCTTGAAAATGGCTACTTTTCTATCGCTGAGTAAATAATGAAAAGATGGCTCAAGGCATGTTATTATTGGCACCTGTTACACATATATAAAGCAGCAATACTAGAGGTTATACATGGCAGGACATAGTAAATGGGCTAATATCAAACATCGCAAGGCGGCACAGGATGCCAAACGCGGCAAGCTGTTTACCAAGTTAATTCGGGAGCTTACCGTTGCCGCCAAGATGGGTGGTGCAGACCCTGAATCCAATCCGAGGCTGCGTGATGCGACCAGTAAGGCGCTGTCTGCGAATATGACCCGGGATACCATTGATCGTGCCATCAAGCGTGGTGCCGGTGCCAATGATGGTGAAAATTTCGATGAAGTACGTTATGAAGGCTATGGCACCCATGGCGTTGCTATCCTGGTGGATTGCCTGACTGACAATATCAATCGAACGGTTTCCGAGGTTCGCCATGCTTTCAGTAAGTGTGGTGGTAATTTGGGTACCGATGGTTCAGTGGCCTACCTTTTCAGTAAAACCGGGATCCTCAGTTATTCTGCAGGTGCAGATGAAGATACCATTATGGAACAGGCCCTGGAAGTCGGTGCTGAAGACGTTGTTACCAATGAGGACAGTAGTATCGATGTCATCACGACGCCGGAAAATTTTACTGAAATAAAAGAGGCGTTGATTGGTGCCAACTTAATGCCGGACAATGCTGAAGTCATGATGAAACCTTCTATATCTGTCGATCTTGATCTGGATGGCGCACAACAGATTATGCGTTTGATCGATATGCTTGAAGATCTGGACGATGTGCAGAATGTTTACTCCAATGCTGATTTTTCTGATGAGGTTATGGAGCAACTATAAATGTCGCTGGAAATAACCCGTCATAACAAAGTACCAGTAGCCTGTTATTTGACAGCAAGCCAGGCATCTTTATGAGACGAATTCTTGGCATCGATCCGGGCTCAAGAATAACAGGTTTCGGTGTCGTTGAGATTGACGCTAATCAGCATCAATACATCACCAGTGGATGTATCCGCACGCAGGGTGATGTATTGGCTGAGAGACTAAAGGAAATATTTGACGGACTGCTGGAGATCGTTGCCACGTACAAGCCTGATGAAATGGTGATAGAGCGTGTATTCATGCACCGCAATGCCGATTCGGCCTTAAAGCTCGGGCAAGCGCGTGGAGCAGCTATTTGTGCCTGTACTACACACTCATTACCGGTACATGAATACAGTCCAAGGGAAATCAAGCAGGCCGTTGTTGGCAAAGGCAGTGCCAGCAAGGAACAGGTGCAACATATGGTGCAGGCAATGCTGGCACTGAGCGCCAGTCCGCAGGCCGATGCCGCCGATGCACTGGCGGCGGCTTTATGTCATGCACACATGAGTCAGGGGCTGGCCGCCATGCAGGGCGTCAAGGGTAAACGTGGGGGACGATTACGGTGATAGGCAGGCTCAGAGGGGTCCTGGCAGAAAAGCAGGCACCCCTGGTTTTAATTGATGTGCAAGGTGTTGGTTACGAGGTTTCCGCACCCATGTCGACGTTTTACGTGTTACCTGATCTCAATCAGAACGTGACGCTGTTGACACAGCTGATCGTGCGTGAAGACAGTCAGACCCTGTATGGATTTGCCAGTGAAGACGAGCGTAGTTTGTTTCGTAGCCTGATCCGTGTGAATGGTGTCGGTGCCAAGCTGGCCCTGGCGATACTGTCCGGCATATCCACTGCGGAATTTATTCAGTGTATTGAGCATGAAGATACCTCGATGCTGGTACGCCTGCCCGGTGTCGGTAAAAAAACTGCCGAACGTCTGATTATCGAAATGAAAGATCGAATCAAGGAGCTGGAGTGCAGGACAACAGCACCCATGCCTGATACCGCAGCTTCACCCGCGCAGGCAAATGATGCCATCGGTGATGCCGTCAGTGCCCTGGTGGCCCTGGGCTACAAGGCGCCAGATGCCAGTCGTATGATCAGGCAGGTTAAGAATATGTCATCATTCAGCAGCGAGGAACTGATTCGTCAGGCCTTGCAGGCAGCAGTTAAATAACAGGTTGGCGTGACTATGATTGAATCTGATCGACTGATTTCAGGGGATAGTGGCAGGGACGATGAGGCCATCGACCGTGCTATTCGTCCTGATAACCTGGCGGATTATGTCGGTCAGGATCACGTGCGTGAGCAAATGGAGATTTTTATCCAGGCCAGTCGTGAGCGTGAAGAAGCGCTTGATCATGTATTGATTTTTGGTCCGCCCGGTCTTGGCAAGACGACCCTGGCGCATATTATTGCACATGAAATGGGTGTAAACCTGCGGCACACCTCGGGTCCGGTGCTGGAACGTCCGGGTGATCTGGCAGCACTACTGACCAATCTTGAGCCACATGATGTTTTGTTCGTCGATGAAATACATCGCCTGAGCCCGGTCGTCGAAGAGGTTTTGTATCCGGCGATGGAAGATTATCAGCTGGATATCATGATCGGCGAAGGCCCGGCAGCACGCTCTATCAAGTTGGACTTGCCCCCGTTTACCCTGGTGGGCGCTACCACAAGGGCAGGTTCGTTGACGTCCCCTTTGCGCGATCGTTTTGGTATTGTTCAACGACTCGAATTTTATAACGTTACCGATTTAACCTCGATAATCAAGCGCTCGGCGCGCATTCTTGGTCTGAATATGCAGGAAGAGGGTGCGCATGAGATTGCCCGCCGTTCACGGGGCACCCCACGTATTGCGAACCGCCTGTTGCGTCGTGTCAGGGACTATGCACAAGTCAAATCTTCCGGAAATATTGACCGCGAAACAGCGGATGCCGCCATGCTGATGTTGAAAGTGGACAAGCAGGGTTTTGATCAGATGGATCATAAGCTGCTGACGACCGTGATCGAGAAGTTTGATGGTGGCCCGGTAGGTCTGGATAGCCTCGCAGCGGCGATTGGCGAAGAGCGTGGTACTATTGAGGATGTGCTGGAACCCTATCTTATCCAGCAGGGTTTTATGATGCGCACGCCCAGGGGGCGGGTAGCCACTAAAAATGCCTATGAACACTTTGGTTTAAGACTGCCTGAAAGCCGTCAGTCGATGGGTGCCAGTGAGGATCTGTTTGATGCAGAAACACCTGATGAGGTGTGACAGAGGTAGGCGGATGCGCAGGTTTGCCGCGGTTATATTCTATTTCATTACCTGTTCTGAATATGACGGTTATGTTGTAATGGGCAGTGGATGTTAGTTAGTACTTTGTTTACCTTATTTTTACAATTAACGATGGAATTATTTAATAAGATTAAGGTCGCATTTAGCAAGGAATGGTTAGAATTGTGAAAGAGTTCCTATGGCCCATCCGCGTTTACTATGAAGATACGGATTGTGGCGGAGTTGTATATCATACGAATTACCTGAAGTTCATGGAGCAGGCCAGAACTGAGATGTTACGCAGTTTCGGGTTTGAACAGGATAAACTAATAGAAAAGGAAAAGATTATTTTCGCCGTGCGTTCGTTGTCAGTGGATTATTTGAAGCCCTCCAGATTCAATGATCTGTTGCAGGTGAGTACCTCGATCAGTCGCTCGGGGCCCGCCAGCCTGACGTTTGAACAATTGATCGCACGTCAATCCGATCAGACTGTACTTTGTAAGGCGCAAGTCAGGGTGGCCTGCTTACATGCCGTCAACCTCATTCCCAACCCTATACCCGATAACATTCGAAGAGAAATTAGTCATGCAAATTGAAATGTCATATTGGCATCTGATATCAAATGCCAGCCTTGTTGTACAGATCGTTATGTCGCTGCTGGTTCTGGCGTCCATCATGTCGTGGACTTTTATTTTCCGTAAATGGAAGACCCTGACAAATGCGCGTAACGAGGCAGACAGTTTTGAAAAGCGTTTTTGGTCGGGCGGTGATCTGGGTGCTATCTATAAACAGGTGCAAGCCAAGGGCAAGCGAACGCATGGCATGGAAAATATCTTTGAGGCGGGCTTCAAGGAATTTGCCCGCTTGAGGAAACAGGATAATGCCGGTGCCATGGAAGTCCTGCATGGTGCACAACGTTCCATGCGTGTCACCCAGGCCCGTGAAATGGATAGCCTGGAAACACATCTGTCTTTTCTGGCAACCGTGGGTTCCACCAGTCCCTATGTTGGCTTGTTTGGTACGGTATGGGGTATTATGAATTCCTTTCGCGCACTGGGTAACGTAGAGCAGGCAACACTATCATTGGTGGCTCCCGGCATAGCCGAGGCACTGATTGCGACCGCTATCGGTTTATTCGCGGCTATCCCGGCGGTGGTGGCCTATAATCGTTTTGCCAATCAGGTAGAGCGTCTTGATAATCGTTATGATAATTTTTCTGACGAATTTTCAACCATATTGCAGCGTTACGCTTACGAGGGTAATGCCTAGCTAGTACCAAGTTGTCAACAATTAATGGTAAAATTAAATAGCGAAAGAATATATCAATGGCCAAGGAAAAGATAAGAAAACGTCCGATGTCTGAAATCAATGTAGTTCCCTACATTGATGTCATGCTGGTGTTGCTGGTTATTTTCATGATAACAGCCCCCTTGTTAACGCAGGGAGTGAAGGTTGATTTGCCCCAGGCCAGCGCCAAACCTATGTCCAGCCAGGAACAAAAACCCTTGATATTAAGTGTGGATGTACAGGGGCAGCTCTATCTGGATGTTGGCGACCTGCCCAATGAACCGATTGACCCGGAGACCCTGGTCGCACGGATTCATGCAGTACTGATTAATAAGAAAGGAACGCAGGTGCTTGTTCGTGGTGACGAAGGTGTTGCATACGGTAAAGTAATGGATGCTATGGTGCTGGCGCAAAAAGCCGGGGCAGCCAGTGTGGGTTTGATTACCAGAAACCCGGAGCCGTAATATTCATGTTGAAGTTTCTTCGCCAGTACAGTACTTTTCTGACCCTGTCAGTCATCATGCATGTTGTTATTTTTACTTTTTTGCTGCTGAGCATGTCCAGCACACCTCAGTTACCCAAGCCGCCGGGAGCTTCTGAAAAGAAAAATGTAATACAGGCGGTTACTGTCGATGCTTCGAAGGTTCAAGCGGAGTTAAAAAAACTTGAACGTGCAGAAAATCAACGGAAAAAGCAGGAAGATGATCGGCAGAAGCGTTTGCGGGAAGAGGCCGATAAAGCACAGCAACAAAGAAAAGAAGAGCAGAAAAAACTGGCGTTGTTGAAGGAAAAACAGCAAAAGCAAGAGGAAGAAATCAAGCAGCAAAAACTGGCGCAGGAACGTAAAATCAAGGAACTACAGCAAAAGCAGGCGCAGGAAAAGGCGCAAATAGCAAAGCTGAAGCAGGCCGCTGTTGAGCTGGAGAAAAAGAAAAAGGTGGAAGAGCAGCGCCAGAAAGTACTGCAGGAAAAACGTAAAAAAGAACTCGCAGAGAAAAAAGCGGCGAAAAAACAGGCAGAAAAAAAAGCAGCAGAAGCAAAAGCGGCAGCAGCAAAAAAGATACAGCAGCAAAAATTACGTGAGTCCCAGGCGCGCAGGGAAAAAGCATTGAAGGAGCAAATTGCCGCTGAAGAAGCCGCTGAACAGGAGAGAGAATTGCTAGGTGTGCGCTCACAATATATCGACAATATTGCTGCGGTGGTCAGGGGTAACTGGCGTCGACCCAGCAATGTTGATAAGGATGTCTCGTGCCTGATCGTGGTTACACAGATACCGGGTGGTGAAATTATTTCATACAAGGTGAGTAAGTGTACCGGTGACAAGGCCTTTCAGTATTCTGTGGAAAGGGCGGTGAGTAAAACATCACATTTGCCGACACCTCCCGATCCACGCGTTTTCGATCGTGTCATACGTTTTACATTTACGGGTAAATAATGGGTAAGCCAATGTTAAAGAAACTATCATTTTTATTTGTCATTTTGTTTTCACCACACGTCTGGGCAGTGCTGGATATTGAGATTACCGGTGGTGCCGTCGGTGAGCATCCTATCGCGATCGTTCCGTTCAGTTGGGAAGTAAAAACACGAGGTCTGGCAACAGATGTCAGTGGCATCCTCTCATCTGATTTGAGCCGCACAGGCAAGTTTGCACTGGCCGATGAAAGCAAGTTCCAGGAGAGGCCGCATCATGGCGATGAAGTGGATTTTGAAAAATGGCGGTCGCTGGGGGTAGAAAGTCTGGTGGTGGGTCGTGTGCGACCCGGGAGCAATGGCAATTACCAGATTCAGTTTCAATTATTTGATGTTTATAAGCGTCCAGAAGCGAGTGATGGTGGTCCTGCAGAGCCGGAATATAAGCTGAAGCAGGTTATTGGTTACAGCTTACCTTCTTCCGCGCAGGATTTGCGTAGAACCGCCCATTACATGAGTGATCTTATTTATGAAGCATTGACGGGTGAAAAGGGGATATTTACCACTCGAATTGCTTATGTCACGGTAAAGTCCCAGGCCAAGAAAAAGAGCTATGAGCTGCAAATTGCGGATATGGATGGGCATAATCCATTTACGGTGTTGAAGTCACATGAACCTATTATGTCACCTTCCTGGTCACCGGATGCGCGTCAGCTGGCTTACGTCACGTTCGAAAATAAAAAATCACAGATCTATGTTCAACAGGTCGATACGGGCAAGCGTACCCTGGTGTCAACAATAAGGGGTGTCAACAGTGCACCTTCCTGGTCGCCGGATGGAAAACAATTGGCATTGACCTTGTCGCGGGATGGCAACCTGGAACTTTACACGATGAAGTTATCGACGCGTAAGCTACGCAGACTAACCCGCAACAGTGCTATCGATACTGAAGCAGTATGGGCGCCTGATGGTAAGTCCATTGCATTTGTGTCTGATCGAAGTGGCCGTCCGCAGATTTATCGTGTCTCAGCCAATGGAGGAAGAGCAGAACGAATAACGTTTCTTGGTAATTACAATTCACGCCCTGCGTTTTCCCCTGATGGCAAGAAAATTACTATGGTGCACGGTAATCCAGAGGGATATCATATAGCCATACTGGATATAGAATCTGGCGTAATGGATATACTGACAGATGGTCAATTGGATGAATCTCCCAGTTTTGCACCGAACGGGAGCACAATCCTTTATGCCACTGCATCTGGAAAGCGTGGAATTTTGTCTGCAGTATCATCTGATGGTAAGGTGAAGCAACGTCTGGTGTTACAACAGGGTGATGTCAGGGAGCCTTCCTGGGCCCCCTATCGAAAATAAGGAGAAAACTGATGTTAAAAAAATTATTATTGGCTGTTTTTATTTATTCATTTATATTAGCCGGATGTAGTACGACGGGTGAGAAAACTGATGGGGCCTCCGTCGAGGACCGTGGATCTGACTCATCGGCAACATCAGATTCCGCCAACACGACTGGCCTACCTGGTGTTGGTACTTTCAAAGGTGACCCACTGGATAACCCGGCCAGTCCACTGGCAACGCGTGTAATATATTTTGATTACGACAGCAGTGAGATAACACCTGAGTTCCAGGAAGTTATTCTGGCTCATGGCCAGTACCTGGCAGAGCATCAGGCTACGTCCATTACCTTGACTGGCCATACTGATGAAAGAGGATCGCGCGAATATAATATTGGCCTGGGTGAACAGCGCGCACAGTCGGTCAGACGCATGTTGTTGTTCCAGGGTGCTGCCGACAGGCAGGTTGAAGTCGTTAGTTATGGTGAAGAAAAGCCGGTTGCAGAAGGACATGATGAGAGTAGTTATAGCCAGAATCGTCGTGTTGAGATCGTCTACAAGAGGTAAGACATGAAGAAATTATGCCTGATAGTTGTCAGTCTCGCTTGTGCTGCTCAGCCTGTGTTCGCACAAGAGCCTCAGGGTGCCCGCACCGGTACGACAGCGACCAATAGAAGTATGGTTGAGATGTTCGGTCGACTGAATCAGTTGCAAAACGAACTGAGGCAGGTTCGTGGTGATATGGAAGTTATCAACCATGAATTAAGAGGCATAAAAAAACGTCAAAGAGAACTCTATCTTGATATCGATCGTCGACTTAGTGACCTGGAGGCCGGTAGTGTTCGCAAGGACGGCTCTCTGCCTGCTAACGATCAAGCTGAGCAGCCAACCCCTGCTAATGTGGCAGGTGGTACGTCATCAGGTGGGCAGGCACCAGATACTACACAAACACTTCCTCCTTCCCGTGAAGAGAAAGATGCTTACCGTAGTGCCTTTAACTTGCTCAAAGAGGGTCGCTACAATCAGTCTATAAAGGCATTTGCAGGATTCCTCGCTCAATATCCTGGTAGTACCTATGCGGATAATGCCCAGTACTGGTTGGGTGAGGCTAATTATGTTTCGCGTAAATACCCCGCAGCGGTGACTGAATTTAATAAGGTGCTTACCGCTTTTCCTAATAGTAGTAAAGTAGCAGATGCCATGCTAAAGCTAGGTTTTACTCATTATGAACTGAAGGAATGGGCCAAGGCGCGTGAAATTTTAACCGCTGTTGTTCAAAAATACCCCGACAGTTCAGCGGCTAAACTGGCTGACACTCGTCTGCAAAGACTCAAGAATGAAGGTCACTGAAGCCGATTCCGGCTAAGCTGGCGAAAAGACGCACCTTGGTGCGTCTTTTTTTTATTTTCTTTGAGTCTAAAACCCATTTATCCTGGATTATGTCAGGTTTTTAATTTTTTTTTTTTGCGATAAACCCAATATAATCCCCCACTAATTTTCATCTAAAAATAACTGGTTTATATATATAAATCAGTTGTGTATATTTTTTTCACCTTTCTCCCCCCCAGGTGTCGATCCCACTCCAACAGCATAAAAAGGGTGTTTATTATTAAAACAATTAAATAAATAAGGTAAATAAATATAGGCTAACAGCCGTTTAAATGGCTACAAATTGATAATAGCATGTATGGGAATACGCAAATGGGCAAATTATTTTCAAAATTCACAGTCAAGCAAAAAATCTGGGGTGGTTTTGGATTATTGTTGGCAATTCTGAGTATCGTCTCTGTAGCCAGTATGCAAGGCCTGTCATCCACGCAGGGTAGTGTGAAAAACCTGGTAGGTGATGTGCAGCCTACGCTGGTTGTAGCAATGGAATTGGCGAATGAACTAGAAGGCTCTGCGCAGTCACTGGGTTTCTACCTGTTGAGTCTTGAAGAATCCGATAAGCAGGCATACAAGAAAAGTCTCGATCAGGTTAGTGACACTTTAAATAAACTGAAGCAACAGCCCTCAATCAGTGCGAGCGATGAGATGCAGCAGTTGATAGCAAGGATCGAATCGCGTACCCAGAAGTATCAGGGCTATCAGGAACAAATGTTTAAATATGCTGCTTCACAGGCAAACAATATGCCTGCTGTTGCGATCACTAATAATGATATGAATCCTTTGGCCAGGACGCTATTGCAACAGATAAGCCAGATGTCCAGTGCAGAACTGGAGGGTGATGATAAAGAGCTGGAAAAAAATATCAGCAAGGATATATACGACCTACGTTACGCCTATATGAATGTCCTGAATGAGATGCGAGGATTCCTTTTTGCGCGGTCGATGTCTTTGAAAGCAAATCTTGAGTTATATACTAATAGAGTAAACGAGCTGGTTTTGAAGCTCAAGGGATATGGGGAGGATCTGGGTTTTGAGCAGGCTGATGCCTTAACCGTGTTTGAGGCGACGTATAAAAAATATCAGAAACTGATCGGCAAAGTAATCGAGGCGCATGGTGGAGATAAATGGCGAAATGATGCTTATGTGATACGTACCGAGTTGGGCCCATTGATGCATGAGATCGAAGTTGATCTGAAAAGCCTGGTGTCTACCCTGCAGGATAATGCCGAGAAGGAAAGCAATGCATTGCTGGATAGGGTCAATGGTGCACAGACATTGGTGGGCATGCTCTTTGTCGTTGGTCTGTTGATTGGTCTGGGTTGTGCCTTGTTGATTGTTAATGTGGTAGTCAAGCCATTGAAGTTAGCCGTAGACGCGATGAATGATATCGCTGAAGGTGAAGGTGATCTGACAAGCCGCCTTGATGTGGTCGGTAATGATGAAATCGCCAAACTGGGTCAGGCCTTTAATAAGTTTGCGATTATGGTCCATGATCTTGTGTCTGAGGTAATGGGTTCGGTCTCCCAGTTATCCAGTGCAGCGACCGAGCTATCGATGGTAACCAATCAAACCAGTGAAGGTGTTAGCAGACAGCAAATGGAAACTGAGCAAGTCGCGACGGCCATGAACGAGATGACATCCACCGTGCAGGAAGTGGCTAGCCATGCCGAACAGGCTGCGGGCGCTGCCAATGATGCTAATTCTGAATCCCAGAATGGTAATCAGATTGTGAACGAAGGTATTAAATCAATCAGTTCTCTGGCACAGGAAATCACCAGTGCTTCGGAGGTGATCGGTCGCCTGGAAACCGATAGTGAAAACATCGGTACCGTCCTCGATGTTATTCGTGGTATTGCCGAACAAACCAACCTGTTGGCATTGAATGCTGCTATTGAGGCTGCGCGTGCGGGAGAGCAAGGGCGTGGATTTGCTGTAGTAGCCGATGAGGTGCGCACTTTAGCATCACGTACCCAGGAATCAACGCAGGAAATTCAAAAGATGATAGAGAAGCTGCAATCCGGTGCTCATGATGCGGTTGAGGTCATGAATGCGAGTCAGAATAGAGCGACAGAAACAGTTGACCATGCCAATCAGGCAGGTAACGCACTCAATTCTATCGCCGGTTCAGTTGAACGTATTAATGATATGAATCTGCAGATTGCCAGTGCGGCAGAAGAGCAGAGTGCAGTTGCTGAAGAAATTAACCAGAATGTGGTGCGTATTGCGGACATTGCCCAGGAAACATCAGGGAGTATGCAGCAAATAGCCAGTTCCAGTGAAGACCTGGCTCACTTGTCTACTCGACTTGATCAGTTGGTCGGGAATTTCAAGGTTTAAACAGCAACGCTGATAGAAATGGAAATGGCCCGTAGTCAACGGGCCATTTTTTTTGTGCACAAAAAATAGTAATAAAATAGACTATACTTATTTCTGACAATAAAAAATATTGGGTAACATGGACATTATTTTTATACGACATGCCGATGCGGATTCAGGTGCCAGCTATGCAGATGATTCAATGCGTGCGCTGACTTCCAAAGGAAGGCAGGTGCAAGAGCAGGTAGCCCGGGAACTACATCGCCGCGGGTTTTCACCTGATGTTATTCTGCACAGCCCAAGATTGCGCGCAGAACAAACGGCCTGGATAACCGCACAGGTTTTGCCGGGCGATGTCCCTGTGGTCGAGGTTCAGGAGCTGGATGGTGGCTATGCACTTGAGGATTTGTTGGAACGATTGAAAGCTTATATGGATTGTCAGTCGATCAGTTGTGTGGGGCATGAACCTGATATGACCTTCTGGACCAATGGCTTGCTGGGTAGTGATGAAAAACCCGTATCCGGTTTTAGCAAGAGTGGCGTGGCCTCGATCCATTTTCGTCATCATCCCCGAGCGGGTGATGGCCGTTACAATTATTTTTATACAGCGGATGACCTATTGTTGAAGTAGCCAGGTATTTTCTGCTTTTTTCTTTGTTATCTTTTGTCAGTAGTCGCGAGCAATTGCTAATGAGAAGGTGTGCAAGTGTGTTTATGACGGGCGTTAGTTGGTTGGGAATGCAACGACGTGATCAGCCTTAATATCGACCCAGACCTTTTCGCCGATTTCGTGATTGTGATGACTTGGGAACAGGGAAAGTAACATGCCACCCGTTGGCAACTGCAAGGTATAGAGTATTTCTGCACCCTTGAATGCTTTATGGCTGACCACGGCTGGAATAGCTCCGTTCGGATCAGGGACGATATCATCTGGCCTCATCAAAACGTCGACTTGTGACCCTTTGGGCCATAACAGGGTGTGTTCGGAATTGAGTATTCCCAATTCGGTTTCCAGGCTGGTTGGCGACAATACGGTGGCCCTGAGAAAGCTACCCTGTCCGATAAAGTCTGCGACAAACCGGTCGCAAGGTTCATGGTAAAGGTTATAGGGAGTATCCCATTGTAAAATACGACCGTGTTCCATTACCCCAATCGTATCGGCAATGGCAAAGGCTTCATGCTGGTCGTGTGTCACGATAATACCAGTGATGCCACGTTGCTTGAGGATATCGCGGACCTCGGCACTGAGGCGTTCACGTAATTCTATATCCAGGTTGGAAAAGGGCTCATCCATCAGGATGATTTCCGGCTCGGGTGCAAGGGCTCTTGCCAGTGCGATACGTTGTTGTTGCCCTCCTGATAATTCGTGAGGGTATCTTTTGCCCATTCCCGCCATGCCGACCAATTCCAGTAATTGTTCAGCTGTTTGTTGTTTTTGTTGGGCGCTTGTTTTGCGCAATCCAAAGCAAATGTTGTCGGTAATATTGAGGTGGGGGAACAGGGCGTAGTCCTGAAACACCATGCCGAGTTTGCGTTTTTCCGGAGCGAGAGTATAGCCAGGACTGGACACTGTTTTTTCGCGTAGTCGTATTTTCCCTTGTATAACAGGTTCGAAACCGGCAATGGCGCGTAATACCGTGGTCTTGCCGCAACCGCTAGGCCCCAGTAAACCGACTATACTACCGCGGGTGACATCAAATGACAGATTACGAACGACATTAACACCGCGGTACTGGCATTCAATATTGTCTATGTTTAGGAGTGTATACATCGTTTAAGGGGATGGACTGTGTCGTTATATTTACAGTACGAGGGACTCCAGGAAAAAGGTTTAGGTAAGCAGGAATTCCAGTAATGCTTTCTGTGCGTGCAGTCGGTTTTCCGCCTCATCCCAAACGACACTCTGTGGTCCGTCGATGACTTCAGCGCTGACTTCTTCACCGCGATGAGCGGGGAGGCAATGCATAAATACGGCATCTTTGTTAGCCAGGCTCATCATATCGGGAGTGACAATAAAACCGTCGAAAGCCTGCTCACGCTTCGCCTGTTCTTCTTCCTGTCCCATGCTTGTCCAGACATCTGTGACTATCATATCAGCCTGCTCGGCGGCTTCAAGGGGAGACCTGAATATTTCGACATGATCTGCTGCATTGTTAACGATGGCCGGGTCAGGGTCATAATGTTCAGGGCAGGCAATCCTCAGTTTGAAGTCAAACTGCTTCGCAGCATTGATATACGAATGGCACATGTTATTACCATCGCCCACCCAGACAATGGTTTTCCCCTGGATAGAACCACGGTGTTCAATATAGGTTTGAACATCAGCCAGTAACTGACATGGGTGATACATATCTGTCAGGGCGTTAATCACGGGGACGGATGAGTAACGGGTGAACTGTTCAATTTTTTCATGTTCAAAGGTGCGTATCATGATAGCGTCAAGCATACTTGAAAGTACACGGGCGCTATCTTCTATCGTCTCACCACGCCCCAGTTGAGTATCTCTGGGCGACAGGAAAATAGCATGGCCACCAAAATGTGCCATAGCCGTTTCAAAAGAGACACGGGTACGTGTGGACGATTTTTCGAAAATCATACCGAGTACTCGATTCTTCAGGGGTTCATAGATTTCGCCAGCCTTGTGCATGGCCTTCAATTCTATGGCACGCTGAATGAGTGACTGTAATTCGGTCGGTGATAAATCCAGTAATGTAAGGAAATGGCGTGCAGGCATCAGAATGCTTCCTATCTATTGTGAAAGGAACTCACGAACCACTTCGCTGACAACAGCTACGATCTGGTCGGCGTCCTGTTCTGTGATGATAAGCGGTGGCAGCAGCCTGATAACGCGTTCTGCCGTGACATTGATTAACATACCTCTGTCACGTGCTTTGTCTACCAGTTCAGCACAGGGGCGATCGAGCTCAATGCCCAGTAACAGGCCCATGCCGCGTATGGAGGTGACGCCCTCGACATCACTGAGCGATTTATTCAGCGCAGTCAGCATCCTTGCGCCCATGCTGGTTGCATGCCTGGCGCTATCAAGACTGTCCAGTGTGTCAATCACGGTATGGGCAACATGGCAAACCAGAGGGTTGCCACCGTAGGTTGAGCCATGTGTGCCTGGTTGAAAGATATCAGCGGCGATTCCCTGTGCGAGGCAGGCTCCGATAGGAACGCCATTGCCGAGACCTTTGGCCAGCGTCATGACGTCGGGTTGTATATGATTGTGTTGAAAAGCAAACCAATGCCCGCTTCTGCACATGCCCGTTTGAATTTCATCCAGCATCATTAGCCAGCCATTTTCATTGCAGAGTTCGCGGATACCATTGAGATAGTCTTTATCCGGTATTTGTATGCCGCCTTCTCCCTGAACGGGTTCAACCAGGATGGCGACTACATTTTTAGCATTCTGTGCAATCGACTTGATGGCCTCCAAGTCATTATAGGGGGCTCTGACAAAACCCTGGACCAGGGGTTCAAATCCGGCTTGTACCTTTCTGTTACCCGTGGCAGATAATGTGGCCATGGTTCGACCATGGAAACTGCCTTCCATGACAATGATCTCGGGATTATCAATATCTTTTTGATGCCCGAACAAACGCGCCAGCTTGATCGCTGCTTCATTGGCTTCAGCGCCGGAATTGGAAAAAAATACGCGATCCATACCGCTGACTTCACAAAGACGATCGGCCAGTGCCTGCTGGTTTTTTACCTGGTAAAGATTAGAGGTATGGACTAATTTTTTACCTTGTTCTGATAATGCCTGGGCGACGGCAGGATGGGCGTGGCCCAGGCCACACACAGCGATACCACTGAGGGCATCAAGATACTTGTTGCCTTTATCGTCCCAGATCCAGATACCATCACCCTTTTCAAAGGTAATTTTCTGAGGGTTGTATGTGCGCATGAGTGACTCTGTCATGTTCAAAAAGCTCTTTAAAAGCAAATGGCAGCCTCATTAGAGCCTGCCATTTACGTAGATAAGATAATAGATATTAACGATAAAGCCGGTTTTTGGCAACACTTTAATAATTTTCAGGACACAAAAAACCCGGCCCAAGAGGCCGGGTTTTTTGTGTCATTCGGGTCGTATTTAAAGCGGCATACCACCGTTATGGTATTGACTGGCTGTCATGGCCAGTAACATGGGGATAGATAACAGGGTATTGGTGCGTGAAGCCATCAGCGCAACCACTTTGGCTTTAGCGATCGCTTCAGGTGTGGATTCAACCATACCCAGGATCTTCTTCTGGTTTGGCCAGATCAAAACCCAGACATTAAACAGCATAATAGTACCCATCCAGGCACCCAGACCGATAATTATGGCATTTTCCTTCAGCATAAAGGCGTCACCAAGGATGCCGTATTTCGCCAGTGCAGCCGCACCAGTCAGCCAGGTTAGCAGGGCAGCATAACGGAACCAGGCGAGTGCTCGAGGAGCGACATATTTGTTGATTGCAGCCGCACCTGGACCACCACTATCAGCTTCGGCGAGTGCTTGGCCGACCGCAGGAACCTGGACAAAGTTGAAGTAATACAACAGGCCGATCCACAGTACACCTACAATGGCATGTATCCAGATGGTCCATTCAACGGGATTGCCGTTGCCAGTTTTAAAGGCAAAGACCATGATTAATGCCAGGACGAAGCCTGCGATGATGGTTCCTGGTATAGATTTTAATGGATTCATATAACTCTCCGGTATTGTTATTAATAAATAGCCTACTTTAATGCTCGAGTATTGGCGAACATTATAAGCAGGCACCATCAGAATGCAATATCATTTTGTAGGGTTCATGTGAAGTCAATGTTACAATGATTCAATGGATGCCATTGATTTAAGTATATTTTCCAGCAGGATTGATGCGATATGCGAGGAAATGGGGGTTGTTCTCAGACGCACGGCCTTTTCCCCCAATATTGTCGACAGGCTGGATTTTTCCTGTGCCCTGTTTGATGCACAGGGAGGGCTTTGCGCCCAGGCTGCGCATATCCCGGTTCATCTGGGGAGCATGGCCTATGCTATGGGTCAGATAGTGAGTCGATTCACCTGGCAGCAGGGTGACATGATGGTCGTTAATGATCCCTATAAAGGGGGTACGCATCTCCCCGATGTCACCCTTATCGCACCTCTGTTTGTCAGGGGGCAACTCTGCGCCTTTATTGCCAATCGAGCCCATCATGCAGATATTGGAGCGGACACTCCCGGCTCAATGCCAGTCTCTACTCGCCTGGATGAAGAAGGTATCGTCATTAGTCCAACAAGATTGCTTAGCGATGGGGAGCTGGATGAGGCGGTGATGGCAAGGCTTCTTGCAAAGATCCGTCATAGTGCCCAGGCACGTGGTGATTTTACTGCGCAGATCAGTGCCAATCGAATGGGAATAGAGCGCTTGGGTGTACTGGTAACAGGCATGGGTGTCGATGCCTTTCAGCAGGCATTGGAGGCATTGAATGACTATGCCGAACGTCTGGCGATAGCGGCGATAAAAACGATTCCTGCAGGAGAGTATTCTGCCCTGGATTATATGGATGACGATGGGCTTGGCACAGAAAATATACCGATTCATGTCAATTTAAAAATCGAAAATGGACGTGTCATCGTTGATTTTGCAGGGACAGCAACTCAGGTAAACGGTAATATTAATTGTCCTTTATCGGTGACGGCTGCTGCTGTTTATTATGTTTTCCGCTGTTTGATGCCGGACTATACACCGGCGTGTGAAGGCAGTTTTCGTCCGGTCACTATATGTGCACCCGACGCTTGTCTCGTTAATGCGAGATACCCTGCCGCTGTAGCGGCAGGTAACGTAGAGACCAGCACACGTATTGTCGATACTTTGCTGGCAGCATTAGCTGAGGCCCTGCCGCAACGTATTCCAGCTGCCAGTCACGGTAGTATGAATAATTTGGCCATGGGCTCAAGCGATCCCCAATATGGCTGGGATTACTACGAAACTATCGGGGGTGGTATGGGGGCGAGTGCGTCCGGGCCAGGCTTGAGTGGAGTACAGACCCATATGACCAATACGCTGAATACCCCGATCGAAGTCTTGGAGAAGCATTTCCCCATCAGGGTCAGGCGTTATGCGATACGTCAACACAGCGGTGGAAAAGGCGTGCATGACGGTGGACATGGGCTGGTCAGGGAAATTGAATTTTTACGTCCGGCCAGCATCACTTTGCTGACGGAGCGTCGAAGTAATCCTCCACCCGGCCTTGCCAGTGGGCAAGCAGGAAAACCCGGTGTCAACAGTTTGAATGGAAAAGTCCTGGCGTCCAAAGTGTCGATGGATGTAGGTATAGGTGATTATCTTGTGATAAAAACCCCGGGAGGGGGTGGTTGGGGTCAGTCACTATGAGAAAAATTCGTGAGAAAAACCGGGGAGTCTAATATGAAGCAATTCTTTTTTATTACGTTGTTGGTGGTGAGTATGGCTTTTTCGGGTTGTGCCAGTTTGCTCGTTGCCAATCCTTCCGGGCGTCAGACAGGAGGAAGTGGTGCTTCATCTTCTGATGCTCGAATTACCAATGCTGTGAATGCCGCTCTGGTTAGGGAGCGGGGTATTTCTTCACTGGATGTTTATGTCAGTACTTATAATGGTATCGTAACCCTGAAAGGTTATGTTGCCAGTCAATCGATTAAAAACCGTGCAGGTCAGGTAGCGGCTTCTTCCAGCGGTGTTAAATCTGTTCGCAACCAATTACGTATCAAATAATGTCAGGGATCAAACTATGTGTGGTATTTGTGGTGAAGTAAGATTTGACGGTAACCGGCCTGATGATGCACAACTGTCGGCTATGTTATCTGCACTGCAACGTCGTGGTCCTGACAATGAGGGTAAATATTTTCTTGGCCCGGTCGCATTGGGGCACAGGCGACTGTCGATTATCGATCTTTCGGAACGTTCCAATCAGCCCATGCTTGATGAGGCAAGCGGCTTGTCCCTGGTGTTCAACGGCACGATCTATAATTATCCGGCATTGCGAAGCACCTTGCAGGCTAAAGGCCATCATTTTGTCAGCAGTGGTGATACCGAGGTTATTTTAAAGTCCTATCTTGAATGGGGACAGGATTGTGTTTTACATCTGCATGGCATGTTCGCATTCGCTCTTTGGGATAATAAAAAACAGGAACTGTTTCTGGCGAGAGATCGTCTGGGGATCAAACCTCTGTATTATGCAGAGGATAAAAAACATTTTCGTTTCGCCTCCAGTTCCCAGGCCTTACTGGCTGCCGGGGGTATTGATACCGAGATAGATCCGATTGGCTTACACCACCAGTTCAGTCTTCATGCCGTTATACCTGCACCACGTACTATCCTGAAAGGAATTCGTAAGCTTGCACCCGGAACAACCATGACCGTGAGCACAGCGGGTAAGCAGGTACATCGGACCTATTGGCAGCTACAGGCCGCACGGCCACAGAAGGCGCTGAGTGAATGGGAATGGATTGAACAGATTCACGAGGCATTGCGGCAGGCAGTAGAAAAACGTAAAACGATCGCGGACGTTCCCGTGGGTGTTTTACTGTCGGGTGGTCTGGATTCAAGCCTGTTGGTGGCCTTGCTCGCCGAGTCAGGGGTGCAAGACCTGCGCACGTTTTCTGTTGGATTCGAAGATAGCCCCGAAGAGAGCGGCAGCGAATTTGAATATTCTGATCAGGTCGTGCAAATGTATGGTACGGATCATCATAAATTTCATATTGCCAATGACGAGGTGCTCAAGCGCTTGCCCGGAGCAGTCCTGAATATGGCTGAACCAATGGTGGGTCAGGATGCGGTTGCCTTTTACCTGTTATCCGAACAAGTCTCCAAACATGTCAAGGTTGTGCAGAGTGGACAGGGTGCAGACGAGGTCTTTGGGGGTTACTTCTGGTATTCGCGCATGCAGCAGGAATTCGGAACCGACCTGCAACGTTTTAGTCAGCATTATTTTGATCGTGACCATGACGAGTTTCTGGACATGGTGCAACCCGCCTATCATGGGCCCGACTATACTTCGGGGTTGGTTGAAAACCTGCTTGCCAGGCCAGGAGCTGATACATTCCTGGATAAGGTGATGCGCATGGATGTCACGACCCTGATTGTCGATGACCCGGTCAAACGCGTGGATAATATGACCATGTCCTGGGGGCTTGAGGCACGGGTGCCTTTTCTGGATCATGAGCTGGTAGAGCTGGCGGCACAAATGCCACCTGAATTAAAAATGAAAAACGGAGGCAAACACCCCCTTAAGTCCATCGCGCGTGGGCTGCTTCCGGATGCCGTCATCGATCGTCCCAAGGGCTATTTCCCGGTACCGGCATTAAAATATGTACGTGGTGAATTTCTTGAGTTCATGAAATCCGTTTTACTCTCGGATGCGAGCCGGCGTCGTGGTGTGTATCAGGCCAGTTATCTCGATAAGTTATTGAAAGAACCAGAAAAATACCTCACACGTATCCAGGGGAATAAACTCTGGCATATGGCCCTGATGGAGTTCTGGTTGCAACAGAATGTTGATCGGATCTGAGTGCCCGGGAGCCCTTGAATAATTGAGATATGCCCCCATGTTACATTTAAATCAATGGGTTAACAGGTATTTTTTTTATAAAGCCCCTATTAATTCATTCTGTTTATTCTTTGTCATTGAGGGTAGAATTCGCATCCTGCTGAATAAAGATGCCCTTTTTTGTCCGTGTGTGCAGTTCAGTTGCTCACAGGGCTACTAAATTTTACGAGGTCTTAAGATGGATGTTTTGGAAAGAATTCAGAAACAGGTAGATGAAAATCCAATCGTTGTGTATATGAAGGGAACACCGCAAATGCCCAGCTGCGGATTTTCCAGTCGTACTGCTCAGGCATTACAAGGTTGTGGTGTTGAGTTTGCCTATGTCAACGTGCTGGCGGACCCTGAAGTTTTCGAAAATTTACCTCGCTTTGCCGACTGGCCGACGTTTCCACAGGTCTATATCAACGGTGAACTTATCGGTGGATGTGACATTACCCTGGAGTTGTTCCAGAAAGGTGAGTTGCAGAAGATGACGAAGGAAGCGGCTTCAAGTAAAGAAGGTGCTGAGCAGGGCTAGTCGAATAAGTAATGATGACGATAAAAAAGCGCACTTCGGTGCGCTTTTTTTGGACTAATATTAATGAAGTACTTAAGGGGCCTCTGATCTGTAATAGTACAGGCTCGATCTGGCACTGTCTGTCAAAGCGAGTCTGCCTACAATTGCAAGCAGCCATTTATGTACTGCACTTAAATGGCTGGAAATCAGTGCGGCTTCAACCGGTCGGGAAGTGGTTCAATTAGACTGAGTACGGCCAGTAGCTGTCATTCGACAAACAACAAAACTACCTGCAATAAATATTGAAAGCGGATATTCAACTTTGCTTGTTTACTGAGTCTTATTGATAAATGGTTTCCACCATGACTTACTGTCTCTCTCACGCCAAGGGTTGACTACTTCTCCAATCTTCGGAGTAAGGTATTCAATGCCAACTTGATTGGCTGCAATCAAAAACCGCTCAATCGGTTCGTGCCAAGGAAACAGTCCTAGATCAAAGGTGCCCCAACCGCTTGGAACCATTAATTTACCTCTTACAGCCTGATGTGCTTTGACCGCCTGTTCAGGATTATAATGAATCTCCATCTGACCTTTCAAATTACTGTAAGCCCCAATTTCAAAGAAAGTCAGATCGAAAGGTCCTAGTCGTTTGCCTATTTCGTAAAGCCCTTTAAACCAACCAGAATCACCACTAAGGTATAAGTTAAATTTCTTTCCTTGAATTCCATAGGAAGCCCAAAGTGTTTTGTTTTTGTCAAACATTCCTCGCTCGGAAGTGTGTTTAGCTGGAGCGGCGGTAATTGTTAATTCACCAAAAGATTTTTTTTGCCACCAGTCTAATTCGGTTATCTTTTTATTAGGTGCACCCCACTCCTCCAAAATTTTTCCTACTGCTAGAGGCGCAATGTAGTGCTTAGTCTTAGGAATAAGTGCCTTAATAGAATCCTCGTCCAGATGGTCGGGATGATTATGAGTAATCAATACCACATCGATCACTGGTAAGTTGTTTGTTGAAGCAAGCGTTTTAGAATATCGTATAGGACTCAACCATCCAAACGAGCCTGCTCGTTGCGAGAACATCGGATCTGTCAGGATCACTTTGTCATCAATCTTAATAAGAAAGGTTGTATGCCCCAGCCAAGCGAATTGTATGTCTCGTGTCCTATTCCACTGGGATATATCAAATGGCTCTAATGCTAGTGAAGGACTAGGTGTAAATTCTTCTGGTTTATTGAAAAAATAATTCCAGAACATCTTCAGACTTGGCCCCACTTCCGTGTCAGGAACCCGTTCCGGATTCTGGAATGTTTCCCCATTCCATTGCGGGCTTTCTGCAATGCGTTTCTCTCGAATCAAATCACTTGCATTTGTAGTGGCGCACCCAAACAAAGAAATTTGTATAAGAAGGAATCCAATAAGAAAGAGGTTATTCATAACTAGTCTTTTACCTAATTACACTCATTCGAGAATATTATTAGCTGTGAATTGTTATATTAAAGTAACGTCGATTCACTAAATGTCCGCTAAGGGTCGAGGCTGTGTGAAAACTCAAAATATTTTTCACCACAAATAATTGGCTTCGTGAAAAGCCATATAGGAGGAGATCTCCTAAAATGAATGGTTCTAGCATTCCTGATTTTTTGGTATTTTTGAGTTTTCACACAGCCTCGGTCGTTAACGGCCACCTATAATTAGGCACTGTATGTCTGCTAAAGTTGGTACTATTACATCAGATCAATTCATGGATCGATCAGAGATTGATTGGTTTAATAGATAACCTGGTCCCGTCCTTTCTTTTTTGCGCGATACATTTTCTGGTCGGCGCATTTGATCAACATTTCCATGTTCAATTCAGGATCTCCACTGAAGCGACAGCAAACTCCCATTGAAATGGTTACTTTTACTTCACCTGCTGAGGTCTTGATGGCGCGCGCGCCAATGCTTTGCTGTATACGTGCAAAAATGGAATGGCGGAAATTGCTGTCATTCTGGTAAAACATGATGATCGCGAATTCTTCACCGCCCATACGTGCCAGTACATCGGTTGGTCGAACGACTCGTCGTAAGCGTTTAGCGATGCCGACAAGGACTTCGTCACCGACATCATGGCCGTATTGATCATTGATTTTCTTGAAGTGGTCAATATCAATAATTGCGCAGCAGGTGCCGCCACCGCGACTGGATGATTCTTTTAGCGTGGCTTGCAGATGCGACTGCATATAGCGCCGGTTGCCCAGCTTGGTCAACGGGTCGGTCTGGGCCAGCTCGGCCAGTTTCTCGTTGGTAGTCTGCATTTCACGCGCGGTGTCATATAGGGTATTTTGCAGGTTACTGATGCGGCCAGCGGCCTGTACGCGTGCACCCAGTTCACGTACATCAATCGGTTTTGCGAGGAAATCATCGACACCCTGATCAAAGGCCAGGACCAGATTATCCATGCCTTCCTTGGCGGTGCAGATGATAATGGAAGTATAGCGGTTATTGTCTTCGTCCTGCTGGCGGATGTTACGGGTCAGTTGCAGTCCATCCATTTCCGGCATGATCCAGTCTACCAGTATGACATCGGCTGGCCGTTCATTCATTTCCTGTAAAACTTCGGCCCCAGTACTGGTGAGACGGATATCCTGATAGCCTGCAGTCGTCAGTGCTGATTGAAGGAATAAACGTCCTGATTCGGTATCGTCAACGATTAAAATAGAGAGATCATCAGAGATCATCGGGGTTCCTCGGCCATTTCTGTTTTATAGTTATTGTGCAATCCATGTTTTATACCTTTAATACTAACCCGGTGCCTCATTCAAGCCGTCATCAATGAGAGACAGTTTTTGCCAGCGATTGGTCATCAGGCAAAACAGGTCGGCAGTGCGCTCGGCATCGTATATGGCAGAGTGAGCCGCTTCATGATCCCATGTGATGCCTGCAGCCTCAGCAATTCTTGCCAGTACCGTTTGTCCAAAAACAATACCACCCAGAGTCACTGTGTCAAATGTGCTGAAAGGGTGAAAGGGGTTGCGTTTAATTTCGCAGCGATTGCAGGCAGCGTTAATGAAGCCCAGATCAAAAGGGGCGTTATGCCCGACGAGAATGGCACGTTTGCAATTGTGTTTTTTCAGGGATGAACGGATAGCCCGGAAAATTTCCTGCAAGGCTTCCTTTTCCGGTTTTGCCATACGAAAAGGATGGTAAGGGTCAATGCCGGTAAAGGCCAGCGCCTCAGCCTCGAGGTTGGCACCCTTAAAGGGTTCTATATGACAGTTGAACGTTTCATCCGGAAACAGCATGCCCTTATTATCCATGTCCAGAGTCACTGCGGCTACTTCCAGCAATGCGTCTTTTTTGGCGTTAAATCCGGCGGTTTCCACATCGACAACCACGGGCATGAACCCCCGGAATCGACTAGCCATGGTGTATGTGCTTGAATCATTTGCGAACATGTGTACAGAATAACGAATGATTGAGTTAAAATCGATAACTATTGGTAATAATTGTCATAAAGGGGGCAGGCAATGAAGAAGTATAATATCTGGGCACTGGTGTTTTTATTTTTGGTGAGTCATATTGCCCGGGCCGATTCTATCAGCACCCTGATCACACCCGAGAAATTTACCAAGGGTCTGATCTGGAAAATCGAGTCGGCGAAAAAGGCCCCGAGTTACCTGATAGGAACGATTCATGTCGATGATCCGGGTGTCCTGAAACTCTTCTCTCGAGCACAAAATCATTTCAATAATGCCAGTACGGTTTGTACTGAAGTGAAGCTGGATTTTAAGGCCATAGCGGCCGAATTGCAGGCGATGTTTTTCAGTGATGGCCAGACACTAGAAACGGTATTGAATGATAAGGCGTTCTATCAGCAAGTCGTCAAGCTGGCGAACAAGCGTGGTTTGCCTGAAATGATGGTGCGTCAAATGAAGCCTTTTGCGATGGTCTTTATGCTCAGCATGCCAACTTCGCAAGGGCAGATACTGGATGAAAAAATCTACACGGATGCGTTACGACAAGGTAAGCAGGTCTGTGGACTTGAAACCGTGGAAGAGCATGGGGATATCTTTGAGTCATTTGATATGCCTGATCAGATAAAAATGCTGAAGACAACCGTAAAGCATATTGATGAAGTGGATAAACAGTATCCGTTACTATTGAAGGCCTACCTGGAGCGCGATCTTGCGGCTATGGCTAGCCTGGTCAATACGTCTATGGACATGCATGACAAGGCGATTGAAACAACATTTATCCAGCGTTTTTTGATCGACAGAAACAAGAATATGTTAATGCGAATGGAGCCTTTGATTGAAAAAGGCAATGCCTTTTTTGCGGTAGGTGCCATGCACCTGACAGGCGAGGCGGGCCTGTTGCGACTGCTTGAAGCGCAGGGATACAGCCTGAGTGTCGTCTACTAGGTCGGTTATGGGCAATGTGTAGAATACCAGCCTGCTTAGGTTATGCCAGCTGCCAGGGAATGGTTTCTCCTGCTCTGAACGGCACAATGGTATCGTCGCTACCCAACGGATAGTCTGTTGGAACTTGCCATTCGGTTTTATTCAGTGTGATGCTGTCGGTATTACGTGGCAGGCCGTAAAAATCTGCACCATTGAAGCTGGCGAAGGCTTCCAGATTTTCGAGTGCACCGGCCTGCTCAAATGCCTCGGCATAGAGTTCGATGGCGGCGTGTGCGGTATAGATGCCGGCGCAACCACAGCCACTTTCCTTTGCCTGTCTGGCATGAGGGGCGCTATCGGTTCCCAGAAAAAATCGCGAATGACCACTTTTTATGACTTCATTTAAGGCCAGTCGATGTTTCTCTCGCTTCAATACAGGCAGGCAATAATGATGAGGCCGCAGTCCCCCACTGAACATGGCATTGCGATTCATTAACAGGTGATGTGCAGTGATCGTGGCTGCAATATTGTCAGGCGAGCTGATGATGAAGTGTGCGGCATCCTCGGTAGTAATATGCTCCAGCACAAGGCGTAAATCGGGGATTTTATCCAGCATAGGGATGAGATGTTGCTGAATAAATACGGCCTCACGATCAAATACATCGACATCGCGGCGGGTCACTTCGCCATGCACCAGTAAGGGCAAGCCCACCTCGGCCATCGCAGCAAGGGTGCCATAGGTTTTTTCAATATCACTGACACCGGCATCGGAATTGGTGGTAGCGCCGGATGGATAGAGCTTAACTGCCTGTATCAGCCCACTTTCTTTGGCCCGGTGTATTTCATCAACGCTGGTGTTGTCGGTCAGGTACAAGGTCATCAATGGGGTAAAATCGCTACCTTCCGGCAAACAATCGAGTATCCGCTGTCGATAGGCCAGGGCAGCATCTGTTGTAGTAACCGGTGGCTGCAGGTTAGGCATGATAATGGCGCGTGCAAATTGCCTGGCCGTGTGGGCAATGACGGAGGCCATACTTTGACCGTCGCGAACATGTAAATGCCAGTCATCCGGGCGAGTAATGGTGATCGATTGTGTTGAATTCATGAGTATTTTGACTGTTTTCCGCTAATTTTCATCATTAACTGTAGCATTTTGAGTAATTCAGGGCTCGCATTATAGACATAGTCAGGTGTTCGAATGAGCTCGCTAAAATGCCCATTAATAATTTAAGTTTTTGATTATAATAATATTAATCTAATTTCTACTAATTTTCCAATGGTCGTTTTTCTTGACCTGAGCCTCTAAAAAGAAGATCATAGCGCGTTCTAATTTTTAACATATTTACTGGATTTATTATCAATAAACAATAAATTAGTAAATTTCAGATAAGTGGATCTTATGGACTCTGACGTCAAAAAACGATTATTGCATGAAATGCTATTTGCCCGGCGCTTCGAAGAACGTTGTTACGAAGCTTATGTAGAACGCAAAATTGGTGGTTTCCTTCATCTGTATTCCGGTGAAGAAGCCTGTGCCTACGGAGTGCTTGAAGCAGCCAGACCGGGTCATGACTATGTCATGACCAGTTACCGCGATCATATTCATGCCATTAAATGTGGTGTTGATCCCAAGGTCATCATGGCTGAGCTGTATGCCAAGGTCACCGGGTGTTGCAAAGGCCTGGGTGGTTCAATGCATATTTTCGGTGTGGATCATCGCTTTATGGGTGGTTATGCCCTGGTCGGTGGTCCTTTTCCTCTGGCCGCAGGTATTGCCAAGGCCATCAAGATGAAAGGTGGAGACGAGATCAGTATCTGTTTTCTGGGTGACGCCGCCAATAATCAGGGTACCTTCCATGAGTCATTGAATATGGCCAAGGTCTGGGATCTGCCCGTACTTTATATATGTGAAAACAATTTGTACGGTATCGGCACCCGCATCGATCGCTCGACGGCGGTTGTTGACCAGTATAAACGCGTTTCAGGCTATAACATCCCTTCTGCTCAGGTGGATGGACAGGATGTTGAAGTGGTTTATGAAGCAGCGCAGAAGGCGATCGAACATGTCCGTTCTGGCAAGGGACCCTATTTCCTCGAATTAATGACCTACCGCTATCGTGGTCATTCCATGTCGGACTCCAATGCTTATCGCCCCAAGGAAGAAGAGCGTATGTGGAGTAAACGTGATCCGATCATCATGTTGCGCGACCGTTTGATCGACGCGGGTGAAATCACCCTCGATGACTATAAGCAGATGGATACGGATATTCTTGAAAAAATAGAGAATGAAGTGATCAAGTTCGCCGAAGAATCACCGGAGCCACCACTGGAAATGCTGGAAAAATACACGCTAGTAGAAAATGACCCCTGGGTAAATGGAGGGTCGCAATAATGTCCGAGATTATGTTTTGGGAAGCCATCCGTCGCGCCCACGACGAAGAAATGAAACGTGATCCACTGGTGATTTGTATGGGTGAAGACATCGGTGTGGCCGGTGGTACCTATAAGGCCACGAATGGACTGTTTGATAAATACGGTCCTGAGCGCGTTATTGATACACCAATCTCTGAAAATGGATATACCGGACTGGGTATTGGCGCATCCTATTTAGGTGTTCGTCCCATTATCGAGATCATGTCGGTTAACTTCGCCTGGCTGGCGATGGACCAGATCTTCAATACAGCGGCTAAAGTGCATTACATGTCGGGTGGTCAGTTGAAGGCGCCTGTGGTGGTTCGTTCGCCCGGTGGTACAGCCCATCAGTTAGGTGCACAGCATTCTGCACGTATGGAAAAAGTATTTATGGGGATAGCCGGTTTACGTGTAGTGACGCCATCAAATCCCCGTCAGGCTTATGGCTTACTCAAGTCAGCCATTCGCTGTGATGATCCTGTTTTCATCAATGAACATGAATTGATGTACAACATGAAAGGTGAAGTGCCTGACGAAGAGTTTTTTCTGCCGCTGGTGGGTTCGGAAGTGGCCAGACCGGGTAAGGATATTACCCTGTTCGGATACAATATTTCCGTGCATTGGTGTTTACAGGCAGCCGAGATACTGGCCAAGCAACATGGTATCGATGCCGAAGTGGTCGACCTTTATGCACTGAGTCCGTTAGACAGAGAAGGCATCGCTGCCTCAGTCAGTAAGACGCACCGAGCATTGATTGCAGAAGAAGCGGAACCGGCTGTTGGCGTAGGATCTGAGATCATGGCGATCATTAATGAAGAGTGTTTCTATGAATTGGATGCACCTCCTGCACGAGTGTCGGCAGTCAATGTTCCCATCCCCTATAACCATACACTTGAAAAAGCGGCCATCCCGACAGCACAAGATGTCGTTAAGGCAGTGTTGAAAATGTTTGGTAAATAAATCTGTAATTGAGACCAGGACATGCGTCCTGGTTTTGTTTCTCGTAAAAGCTATTTGATACTGGATTACTATGTCAGAACCCTATGTAATTAAAATGCCTCAACTGTCGGACACCATGACCGAGGGTGTGATTGTCAGTTGGGAAAAAAATGTCGGCGACAAACTGGAGCGTGGCGATATTGTCGCTACGGTTGAAACCGACAAGGCAATCATGGACGTAGAGGTCTTCAGAGAAGGTTACTTATCGGGACCGATACTGGCAGTTGATAGTACCGTGGAAGTGGGTGGTGCGATGGCTTATATTGTCGCATCGACTGACGAGGTAAAGCAGGGAGAAGCCACTGCTGAAACTATGCAGCAGAGTGAACCCGCTGCCGCTGTAGTTGAGGAAAGTCCAGTAAGCAACCCTGTTGAAGCAGCAACATCTGAACCAGATGGTGCCGTCTATACCATCAAGATGCCGCAACTATCAGACACCATGACTGAAGGCATTGTGGTTGAATGGACAAAATCACTGGGCGATAAAATCGAACGTGGCGATGTGGTTGCGCAGGTTGAAACCGACAAGGCGATCATGGATGTTGAGGTCTTTAGGGAAGGTTATTTGTCAGGGCCACAGGCAGAAGTCGATAGTGTTGTGATCGTTGGCGGCGCCATGGCTTACCTGGTTGAAAAGGCCGAGCAGGTTGTCAAGGAAGGAGTGGTCATACAGTCTTCCGCTGCCAGTACAACTGATTCAGCTTCTATGGGTGAGGCCGCGGCAGTCAGTACCGCAGCCCACGTTATCAAGCCGGCAGGACATTCCGTGCCGGCACCACGGCCACATACTAAACAGGCGACACCGTATGCCCGTAAAGTCGCCGGTCAAACCGGTGCCGATCTGAATGCCATTCAGGGTAGTGGCCCGGGTGGTGTTATCACGGCGGTTGATGTTGCCGGTAGTCAGCCAGCCAGTGCCGCTGTCGCAACTGCGGTAGAAGTTGATGTGCCGGGTAATGGTCGCAAAATGAATGCGATGGAACGTGCTATCAGCCATTCCATGGCTTCATCATTAAGCATGCCTACCTTCCACGTTACTGTGAATGCAAAACCGAGTAATCTGATCAAGGCTTCCAAGAAAAAAGGTGTGTCATTAACCGTGACTATCGCCAAGGCCTGTGCCCTGGCTATGCAAAAACATCCCACTATGAACTGGTGCTACCAACCTGTCGACAAGCTGGTCGAGCGCAGTAATGTCGATATCGGCATGGCGGTCTCAGCTGATGGTGGTGGTTTGGTTGTGCCTGTCTTGAGGTCTTGTGAATCCAGTAGTCTGGAAGATCTGAATGATGAATGGAAGGGGTTGCTGGATAAGGCACGTAAGCGTCGTCTCGCACCTGAGGAATATGCCAACCCGACCTTTATGGTCTCTAATATGGGAATGTTGGGTGTTAGTTATTTTGATGCCATTCCAACACCGGGTACGGCTGCCATACTGGCGATTTCATCGGCGGGTGATGATGGTATGCCGCTGACTATCACGGCCGATCATCGTGTCGTCAATGGTGCGGAAGTCGCGCTTTATCTAAATACATTGAAGGGTTTGATTGAGCAACCCGAGTCGTGGATGGGGCCTGTTGGTCCCGCTATTCCAGAAGGTGACTGGGACTACGATGTGGTCGTTATCGGTGGTGGTCCGGGTGGAGAAGATTGTGCACGCGATCTGGCCGAACATGGCATCAAGGTCGCCATGGTTAATGATAGCCCATTCCCGGGAGGCGAATGCCTATGGCGTGGTTGCATTCCTTCGAAGGCCTGGCGAGCTGCCGCTGATCGCATTCGCGATCGTGCGCACGATGAGCATCTTGGCGTTGAAGGCACCAATAAAGCCAAGCTGAACTGGACCAAGCTGGAACAGACGCGTCGACATGTCCTCGAGACTCGTGGTGAGATGGCGTTAAAAACCGACAAAGGTGTGAAGATCAAAGTGCTTCAGGGTTTTGCCCGTTTTGAAGATGAGCATACCTTGTTTGTGGATACCTCGGGGAATAGCGATAACCCCCATCAGCGTGCCCCTCTGGGCGATGCTTCCAGTGGTGAGAAGATTAAATTTGGTTGTGCGGTGATTGCCACCGGCGCGCCGCCATTTGTACCGCCTATTCCCGGTGCGCATGATGCCATGGAGCAGGGTGGTGTGCTGACCTCGGATACCGTCTGGGGTCTGGACCAGGTGCCTAAACGCCTGGGCGTTATTGGTGGCGGTGCGATTGGTCTGGAGATGGCGCAAATCTTCCAGGACTTTGGTAGTAAGGTCAGCTTGCTCGAAGGTCAGGACAGAATACTGGCAGAAGTGGAGCCTGAAATAGCCAAGCACCTGACGGCCGTTCTTAATGATGATCCCAATCTGAATATCATGACGTCGGTAAAAGTGAAATCGATCAAGGGCAAGCCCGGAGCGATGAAACTGGTGTATACCACTGAGGACGACAAGGATCATACCTTCAGTTGTGATTATGTTGTTATGGCCACGGGTAAACGACCCGTTTTGGACCCATTGCAACTGGATAAAGCGGGAGTGGCGATCGAAAACGGCGTGATCAAGGCCGATGTCCGCAGTCGCACCAGTGTTTCTCATATATTTGCGGTCGGTGATGTCATTGGTGGCCTGATGTTGGCTCATACGGCTGGTCAGCAAGGTCGGGTGGCGGCCGCGACTATCCTGGGTGAGGACATGAAGTACGACCAGGACAAGGATAGCGGGGTGATATTTACACGTCCCGAAGCCGCTTTTGTAGGTTTGTCTATGGAGCAGGCCAAGGCCAAAGGGATCGACGCTGCCGAGGTGAAAATGCCGATGAGTATTGATGCCAAGGCTATGATTACTAATGAAATACATGGCATGATCAAGATTGTTGCCGATAAGGCGACGCATCGGGTTGTTGGTGTACATTACCTCGCAGACCATGCCGATACCCTGATTGGTGAAGGGGTTATGATCGTATCGGGTGAAATGACCCTGGAGCAGGTGGGACAGGCTATTCATCCACATCCGACACAGACCGAGATGGTCGGTGAGATGGCTCGCAGACTGTTATCACGTTTTCGCCGTAGCAAACGAAAAAAATCCTGATCGGTATTTACCCGCCTATCTCGCCAGGATCGCGGTTCATGACCGTTTGTATGCTTCTCTTAAGCATGGCCCTTTGGCTAGTTTTCGTGTCCGACTGCTTGCTCTTCGCGTAGCTAAGGCTACGCTTTTTACTCCAGAGCAGCGCCTACAGACACGAATGCGTCGCCTTCTCCCATGATTCTGGTGAGATAGGCGGATTAACAGAGCATAAAAGTCGGCTGGCTATAAAGAAATAGCCAGTCAGACCGCTAATACAGATAGGTATTTGAAAAATATAGATAAACGATTTCAAATGAGACTATTATGACTCTGTTAACCCGATGGCTTGGCTTGCTATTATTGCTAGGAAGTCTGTCCCCAGTTTTAGCTGGTGATCTACACTATGCGGCTTCGTTGGAAGATTCAACTTGGAAGACAAGCGAATCGCCCTTGCTTTGCACACTTTCACATCCGATTTCCTTATTCGGCCAGGCTGAATTTTATCAAACAGCAGGCCACCAGCCTGCATTCCGTTTTTTTGTTAATCAGGCGCCGATCAGAAAAGGCAGGGTGACCGTCACATCAAGTCCACCTGGTTGGAAGTATGGTGAAGTTATAGCAAAGATTGGTGAATATACCTACCAGCGTGGTGAAAGCCCTTTTCGTTTTAACCGAGAAACCAGCTTGAGGTTGCTGGCAGAGCTTGAAAAAGGCATGTTGCCAGTTTTTCGATTCACTGACTGGGGCGATGGCAGGGATAATGTCACTGTCATCTTATCGAGTGTGCGCTATCGAGAGGCCCTGGGTAAATTCAGGGTCTGTATGGGGCAGATCATACCTTATGAATTTGAAAAAACACGTGATACCAAGGTCTACTTCGCCACGGCCAAGTCGAATTTGTCTGTAAAAGCCAGGCGTCAGTTGGATGCGGTCGCAGCTTTTCTATTACGTGATGCCAGTGTAAAAAAAGCCTCAGTTGAAGGACATGCTGATGATCGTGGTGACCATACCTATAATAATACATTATCTGAACAACGAGCGATCGCAGTCAGAAATTACCTGCTGGAGAAAAAGGTTCCGGTCTCCAAGCTATCTGTGCGCTATTTTGGTAAGCGTAAACCGACCAGTTCGGTCAAGAATGAAAGAGGCCGGTCATTGAATCGTCGGGTCAGTATTATTCTTCATCGTGAGTAAGTTATAATAATAAGAGAAGCTCTGATCAAAGCGTGAATTGATCAGAGCTTCCTTGAATATCATATTAAAAACATATTGCAGAGTAGCGTCGTTAGGAGTTTGAAATGGTAAAGGCTGAGGTCAGGAAAGTCGTTCTGGCATATTCGGGCGGATTGGATACATCCGTGATTCTAAAATGGCTGGAAGATACCTATGCTTGCGAAGTGGTTACTTTTACCGCAGATATAGGCCAGGGAGAAGAAGTAGAGCCCGCGCGCGCCAAGGCTGAGGCTTACGGCATAAAGGAAATTTTTGTTGAGGATTTGCGTGAAGAGTTTGCGCGTGATTTTGTCTTCCCCATGTTCCGAGCCAATACGGTTTATGAAGGCGAGTATTTACTCGGCACTTCAATTGCGCGTCCCCTGATTTCCAAGCGCCTGGTGGAGATCGCGCGCGAAACCGGTGCCGATGCTATTTCACATGGTGCAACGGGTAAAGGTAATGACCAGGTCCGTTTCGAACTGGGTGCGTATGCGTTGATGCCTGATGTCAAGGTAATAGCCCCGTGGCGAGAATGGGATTTGAATTCACGCGAAAAGCTGATGGCCTATGCTGAAAAACACGGTATCAGTATCGAACAAAAACGCGGTAAAAAATCACCTTATTCCATGGATGCCAATTCATTGCATATCTCCTACGAAGGCGGGATTCTCGAAGATCCCTGGAATGAACCTGAAGAAGATATGTGGCGCTGGACAGTGTCACCCGAAAAGGCGCCCGATCAACCGGTCTATATAGAATTGTCATACCAGAAGGGGGACATTGTTGCGATAGATGGAGAATCGGTGTCACCCGCAACCGTCATGGAAACGCTTAACCGCATCGGTGGAGACAATGGGATTGGTCGTGACGACATCGTAGAAAATCGTTACGTGGGTATGAAGTCCAGGGGTTGCTATGAAACACCTGCAGGTACTATTATGCTTAAAGGGCATCGAGCCATTGAGTCCATAACCCTGGATCGCGAAGTGGCACACCTCAAAGACGAGTTAATGCCGCGTTATGCAAGCATGATTTATAACGGTTATTGGTGGAGTCCCGAACGTTTAATGATGCAGGAAATGATCGATGCCTCGCAACAAACGGTGAACGGTAAGGTCAGGCTAAAACTTTATAAGGGCAATGTAACTGTCGTCGGACGACAATCGGATACTGATAGTTTGTTTGATGAGACTATTGCTACGTTTGAAGATGATGCAGGTGCCTATAATCAAAAGGACGCCGAAGGTTTTATCAAATTAAATGCGCTGCGCATGCGCATCGCGGCCAAAAAGAATAACCCCTGACTATATGTTTTTAATTGGATTAGCCGGGTTTAAAGGGACTGTTGGTAATGGCTTTAATAGCCATCGTTTTATTGTTGGCATCAAATAGACCGTAAAAGGTAGTGCTTGTGAATGCTTAAAACAGTCCTTAAGCGTCAAAGTAATAACACCAGCTTGATTGCCATGATGGTGCTTTTTTGGCTTGTGTTAACACCACAAATCTTGTGGGCCGCCCCATTTCATGGCGGGAAATCGCAGCTTGTTAAAATCGGAGTGTTGGCGAATGAGGGTGGCGATGAGGCATTAAAAACCTGGTTACCTCTCGCTGGATACCTGAATACGAAACTGCCTTCCTATCACTTTCATATCCTGCCGCTGGATCTCGCCGAGATACATGACGCGGTCAACAATCATTCAATAGATTTTCTATTGACTAACCCCGGTAATTTCATCGAGCTAGAACATAATAAGAAGCTGCGTGCCTTGTTGACAGTGAGAAAAAAATACCAGGGCCAGGAGCTGAATGCCTTTGGTGCGGTTATTTTTACACATATTTCCAATACCACAATCCATTCTATAGCTGACCTGAAAGCAAAAGTGTTTATGGGTGTGAAACCTGCCGGTTTTGGTGGATTTCAATTGTCCTGGAGTGAATTCAAGAAAAACAATTTTGATCCATTTACTGATTTGAGTGAATTGTTTTTTAGTGGGTTTCCGCACAGTGCCGTGGTATTGGCTGTTCGTGACAAACTCGTGGAAGTCGGCACAGTCCGGACCGGAGTGCTCGAGTACATGGCTGATAAAGGTCTGATAGATTTAAATGAATTTAGGGTAATACAAGAAAAAACCATTGCTGATTTTCCTTTTAAACTAAGTACAGATTTGTACCCGGAATGGCCAATAAGCTACCTGAGTGATACTGACAGTAGCCTGGTTGATGCTGTATATCAGTCTTTGCTAGTCATGCCGGATAATATTATAAAATCTGGCAAGACGCATATTGTCGGTTGGTCTGAACCCGATAAATATGATCAGGTTCATGATCTCATGCGCCAGTTAATGGTCGGTCCCTATAAAAATGATGCTGAATTTTCTTTGTTGTTATCGGTGAAAAAATATCGTGGCTGGTTTGTGGCGATCTTTGTGCTGGTAATTGTCATGATTCTGTTCATGTTATACACCGTTTTCTTAAACCGTAGAATCATGACGGCCAAGCAGGATCTTGAAGGGAAGATTAAAGAAGGTGAAGTGCTGGAGCAGTCATTGCAGCGTGAGAAGAATTTTTTGCGTGCCCTACTGGAAAATATTTCCGAAGGTGTGGTGGCCTTTGACAGGGAAGGAAAGATCACTTTGTATAATCAGGCGGCCCTTGAAATTGGAGGTCTGGAAGAAGGTAATATAAAAGGACGATATTGGTACGATGTTTTTGACCTGTATCAAAAGGATGGCGTGACCCCGCTTGGTGCGGATGACAACCCCTTTGCAAAGGTACTTGCGACACACTCAATTTACAATAATGAAATGCTGGTCAAACGCCAGGGTCTTAGTCGCAATATACTCATGAGTGGTCAGGCGATTGTTGATGAATGCGGTTCAAAGATAGGCGTCGTTTTGTCGATGCATGATGTGACTAACAGATTTATTAATGAACGCCGTCTAAAAAAATCAGAAAGAGAACTGCGAGCCATCCTGGATGATATGCAGGATACCTACTATCGGACGAACCTGGAAGGGAAAATTGTTCGTGCATCCTTGTCAGTTATTAAAATGTTTGGGTATACAGCCGAGGAAATACTGGGAATTGATCTGGCTAATCTATACGTTGAGCCAGATGGCAGAGCGAAATTTCTGAAACGATTGGATAAACGCCATGGTGAGATTCAGAACCATCAATCACCGATGTGGCATAAAGATGGGCATGTTATTTGGGTTTCCAGTAGTGCGCATTATCATTATGATGAG
>Ga0209633_10000625_pt1 | contig 40178 bp, 33 predicted proteins | sample Cruoilmetagenom1_FD_187290 | JGI IMG/M metagenome (GOLD analysis project Ga0209633, IMG submission 187290) | Oil polluted marine microbial communities from Coal Oil Point, Santa Barbara, California, USA - Sample 1 (SPAdes) (version 2) | ecosystem: Environmental > Aquatic > Marine > Oil seeps ...
GTACAGATGAGCAAATTCAAATACCATATATTTTGTTTGTTTTATTAATAGGCGGCGTAGCCAAGTGGTAAGGCAGCGGTCTGCAAAACCGCAATGCCCCGGTTCGAATCCGGGCGCCGCCTCCAAATTATAAATATTGACCTTCTCAAGCTTAGACTAACCAACCCCATATTTTGAGGAAGAGGCATAATATCTTTTTCTTTGCCTCTTTTGGAAAATTCTTAATTAAGCTGAATACACCAGCATTTCACTAAAAGATTCCTAATCGTTCACTTGATTTGTTATATTTTGTAACCACATTTGTGTTGTAGTAAAATTACAACGCTACTTGACATGTTTGGAAAAGCGTTGTAAAATATTTGCAACACTAAGTTTTAAGGAGAAATGAAAGGCATGTCAGAAAATAATAGTTTTGGAGATTTTTTCAGAAAACAAAGGAAAAAATTAGGATTAGGGCTTAGAGAGTTCTGCAGAAAATATGACTTTGATTCAGGCTATATTAGTAAAATGGAAAGAGGATTAGTCAAGCCCCCAGTAAATAAAAAAATATTAGATTCATACACTAAAGCACTTGTGCTTGAGGAAGATACAAGTGAATGGAACCAATTTTATGACTTAGTAGCGGTAGCTACTGATAGATTGCCATCAGATCTAAAAAGAAAATCTGGTTCGCCAGATGAGTTTCCACATATACTTCAAAAAATCCGCGAACTTAGAAGACGGACATGGACCAAAGCAGTAGATATAGAAAGGTGGGCAGATACGCTAGATGCACGCTCAAAACTTCCACAATTGGTTAGACAGCTTATTCATGCAACAGTAGATAATCTTGAATATATAAATATTCCAGCTCATGAAGGTATAGGTCGTAGAGGTTATGATGGAATCGTTAAAGCAGAAAAAGGTAACGCTTTTGTGCCAACAGGACAAAGTGTCTGGGAAATGGGTGTAAGTAATGACCCAAGAAAAAAAGCAAATGAGGATTTTGATAATCGCACATCAAATCCAGGTGAGTTAGAAACTAAAGAAACTATTTTCATTTTTGTTACACCAAGAAAATGGGAAGGAAAAAGTGATTGGTGTGAAGAGAAAAATAAGCTTGGAGTATGGAAGGAGGTCCGAGTATATGATTCAGATAATTTAGAACAGTGGTTAGAGGTTGCACCAAGTGTAGATGCTTGGTTTGGATGCCCACCAGGTGTATCTGATCTTGCGGAACATTGGGAAAACATGAAGATTCTCACAGGCAAGAATTTAAAGCCTGAACTGTTTTTGATAAACCGGGAAAATCAAATTGCAAGTTTTGTAAGCTGGATTGATGAACCACAATCGTCCATAATTTTTGAGGCCGCATCATTTGATGAGCTCCCAGATTTTGTAGCCGCATACATTGTTAGCCTTGATCAAAGCAAGCGCGACGAGATCAGGTCGGATAGAATTTTAATCGTAGACAACAAAGAATCATGGGAGAGTCTTCTGGAATCAGAATACCCATTAGTCCTTATACCTAAGCCCGAACTCGCAATTGAAAGGGATTTAATTGCTAAAGCTTTGAAGCATGGGCATAAAATTATTCAGTGGCAGGAACTCACTAATGACCCGAGTCGCAAAAACAATCGCTTATCTCGTGTACATACATTTGAGATTGAGCAATTGCTAGAATCATCTGGTGTAAAGCGTGTGATTGCGAAACAGCTCGCAGAGGATTCTGGAGGAAGCTTAACTGTATTAAAACGACTATTAGCAAACGACTCAAAAATTAATCCTCCAGATTGGGCTAGGAAGGATAATGCGATAAGCTTAGCCCCGCTCATACTAGTAGGAGGTTGGGATGAATCGAAAGAAGCAGATAAGGAAATTATAATAAAACTTTTAGGTGTCAAGTATGTTGAAATTGAACATCTTCTTAATAGATGGAGTGCAGGAAAGGACCCACTTTTTTATAGAGCGAATACTATTTTAAGTCTTATATCCAGATTTGATTCCTGGGATCTTCTATCTCCAATGTTAACTAAGAGTCAGCTAAAGCTTTTTGAAGACTTAATACTAGAAGTGCTCAGTGAAGACGATCCAATGTACGATCTCCCGCCTGAGAAGCGTTATATGGCTTCTATTTATGGCAAAGAGAAGAAATTCTCAGATAAGCTTAAAAAGGGATTTTCAGATACGCTTGTACTTTTGGGTGCTAAATCTAGACACCTGGATCCGATTTTAAACGCGGATGGGATAGCCCGTCATGTTATTGAAAAGCTATTGATCAAAAACTCAAGTTGGCAGCGCTGGGCATCATTGTCACCAGTTCTTCCTACATTGGCTGAAGCTTCACCGGAGGCATTTCTAGATGCGGTAGAGCGAGACTTGAATAAAATAAATCCTGAGTTGATAAAGCTTTTTGTAACAGAAGGCGATCAGCTTTTTACTTCATCTCCACATCCTGGATTATTGTGGGCACTTGAAACTCTTGCATGGGATAGAAAATATTTAAGAACTGTTAGTTTTGTGCTAGCAAGATTGACAATAATGGCTCCTGAAATTAATATGGCTAATACTCCCTTAAATAGTCTTAGAGCGATTTACTTGCCTTGGTTTCCTCAAACTGCAGTAAGAGTCAATGATCGAATCGACATACTAAAAGCAATTTCTGAAAAATTTAAGGATGTTGCATGGGAATTGCTATTTTACATGTTACCTGAATTCAGAGGGTATACGATGAATAATCCCCGTCCATTCTGGCGTGATTGGGCGTTAAATTGGATACCTGGTTCTACAAGAGGAGATCGATTCAAACAAGAAGATGCATGTGCAGATATGCTGTTTGATTTGGCAGGCGATAGTATTGATAAGTGGCATGAGATTATCGAGAAACTTGAGAGTTTTGATCCCACATCATTAGATCGGATAATTGAGAACTTAAAGAGATTGAATACAGATGATCTAGATACGAAAGATAGGATGAAAATATATGAGGCGCTTCGAGTAAAAGTATCTGATCACAAGCGTTTCTCAGATGCTGTATGGGCATTACCCTCGGATATAATTTCTAATCTCGACGAACTTATGAATAGATTTGGGCCTGTCGATTTAGTTGATCGATATAAATGGCTATTTGTTTCGTATCCTGAACTACCTGATCAATCAAGAGATATTTCATATGCAGAACGAAATTCTTTGGTATTAGAAAAAAGGAAACAAGTTGTTCAGGAAATATTTCACAAAGAAGGGTTAAGTGGAGTAATGCGCCTTTCAAATGAAGTAGAGTCGCCGGGGGGTGTTGGATATGCACTGGCATATACTGAATTAATAGAAAAAGACAAAGATATTATTCCTAGTTTACTTGATTCTGACAATGAAAAGCTTACTAATTTTGCATCAGGTTTTGTAAGTGCACGTTTTGAAGTTTTAAAATGGGACTGGGTGAAAACATTTAATCTTAAAAACTGGACAACCGAGGAAGTTGGCAACTTTGCTCTAGCATTGCCCGTAGAAATGAAAACTTGGCAATTAATAGAGCAACAAGACAAGGATGTCAGTAGGTTTTACTGGAGAACATTACCAAATATCTTTATTGAACCACATAAAGAAAGTATTGAATATGCTGCGCGCAAATTTCTAGAGAGTGGCAGACCTTACTCAACTATATCTTTATTATCACATGCACTTTATGGTAAGTGTAATTTAGATTTAACATTAGTGTTTGATACTCTTGAAGCGGGGTTGAATTTAGACCAAATAAATGAGCCTGTTCTAGGAGGTTCAGGTCACGATATTGTGCAATTATTCGAGTATTTACAAAAAAACACGGATAACTATAAGTCCCAAGATCTGATTAATTACATCGAGCGGTTAGCCAGACTGGAATGGAATTATCTTGATATATTATCAGGTGTACTTGGCAAGCCTAAAACTCTCGAAAATGCCATAGCCACTAGTCCAGAGTTTTTTGCTGAACTAATTGCTATAATGTATCGATCTAAAAAAGATCCACAAACTAACGAAAAACCACCAACAGAAGAACAAAAAGCAAAAGCTAGTAGCGCTTTCAAGTTATTTTGGACCTGGAAAACTATACCAGGCTCACTTGAAAACGGAACGGTTGATAAAGAGGCTCTCATGGATTGGATAAAGAAAGCACGCAAACGGTGCGATGAAACTGGGCACCTTTCAATTTGTGATGATCATATAGGGCAAGTTCTAGCTCATGACCCAGAGAAAGAGCTTGGTAGTTGGCCATGTATACCGGTCAGACATGTTATAGAAGAAGTATCTAGTGATGAGCTTGAAAGTGGTTTTGTCGCAGGAATTTTCAATAAGAGAGGAACAGTAACAAAGGGGGTATTTGAAGGTGGACAACAAGAACGGGAACTCGCGAGTAAATATTACGAATATGCACGGGGATGTGACATTGACTGGCCTAGGACAGCCGCTGCTCTGAGACGAGTTGCAAAGTATTATGAAGAAGATGCAAGACGAGAAGATGAGGAAGTAAAGGGTCGACTATGAATATAACTAGAAAGTGATAGAATCAATTTTGTCATTTTTGGTTTTCAGCAAAAAACACATTGTAAATTAAGGTATTGAATGAGACGTTAAAATCTGTAAAATACAATGCTTCCGGTTAATATGTTTTAAGTAATATAAAAACCTGAAAAAATCAGATGCCCGGGTGGCGGAATTGGTAGACGCAAGGGACTTAAAATCCCTCGAGTGCAAACTTGTGCCGGTTCGAGTCCGGCCCCGGGCACCATTTCCGAGAAAAATTCCAGGGCTGATTCCGTAACTTTATTTAAATATTTGTTTATTCCAAAACGAATTAATCAAGTTTTAGGTAATTGTTAAAAGGGTGGTTGATAAAATACTTTGAACGGTCCTATCGGTAATACAATAATCCGATATTAATTCAGCAATTTTTCCTCTTCTTCTTCGTCGTCGTCATCATCCCAATCTTCGTCATCATCCCAATCATCGTCATCATCAAAAAAATCATCGTCATCATCCCATTCTTCTTCGTCATCTAATTCTTCTTCATCTTCCAATTCTTCATCTTTAAAAAGTAACTCAAGTTCGGTACTCATTTGCTTCTCCTATACTAATGATTTACGTGAAAAGTTACATTCTGACATCAAAATGTCAAGAGAGAATTCTAAGTGAAAATCCAAATATAATATTGTTTCCATTGGGGCAATAATTGTAGAAATTAGGGTAAGTTACAAATGTCGCAATACTTACTAATTCATCTAAGATTATTGATTTTTAGAGAATTTTATTAGAGAACCTCTATTATTTTATTCTACTTGTTCCTATCTAATAATTCTTGAGCTTTTAATACCATTTCACTAGAACCTATAAAGATTGGCGTTCTTTGATGAAGCTCCTGAGGAGCAATATCTAAAATGCGCCTAAATCCATCAGTAGCCGTGCCGCCCGCCTGCTCTATTATAAAGGCCATCGGGTTACATTCATAAACAAGTCTTAATTTTCCATCCGGGTAACCATCCAATGATGGATATATGTATATTCCACCGGTTAACAAATTTCTATGAATATCGGCAACCATTGAACCTATATAGCGAGCTGAGTATGGAGAATCCGAACCCTTCCCCAACTCTTTGCAGTAGCTTATATAATCTTTAACACCTTTTGGGAAATTGTAGAAGTTCCCTGTATTAACAGAATAGGTTTTGCCGTCTTTAGGTGTAGTCATATCAGGATTGGATAAACAGAACTCTCCAATTGAAGGGTCAAGAGTAAAACCGTTTACACCATGGCCTGTTGTATATACCAACATCGTCGATGATCCGTAGATAACATAGCCTGCACCTGCCTGCTCACTGCCCTTTTGTAGAAAATCTTCAGAAGTGCAAGTTTTCCCTAGGGGCGAAACTCTTCTATATATAGAGAAAATGGTTCCAACTGATACGTTTACATCTATGTTGGAAGATCCATCAAGAGGGTCTATTGCGACAACATATTTACCTTGTTTGGATGATTCTTCCTCAAAGGCCACAAATTCTTCGTTCTCTTCTGAAGCAACTCCACAGCACTGACCACCAAGCTCAAGTGAGGCAATAAAAGTTTTATTTGCAAGCAAATCCAGCTTTTTTACCTCTTCACCCTGAACATTGGTATATCCGGTAGCACCGAGTACATCTACTAAGCCAGCTTTATTTACTTCTCTATTTACTATTTTTGCCGCTAGTGCGATATTTCGGAGAAGTCTGGATAATTCGCCAGTTGCGTAAGGGAAGTCAGTTTGTCTTCTAATAATAAATTCATCTAATGTTTGAACGCTTATCATGATGACTATATTACCAAAATTCTATGATTAAGGAAAATATTTGCAATCAGTGTGCTAATTTGCTGCCGTGATCACTATAATTTATTGATTATTTAGAATTTCTTTTATCTGCTCGGACTCTTTTATTCTCATTGCCGCTTTTAATCCTTCTTCACGAATTAGTTCCTTTGATCTATTTAAACTTTCTCTTAAATCCTCAGGCAGTTTACTTTTTACTTTTTCATATGTTGCGTTTAAATATGGGATTGTGGTTGAATTACTTACAGCAGCGTCTTTGTTGGAAACGATTAATGTAACTGTAGAGATAAATAAAAAAGCCGCTATAACCCCTATTATTATTCCCGTCACTGCCCCACCCAGTCTGTTCAGCCAGCTTAGATGAAGGCTCCCAATGAGTTTAGTTGTAATCCACCCGAGAATTTGAATTAGAATATAAGATACAAAACCCACGATCAAGAAAGCACCAACATTTGCTATTGATTCATTATTTACGAGGTTGTCTTTGATAAACATCGCTGCGAAAACATCGTAAAAAATCAGCCCGATAAGGATTCCCCCAATAAGAGCCGCGATAGAAAAAATTTGCTTAACAAGACCTCTTGTCATTCCTATTACAACAAAAAAGCCAATTATTATGTAGACTGCTATATCGATCCAATTCATAGGTGTAATTTTAAGAGTAGCTCACTTCAAAGCTCGAACCTTGACCAGCCTCCTTGGTAACTTCTATTCTAACCGGAAACCTTTCTTTTAATTCCTCGACATGAGTGATCGCTAGTATTTTTTCAAAGTCGTCTTTAATTAAATTCAGAACCTGAACAAACTGATCTAGGCCTTCTTTGTCCTGAGTGCCAAAGCCCTCATCTACAACTAAGGTTCTTAGTTGGGCCCCTGAGCGGTTAGCAATAAACTTTGAGATAGCTACTCTGAGAGCGAAATCGATTCTAAAGGCTTCTCCTCCAGAGAAAGTTTCATAGCTTCTTGTTCCAGACGAATCTCCAATATAAATCTCAAGGGTTTCTTTTGCGCCCCCGGTTTGTGTCGGCTTTACCATTTCAAGACTGAGTGCCATAGTGCCATCAGTAAGTTTGCTAAGAATCTTGTTTGCTTCAATTTCTATTTCGGGAACGGCATTCTCGATTATTAAAGCTTGGAGCCCATTTTTGCCAAACGCCTTTGCTAGTTCTTTGTAAATTGCTAATTCTCGGTTTGTTCCCTTGATTTTTTTTGTGATATTCTTTTTGTCATCAAGGAGTTTCTTCATTCTTTCAAGGTGATTTTCACTTCTCGTAATCTCGGTGAGAATATCATTCTTGTTCTTTCTTAATATGTTCATCCTATTTGTTGAGGATTCGAGTTGTTGCTTTATTTCTTTGCTCCTTGCATTTGTCTCTTCCATTTGTTTAAGTTCATTTTCAATATCTTTATACTTCTGCTTTAAAACTAGTAGATCTTTAGAAAGTTTTTTCTCTTCTTTCTCTCTTATACTTAGCCCAAGCTTTGCCTTCTCAAGATTTTCTCTATCTTTAGCATATATCTCAAGATCACTAGTTTGTTTCCTTAAACTCTCGTGATCTTTTTTGTCATAAGAAAGCTCGTTTAGTGCTGTTTGAATTTCAACAAGCTTCTTTCTGTTTTCCAGAGAATAACTTTCTTCTTTAATTTTCTCAGCAGTAGGTTGAATTATTGACTGAAGTTCGCTTAGTTCTTTGGTGTAACGAGATTCTTTGATCTTATCACTTTTTAATATCTCGTTTTCTGCTACAAACTTTCGGTATTCCTCAAGCTTTTTTTTAATCGATGTATGATTATCGGAGTCATAACCCAGCTCCGATCTCTTTTTGCTTAAGTTCTGTAAGGTTTTATTAAATTCCTGAATATAGGTTTTATCTTTAATGTAGTTTGTAAGGACTCCTAATTCTTTTTTAGCTTTCTCTAATTGTTTTGAGGCAAGTTCAGATTCCCTTAAATTTTGTTCTTTTTCTCCAAGCTCTTTGCTGAGAGATATAGAATTTTTAGTTGTAGATTCTAATCTCTTAAGCTCCACCAATAATTTTTTCTCTTCAGACTCTAATTTCTCTACGTCTGAGCGGTTTTCTAATATCCTAGATTCCAAGTCTGATTTTGATGCCTCAAGTTTTTCTATTAACGCTTGTCTTGCTTCTTTCTCAAGCGGTGATGAGCATAAAGGGCAGTGAGGGTCCTTTAGTTCGGCTGTGATAAAGCTTAATTTTCTTATCTCTTCTTCTCTTCTGTTCTCAAGATCAGATATCCCTGAAATGCTAGAGCTTTTCTTCTCTCTCAACTGATTTAGGATTTCGTTACTTTTCTCGCTCTTGCTTTGAGATTTCTTTATGCCCTCAAGTTGGAGATTTAATCTCTTGATCTCTTTTATTAAGCCTGTTTTATATTCAGATTTAGATTTTAACTCTCTGGCTTTAGACTTTAGTTCTATTAATGAAGATTCAATCTCAATTCTTTTTTGCTCAATTTTGTTATCTAGCTCAATTTGCTTAGAGTTGAGTTCTTGCAGTAAATTCTTTTTACTCTCCATATCAACATCTACTTGATGAAGTTCTGTGAATTTGTTGTGTCCCAGGATAATTTCTTTTTCCCTAGATGTGACTTCTTTAACATTAGTGAGATTTTTTTGTATTTCTTCCATTTTAGCATTAAGAGAATTAAATTCTCCCTGCAAACGGGCTTTTTCCGAATTGATAAGGTTTTGAGCACTTTCTAATTCCATTTCTAGTTTTGATTTTGAAAGTTCTTTTTCACTCAAGAGCTTCTCTTGTTTGAGAGCTAGTTCGTATTTTTCAAAACCTTTCATTATTTCTTTTTCTTTAGAGACAATTCCTTTGTCCCTCAAGATTAAATTTGTTAATTGCTTAAGTTCAGATTCTAATTGAAGGTTTTTCTGATTGTTTTCTTCTTTTTCTTTTTTTAATTGATCCAAATTCTCAAGTTTTGCTTTAATAGATTCATTTTGTGCTATTAACTCTGCTTGAATAGTCTCAAATTCTGATATTTCAGTTGCTAATTTAGTGTCTTCAATCTTTGCTTGATGCAACTTTTCTTCAAATATGCTTTTTGTTGATATTTCATCTTCAAGCTGTTTTTCTTGGCTCTGAAGCGTATTTAATTCCAGGTTTGAAATCTGTGAATGTTCCCTTGCTTTTTTTGTAATTAATTCATATTCATCGAGAGCGAGGATTGTTGAGAGAATTTCTTTTCTTTCAGAAGGCGTTCGCTTGGTAAATTCATCAGCCATGCCTTGTAAAATGAATGATGAACATATAAACGAGTTATAGTCCATTTTTAGTAACTTTTCTATCGTTATTTGCGCTTTGGATCCTTCCTCTAGAGGTTTAAAAGAGCTGCTATCTGTATCGTAGACATTAAGATTTATTGAGGTTGAGGTGCCATTTTTTTTTCTCTCGATAACTCTCAATATTCTGTAGATGTTGTTCTCTGATTCAAACTCAAGCTCTACACTCGCTTCACTCGCGCCTCTTTTTATTACTTCGTCCTTTATTTTTACTCTGCATTTTCCCCATAGAGCCCAAGTTAGGGCATCTATTAATGCTGATTTTCCGTGTCCGTTCTTTCCACTAAGACAGGCTATCTCAAAATTCCTAAAATCAAGTGTCGAAGTGTTCTCGCCGTAGCTTAGAAAGTTTTTTAAAGAGAGTTTTAATGGGACCATTTAGTTAGATATTATACCAATTTAATTCGAATAATAGGTTATATAATTTTTAGGCTAAAAATTACATGAGAACACTGCTTTGACATATTTCCGGTGTTCAGATAACTTAAAAGCCGCGATGGGTTTCTCAGATATTCTTTCAATAGTTAGCTCTGATATTGAAGAAGTTGAAAACGAGCTTGAAGCTAATATTCAATCCCCCATACCTCTAGTATGCGAGATCTCTAAGTATTTGCTTGGAAGTGGCGGGAAAAGGCTTCGTCCGGCAGTACTTCTTCTCTCATGCGGCGCATGTGGACGTCTAGAAGGTAAGGAGAGGATATACGCAGCTGCCGCTCTAGAATTAATTCATACAGCCACTCTGCTTCATGATGATGTTGTAGATGAGGCCAAATTAAGACGAGGAAACCCCTCATCAAACATAGTTTGGGGAAATAAAGCAACTGTGCTCGTTGGCGATTTTATGTTGGCAAGAGCCTTAGGTCTTATTCAGTCCTGCGGTGATTTGGAGCTTATCAAGGCTGTGACTGATGCTGCTGCCAAATTGGCGGAGGGGCAGGTACTCGAGGTTATGAATGCGAACAATATGCTCGAGATAACTGAAGAAGTGTGTTTTGGAATTATTGAAAATAAGACTGCGTCGCTTTTAGAGAGCTGTGGTAGTGTGGGGGCAATACTCGCCAGTGTAGAAGATAGCTTAAAGCACTCTGTGGGGCAGTATGGATTTAATATTGGAGTAGCATTTCAGCTAACCGATGATGCGCTGGATTACTCATCAACAGAGCAGGAGTTTGGAAAGGGTGTAGGGCAGGATCTGATAGAGGGCAAGATGACTCTTCCACTCTTCTATTCAATACAAGCGGCTACAAGTTCAGAAAAAGCGAAAATAAATGAGATTCTTGCTGGTGAGGAAGTTTTTAGTGAAGAAGAATTAAGCTTTATAAGAGATATTGTGCTCAGATACAAAGGGGTTCAAATAACTAATGATATGGCTGAGAGTTTTGTGGATAAAGCTAAAGATTCAATTTCTTCATTGCCGGACAGTGGCTATAAAAAATCTCTAGATTCACTAGCCGAGTATATAGTAGAACGAAGAACATAAACCGTGTTGTCATTTCTACTCTGTATCTGATTTTAACTCATACGACATTACATAGGCGTCTTCGTTGGTATCTGAGTAGTATTTTTTTCTAACCCTTAGTGTTTTAAACCCAATTTTCTCATAAAGTTTGATTGCGCTATTGTTTGAAGTTCTAACTTCAAGAACCGCCAGTTTTAAACCCCTATCATATGAAAAATCTAAACAATCCCTGAGTAGCATTTCTCCTAAGCCTATTTTTCTAAAATCCGGATGAACAGCAATGTTTAAGATATGGACCTCATCATAAATTGTCCAGGTTACTATGTATGCAACTACACTGCCCGAGAATCTTATTGCCCTTTTGTATGAGTTTGCCGCATCTATTTCTCTTTCAAATATCTGTCTAGGCCAGGGGGAGGGAAAACTTGCATTCTCAATAGCCAATATCTGATCTATATCCGCTGGATTGATATTATCTATTTCATACTTTGCTGCTTTTTCCATATTATTATTTTTTCAGTTTTAGGACTTAATGTCTATAGGGTATATTCTATGCAATATTTTTAAAGTATGTGCTTAAAAGTTCGTTTGCGGCAGTGAAGGGGCTTATTTTGCCATCAGTTACTTTTTCTTCCAATTCCCGCACTGTTTTGTTTATGTCCTCATTAGAATAAAAATTTTTCTTTAGAGCATATAGAATTGCCTCATGCATCCATCTCTTGGTCTGTTCTTGCCTTTTTTTCTGCAATAATCCATTTTGCTCAATCAAACTCTGGTGTTTGAAAATAGTATCCCAAATTTCTTTTATGCCTTTATTGGCTAAGGAAGAACAAGTAGTTACTTTAGGAACCCATCCGTTTTCTTTTGGAGGAAATAATTGGATGGCATTTTCAAACTCCCTTTTTGCCCGTTCAGCACTGGTAATATTTTCTCCATCTGCCTTGGTAATAGCCACAGTATCGGCCATTTCCATTATTCCTCTTTTCATGCCTTGGATTTCATCACCTGCGCCTGCGAGAAGGAGAAGCAAAAAGAAGTCCACCATCGAGTCGACAGCAATTTCGGATTGACCTACTCCGACCGTTTCTACTATTATTGTGTTAAATCCCGCCGCCTCACATAATAGGATTGTCTCACGAGTACTTTGTGCTACCCCACCCAATGAGCCAGAGGTCGGGGAGGGACGTATATAAGCATTTTCATCGAGGGAGAGTTTCTCCATTCTTACTTTGTCACCAAGTATACTTCCCCTGGATCGCTCGCTGGTTGGATCTATTGCCAACACAGCAACTGTTCTTTTTACTTCCTCAGTTAGGTAAAGCCCAAAAGTTTCGATAAAAGTACTTTTGCCAACTCCCGGGATGCCTGTTATGCCAATCCTTATGGACTTCCCGGTATAAGGGAGACAGTGATTGATAACTTCCTGAGCAATCTCATTGTGTTTTGGTAATGTGCTCTCTACAAGAGTAATAGCCTGGCTCAATACAGAGCGGTTACCGCAAAGGATGCCTTCCGTATATTCTTTAAAAGAAAGTTCGTTTTTCCTTATTATTTTGCTCAATTGAGATTGCTCGTTAACAAAAAAGACAAGTTTTATATAACAGTTTAATCAGTTTGTTTGATTTTGTTAATCAATATTTCCAGTAAATTCTGAGCAGCTTGAGATATTACTGTTCCTGGGCCGAAAACAGCTGTTACACCCGAGTTATATAAGAAATCATAATCTTGTTTTGGTATTACGCCGCCAGCGACGACCATTATGTCTTCTCGATTTGATTTCTCAAGCTCGCTTATAAGATCTGGAACAAGTGTTTTATGACCGGCAGCCAGACTTGATATTCCAATAATATGGACATCATTTTCAATAGCTTGCTTCGCCGCTTCTTTGGGAGTTTGAAACAGGGGCCCGATATCTACATCAAACCCAAGATCAGCAAAACTGGTGGCAATAACTTTAGCCCCACGGTCATGACCGTCCTGACCCATTTTTGCAACCATTATTCGTGGGCGTCTTCCCTCAAGTAATGCAAATTCGTCTGCCAGCTCCCTTGCTTTTATAAAGTCTTTATCCTGAGACATCTCAGAAGAATATACACCCGAAATAGATCGAATTACAGCCTTATATCTGCCAAATACCTTTTCGCAAGCATCTGATATCTCGCCCAGAGTGGCTCTTTTTCTTGCCGCGTCAACTGCAAGATCCAGGAGATTTCCTTCGCCAGTCTCAGCGCATTTTGTTATAGCGTCCAGGGCCATCAAAACAGCATTATTCTCTCTTGATTCCTTTAATTCTTTTAGTCGCTGAAGCTGAGAACGCATTACAGCGGTATTATCTACCTCGAGAATTTCTATTTGGTCTTGTTCCTCAACTTCATATTTGTTCACACCTACTATAACGTCCTGCCCGGAATCGATACGCGCCTGTTTCTTTGCGGCGGCTTCTTCTATCCTCATCTTCGGTATTCCTGTGTCGATTGCTTTTGCCATTCCGCCCAGTTCCTCGACTTCACTTATCAAATCCCAAGCTCTGTGAGTGATTTGGTCAGTCAGATATTCTACATAATATGAGCCTGCCCAGGGATCTACAGAGCGGCATATATTTGTTTCTTCTTGAAGATAAATTTGTGTGTTTCTAGCAATACGCGCAGAGAAATCAGTAGGCAGTGCAATTGCTTCGTCTAAAGCATTTGTGTGAAGAGATTGGGTCCCGCCTAGAACGGCAGCTAATGCTTCAACACAGGTTCTGACCACATTGTTAAAGGGGTCCTGCTCTGTAAGACTCCATCCTGAAGTTTGACAATGAGTTCTAAGCGCCAGGGATTTTGGATTTTGAGGGTTAAACTGTTTTACAAGCTTAGCCCATAGTATCCGGGCTGCCCTCATTTTAGCTATTTCCATAAAATGATTCATTCCAATACCCCAGAAGAATGAGATGCGAGGAGCAAAATCATCAATTTTCATTCCAGCCTTTATACCTGTACGTATATACTCCAGACCGTCTGCCAATGTGTAAGCAAGTTCTATATCGGATGAAGCTCCCGCCTCTTCCATGTGATATCCGCTTACACTTATTGAATTAAATTTCGGCATCTTTTCAGCCGTGTATTTGAAAATATCGGCTATGATTCGCATAGATGGCTCAGGAGGGTAAATATAAGTGTTGCGAACCATAAATTCTTTTAATATATCATTTTGAATTGTTCCGCTTAGTTCTTCTGGGCTGACTCCCTGTTCCTCAGCAGCTACAATGTAAAATGCCATTATCGGGAGCACGGCCCCGTTCATTGTCATAGAAACAGAAGTTTCATCGAGAGGGATCTGGTCAAAAAGAATTTTCATGTCCAAAATGGAATCTATAGCGACCCCTGCTTTTCCTACATCTCCCACTACTCGTTGGTGATCTGAGTCGTACCCCCTATGAGTGGGGAGATCAAAAGCTACAGATAATCCCTTTTGTCCCGCGGCTAAGTTCCTTCTGTAAAAAGCATTTGATTCTTCGGCTGTTGAAAACCCAGCGTACTGTCTGATAGTCCAGGGGCGGGTTACATACATAGTGGAGTAGGGCCCGCGTAGAAAGGGCTCTATTCCTGCAGCATAATTAAGGTGCTCCATATTTAGAAGTTCATCCTTTGTATATAAGGATTGAACCTCTATGCCTTCAGGAGTCATCCCTCTATTTCCCGAGTTTTCGGCTTTCTGACTGGACCCGTTATTTGAGGTTTCCTTGAAATCTATATTTGAAAAGTTCGGTCTCAAATTTTTACCTTTCCTTAAGCTCCAATTCCTAAAACCTTTTGATACTTCGATAAAATCTCGAGAGCATTTGAGCGTATATGAATAAAGTCATCTACTCCTGCATCTTGTAATTCTTCAACATGCTCTGTGGGATTGCCTGCTATAATTATTTTTATTTCTGAATTTATTTGGTGCAATTTACTTGTTATTGTTTCAGTAAAATTTGGATACTCATTATCTGAGCTACAGATCACAACAATATCCGCATTATTCTCAATCGCATTTTTTGCCCCATCTTCCGGAGTATCAAATCCGATGTTGTTGATAATGTTATATCCCGCACACCCAAAAAAGTTAGCTGCAAATGATGCTCTGGCACTTCTCATTGAAGGATTGCCGATTGTGAGCAAGAATACGACGGGTGTATGCCCTGTATCCTGAGCGTGTTTTTCGGTTGCAAGTCTAAGCTCTTCAAAAACCTGTGCCCCTCTGTAAGGTTTTAATGTCTCAATTTGAATCTCCGAGTCATTAGCTCCTTGATATATTAGATCTCCAACGTATGCCTCGTCATTTGAAAGATATTCAGTGGCAAATTCTATCGATAGTTCGTCCGGGCTATTGAGCTGATTGCCAGACTTCTTAATTTTCGCACCCATTAATTCATTCTCTATTTTTAATAGAATATGTTCAGTCGAATTTGGATATTGGTTAACTCCTAAAACAGTGTCTTTCCGAGTTGCTATATTCATATCCCGTGATGTTCTGGTTTGCTCAATCGCTTTTTGAATAGCGCCGGATTTAAGAGATTCGACAAATCCCCCGTTGCTTTCAATTTCTTGGAAGAGCTTCCATGCCTCTGCTGCTATAGAATTAGTTAAGCTCTCAATGTAGTAAGATCCGGCAGACGGGTCAGCTACCCGTTCCAAATAAGATTCATTCTTAAGAACAAGCTGAGTATTCCGGGACATTCTTAAAGAAAATTCATCAGGTGTCTTATACTCCGAATCAAAAGATCTAACGGTAATCGTGCCTGCTCCACCTAAGGCTCCCGCCATAGTCTCTACTGTTCCCCTTAGCAAATTCACGAATGGATCATACTGCGTTTTGTTCCACGAGGAATTCTGAACTTCTATCGACATTAGATTAGAAGATTCTTTTTTAGGTTTATATAGTTCAATTATTCTTGCCCACAGCATTCTTGCCGCTCTTAGTTTGGCAATCTCCATAAAGTAGTTTGAACCAATAGAGAATGAAAATGTCATCTGCTTTGTAATTTGATCAACCGTAAGATCCATATCCGTTAGTCGATCTAAATATTTCACCCCTGATGACAGGGTAAAAGCTAGTTCCTGCGTAATGGATGCTCCAGAGTCATGAAACTGAGAACTATTTACTTTTAGGCCCTTAAAATTAGGGATGGACTGATTTAAATAAGAGATTAACGCGTATAATTCATTAAAGGAGTTATCCTCTCCTTGTGAGAATGAACCGTTTAAGCTTAAATCTTTCAGTGGGTCACAATCGACTGAGCCGGACAAGTCTTCTGAATTGACACCTCTTTTTTTAGCCTCGTTTATATATAGAGAGAATATCCCGATTGAAGAACTTCCACACTTGAAATGAATTGGAACAGTTCTTATGTCAATATTATTAAGTAATAGAGCTATATCTCCCTTGTTTTGAATGGGAATTCCAGAGTATCTTTCATCTCGAATTCCACAAATAAAGCTAAGAGAATCAGCGCCGCTATTTAAGCTGCTTAAAGCCAGTTGGTTGGCTAGTTTTATATCCTCATGGTTAATTTCTTGATTGATTTGCCAATCGTTACTACTTGAACTGGCACCTCTGATAAAAGGGGATTCACCAGGACGTGATTTTATTTGGTGTTCTAAAGTTTCTAGATCACTATCAGTATAGAAGGGCTCAATATTGATATTCTCATATGTTTTCCAGATAAGTTTATCAAACGGTTTCCCCTTCAAGTCTTTGACTACCTGTTCTTTCCATTCTTCCTTGGATACAGGGGGGAACTCTTTAAATAATTTTTCTTTATGACCTGGCTTTTCGTCCATTTCGCATTGCTATTTAAAGCTTGAAGATTATATGTCGGATAAATAGCTCAATAATAATAATTTAAATAGATAGTATTGCAATAATATTGCTTGACACTAATAAGCAGTGTGGTAATCTGAAACTCCTAATTGATAATCATTTTCAATATCGCTTGAAGGTGTTATCAAAGAGCGTTTTTTAATATTTTGATTCAATAGCATGCGGAGGCATTAAACATATTCTTATCAATAAAATAATCAGAATTTCTAGTATTTCTTTATTAAGTCTTTCTCTTTTAATACTAATCACTATAACTTCTTTCGCCTCATCGACAGAAAAGAGGATTTTATCTTTGGTTGACTACATAGGGGGCGATTATCAAAACGCTGTCCTCAATGGCGAAGTAATAAATAGTGCTGAATACAATGAAATGCTTGAGTTTTCTGCTGAAACTAAAGAGTTATTCAAGACCCTTAAGTTATCAGATGGTGATAAGGCAGATATTGAATCTGAGATTAACGAGCTATCAACTTTGATCACATCAAAATCCTCGGTGCAAGATGTCGAGCAAGTATCTAATGCAATAAAAGAAAAAATAATTAGCTCTTACGGCATCGTTCCCCATCCTGAAAAAAGACCTTCTTTACAAGTGGGCAAAGAATTATATGCAAACAATTGCTCACAGTGTCATGGGATGACCGGTGCAGGAGATGGTTCACTTGCTCAGGGGTTAAATCCTCCAGCGACTGTTTTAGTTGATCCAAATTTCTACTCAGGTCTTTCACCCTTTAAGGTGCATAACACTATGACTTTTGGAATAGCTGGAACCGCAATGCCGGCATTTCCTCAGCTCTCTGACGATAAGAAATGGGATTTAGCCTTTTATGTTATGTCGCTCGGAGCTACTAACCAAAATAATGATTCCTGGAAGGAAATAACCGCAACACTGACAAATGAAGTAAAAGATTATAAAAACCTTGCTGTACTATCTAATGACCAAATAGTTCATGAAATAAATCCAAATCTTAATGATGAGGATCAAGATATTGCTATCTCTTATCTCCGCAAGGGAATGTTTGAGAACAATACCGCATCCTCGGATTCTGCGATTGCAATGACATCTGAGCTACTTACAGATTCCTTGAAACTTTATCAAGCTGGTAATACACAAGAGTCTTACGAAAAAGCCCTGGACTCATATCTTCTTGGATTTGAACAGGTAGAGCCCGATCTTTTTGTTAAAAATAGAAAGTTCACTGCAGAGATGGAAGCTAATTTCGGCGATTACAGAAATGCGGTTAAGTCTGGGAAAAAGATTGATGAAGTAGAAATCCTAAATGCTAAACTTCAAGAAAATTTAGTTTCAGCAGCAGGCATTTTGGAGAGTGAATCCTCGAGCAAATTTATTTCTTTCCTAAATTCCTTTGCCATTATGGTAAGAGAAGGACTAGAAGCAATATTGATTATAGCGGCAATCATTGCTTTCTTAAACGCTACAGGGTCTCGCAAATCTATCAAATATATACATTACGGATGGATCGCAGCAATAGGAGCGGGGATCTTGACATGGTTTCTTGCTAAGACTGTAATATCTATCAGTGGTGCCCAGCGTGAAATAATAGAAGGCATTACGGCACTAACGGCTGCTGCGGTGCTATTTTACGTAAGCTATTGGCTAATAACAAAGATAGAAGTTAAAAAATGGAAGGAATATATTCAGGGCAAAGTAGAAAATGCGGTATCAAGGAACAGCGTAATAGCGCTTGCAAGTGTATCGTTTTTTGCGGTATATCGTGAAGCCTTTGAAACAGTCCTATTCTATCAAGCCTTATGGTATCAAGCTGAAAACTCACATTCTGCGGTTATTTGGGGCATTGTGGCAGGAGCTGCGGTTTTAGTTGTGCTCTTTTACGTGATATTTAAACTGGCTCTTAGAATACCGATTAAATACTTTTTCACTATCACAAGTATTTTCTTGTATTTTTTAGCATTCATATTGTTGGGTAAGGGAATTAAGGAACTTCAGGAAGCGGGAGTTATAAACACAACCCCAGTTGAGTTTCTGCCGTACATAGACGCTATAGGTTTCTACCCTACGCTTGAAACTTCAGTCCCTCAGGCAATCTTAGTTCTAGCATTTATCTTTGCTACATTCTGGTTGGGATATGTGAGAAGGGAAAGAGAGAAAAAAGAACTCGTTGTAACGGTATCTCAAATATCCGAAGATATGAAGTCAATGCAGGCAGCTTTTAATCACATTAAAGGTCACATTATAGAGTGGAGAAAGTGTGAAGAAATAGACCTTGAAGCAGAGGATTTAGACAACCAGATTCAAGATGTGGTAAGCCACGTCGACGAGCTTGAAAATAAGTTAGGCGACTTCTATGATGTAGTTTCAAAAAATACAGAAACTCTTCCTAAAAAAGTCCACTAATAGTAATGGACACCTTCACTTGTCCAAGTGAACTGCAACATATAATATTATGATCATGAGTAATAAGGCTGTAATTATCGCTTCGGGCGGAATAGATAGCTCCACACTTCTTTATAAAATGGTTAAAGAAGGATTTGAAGTCTATGTGCTTACTTTTATTTATGGGCAAAAACACCTAAAGGAAATTGAGTATGCAAAAAGCATTGCAGAAAAATTAGACGTAAACCACAAGGTTGTCGATCTTTCTTCAATGAAAGTTCTTCTTTCGGGATCTGCTCTCACCGATTCGAGCGTCGAAGTTCCCGAAGTTCCTGAGACTGCGGAACATTATGAAACACTTCAATCTACTATTGTCCCAAACAGAAACGCTATCTTTCTTTCTATAGCCATTGGATATGCCGTTAGCTTGAAAGCCAACCATGTTTTCTTTGGTGCACACTTTTCTGATAGAGGAGTCTATCCGGATTGTAGAAAAGAATTTGTAGATGCTTTTCAAGAATCTGAAAGACTTGCAAATGATAATCCAGATTTAATAATTGACGCCCCATTTGTTGATATAGATAAATCCGACATAGTAAAACTAGGTGCAGAGCTTGGAGTACCATTTCAACAAACATGGACTTGTTATAAGGGAGGAGAAATGCACTGTGGAGTATGCAGCTCCTGTAGAGAAAGAAAAAGAGCATTTGTCGATTCCGGCGTGATGGATCCGACCGAGTATGAACAATGAAAATAAGTGAAATATTCTTCTCACTACAAGGTGAAGGTGTTGAAATAGGGCTTCCAACAGTTTTTGTTCGCTTATTTGCATGTGATTTGAGATGCAATTGGTGCGATACTATGTACGCAGTAGAAGGACGGGATTTTAGAGACCACTCGGTGTCAGAAGTGTTAAGTGAAATTGAGAAACATGAATGCAAGAGAGTTTGTATTACAGGGGGAGAGCCTCTTATACAGATTAAAGAGGTCGAAGAACTCTCAAATTACCTAATTAAGGATAACTACAAGATACTTCTTGAAACCAGCGGACATAAAATGCCCCCACCAATTTTATGGTCTGAGAATAGTACTATAAGTATGGATTGCAAGTGCCCGAGCTCCTCAATGCAGGACAGAATGGATTTTGATCTTTTTATAAAACTTAGACCTAAGGATCAGTTGAAATTTGTTATACAGGATGAAAGAGACTATGAATATGCCAGGGACGTATTAAACAGGTATAATATCAAAGCTAATATTGTTTTTCAGCCCACACACGGATCTGATTTGGGTTGGATAACTAAGAAAGTAATTGATGATAAATTAGAATTTATTAGAGTTTTACCCCAACTGCATAAAATAATTTGGGGAGATAAAAGAGGTGTGTGAATAGCATGGTAGAGTTGCTAAATATTTATTTTTTCCAATGCCATGTTATAATTCGCTCTCATTCTTCTATCTCGAAATTTGCAGGGTAGGGGCATAAAGCGGAGGTTTTGAATGCAAGATACGCATAAAATTGAAGAAGATTATAACTACGAACCATTTGCAGATACAGAAGAATATAAAAGAGTAAATAGCGAATGCATTAACAACTGGGTTGTGATCATGAAGCAGAAGGGCATGAATGGCCTTGAAGGCATATTGGATGTGGCAACTGGGGCTGGAACAATGGTTCAACTGGTTTTTGATAATTTCCCTGAAACCTGGAAAAAGGCTGCTGTTTTGTGTCTAGATCAATCCGCTGGTGCTTTAAAGCTAGCTCAATCTAAATTAGATCAAACCGTAGAAAAATTAAAACTCGTTCACTCTTCAATTCAAGATATGACAATTCCTGATCAGAGTGTTGATATTGCAGTCTGGGGAAATGGTATACATTATTTATCCGCTGCAGATCAATTAGACTGCATTAAGAGAATTAGAAAAGCACTGAAGCCTGGTGGATTTTTATTCTTTAACACTGCTTTTTATGAAGAAGCCAGACCAGCCGAGACATTACCTTTTTACCGCACTCAGGTTAAGACTGCAGTACAGTATTTACGTGACCACGGAGTAAAAAGAGTCAGAACTGATGAAAAAACTGAAGCAGCCAAGTTTCTGCCTCGTTCTTATTATGAAAGCTTAGTGGAAGAAGCAGGTTTTAAGCTCGTAGATGCTAAGGAATTCGCAGTTGATATGCATAAAGAGGCATGGGAATATATTAGCGCTTTTCAGCAATACGCTGCCGGAGCATTAAGAGGATACCCCATAGATGATGCTGTGAATGCAATGAGAGATTCTGTTGGTCCTTCAATAGAACTGCATGGAAATAGGGACGAAAACGGTGAACCTTATATAACACGTAAATGGCTTGCCATTAGCGCCCAGGCATAATTCCACCTAAAGCATTATCCTAATTTACATCAGATTTATACTTCATAGGGATTTCTATAACACTTCCATAGAAGCTTTATAGGAACTGTATGCGGGGTCTGTAGGGATTGTTCTACGCGAAATCGTAGTAGTCTAGCCCTAAGTGGGTAATTAACTCTTCACCTTGTAAGTATCTAAGGGTGTTCTTGAGCTTCATAAGCTGTATGAACACATCATGCTCAGGATAGAGGTTCTCGGCGTGCATAGGGCTCTTAAAGTAGAAAGAGAGCCATTCCTGTATACCATGAAGTCCTGCCCTGCTTGCCAAGTCAAGAAATATTACGAGATCAAGCACGATAGGGGCTGCAAGAATACTATCCCTGCAGAGGAAATTGATCTTAATCTGCATTGGGTAGTTCAACCAGCCAAAAATATCTATATTGTCCCAGGCCTCTTTAGCATCACCCCTAGGTGGATAATAGTTAATCCTCACCTTATGGTAATAATCAGAGTATAAATCTGGATATAGGTCCGGTTGAAAAAGATGTTCAAGCACACTTAACTTACTTTCTTCTTTAGTTTTAAATGAATATGGATCGTCTAATACTTCTCCGTCTCTGTTTCCTAAAATATTTGTTGAAAACCAACCATTAAGCCCAATCATTCTGCTCTTGAGACCCGGAGCGAGTATAGTTTTCATTAATGTCTGACCGGTTTTAAAATCTTTACCGGAAATAGGAACTTTCTTTTGTTTTGCGAGTTTGTCCAGTGCCGGTACGTCAGCTGACAAATTTGGTGCGCCGTTTGCATAAGGAACACCACATTTAATTGCAGCATAAGCATATATCATGCTAGGAGCAATAGCCGGGTGATTTTTCTTCATACCTTCTTCAAAGGATTTGATTGTGCTGTGTACCTTTGAAGCTTGAATAAAGACCTCTGTGCTTCCACACCATACCATTACAAGGCGATCAACACCGCTTTCTTTTTTAAATGTTTTTATGTCTTCTATTAATTGCTCAGCAAGATCCATCTTGGTCTTGCCTTTCTTTATATGTTTGCCGTTTAAGTTCTTAACATATTTTCTGCTGAAAACTGCGGACATAGGATTTATTTCTTCAAGATCATCTTTTAGTTCATCTAAAAGGGATTTGTCCAATACCCCTGATTTTATAGCAGCATCGTAGCAGTTATCGGCAAAGATATCCCATCCTGCAAATACTAGATCTTCTAGATTTGTTAGTGGAATAAAATCTTTAATCAGAGGTGAATTCTTGTCAGTCCGTTTCCCTATTCTGATTGTCCCCAATTGAGTTAGGGAACCGATAGGTTTACCTAAACCAGCTTTTATTGCTTCAACACCCGCAACAAAAGTGGTGCTAACGGCACCGCTCATACCCGGAAGCAATACACCTAGCTTTCCTTTTGGTGGGGCAATATTGTTCTTTTTTATTGAAGTTTTCTTTTTAATGGTAGTTGCCAATGTATAAATTACCTCTTAGAGAATTGTGGTCCTTTTCTCGCTTTTTTAAGTCCGTATTTCTTTCTCTCGACCATTCTGGAGTCTCTTCTAAGCTGACCCGCTGCCTTAAGAGGTTGTCTAAGAGAGTCGTCTACCTGAAGCAGTGCTCGGGCAATCCCGTGTCTTACAGCACCAGACTGGCCGGTTAGACCGCCTCCCTTTACTTTGATTAGCACGTTGTATTTCCCTTTTGTGTTTGTTGTAGTTAGAGGTTCTAATGCATGTACAACCCAAGACTCACGAGGGAAGTATTCCTCTGGCTCGCGGTTATTGATAGAAACTTTTCCATCTCCCGGACGTAGCCACACTCGAGCTATCGAGGTCTTTCTTCTTCCGGTTCCATAGTGATTAACTTCAGCCATATTATTAATTAAACCTCCAATGTTTCAGGCTGTTGGGGTCCGTGCGGGTGTTCGTTCCCTGCGTAAACCTTTAACCTGGTAATTAGTTTTTTCTGCCATTTGTTCTTTGGCAACATTCCCCAAACCGCCTTTTCTATTATCTCATGAGGCTTGGTTTCAAGAAGATCACTAGCTTTGGTTTCCTTGATACCGCCTGGGTGATTTGTGTGTCTGTAGTATGTTTTCTGGTTCCATTTGTCTCCAGTAAAATGCAATTTTTCTGCATTTACAACGATAACAAAATCCCCGATGTCTGCGTGAGGAGTATATTGCGGTTTGTCTTTGCCCCTTAAAATATTAGCAATTCTGGTGGCAAGTCTACCCACAGTCTTCCCTTCTCCGTCAATCAAAAACCATTTCTTATCAAAATCTTCTGATCTAGCCATATAGCTCTTCATATTTTTAGCCTCTAATTATAGAAATAAACAACTCAATGTACCAATTCAGTAGCGATTGTCAAGGGTTTTGCTTATCTTGTTTGTTTTATCTTAGTTCTGATTACAAAAATTGGTCTACTCATCTTATGATGATATAATGATGCCGTACTTCACTAATACTACATGCTATGATGACACAACACAAAACTAATTCTTCTTCCTGGAAAAATAAGTTCAGAGAAAAGCTTATTGAAATCATAGGTGAGGATGGAGTTATCTCTTCCGAAGATGAGCTATTGGCTTATGATTGTGATGCTCTTACGGGGTATCGAATTAAACCCATATTTGTAGTATTGCCAACCAATGCAAAACAAGTCTCCGAGGTTGTTAAGGAGTGCTATCACGAAAATATTCCTTTTGTTCCAAGAGGAGCGGGCACCGGGTTGTCCGGTGGCGCTCTGCCGACTGATGAGGGAATTGTAATTGCGCTTTCCAAAATGAACAAGATCTTAGATGTAGATATTCCCAATCAAAGAGTTGTTGTCGAGCCAGGTGTGGTTAATCTCTGGGTTACAAATGCAGTTAGTCCCTATGGTTATTATTATGCCCCTGACCCATCAAGCCAGATAGTTTGCACTATTGGTGGAAACGTAGCTGAGAATTCTGGCGGAGTGCACTGCCTAAAATATGGAGTAACTACTAATCATGTCCTAGGTGTAGAGATGGTAATGCCGGACGGAGAGATAATTGAGATTGGCGGCAAAGCTTTGGATCATCCTGGTTATGATCTAACAGGACTTATAGTCGGATCAGAGGGACTACTTGGAATAGTCACAAAGGTCACACTTAAAATAATTAAAAAACCTGAAGCGGTAAAAACTTTATTTGCTTCATATGACAATGTTGAAGATGCAGGGGCTTCAGTTTCCGGAATTACGGCTCGGGGTGTTATTCCTGCAGGAATGGAAATAATGGATAGTTTCTGCATTAAATCTGTTGAAGAAACTATTGGAGCAGGTTACCCAATTGATGCCGGCGCAATTTTATTAGTTGAACTAGACGGTCCTTTGGCGGAAGTTGAAGCTCAGATGCCAATTGTTGAAGAGGTATTAAAAGAAAATAATGCTATTCAGATAAAAATAGCCAAAAACTCAAAAGAAAGAGATCTATTGTGGAAGGGCAGGAAAAGCGCCTTCCCCGCGATGGGTCGCATAAGCTCAGATTACTATGTTCAGGACGGCGTAATACCCCGAAGTAAGCTTGCGGAAGTTTTGGGCGAAATAGGGGAGTTAAGCAAAAAATATGGTCTACGCGTTGCTAACGTTTTTCATGCCGGAGATGGAAATTTGCATCCACTTGTACTCTATGATGCCTCAAAAGAGGGGGATCTTGATAAAACCCTTGAGCTTGCAGGAGAGATATTAAAGGTTTGCGTAGATAAAGGCGGGAGCATAACTGGAGAGCATGGTGTCGGTCATGACAAGAAGAGATTCCTCTCGTTGATGTTTAGTGACAATGATTTAGATGCTATGAATCTGATCAGATGCGCGTTTGATAATAAAGGACTTTGTAATCCTGGGAAATTATTTCCTACACCGAGAACTTGTGTTGAACCCGGCATGAAGAAGTTTGAAGAACATCCTGTTCAAAAAGCTGGCATGGGTGAAATGTATTAGTTCTAAAATCTACTCTTGAATAAATTTAGTTATGATAAAAAAGTCAGTTACAAAAAAATTAAAAAGTATTGTGGGCGAGAAAAATACAATACTTGAAAAAGAAGAACTTAAAGCATTCGGTATTGATGATGTGCTACCAGAAATAGTTCTTTCTCCAAATAACATTGAGCAGGTATCAGAAATTATGAAACTTGTCTCTAAAGAGTCCCTAAGTGTAATACCCCGGGGATCAGGGACAAAATCTGCTCTAGGAAATAAACCGGACAGGGGCAATATCGTTATTTCAACAAATAATTTAAATCGCATTATAGAGCATGGGGCGTCAGACCTCGTTGCTACAACTGAGTGTGGTATTTCTCTGGGTAGCTTGCAGAAAGAACTAAACAAAGAAAATCAGTTTCTGGCGCTGGATCCCCCACATATCAATAAAGATGCAACGATTGGCGGAATAATTGCAACAAACGATAGTGGTCCTGAAAGGCTCCGCTACGGAACAGCAAGAGAGTTCTTAATTGGAATAAAAGTCGTGAAAGCAGACGGCAGTATATTTAAAGGCGGATCAAAAGTGGTCAAGAATGTTGCTGGATATGATCTTCCAAAACTTTATGTCGGCTCTCTTGGTACTTTAGGCATTATAGTAGAGGCTACATTCAGGCTTTATCCGGTTCCTGAATACTCTGAAACATATCTGGCAAGTTTCTCAAGCTTAGAGAATTGCCATAAAACAATCTTAACCCTTTTGAATTCCAATCTAGTACTAACTTCTCTGGAATTATTAAATCCTGGACTTACTGCTTTACTTTCTAAAAGAAATAACCTGGATATTAATGGTTCTGAATATTGTCTTGCGATAGGAATTAAAAATGTCGAAAAAGCAGTTAAAGACCAAATTTCTACTGTGAAAAAAATCTGTGAACAAAGTGGTGGAAAGGGTGTACTAATTCGTGGATCGCAAGAAGAAAAACTTTGGGAGGATGTCAGGAATTTTCCATCTAATATAGTAAAAGCAGAAAGTGCAGTGTGTAAAGCTAGTATTCTTGTTACGCAAATTCCAACCGTCTTAAATATGGTCAAACAATTATCAGGCGAAAATGGGGTTGAGACTTCTGTATCGACAAGAGCGGGCAATGGTATATGCATTATTGCCATTAGAGGTGACGCATCTTCTATAACTAATGCTGTTAAGAATTTGCGTGCCTTTATATCAACACTTGGGGGCTCCTTGATAATTCAAGAAACATCAACAAAAATAAAAGAACAGTTCGATATTTGGGGAGATATTGGATCAGGTCTTGGAATAATGAAAAGAATAAAATCAAATTTCGATCCAGATAACATTCTTAACCCAGGAAGATATATATAAAAGTTTTTTTGTTTTTCTTGAAGTAACTTGCGACCTAAGTTACGATAATTTCGCTCCTATAAAATTCCTTAATTTATTTAACGCGATAGATGATCAGAAGAGATAAAAATGGCGGGTGGATATTGATTGCCCAACACGACCATGCTCTGCTTTCAGGGCAAATAATGGCGCATTGGGGAAACGATAAATTCGTTATACCAAAACCATACGATGAAGTGCTTTTTGCCATTAGTGTGCATGATTCAGGCTGGAAGGATTGGGATGCTAATCCAAGAATTAATCCTGAGAACGGATATCCGGCTAATTTTACAGAGATGAGCTCATATGATCAGAGTGTTATCTGGAGTAAATGTTATAGGCCTTATTCAAAAAAACATTCATATGCTGCAGCTCTTATTGCTTTACACTTCTCAAAATTTAACAGGAGTAATCTAAAAAAAGATCCGGATAATAAACAACTGGAATTATTGCAAATTGAGATGAAGGACGTTATTTCAACAGAGCTTGGTTTTAATATTTCAAATTCCAATTCTGATAAGATTCCCAACGACATCAAAGTTAATCTAAAAATGCTGCAGATTGGAGATATTATTTCACTAACACTCTGTCACGGTTGGAGATCGATAGAAATAACTGAAACTCCGATTGACTATCATGGGAATAGTACAATTCTGAAGATGGAATCTGAAGATGGGTTCAACTATAAAATCACACCTTATCCTTACGATAAATCAAAATTAGAATTTAATATTATTGGAAAGAGTCTACATAAAAAATCATTTGCAAATGACCAAGAACTTAGAGATGCTATAGAGGTTTCTGAAGACCAAACTCTTGCTTTTACTATAATAAGGGGCTAAACATTTACTATGGGTGAAACTCCGTATTGCGCATTCGATGAGCAGGACAAACCTAGCTCGGATCTTATAAGAGACTGTGTTCACTGTGGTTTTTGCCTTTCTGCCTGTCCAACATACCTTCAAACTGGTAACGAGCTAGATTCCCCAAGGGGCAGAATTTATCTAATGCACTCTGCGGTAAATGGAGAAATACCACTTGAGGGCTCATTAGTAAAACATTTAGATATGTGTCTGGGTTGTCTGGGGTGTGAACCGGCGTGCCCCTCTGGGGTGCAGTACGGAAGTTTGATAGAGGCTGGGCGATCTCAAATAGAACGCCGCTATGAAAGATCCGGCTTCGACAAGTTCTACAGGTCCACTATTTTCTCTTTATTTCCTTATCCAAAGAGAATGAAGTTAATGCTCCCACTATTTTATGTTTATCAAAAACTGGGCTTAAGAAGTCTTATACAATCAACAGGAATTCTAAGCCGCTTCTCGCAAAAACTTGCAAACATGGAAGCAATGCTGCCTGAAGTGAATTCCCCAACTTTTCCTGACGAGTTACCCGAAGTCATTCCAGCTAAAGGACAACAGCGCTATAGAGTTGCTCTACTCACAGGGTGTGTTCAGAGCGTCTTCTTTTCCAAAACAAATGAAGCCACAGTTAGAGTTCTGGCAGAAAATGGCTGTGAAGTGATTGTTCCTCAGAATCAAAGCTGCTGCGGTGCCCTATCTGTTCATTCAGGCAGGTTGTCAGAAGGAAGAGAATTTGCAATACAAACCATAAAGACATTTGAAGAATTAGATGTAGACGCATTTGTTATTAACTCTGCTGGCTGCGGCTCTACAATTAAAGATTATGGAGAGATACTAAAGGACGACCCTCAATATGCAGAACGAGCAGAAGTACTAAGTGAAAAAACAAAAGATATTATGGAATTCCTTTCTGAGATTGGGCTTAAAGGGGAACTGGGGAATCTGGATATTAAAGTGACTTATCAAGACGCCTGCCACATAGGCCATGCTCAGCGAATAAAAGAGCAGCCAAGAGAGGTTCTTAATGAAATACCTGGCTTAGAATTAATAGAAATGCCTGAGTCAGATCTATGCTGTGGTAGTGCCGGGATTTATAATCTGGTACAGCCTGAGATGTCCCAGGGTTTACTTGATCGAAAAATGGGTAATGTGAAACAAAATAAAGTCGACTATCTAGTTGCAGGAAACCCGGGATGTTTGTTGCAGATTCAAAAAGGCATTAAAAATAATGGTCTGAATATTAAGACTGCACATCCGGTTGAACTGTTGGACTGGTCTTACAGAGGAACCGTAGACTAAAGATTACCAACTGATTCCCCTGTTTTTTATATCAGATACTAAGTTGGTAAGCGATTTGTTTTCAGCTACCCAATAACTTCCACTATCCTCAGAATTAAAGACGGGATTTTTGATTCTACAAGTTTTTACCACATTCCTACAATCAAGGTAATTTGTTTTTCCACTCTGCTCCATGGTTGAACAGGTTAACTCGAAGTTCTCTGTTTTAGCTGTGGTCCCGTTTATGGTTAACGCCGACCACTTTCCGTGGCTCAAACTTGAAGCCCAGCCTGCGCTTGCTCCAGGATCTTTAGTAAGTGGGTGATTCAGCCAAAAATCCTTATCAGAAATATTGTGAAATAAGTACAAGCTCTGTTTTGAAGAGATTTCACTTAGAACTAAGTTGTTTCCCTTGAATTCATAGCTCTCAGCTGTACAACCTTCTGGAAAACCTGATTCCGAAGTGCCTCCACTACATCCTATTGTCGATAAAAGTACAAATAAAACAATTATAAAGAAACTTTTTATAGGAAAAGTCATCTTGTTCCCCCCATCTTTAATTTCTACTGTCTAATAATACACAAAATTTAGTAAATATTACCAAATAATAAATTTCAAATAGTATCTCGAAAGCCATCAGTTATCCTTATTAAATAACAATAAAGGGGGACAAATGGCGATGAAATACCTTTCAGTTCTTTTCGTTTCAATTTTCATACTAGCTTCAATATCTTGCGATTCCTTAGATAATGTTGAAGTAGATCCGGATCCACTTATAACCGCTGAAATAGCAGATTCGCAGAATTACGATCTGATAACTCCGGTATATGGAATGCGGGTATCCATTAAGAACGGCGTAGATAGAAATGATCAGGATGTACTGGATATTCTCGATAGAAGAGCCACACAATTTCTGGACTGTCAATTTGCAGAAGGCTCCCAACTAGGTTTTGAAGAAGTAATGTTAGCTAATGGGACGATTGTTCCTCCGCTCTCTGATCTTAGGGTCTTTGTAGTTCCTAATAGATATAAGTGTGATGTTCCAGGAGCTAGCGTTTGTAACGGAACATATTTCGGTGGAGTTGATATAGTTACAGTTGCAGAAGGTGGTTTCCTAGGATGTGATGTATTTCTTCCGTGGAAGCATGAACTTGGTCATAGATATGGAATGGATGCTAATCATAGCAATCAATCCGATTTTCAGGCTTGCATTGGAGATTCTAACTGCGATATAGGCGATATATTTGACTAAAAATTCAGCTCAATTCTTAATAGCCTCTTTTCGTCTAAGGCTTAACCATATTGCTACATTTATAGAAAAACATAATAAGATCAAGAGTCCTACTGTGTATTTGAAAAACACTCTCGGCATAATGTAGTAGGACAGATCATATTTATTGTTTTGCCACAGATCATTGTCAAAAAGTAGCGGATGAAAAATATCTCTCCAGAAAGTTCCGAAAAACGGCAGTACTATAAGTAGAGCAATAATAATTACAGCATTAATTAAAGCAAAGCGTGATGCTCGTTTCCTGTTATAGGTTAGAGCGATTATAACTAAGCTCAGCAAACCAAAGAAAAACATTTTATCAAATATGGAGCGTACTTCTTTTAGATGTAGTTTTTCTTTATGGGTAAGGAAGCTATCAAGTTTTCCCTGATGTCTAAAAAAAGAGGTAAGTTCATTAATACCATCAATTGACCTCTCGATGCCGATTACCTGACATCTACTATGCCACTCACAATTAAGCTCCATCCATTGCGGCAGATAAAATGTAAGGGTCATAGGTATATAAAAGGTCAAATACAGTAGAGATACAAAAAGAAAGATCGATTTGATTCTGTTTATTACCATCATTTAATATCGGAATATGGACTACTTTAATACAAATTTTTACTCAATGGAATCATCATCTTTTTTTAGAGACCGCTTTATAACAAGATATCCCGCGATTGCTGCAATAAAGGACCCTGTTAGAATTCCGATGCGTGCCGATATTGCATCCTCCGCAATGCTGCTGTCAAATGCCAAAGTGCTGATAAATAGACTCATTGTAAAACCTATACCGCAAAGTATTGAAGTGCCATAAATCAATCGCCAGTTAATATCTGAGGGCAATTTTGCCAATCCCAATTTGACTGCGGCATAAGAGAATCCGAATACTCCAATCTGTTTTCCAAGAATAAGTCCCAGAGCAATCCCTATTGGAATAGGTTCTAATAATTTTCCAAATGACATGCCTTCAAGTGATACTCCGGCATTGGCGAACGCAAAAATCGGCATTATTCCAAATGCTATCCATGGGTGAAGAGAATGTTCCATTTCGCGAAGGGGACATGGCTCATCTTCCTTGGTCCTAAGAGGAATTGCAAAGGCAAGCACAACGCCTGCTAGGGTTGCGTGAACACCAGATTTTAAAACACATATCCAGAGAATGATTCCGACTACGACATATGCGGCTGTTCTCTTTACACCCAATAAGTTCATTGCAAATAATGTTGCTATGGCAATACCCGCAAAAATAAGCGATGCAACAGAGAGATCCCCGGAATAGAAGATCGCTATTATTACTATAGCTCCTAAGTCATCTATGATTGCCAGCGTTAGAAGGAAAAGCTTTAATGAAAGGGGCACACGAGAGCCTAGTAGCGCTAGTATTCCTAGAGCAAAAGCAATATCAGTTGCAGCTGGAATAGCCCATCCGCTTAGAGATGATGAGTTGCTAAGGTTGAAAAGGACATATATAAGCGCCGGAATTGCCATTCCACCTATAGCGGCAAAACCCGGCAAAGCTACTTGAGACAGGCTTGATAACTGACCGTCTAAAATTTCGCGTTTTACCTCAAGACCAATTAATAGAAAGAATATGGCCATGAGGCCGTCATTTATCCATAAAAGAAGGGGTTTAGCTAATTGCAGTGCTCCAATACGAATTTCGACCGGGGTGTCTAAAAACAGATCATATAAGCCTGAGAGGGGAGAGTTGTTAATTATTAGGGCAAGTACTGCTGCTCCGACTAGTATGATACCGCTTGCTGATTCAAGCTTGAGAAATTCCCTGATTGCTTCTAAAGCACGTATAGGCTTAACGCTCATTAAAAATATCCCCCTAAAGATGAAAAAAATTATACGTTACTCAAATGCATTATCAAAACGCAATCATTTTTAAAGTATTAGATAGAAGTAATAGGATTGATTTAAGCATAATTGGTAAAAAGAAAGAAACAAATTATTAAGGGTTTAAAGCTTTTACGAATACACTTTCTTCAGCTCTTTCTTCAAGATTTAAACTCCCGGGGTTTGAGATTGCTGTAGAACCTGGTTCCATAACTTTTGAATCTCTAAATCCTGTAGATGATAGTAGTTTGTAAAGAGAATCACCATCGTACATCCACTTGTGGTGCCTGTCACCTATCAAAAACGTTTTGATCTTATCAATAATAGACTTTGGTTTCTCTTTTGTTGGCAAAATATTCTCTATAAATAAGTCGGTATCTTTATTGTGAAGATAGTTTTCAATATGGAATTTCAAGTTTGGTACGGCTAATCTTATTATTCCTCCATGAATTAAGACCCGGCGAGCTTCCTTAAGGAATTCTGTGGCCTCTCTCCTATCCAGATGCTCAAGCATATGACTGCTGTATAAAACTTCTATCGAACCATCTGATTCGGGTATATGTTTTGTGGCGTCAGCTCATTTAATATTTGAATTGCGGGCAAAGTTGACAAATTCAGCCTGAGATTTTGATAGAAGACCTATTTTAGAGGCAATATGTGAAATAATCGGGATTTCCGCTATCCGAATGGCAAACGAGTTATCATAATTATTCCATCCTTCGGTAGGTGTCAGCCTATATTAACACGTATAGAAATATTAAGCTCTCGCATCTACTATTGCTCCAGTTCTCCTGCTTTTCTAAGTTGCCATAAGGTAAGTATTGGCCCAATAACTTCAAAAATAATTGTACTGGCTATTACTATCGGGAGAATCATGATTCCCAAGTCCGGCAATCGTTCAACTACTAACAGAGCCATACCTACTGCAACTCCTGCTTGAGGTATTAAACACCATCCAACACCACAAGTTATTAATTCAGGAGCTTTTGAAATTTTACCTCCAACTAAGCCTCCGAGAACCTTCCCGATTGATCTGGCAAAAATGTAAGCGATTGAAACGCCGCCAATTGCAAAAAAACTTTCAAGCTCAAACTCGTAACCTGCTAGGAAGAAAAATATAGCAAGGAACGGCTCACTTATTCCTTTTATATCTCGGAATGGTTTAGTATGATGTTTGGCTCTGTTTGCAACTACTGCACCCAAAACCATTGTGCTAAGTAAAAATGAAACGTTTAATATAAGCGCAAGCCCACCGCAAACAAAGACAAAACCAGCTGCTTCAAGTAATGTGGGCTCACCTTCTCTGATTCTCCCAGTAAGCCAAGCCATAGGGACTCCCAATATAACTCCTAGCAAGCCAGCACCTAAAATTTCCCATGACATATAAAGGAATTGCATATTTGCTGTTGCTCCGTTAATTAATCCCTCGACCATAATAAGAATCACGCTAAATAAAATAATTCCCCATGCATCATCAAGTGCTACTACTCCAAGTAGAGTATTGGTAAGCGGACCTTTTGCTTCCCTCTCTTGTACAAGGTCGATGGTTGCAGCAGGAGCTGTAGCAGGTGCAATTCCTGCAAGCATAAGAGATATTGCAATCCCTGCTCCTGATATAAAAAGAATAATAAAAACCAAGAATGCGACTACCAATGTTTGTGCTATGGATATCCCCAGCACAACTCTTCCAGTAGATTTTAGATTCTTGCCGTAGAAACTTTCACCTAATAAAAAACCAACCATGGCAAGAGCCATCTGTGCTATAAAAGGGAACCACTCTTCAATACTTTTGGGAATCAGATCCAGTAAGCAAGGACCTGAAATCAGACCTAATAAAAGTAAAAGCGTTACTCTAGGTACATGTGTGCGTTTACCAACTGCATGTGCTGCATATCCGGTAAGGAGCAAAATTCCTATGATTAAGAGGAACAGTGATATATTGTCCATGGTTAGAAGATTATAAGATTTATACTGACACTTTTCATATTAGCTATTTCATATATTACACTAACTCATTTTATAAGACTTTTGATATTAGCATTATACATCTAATAATTTTATGTGGAATCCATAATTGTTAGTGCTAAAAGGTTTAAGTGTTTTGCTTTGTAGAAAAATACAACTTGTGTTAATATGCATATCCATATTGTTTTTGTTGGAGTTTAGAATTGGAAATAGGTTATTTTACAATGCCCCTTCATCCAGCTGGTAGGGAGCTTTCAGAAACTCTTCAAGAAGACCTCGAGCAGATAGTTCTACTCGATAAGTTAGGTTTTAGAGAAGCCTGGATAGGGGAGCATTTCACAGCAGGTTGGGAGAACATAGCTGCACCTGATTTATTTATCGCAAACGCTATTCCTCTTACAAAAAACATCGTTCTTGGAACAGGTGTATCATGCCTGCCGGATCACGACCCGTTTATTTTAGCTCATAGGATCGCAGTATTGGATAATTTAGCTAAGGGCAGGTTCCAATGGGGCGTAGGTGCCGGAAGTTTTATCGGAGATTTTGAAGTATTTGATATTGACCCAAGATCGGGAGAGCAAAGGGATCTAACCAATGACGCTCTGGAGTTTATTTTGAATTTGTGGAATGACCCGAAACCTGGGAAGTATAGTAACAGTAGGTGGAGTTTTACAGTTCCAAATCCCCAGGATGATGTTGGGCTTGGGGTTCATACGAAACCATATCAAACCCCCCATCCCCCAATAGCTGTAGCAGGTATTACCGAAAGCTCCAGCACTTTAAAAGTAGCTGGTGAGAATGGTTGGATACCTATGAGTATTAACTTTGTTACAAATAATATTTTAAGAACCCACTGGGATTCTGTAGAAGAGGGAGCTTTAAAATCGGGCAAGATTCCTGACAGGTCTAAGTGGAGGATCGCAAGGGATATTTTTGTTGCGGAAACAACAGAAGAAGCGCGAAAATTGGTTAAGGAAGGCACTTTGGCCCGCGACTTCACGGATTACTTCTTTAAGATGATCCCCAAAATTAGGGGCAACCTTAACATTTTTAAATCTGATAAATCCATGCCCGACTCTGATGTCACAATAGATTACATGATCGATAATTTGTGGATTGTAGGCAGTCCCGATGACGTAGTCAGTCAAATTGAAGAGCTCTATGATTCAGTTGGAGGTTTCGGCGTGCTTCTTGTTATGGGTCACGAGTGGAAACCAAAAGATAAGTGGACCCGCTCTATGGAATTGCTATCTGAAGAGGTTATGCCGAAGCTGAAATTTTAACAGTATCCATAAAATTTATTTGCCTAACTCAATAATAGTTGGGGTACTTTCTTCTTTAATACGATTAGAACTAATCACCTTGTTCATTCCATCTGATTTCACAACTGATAAACCATTCATACTTAGAATGACCTCAAAAAATTTAAGGAAGTCTTCTTTTTTCATTCCCCCCTCTGGAGTAATAATACTAATATTTTGGGGTTTAACTGATTCGTCTAAAACGTAAGTCTCCTTATTGATTTCACTAACGGTTTTTATTAATTCAACCAGATCCATGCCGTTTTCTAGTTGTACAAATCCTTCCTGAGGGATATCGGGATTTTCACTTTCGGACATAGCACTGTAATTAGGAATGAGATTTGTTACGATAGGCATTAATACTAAAATAATAAGTGGATAAATGAATTTTATAGGAGTTGTAAAGAATTTCATATGCTAGATAGCCCTAATTTTTAACAATCCTAACACATGGCAAAGAATAACCTAAGGGGATTTTTAGTATTCGTCATTTGATCTGATTTCTTTTACCCTCTCAGATCTGAAAGTTTTTCTTTCCTGGGCTCTTCTCCATAGCCTCTTTTCCTCGGGTGTTTCAGGGTCAAACTCCGGAACCGGCTTCGTGGAGCCATCCTTTCCTAGGTGCACAAAGGTTAAAAAAGCCGTACAAGTATGACGTTGTTCTCCCGTCATAACATCCTCCGATAGAACCTTGATGCCAACTTCAAGCGAGCTCTTCCCTACATAGGTTATACCTGCTTTAAAAGTTATTATATCTCCAATTCGAATTGGCGAATAAAAATAAAGATCGTCTAAAGAACCGGTAATCATAACCCCTTTAACAAACCTCATCGCCAGTATCGAGGCCGCCTGATCTATATCCATCATTAGTTTTCCTACAGCCATAAAGTCTCCATGGAAAGTATCCTCAGGTAGTACGATTTTAGAAGTTTCAAGACGCTCCCTGACTATTTCGGTTTCATCGATTATATTTCTGGCCTGATCTTCCCTCTTTGCAAGATTTGCCAGTCTTTCCTCTTTTCTCTTTTTAGCCTCAGTGTACAGAGACATTTCCTCACTGTCCGCGGGGGTAATTCTCTCTGTGATCTTTCTCGACTTGCCTTGTGCGTCAACAGCTACAAAAGCTAAGTGGGAAGATGTAGTAATTTTCTTGTCCCCGGTTTGAGGATTTTCTGAATAGACCTTAACTCCTATTTCCATGGAGCTGGATCCAATATATTCAACCCAGCTTTTAAGTGTTACAATTTCGCCGACCTTTACAGGATTAATAAAATCTATACTATCGGTTGCACCCAAGACCGTAATCCCTTTGGAAATTAGAGATGAATTTATAGTCGCAGTTTGCATTATCCAGTCCATTAACCTTCCTCCGCTAAGTCTGTTATGCACACTAACATGCTCCGGGAAAACGAATTGAATTGTCTGGCGTTTTGTTTCTGCTATTGATGGCATATTAGTTTCCTCTAATTGTGTCGTTCTCAGATATTTCTTCTTCCTGCTCTGGCTTATCTAAGTGAACATCCATCTGCGGATAAGGTATAGAGATCCCATTTTTATCAAACTCTAGTTTGATTTTTTCTGTTAAGTCAAAATACAATGGCCAATAGTTAGATGTTGCCACCCAGGGACGAACATAGAAATTAACACTGCTGTCAGCAAGTTCTCCAACAGCTATTACATATTCCGGACTACTTAAAACCCGGCTTTCAGACTTGAGAATTTCTTCAATAACTTCTTTGGCTTTTGCTATATCGTCTTCATATCCAATACCAAATACCATGTCTATTCTTCTTGTACCTGTGGCGGAATAGTTCGTTATTACACCTGAGTATATACCACCGTTAGGAACTATTACCTGCTTGTTGTCAGGGGTTAAGAATGTCGTGCTGAAAATGTTTATCTGCTTTACTGAACCCGAGGTGCCTCCTGCCTCCACAAAGTCCCCTTCTTTAAATGGTCTGAATACAAGAAGCATAACGCCAGCCGCGAAATTTTGCATAGAGTCCTTCAATGAAAGAGCAACAGCTAGACCAGCAGCACCTATGAGTGCAATTAATGAAGTAGTGTTGATTCCTAATTGGCTAAGGGCAGCAATTATTACAAATAACAACAATAATCCTTTGACTATCGCAGATATGAAATTTACAAGTATTTGGTCCATCTTTGCTTTTGATAAGAGCTTTCTTACAATTCCATTAATGATTGATACTATGATACGCCCAACTATGAAGATTAATAAAGCAAAGCCAACCTTAATGCCCCAGGGGATTAAATAAGTGTTTGTTAGATTATTTATATCTATAGATTCAAGCATAGTTTTTACCACCTTTGAAAATAAATTTATTTCACTGCTTCTGAAAGCGCAAGCGCTTCATCCACCATTTCTCTAAGTAAGTCCAACCCACCCTGCCAAAAATCAGGGTCTTTTATATTTACACCAACCCGTTCGAGCAGAACATCAGGAGCATCACACCCGCCTGAGGAAAGTAATTCAACGTAACGGGGAACAAATGCATTTCCTTCATTTACGTATTTACTGTAGAGAGATAAGACAAGCAGCTCTCCGAATGAATATGCATAGCAGTAAAAAGGTGAATGAATAAAGTGTGGTATGTACATCCACCAATTTCTATAATCATCTGTCATTTCGACCGATTTCCCGAACATTGCACTATTGGCCTGAGCCCAAAGCTCGTTGATATTTTCAGTAGTAAGCTCACCTTGGTTTCTTCGTGCGTGGTGTAAAGATTCTTCAAATCTAGTTAGTACGACTTGCCTGAAAACTGTTGCAAATATATCTTCCAATTTTCCGCAAATAAGTGCCAGTTTAGTCTTCGGATTTTTCTCAGTCTCCATGAGCTTATGAAAAACAAGTATTTCAGCAAACACACTTGCTGTCTCAGCGGTTGTTAAAGGGGTATCTGATTGGAAATAACCCTGTTGTCTTGATAAGTATTGATGCACTCCATGACCTAACTCGTGGGCAAGGGTCATTACATCGCGCATTCTGCCTGTGTAGTTGGTAAATACATAAGGATGAGCACTTGGCACTGTCCCGTGGCTAAACGCTCCGCCACGCTTGCCGTCTCTAACCTCAGCGTCAATCCAATTCTTGTCAAAGAACTTCTGAGCAATATTCGCCATCTTGGGCGAAAAATTATGAAAAGACCCCAGTATTATTTCTTTCCCTTTTTTGTAATTAATAATTCCTGTGTCATCAAAAATCGGAGCATAGCGGTCATAATCATAAAATTTCTTTATTCCTAGGAGCTTCTTCTTGAGGTCATAATAGGTATCGACCATATCATAATTCTTCTCACATGAAGTCATAAGTGAATTTAATGTTTGTTTGTCTATTTCATTACTCAGATTTCGTGAGTCCATGGGATCCTTAAATGATCTTATACGGTCGTTAAGTGAATGATCTTGAACAAGTGTATTAAAGATGAAAGTTAGTACATGTGCATTATCTTTAAGCCCAACTGTGAGGCTTTGTGAAGCTGTTTTTCTCTTGCGACGGTCTGGATCATAAAGAAGGGCAAGTATTTCAGTCTCAGAGAGGGATTGTTGCTTCCCGTCGAGTTTGATACTAAAACGAACATTGTTTAAAACTTCATCAAAGAGTCTTTTAAATGCTCGTGATCCTGTGTTTGCTTTTTCATCAAGTATCTTTTCTTCTGCCTCACTCAGTCTGTGAGGTTTGTACATTCTTTCCTGCTCTAGGAAGTGTTTGTACGAAGCCAGTGTTTTGTTGCTAAGAAGAGAATCTACTTTTTTATTGCTCAGTTTGATCCACTCTAGCTCAAAAAACATTAAGTGTTTTCTAGCCTCTGTAGACTTTTCTTGAATCATCTGAAGAAAAGCACCATTTTCAGGGTTTCCGGTGTCTCCAGCAAAAACCAGATAGGCAAATGAAAGCAATCTGCCAATTTTCTCAGATATGTCCTCTAAATCCTTAACCGCGTTAAGTAGAGTTCTAGGAGTTAATTTCGTAGAGTTAATTTTTCCCCGGTATTTTTTCTCAAATGCTTCAGATTTTCTGAATAAATCATTGATATCTCGTTCAATTTTTTTGTCTTTGAGTCCCGAATATAGATCAGATAAGTCCCAGGTTATTCCTTCAGCGCCTGATTTCTTTGCTCTAGCAGCTTTTGCCATTTATATGTCCTCTTTAATATTAGATATGATAGATATTAAGATAATGTTAATTGTATTCAGATTAATTGTTAGATTTATAACTAATCTTCTAGAAGTTCTCTGACTATTTTATTCACTATAGAACCATCAGCTTTGCCTTTGACCTTAGGCATTAAGACTTTCATTACTTTTCCAATATCTTTCATGCCCTCGGCTTGAGTTTCTTCAATAGCTGATTTTACTATATCCCTTATTTCATCTTCATTCATTTGCTGAGGCATATACTTCATTAAGATATCAATCTCAGCTTTTTCCTGATCTGCAGCATCGGGTCTATTCACTTTTTCATATTCCTTAACTGCATCTCTTCTCTTTTTAATCTCGGCTCCAACTACACTAATCACATCTTCGTCTTTAAGTTCTTCTTTCTTGTTGTCGATCTCTTTATTCTTTAAAGCGGCTTGAAGCATCCGTAAAACAGATAACTCCAGAGCATTTTTATTTCTAAGTGCGTTTTTTAAGTCTTCA
>Ga0209633_10000626_pt1 | contig 40011 bp, 35 predicted proteins | sample Cruoilmetagenom1_FD_187290 | JGI IMG/M metagenome (GOLD analysis project Ga0209633, IMG submission 187290) | Oil polluted marine microbial communities from Coal Oil Point, Santa Barbara, California, USA - Sample 1 (SPAdes) (version 2) | ecosystem: Environmental > Aquatic > Marine > Oil seeps ...
CGTAGCCTGGGAGTATCAAGTGTTGTCTTGAATAAAAAAGAACCCCTCTTTCCCTCATTCTTTCAGGGTTCATATTAGAGCCATATGCGAAATAGTTTACAACCCGTGTTCGATCAATGTGTTTCATTACACCGTATGTTTTAAATTATTCAAAGGTCTGGATTTTATAAAGACCATGGTAGATACCGCTTTCAGCCATGAGCTCTTGGTGTGTGCCCAGCTCTGCTAACTTTCCCTCATCAAATACTGCTATTTTATCGAATCCACTTATTGAGGGCACTCTGCTTGATATTGCCAGAAGTGTGCTGCCCTTCATCTCTCTTCGTAAATTTTTCAATACAAGGCTTTCGGTTTTAAGGTCTAGAGACGAAAACACATCATCTAGAATCAATACTTTGGGTTTTAGCAGAATAGCGCGTGCAAGTGCCAACCTTTGCCTCTGACCTCCTGAAAGACTTAGCCCCCTCTCGCCTACTCTTGCTTTAAAACCCCCCGGGAATTTCATTATCTCATCATATATCTCGGCAACCTTGGCTGAATTCTCAATTTGTTCGTCTGTGATTTCAGGATTCATAAAGGAGATATTGTCCTCTATAGTCCCACTGAAAACAGTTGTTTCCTGAGGCACATAAATAACACCATGTCTGAGGCTATCCCGTTTAATGGTTTTTACATCCAAATTGTCAATATAGATTGAACCATCAGGCGGTTCTTGTATTCTGGATAATAAGTGGAACAATGTGGTCTTTCCTGATCCTGTCGCACCTGTAATTCCTAGGGCTTGTCCAATTGGTATCTTTAAAGAAACATCGTTAAGCACAGTATTTCCATTATAGGAAAAAGTTAAATCCCGAAACTCAATATTTCCTTCTATTTCAACCTCTATGGCATTGGGTTCTGATAGAGATTTGGGTTTATTAGCGAGAACAGCATTAATCCTGTTTAATGAAGCATTGCCCCGTTTAATGATGTCGACCGCCCATCCCATTGCCATCATGGGCCATGTAAGCATAGTTAGGTAAACAAGGATGGCTGCGAAACTGCCGAGTGTTATATCAAGGGTTATTGTATCTATACCGCCAAGCCAGAGAAATATCGCTGTTGCTGAAGCCGCAGCAAATGTGATAATAGGCTGATAGACACCCCATATTTTTATTAAGCTCAGATTTTTATCCAAATAGTTATTACTAGACTCTGCAAAGTCTGCTAATTCCTGATCGTGTCTTACTAAAGCTTTTACAACTTTAATTCCCGATATCGATTCTCTTGCACTTTCGGTGAGTTCTGAAAATGCATCCTGCACTTTTTGAAACCTCTGCTCAATCATTTTACCAAACATATATATAACAATGCCAAGAATTGGAAATGGGATGAAGGCATACAAGGTAAGCTGCGGCGAGATGTACAGCATCGCTCCGAAGATAAAGACTAAGAGAAAAATTCCGTCATAAGCTACTAGCACACCCAGACCGCATGCGAATTTGAGAGTCTCAACATCGTTAACAGTGTGAGCCATGAGATCTCCAACCTTTTTTCCTGAAAAGAAATCGAAGTTGAGACTTTGCAGATGAGCAAAGAATTCGTTTCTGAGTGATTGCTCGATTTTCCTTGCAGCACCCATAATGAAATATCTCCAAAAGAACCTAAAGACTGACATAGTTATTGCAATGATAAGCATATAAAGACCATATTTGGAAATGTCGCTTATCGTTGCGTCTTCCAGAGTTAGTGCATCTATAACTCTTTCAATTATGAGCGGAATGGAAAGCTGACAGAAATCCACCACTGACAGTGCAACCAAACCAGCCAGAAAAGAATATTTATATTTTAATAGAAGAGAAAAGAGGGTTTTCTTTTTAGTCATGGATCAGGCATCTAATTTTAGTAGAATTCAATTAGTAATTCAGCGCAATTGAGAACCTTTAGTATACCTGAAGGCTATATGTGAAATAATACCCCATCTAGTTTCAGACTAGATGGGGTATATGGTTTTTAGTAGTTTAAGTACTATATGTGAAATGTCAGACAATTAATTATGGCCTGATATTAATAACATTTTTGTTTACTTTAATTACTTCTCCATCAGGAGCATAGTCAGCAGCAAACCAGCCTTCGGTTTGTTCGTTTCCACCAATTCTAGATGCAACGTTAATTTTATCGAGATTCCCGTCAGTTGAAATTTTTTCTCTTACTATAATTGCTCCGATTGGAAACTCTGCTTCGTTTTTTTGAATGGCTTCGAATGCGACCGGGTTTACATATATGGTATCTTTTCCAGGCCAATTTTCCCATTTTAATTTGTAATCTTCTGTCTGGATTAATTCCCATACTTCAGGAGCTACTTTGTCGGGCATGGATGCATCAAATTTCATTTCGGCTTTTTCATGCATCTCTTCAGATTTATCTACAACTTCTTCACCCTGCTTACATCCTAAAAATACGAATGAAACAGATAAAACTAATAAAAGTAATAATCCTGTGCTTCTCATAACTACCTCCGACTTATTTTGATATTAATATTATCATTGAGATTCACCCAATTGCAACAACTAATTCTAACAACTCCTACATCCTTAATAAGAATCTTAAACTCCGATTTTGAAACTATAATCTCTGTGTAAAATCTTTCATCTAGATCATAAGGGGCTTTTCTTAAATACACTTTGTTCCCAAAATAGTTTTTTCTCTCAAACTAAAAAAGTACTTGACAAAGAATTTTAGTTATAATATTATTCAGTGACTGACTAGTCAGTTCAGTAATTGCGTGATGGGATAAATTGGAATAAACAATGGCAAAACCACAAAAACTAATGAACAAGAAAGTCCCCTCAAGTAAAAAGAGGGTTACGAAAACAAGCCGTAAAGAAGAGATAATGAAAGCGGCAGCCGTTCTCTTTTCTCAGAAAAGCTATCATGACGTAACTGTAGACCAGATAGCAGAGCAAGTCGGCGTTGCCAAAGGAACTATCTATCTTTACTTCGAATCTAAAGAAAATTTGTATCTCGGAATTTTAGAGCATACGCACGGGACAATAGAATCAATTCTGGTTAAAGAGATAGAGAAAAATGACCCGGCTCCTCAGAAACTAAAAAAAGTTCTTACTCTCCTCTTCCAGTTCTATTTTCAGAATAGGGACGTGCTAAGGATTTTAACCAGAGACGAAACTCGTCTTATTAGAGAACACTTCGACTTCACGGAGCGTTGGAGACATAGAAGGATCAAACTTTACAGAAAAATTTTAGAAAAAGGTATTAAGGAAGGATCATTTCGACCTGCAAATACTGAGCTTATGGCTCTTATCATCTTTGGATTGGTAGGATCAGTAATGTCTTTTTATCCAACAGATATGACTGCAGGAGAAATAGCGGAGGAGGTATTTTCAATGATTTCTGAGGGTATTATGGTCTCTCAAAAAGAAAGTACCTTAGGGGAGAGAGGTTTATAAGTACATCTTTAGAAGTCATTAATCTATAGGAGGTATTTCAAATGGCAATTTCATATCCATTCAGTTCAAAGATTAGTCATTTTGTTCCGCCAAAACAATGGGCTAGCATGAGAGTAGCTCGGGATTTAGAGAAAAAGACTGGGCAGAAGATTATTCATTTTGAGAAGGGAGATTATCAGGGACCCGATTTTGATACTCCCCAACATGTATTAGACGCAACTGAGCAGGCACTCAGAGACGGTTATGTAAGGTATGATCCAGGACCTGGACTTCCAGAACTTAGAGAAGCTCTTGCAGAAGAAATGACAGGACGCGGAAGGCCAACAAAACCTGAAGAGGTCATTGTTACAGCAGGTGCTAAACATGCTTTGACCATGACTTTATTAACCTTCCTGGAAGAGGGTGACCACGTAATATTCCCTAACCCAGGTTATCCGCCCGATGAAGTATGGGCAAAATATGTAAGGGCTCAGATTGATCATACACCTCTTACCGACCCTGACTGGCAGTTTGACATCGACAAACTCGAGGCAATGATCACACCAAAAACAAAACTGCTTATCATAAATACCCCACAGAGACCAAACGGACATCTAGTTGAAAATCCTGAGGCGATCGCTGAACTTGTTTTTAAAAATCCACAATTAATGGTAATCACAGACGAAATATTTTCACACGTGACATATGATAAGCCACACTTATCAATTTCCAATATCCCAGGAATGGCAGAGAGATCAATTGTAATAGATACGTTCTCAAAAACTTATGCCATGACAGGATGGAGAATTGGTTTTGCAGTTGCTCCAGTTCCTGTTATCGACAAACTCTCAATATTCCTGCAGGACAGTATTACAAACGTTGCAGCTTTTATTCAAAAAGCAGCTTATGTTGCACTAACTGGGCCTCAGGATTGGGTTCATGAAAAGCATGCAATACTGAAACAAAAAAGAGATAGAATGGTTGCAGGCTTAAATGCTGTTCCAGGTGTTAGTTGTGACACCCCTGACGGAGCATTTTATGCTTTCGCCGATATTAGAGGCACAGGTTTAACATCTCAGGAATATACAGATCAATTAGTTGAAAAAGCCGGAGTTGCTGTTGTAGCCGGAACTGCATTTGGAAGCCAGGGTGAAGGATTTATCAGGGTAACCTACGCATGCGCTGACGAAGACATTGATGAAGGTACCAGAAGAATGAAAGAAGCCAACTTAAGCAAATAGGCTTTATATAAAAAAGTAGATATGGGGCAAGCTTTTATCTACCGTTAATTCGCGGTAGATAAAAGCTTAGATCCAAATTTTTAATTAAGAATCGACTATAAATAGGTTATATTAACTATCAACACTATAAATAGGTGATTCGCAATGTTAAAAAACTTCATTTCAAAAAAACTCAGTATTCCGTTATTAGTCCTTGTAATTACCCTTTTATTTTCGACTACGATAATATCGTGTTACAAAGCTCCTGTGACTGGGCGCAACCAATTTATTATTCTTACCCAAGCTCAGGAAAATGAGATGGGGCTTACCGCATTTAACCAGGTACTAAAGGACGAGAAAATCTCTGATGATCAATCCTATAATGACGCGGTTACCAGAGTAGGTCAGAGAATTGCAGCAGTATCGCACACTCAGGGGTACGAGTGGGATTTTAAGGTCATAGATGATGATGAGCAAATTAACGCATTTGCTCTACCTGGTGGTAAAGTTGCCGTTTACACCGGGATATTGCCGGTTGCACAAACTGACGCAGGGCTTGCCACCGTTATGGCACATGAAGTTGCACATGTAGCTGCCCGCCATGGTGGGGAGAGAGTGTCCACAGGAGTGCTTGCCCAATTAGGAGCTGTTGGAATTGGGGCAGCTATGGGTGGGAGTGATCCTTACATATATGAGGTAGTGATGCAGGCATATGGGCTTGGAGCAAATGTAGGAGTACTTTTGCCATTTGGCAGATCTCAGGAATCAGAAGCAGATAGGATTGGACTTATTTATATGGCTAAAGCTGGATATGATCCGAGAGAAGCAGTAGGATTTTGGGAGAGAATGAATGCCGCTTCAGAGGGGAAATCAGCACCGCCTGAATTTTTATCAACACACCCGGGTTATCAAACAAGGATTAACAATTTAAAGATGTGGCTTCCTGAAGCAATGACTTATTATAACAGCGCATCCAAAGCACCGAACAACAAAATCACAAATTAAGTTCCATAAACAAATAAATATCACCACACAGATTCTAACGGTACAAAATAATGAACACTTCAGACCGTATCAAAAACATATACAGACTGCTCTATAAAAAATACGGGTCTCAGGGCTGGTGGCCCGGAGATTCTCAACTGGAGTGCATAGTAGGAGCAATACTAACTCAAAACACTTCCTGGAAGAATGTAGAGAAAGCGATCCATAATTTGAAAAACTTAAATCTAATATCTATAGAAAAATTAAAATTAATAACAACTCAAGAGTTGGCAGTGCTGATTAGACCTTCAGGATATTTTAATCAAAAAGCGATTAAAATTAAGAACTTCATAGCTTTTTTATTGGACAATTACAAGGGGAGCCTTGATATAATGTTTGATGAGGATGACGATGTAATTAGGAATAAACTTCTGAGTATAAAAGGAATAGGACCTGAGACAGCAGATTGTATTATGCTGTACGGCGGGAACAAACCTATATTTGTAATAGACACATATACATACAGAATTCTTTCAAGACATGAGCTGGTGCCCGAGCAAACAAACTATAACGAAATGCAGGAACTATTCATGGATTCATTAAACAGCGATCCGAAAATATTTAATGAGTACCATGCATTATTAGTAAAAGTGGGAAAAGAACATTGCAAAAAAAATAATCCACAATGCGCGGGTTGTCCTCTTGAGGAAGACCCGCACACAGTTTAGATTAATTTTAGTTTTGTGATTTGAAACTGGGATATTGCTTATAGTCTTAGCAATACCGATTAGAACAAACTGAAGTTTTTAATTTAAGCCTGACTTTGCAACATCAACTACCGCTTTAAAACTCTCAGGTTCCCTGATAGCCATCTCTGATAGTGCTTTTCTATCAAGCTCGACCCCTGCTTTCTTTAAAGAACCCATGAATTTGCTGTATGATAATCCATAAGGTCTTACAGCTGCGTTGATTCTTGCAATCCAAAGTCTTCTGAAGTCTCTTTTTCTTTGACGTCTGTCTCTATATGAATAAGCCAGAGCGCGGATTAGAGTTTCTTTAGCTCTTCTAATGTTATTTTTTCTTCTACCCCAGAAACCTTTGGCTTGTTTCAATAGCCTCTTTCTTCTTTTTCTAGAAGGAACTCCTCTTTTTACTCTCATTTCTTTCTCCTAATATTTATAGACACTTATTTATATATAAGTTTTTATTCTTTTAGCCACAGCACCGCTTAAAAACTCAGTTTCGTTAAGCCTTCTCTTACGCTTTCTTGCCTTCTTAGCGTTCAGATGGTGTCCCCCACCTCGTGCCCTTTTTATCTTGCCGCTTCCTGTAAGCTTAAATCTTTTAGCAGCGCTTCTATTTGTCTTAACTTTCGGCATTCTCTGTCCCACCTTGAGTATTTTTCTTTGGTGTAATCACCATTATTAAATTCTTACCTTCCATCTTTGGAGGTATATCGACACCTCCGAGATCCGCTACCCTTTCAAGAATTCTATTTGCTAACTTGCGTCCCAAATCAGGGTGCACGATCTCTCTACCTCTAAAAAATATTCTAATTTTTGTTTTATTATCTTCCCCTAAAAACTCCCTGATACGATTAATCTTTACATCAAGGTCATGATCTCCAATATTAGGGCGAAATTTAATTTCTTTAACTGTCTGAGATTTCTGTTTTTTTGCCGCTGCTTGTTTCTTTAGTTCATATTTGTATTTCCCGTAATCCATCAACCTGCATACGGGAGGATCTGCATTCGGTGCAACTTCAACCAAATCAACGCCTCTTTGTTCAGACAAATCAAGCGCTTCTTTAATTGTGACAACGCCTAATTGCTCACCGCCGATATCTACGAGCCTAACTTCGCGTGCTCTAATCCGTTGGTTAATCCTGACTTCAGGTTCTTTATTTCTACTGTATCCTCTTCCTTTTACTCTAGCTATCTCTACTCGACCTCCCGCCATGTTTGGGGGTCAAGTTCAGATTCTATAGAATTTAAGAAATCTTCAATTGTTATAGAAGGTAAATTTTTCCCTCCCAATTTTCTAGGAGCTACTGTGCCCGATTCCATTTCATTATTCCCTATAACTAGCAAATAAGGAATTTTCTCAAGCTGAGCTTCCCTTACCTTAAATCCTAATTTTTCATTTCTAAAATCTGTTTCAACTCTCATATTTTTTTCTTTCAAAACTTGATGTACCTTCTCGCCGTACTCAAGGTGTTCATCGGCTATTGTTGCAATACGCACCTGAACAGGACTCAACCACAGTGGAAACGCTCCCCCATAATGTTCTATCAATACCCCAAAGAACCTTTCCATCGAGCCGAATATGGCACGGTGAATCATTATAGGCTGATGACGAGTGTTGTCATCACCTATAAAGCTCATGTCAAATCTTTCAGGAAGGTTAAAATCTACCTGAACTGTGGAGCACTGCCAAGCTCTACCCAAAACATCTTTTATTTTTAAATCAATCTTGGGACCATAAAAAGCTCCTCCACCCTCATCTACTTCATATTCAAGACCTTTTGAATCAAGAGCATTTCTAAGAGCATCAGTTGCTCTATCCCAAACTTCTACTTCCCCTACAAATTTCTCAGGACGTGTAGAGAGATAGATTTCATAATCATCAAATCCAAATGTTTTAAGAAATAAAATTGTTAAATTAAGTACACCGAGCACTTCTTCCTCAATCTGATCAGGTCTGCAAAAAATATGAGCATCATCTTGGGAAAACCCTCTTACACGAAGAAGCCCATGTAAAACGCCAGAGCGTTCATAACGATACACTGTCCCAATTTCCGCCCATCTCAGAGGTAAATCTCTGTAACTCCTAATATCAGTTTTGTATATCATGATATGGAAAGGGCAGTTCATTGGCTTAATTTGATACTCAGTGTTGTCGACTTCCATACGTGGATACATATTTTCGCTATAAAACTCTAGATGCCCGCTTGTTTTCCATAGATCAATATTTGCAATGTGAGGTGTGTATAGAAGCTCATATCCATAGCGGTCGTGCTGCTCCCGCCAAAAATCTTCGATTACTCTTCGAATACGAGAACCTTTTGGATGCCATAAAACAAGCCCGGCTCCAACTTCTTCCTGTATGCTGAAGAGGTCAAGTTCTTTTCCTACTTTTCTGTGGTCACGTTTTTTTGCTTCTTCAAGTCTATTCAAGTAGCCCTTGAGTTCTTTGCGATCCCAAAATGCAGTGCCGTATATCCTTTGAAGCATTGCATTTTTCTCATCCCCTCTCCAGTAGGCCCCAGCTGAGCTTAACAACTTAAAAGCTTTTACAAACCCTGTAGATGGTGCATGGGGACCTCGGCAGAGATCATACCAACCGTCTTGGTCATAAATCGTTATTTGTTGATCAGAAGGAAGATCATTTACTATCTCTACTTTATAGGTCTCTCCGTCTTTATTAAAAATTCCAATCGCATCATCTCTTGAAACCGTCTTTCTAGTTAGAGGCTTCTTCTGATTTACAATCTCCTTCATCTTGTTTTCTATTTTCTCTAAATCCTCAGGAGTAAAACCCCTTGAGTATTCAAAGTCATAATAAAAACCATTATCAATAACTGGACCAATAGTAACTTTTGCTTCAGGGTAAAGACTCTGCACCGCCTCAGCCATAATGTGAGCTGCTGTGTGTCGTATAAAATAAAGTCCTTCCTCGGAATTAATTTTAATTGGCTCTATTTCAGAGTCGCAATCAATTTCGAAGAAAAAGTCAGCCAGATTGCCGTTAACTTTGGCTCCAACCGCAGAACTCTGAACGCCGATAGATTCTATAACCTCACCTACCGTTGTCCCTATTGGGAATGATTTATTGACTCCGTTGGGGAGTTGTATGTTTATTTCAGCCATATTATTAAGTTTTGTGGTGAGCACGGCAGGATTTGAACCAGCGACCTCTTGCATGTCAAGCAAGCGCTCTACCCCTGAGCTACGCGCTCATAAAGTTTTAAAACGCTTAATTCTCTTATATAAATCACTGCCTGTCAAGGTTAATGCCTTAAAGCTGTAAAAATGAATTTTTTTCTTGAATTTATATAGATTACAGGAATTTTATTGATAAGGATATAAAATCTTGGTAACATAATCACGTTTGTGTTGGGCCGTCGTCTAATGGTAGGACCCTGGCCTTTGACGCCAGTTGTAGAGGTTCGAATCCTCTCGGCCCAGCCAGAACTTATGCTTGAGATAGATTTTTTTCATTCAGAACCAATTCAAGTTCCTCTTAAACCTGATATTGCAGGGCCTCAGACGAAAATTAAGCACAGGCGATTATTCTCTGTGGATTAGCATTTAGTTAGAAGATATGGCAACTAATCTAAAAGAAAATCTAAATGGACCCCAAGTGGAAGCGGTTAAGCATCATAAGGGTCCCCTACTTGTTTTGGCAGGCGCGGGGTCAGGTAAAACAAGAATAATTACAGAGAGAATCTCTCATCTTATAAGTGAACACAATGTAAGACCTTTTAATATACTTGCCGTAACTTTTACCAATAAAGCGGCAAACGAGATGAAAGAGAGGGTTTATCGTCTTGCTCAGAATGAAGCTAAGAATGTTTGGATAGGAACATTTCATTCAACCTGTCTTAGAATTCTTAAAAGAGATATTAATAAATTAGATGGATATAACCGCAATTTCATAATATATGATGACGGCGATCAATTAAAACTTATAAAAGACTGCATGGGGCGGCTTAATATAGGGGATAAACTAGTAAGCCCTAAATCAGCTAGGTCTCAAATAGATGGCGCCAAGAACAAAGCTCTAGGACCCAATGATCCTGAGTTAAGAGAATATGATAAGCATGTTCAGAGGATATATTCGTTATATGAGGAGGAACTTAGAAAATCAAATGCCCTTGATTTCGGAGATCTCCTTCATCTCACAGTCAAACTCTTAGAAAAAATTCCCGAAGTCTTAGAGAGTTATCAAAACCAGTTCCAGCATATATTAGTGGATGAGTACCAGGACACAAACCATGTGCAGTACAAAATTGTTGAGTTGTTGTCTAGAAAACATAGAAACATATTTGTTGTGGGAGACGACAATCAATCAATTTACGGTTGGCGCGGGGCGGATATTAAGAACATACTTAACTTCGAAAAAGATTTTACAGATGCAAAGATCATTAAGCTTGAGCAAAACTACAGATCCACACAAACCATCCTTGACGCTGCCAATAAGCTTATAACACATAATAAAAACAGACATGAGAAAAACCTGCACACCGAAAATGATGTTGGTGATTTAATAAACTACTATGAAGCTAGTGACGATAGGAACGAGGCCAAGCATTTATCTTCACAGATCGCAAACCTTAAAAAGTCTTCAGACTATTCATACAAAGATATTGCTATCTTTTTTAGAACCAATACACAGTCAAGATTGATTGAGGAGGAATTACTCCAAAAAAGTATCCCATATAAAATGGTAGGCGGCACAGAGTTTTATAAGAGAAAGGAAATTAAAGACATTCTCGCTTTTCTTAAAGTAATAGTAAATCCTTCAGACGAAATAAGCCTTAAGCGAATTATTAATGTCCCGCCCAGAGGCATTGGTAATGTTACCGTTAATAACCTAGATGGGATCGCAAGAGACAGGGGAATCTCTTTTTATGAGGCAATTCAAATTGCTCTTAAAGAAAAGAGTATTTCAAATAGTGTTCTGATTAAAATTGAGAAGCTTAACAAGCTACTTACCGAACTAATAGAGTTCCCTGAAAAGGATGATATTGTCGGCCTTATTAACCATGTACTTTATAAAACCAAATATTTGGACATGCTAGAGAAAGAAGAGGAGAGAAGGGAAAATATAGGTGAGATTTTAAATCTTGCTGTAGACTTTCAAAAAGAAAGAGAAGAGTTCACATTAAATGACTTTTTAGATAGTGTTTCACTTGCCAGTGACCTCGATAAATACAGTGAAAGCAGTGACCAGGTAACTCTTATGACTCTCCATTCGGCAAAAGGATTGGAATTCCCGGTAGTGTTCATTGTAGGCATAGAGGAAAACCTTCTCCCTCACTTCAACTCAACTATTAACGGGCAGGTTGAAGAAGAAAGAAGACTGTTTTACGTTGGAATAACAAGGGCTAAAGAAAAAGTATATCTCGCCGGCGCTGCGAGACGAATGGTATTTGGAAAGCAGCAAGGCTCAATCCCATCAAGGTTTATATCAGAACTCCCAGAAGAGCTTATAAACTTAGAGACTCGTAAATTTGAAGGAAGTTATCAATCTAAAAGAGCTAAACGATCTTCAACAATGACCACTTCTATACCAACTGGAAGCTATGAAAACACAACTCGTTATAAAGTCGGACAAAAGATTGTCCACTCGGCTTTTGGCGAGGGCCTGATAAAAAAGGTAGAAGGCTCAGGAGATGACGCAAAGGTAACCATATTTTTCCCTAGTGTAGGTGGCCATAAGAAAATCATTGCAAGTTATCTGGAGAATTAATTTACTGTTTATGAAGAGCAGCTAATTGCTAATTTCTTGCCCCAATCAGGCGAAGCCGCCGCGTAATCTTGATATTGAATTTGCTCAGAAAAAGGATCTCTTAAAATTCTATGTAGACGCTCAATCTCTGAGTAATCTCTAGCATCAACCGCTTTTCTGATCGCATTCTCAGCAAGATAATTTCTAAGTATGAATTTAGGGTTTATTAAATCCATTTCATTTTTACGCATGCTATCAGTGCTGTTTTCAGCTTTAAGTCTGAGTTTATATGACGTTATCCAATCTGTAATAGCGGTACTATCTTCGAACATAGAAACTATGTCTAGACCATTATCTGAATTACTTGACGAGATATTTCCCAGCTTTCTAAAGAAAATTGTATAATCCACTTCATCGTTAACCAATATATCCAATATTCTTTTTATTAATTCCACATCTTCTGGCAATTGCACATTAAATCCAAGCTTTTTACTCATAATATCAACATAACTCTGTGAGTAAATGTTTCTAAATTCATCCAAGTTCTTCTGAACCCGCTCTCCATCGATAATAGAACTTAAAGCTACAGCTAACTTATTTAAATTCCAGCGTGCTATTGCCGGCTGGTTCTGAAAGGAGTATCTCCCAAAACTATCTGAATGATTAGGAGTAAACTCCGGATTATAATCCTCTAAAAAACCATAGGGTCCATAATCAATTGTAAGCCCTGTGATAGACATGTTGTCAGTATTCATAACTTCCCCGTGTGTAAACCCGATTGATTGCCACTTAGAGACGAGCTTAGCAGTCCTACCAACGACTTCAGAGAAAAAAAGGGGATATTTATCACTTTCTGAGATAAGATCAGGGAAATGATGCTCAATTACGTAATCTGCCAACAGCTTCACATAATCTGCTCGGTCGCTATAGTGAAGGGCTTCGAAGGAACCAAATCTGACATGAGTAGGTGCCATTCTAACTATCATAGCCCCTCTTTCAGTGGTCTCACGCTCTACCTTTTCGTCGCTTCCTATGATACATAGAGCCCGAGTCGTCGGAATACCAAGTCCATTCATAGCCTCACTGCATAGGTACTCTCTAATAGATGATCTCAACACAGCTCTACCGTCAAAAACGCGTGAGAACTCAGTTCTTCCAGAACCTTTTAAATGAAGATCCCAGCTCTCTCCTTTATTATTTCTAACCTCACCTAATAGTATTGCCCTACCGTCTCCAATATCAGGATTATAGACTCCAAACTGATGCCCAGTGTAATACATAGCAAACGGATCTGAACCCGGGAGCATCTTCTTTCCCACAATATAATCTGAGAATTCAGGATTCTCAGCTTCATGAGAGTCAAGATCAATTAGAGCCGCCGCATCAGAATTGAAAGCAACAAAATGGGGGTTATTGAAAGGAGTTGGCTTAACCAGGTGATAAAAGTCCTCTGGTAACTTTCGGTACGTATTTTCAAATTGAAGATCAGTGATTTTTCTCATATAGATATATTTTTAGTTTGTGTTGGTAATTACAAAGAAGAAATCATAACATCCCTCACATCATAGCAAACTAACCAAAATCATTGTATATTATTTTGAATAATAGAATTTATACAAGTTTGTACGATCTTTGAGAACATAAGCAATTAACTTTGGAACAGATGAAACACAGAAAGAACAAAATAAAGCGTCAGCACGGAATTATAAAGGGTTTAAAGAAATTTCTTGAGCACAACGTTTCATCGCTTGACTCAGTTGAAGGAATAATTCCCGGGCGAATAAAAGTAGGAAAAACACCAGGTGAAAACCTGATAGTAAGCTATCAATACAGCACTGTAAGCGGAGCAAAATTAATAGGAAGGAGCGGTACCTCAGTACAAGAAGTTTTCGTTATAACAAATGATCCAGAAAAACTTAAAGATGTAATAAAAGAGCACTACCCGGATTAGCAGATTAGATAAATCTCACAGCACTCTCACCCAACAGCTCTTCGACTTCGGATATAAATCGATCTTCCACATCAACTCTAAAATCACCTACCTCAACAACTAATTCGCCATCATCAGTATTTATATGTACATGAACCTCGCAGCTCCCCGGATATTTGCCTAGAATTTGTCTTAATTGCTCGAAGTTCTCTTTGTTTGAACAAGACCGATCAAAATTAATGTGCACTGTCGAGCCGTTTCTCAGACCCCTGAGTGAGATAATATCCAGTGCGCGTAGTTTTACCTGATCTTCATTGGGTTCTGCCATTGCTTTAATAATAATGGGCTCTACTTTTTCCTCTAAAATTGTACGGGTTCTTCTTAACAATTTGTCAAAAATAACGACTTCTACAGAACCTTTCATATCTTCTAGAACCAGGTTTGCATAAATACCAGAGCCGCTTTTAGTAGTTTTTATAACAAGTGTTCTTACTACCCCTGCAATACTGACTTCGCGTTTTTCTGTTATTTCCATAAGTGATTCAGTATCTATACTGGTGATTGCGTTATTCATTTCAGATGAGTATTTAGCCATAGGATGGCTCGTAACATAAAATCCAAGCACTTCCATTTCATTAGCTAACACATCTTTTTCATGCCACTGATCTACATCAGACAAAGTAGGCATAGTCACAGAATCGTTCATAGCAAAGAGTGAATGCTGTCCTTCTGCAGAGCTCTTTTGTTTAATAGAGGTATAGCTAAGAAGAGTTTCTACCGACTCCATGAGACAGGCGCGGTGTTGACCCAAAGAATCAAATGCCCCACTTTTAATCAGGCTCTCAAATGTTCTTCTGTTTAACTTTCTAGACTCAACTCGCTCACAGAAGTTAAAAATTGATTCAAAATTCCCACCCTCTTCCCTGGCTTCTATAATAGCTTGTACTGTGCTTCCGCCAACATTCTTAATACCCGATAAGCCAAACCTTATTTTGCCGCTAGAAGCAGTAAAGCCCGCCATGCTCTCATTAACATCAGGAGCAAGCACGGGTATTCCCATTTGCTTACATTCTGTAATGCTGGAAATAACTTTGTCCGTATTCCCTGAGTCCACCGAGAGAAGAGCTGCCATAAACTCAGCTGGGAAGTGGGCTTTCAAGTACGCAGTCTGATATGTAATTAGGGCATAAGCTGTGCTGTGACTTTTATTAAATGAATACTCGGCAAATTTTTCCATAGTATCAAATAGCTCTTTTGCCTTCTTATCATTTATATCTTTTTTCTTAGCGCCCTTAAGAAATCTGTCACGCTGAGCTTTCATTTCCTCAGGTTTCTTTTTACCCATGGCTCGTCTAAGAAGATCTGCTTCACCGAGGCTATATTCCGCAACTACACTTGCAGTCTGCATAATCTGTTCCTGATAAACAAATAAACCGTACGTATCTCTTAGGATTTCTTGTAAATCAGGAAGAGGAAATTTAATTTTCTCCTTTCCGTGTTTTCTTTTAATAAAATCATCTACCATGCCGCTATCAAGCGGACCTGGTCTATATAAAGCTAGTAAAGCAATCAAGTCTCCAAATTCAGTTGGATGAAGCTTATTAAGAACATCTTTCATGCCTGAGGACTCAATCTGAAATATCCCACGGGTACGTCCTGTGGTAAGAAGTTCATATACTTTCTTATCATCTAATGGAATTCTATCTATCCGTATCCATTTGTCCTCGTCATAATTATCTTTTATTAGATTTAGCGCTTTATTTATAACGGTAAGAGTCTTTAAACCCAGGAAATCAAATTTCACAAAGCCCAACTCTTCAATTGAGTTCATATCATACTGTGTAACTACTTCATTCTTTGAACCTTTATACAGAGGAATATGGTCAGCGAGAGGCTCATTAGCTATTACGATCCCTGCTGCGTGAGTTGAAGAATGTCTCACCATATTTTCAAGGGGTCTGGCTAATTCAATCATTTCCTGAAGCTGTGGTGAGTTTTTAATCAGCTCTTTTAATTCTTTGACCTCTTTAATAGCCCTATCTATGCTGAAGACCTTTCCTCTAAAGGATGGTATGAGTTTCGAAACCCTATCTACGTCTGCATAAGGAATACCAAGTACACGGCCTACATCTTTAACCACAGCCTTTGCAGACATTGTTCCAAAAGTGCCTATCTGAGCTACTTTATCAGCGCCGTATTTTTCAGTAACATATCTGATTACTTCATCCCTACCCTCTCCACAAAAATCTATATCTATGTCCGGCATACTGATACGTTCAGGATTTAGGAATCTCTCAAAAATAAGATCGTATGGAATGGGATCCACCTCTGTTATGCCTAACACATAAGCAACCAGACTACCTGCGGCACTACCCCTACCAGGCCCAACCGGGATGCCGTTTGATTTTGCGTAATTGATAAAATCGGCTACAACGAGAAAGTAACCGGGAAATCCCATTTCAAGGATTATTTTAAGCTCTGTCTCTAACCTATCTGAATATTCCTCAAATTTTTCTTCAGGTATTAGTCCTTCATCTATTTTTTCTTTTAATTTCTGCCTTGAAAGCCCAGACATATAATCATCGAGCGACTGATCCCCCTCAACCTCATATTCAGGGAGCTTGTACCCAGTATGTTCAAACTCAAAGTTACACCGCTTGGCAACCTCACCGGTCCTCTGAATTGCGTCTTCGAACCCGTCTAGATCTCCAAGCATCTCACCTTCTGACTTCAGGTAATATTGATCTCCCTGAAATCTGAATCGGTTCTCATCCTGAATAGAAGAGCCTGTTTGTATGCAAAGAAGCGCGTCATGAGGCTTGGTATCTTCTTTTCTTAAGAAATGACAATCATTTGTGGCTACAAGTGGAATACCGAGTTTTTCTCCTACTTCCTTAACCTTTTTATTAACCCTTATTTGTTCCGGCAAGCCCGTAGCCTGAACTTCAAGGTAATATCTGTCGCCAAAAATCTCTCTATACATGGCGGCAACATCAAGCGCCGCTTTCATGTCTTTGCTGAATATCGCTTTAGATAGCTCACTGTTAAGACAACCGCTGAGAACTATTAGCCCTTCATTATGTTTATCTAAGAGTTCGTGGTCTACCCTGGGTCTCCTGTAAAAACCGTCAAAATACGCTGTAGTAACAAGCCTTGAGAGATTTTGATAGCCTTTTTGATTCATCGAGAGCACAGTTAAATGGTGTGTTTTTCCCTCTGAAGCATTATCGGGGTTGATCTTGGGAGTTACATAAATTTCACATCCAATTATGGGCTTAACCCCTGTTTCTTTGGCCTTTTTGTAAAAATCATAAGCGCCAAAGAGGTTGCCGTGATCAGTTAGAGCAACAGCCGGCATTCCAAATTCCTTAGCCTGTGGAAAAAGGTCTTCAAACTTAATGGCGCCGTCTAAGAGTGAATATTGTGAGTGAAGATGGAGATGAACAAATCCGTCTGACATTTGAACTAGTATATCCAAGAAGATTTAAGCTTAGCAAGTAGGGAAAAAACATTCTTTAATTTCCGACATTTACAACCCGTATTCCATTAGTTTTTAAAAAGGGTTTATAGAAATTAATATTTTATGATGTTGAAAAGCATCATCTTAAAAGTATATTTACCAGATAATTAGAGATAAGTATTTTCTAAAGTACTTATGTTATTCTAACTACTCAAGCAAATAACCAAGCTTAACCGTTCTCGTTTGAGAGAAAGGAGGATGTATAAATAATGGAAGAAATATTATCAATATTAAACACGATACCTAGTCCATATAACGACTTGGTAGCTGTCGCTGTCATCTTTGCAATAATTGCGGCAATAGCATTTATAATTGCATTTCTATTTGGCGGGAAAGCTCCAGAACAGCCAGAAGAAATTGAAAAAGACATTGAACTCCCGCAAGAGATTGTTGAAGACTTAGAAACCACAGCAATTATAGATGAGATACAAGAAGAACCGGGTCAGGAATTCCAAACTCAGGTAACGGAACTAAGTGAAGGGGTGCTAGAGACTGAAGTTGTTTCTGAGCAAGAAGAGATAATAGCCGAGGAGATTGAAGAAGAACTCGAAGAAGAAATTGAGCCGATTGAAGAGGTCGATGAATCTAAAGAAGGCTTATTCACAAGGCTTCGTCGAGGTCTTTCCAAGACACAGGCAGGACTTTTAGGCGGATTGGGCGAAATAGTTTCGAAAAAAGAAATAGACGCCAACCTCTGGGATGAATTCGAAGAGACTCTTATTATGGCTGACCTGGGTGTTAACACTACGATGAAGCTCAGGGAAAACATAGAAACTAAGCTCTCCAAACAGTCATTAAACAGCCCGGAATCTATAACCGATACTCTAAAAGATGAAATTTTAGAAATTCTAAAAGGTGCCCAGGGCGCGCCACTTAATGTTGACGCAAGCCCCTTTGTAATAATGGTAGCCGGAGTAAACGGAGTTGGTAAAACCACAACAATTGGGAAGCTCGCTAATAGACTTAAGACTGAAGATAAAAAGGTCATGGTCGCAGCTGGGGATACTTTCAGAGCTGCAGCAACCGAGCAGCTTGAGGTATGGTCAAAAAGGGTCGGCACTGATTTTCTAAAAGGGCAAAGTGGCGGAGATCCCTCATCGGTTGCGTTCGACGCTGTCAAAGCTGCACAAGCACGCGGGACGGATATTCTCATCATTGATACTGCTGGAAGGCTTCATACAAAAGGAAACTTGATGGACGAGCTTACAAAAATGAAGCGTATTGTCGGTCGTGAGCTTGAAGGCGCTCCACACGAAACTCTACTAGTACTAGACGCAACAACCGGACAAAACGCGGTTCAGCAAGCCAAGCTCTTTAATGAAGCTATTGGAGTTACAGGAATCGTTCTCACCAAGCTAGACGGAACAGCTAAGGGAGGGGTGATAATCGCTATTGCAAATGAACTCAACATACCGGTTAAGTACATAGGAATTGGTGAGAGCCTGAGTGACTTAAGGGAGTTTAATGCAGATGAATTTGTCGAGGCTCTATTTTATTCCGGAGATGAAACTGTTCATTAAAGTCAATTTTGGCTCAAACAGATAATTCCATCAATATGCTTTTCGAAATAATAGACAATGGATAATCACATTAAATACATGTCCCTAGCTTTGAAACTAGCTAAAAAGGCTGAGGGGATGACAAGCCCAAACCCTATGGTCGGTGCAGTGCTTGTAAAGAAGGACAAGATTATAGGACAAGGCTTTCACAAAAAAGCGGGACTGCCTCACGCAGAGATTGAAGCATTTAACGATGCAATAAAAAAGAAAAACTCTATCAATGGCGCGACCCTCTATGTAACACTAGAGCCTTGTTGCCACGAAAACAAAAGAACCCCCCCTTGCGTTAGAGCAATCATCAAAAACAAGATATCCAAAGTATATGTCGCCATGCTCGATCCAAATCCCAAAGTCTCGGGAAACGGGGTCAAATTACTAAGAAAAAATGGAATACAAGTAGAAGTTGGTATTCTTGAGGAAAAAGCGAAAGAAATAAATGAAGCTTTTACAAAGTACATTACTACCAAAAGACCCTTTGTAATTTTAAAACTTGCAGCAACGATGGACGGCAAAATCGCTGCATATACCGGCGATTCTAAATGGATTGGGAGCCCGACACAGAGGAAATATGCTCACAAACTAAGAAACAAAGTAGACGGAGTTATAGTTGGCATTGAAACAGTTCTCAAAGACAATCCTAGTCTTAATGTAAGACTTAGTGGAAAAACAGCAGATCCTATTCCTATAGTTTTAGATCGTAAGCTACGGATACCACTCGATGCCAATCTCTTAAAAATCCATGAGCATCAAATAGTTGCAACATCAGCTCAATTAAAACCAAGTAAGGCTGAGAGATTACAAAACCTGGGAGCAATCATTTTACATATCAAAGAGGATAAAAGTGGGCGTCTTAACCTGAAGGAATTAGTAAGAAAATTAGGAAAACAGGAGATCATGAGTGTCCTAATAGAAGGCGGCAGCAAGGTGGCAGCTTCGGCATTGAAAAGCGGTATTGTAGATAAAGTAGTATTTTTCTATTCACCTAAAATTGTTGGATCCGAAGGTATTAGCATGATAGGTGAGCTTGGAATCTCGACAATAAAGAAATCATTGCAAATAAAGAATACCAAGATAAGAAAGATCAAAGACGAAGTGATGATTGAAGGTTATTTATAAGACCTCCCTCAGTATAAACCCTATAACATGTTACAATCCTCTATAGATTATGGGCACTAACAAACAAAAAAGAGTAGGTCTTTTCGGAGGTACTTTTGATCCAATTCATTATGGACACCTTCGAGCTGCTGAGGAGATTAAAGAAATACTTAGTCTTGATAAAGTCTATTTTATTCCTTCTGCGATTCCACCCCATAAATCAGATTCAAATATAACTAATTCCTCAAAACGGCTAGAAATGTTGAAACTGGCTATAGAAGGAAATAAATATTTCGATGTCTCTGAATTTGAATTACAGTCTGAAACCCCGTCTTATACAATAAAGACTCTTGAGTATTTCAATCACACAGAGCCTAATACTGAATACTATTTTATTCTTGGTAACGAGCAGTTTAACCATATAGAAAGCTGGAAAGATTACAAAGGGTTGTTTGAACTTTCCAACTTTGCTGTTATTACTAGACCGGGGTTTTCAGAACCAAGCTTAAATAAAGTCCCACTTGCGCTTAAAGATGATTTTCTATATTATAATTGTATAGAAAACGTGATTTCGTATACCAACAAAACAAAAGATATTGTATTTATAGAAATTAAAGGAATAGAAATTTCCTCAACAGATATTCGAGCCTTTGTTAAATCGAAAAAATCCATTAAATATCTTGTTCCGGATAAAGTACAAAACTTCATATTATCCGAAAAACTGTATGACTAGGAGGCACCTAAATAAACTCTAAGAATAAAGCTATTTCAGTTGCGCATGCAGCCTGGGAAAAGCAGGCTATAAACCCGATCTTGCTAGAAGTTAAATCGACTAGTGACGTTACTGATTACTTCTTTGTTTGCAGCGCCAATTCTGATCGCGGTGTTAAAACTATAGTTGAAAACATAGAACGGATGCTAAAAGATACAGGTGAGAAAGTGATCGGTATTGAGGGTTACAAAGAGGGTAAATGGGTTCTTGTAGATTCAGCAGATGTGGTTGCGCATGTATTTTACGAACCGCTTAGAGAGTTTTATAATTTAGAGAGTTTATGGATAGATGCCCCGAGATTAGATCTAGATTTTGAGGATAGCCCCACTGCGCATAATCCAAAACATTCTCAAGAAATATCCCGATAGGATTTCTAATAATCCCAACTACTTATATCATATCAACAGAACTAAAGGTTATCTGAGAAGTTCCAATAAAATCAATTGGTTACAGCAGATTACTGGCCTTCATTAATACCGCGTCTTCTAATAAATGCTGGTATCTCAAATTCATCGTCATTAACTTCAGAGGGAAGTTGTGTAACAACTTGCTGTAGTTTTTCTGCTTTAGCAGAATTTATTCCGGTAGCAATCACAGTAAGCTGTACAGCTTCTTTAAAATCATGATTGAATACTAATCCGAAAATTAAATTCACATCTTTATGTGCTCTTTCTTTAATGTAATTACATGCTTCATTTAATTCTTCAATACCAAAATCAGGTGAGGCAGTAACGTTTAACAAAATACCTGTTGCACCATCTATAGATATGTCTTCAAGAAGAGGGCTGGTAATTGCGGCTTCCGCAGCTTCAATAGCCCTGTTGGCTCCTTCGGCATAACCTGCTCCCATAAGAGCCTTGCCGCCGTTTTCACCCATAATGCTTTTAACATCGGCAAAGTCGACATTGATATAACCTGTTCCGGTAATTATGTCAGAGATCCCGCGAACCGCCTGATGAAGTACTTCATCTGCTTTTTTGAAAGCATCCAGGATGCTTACCTTGTGAACTTCAGCAAGCCTATCGTTTGGAATGACGATTAAGGTATCAACTTCACCATCTATATTGCTTATTCCTTCAACTGCTTGTTTGTTTCTTTTAGGTCCTTCAAAACCAAAAGGCTTAGTTACTACACCTATTGTCAAAGCGCCTATTTCTCTTGCGGCTTGAGCAATGATAGGGGAAGCTCCAGTACCGGTACCGCCGCCCATGCCCGCAGTGATAAAAACCATATCAGCACCATCTAGGGCTTCGGCAATCTTTGCCTGATCTTCAATTGCAGCTTCTCTACCCAAATTTGGGTTTCCACCAGATCCTAATCCCTTAGTAGTTCTAGTACCTATCTGTAATTTTGTAGGAGCAAGGGATTTTCTGAGATCTTGTGCATCGGTATTTGCAACTACAAACTCAACGCCGTTAAGACCTCTTTCTATCATAGCATTAACAGCATTGCCTCCGGCGCCGCCAGCTCCTACTACTTTAATCTTTGCTTTTTGTTCCACATTGAGATCTTCTAGTTCAAAATTGGCCATATCCTATCACTCTCCTGCAGTCTATATTTTCATTGTAACCTAAAAAAACTCTTCAAACCAGTGTTTCATGCTATCAAATATTTTTTTAAATACATTTTCGTCTCTAATACGGAGTTTTTTATCCCCAGTATACCCCGCACCGTAAAGAACTAAGCCAACACCAGTTGAGTAAACCGGGTTTGCAATAATATCAGTTAAACCGCCCACTGCGGTTGGAATACCCATTCTAACAGGCATTTCAAGAATACGCTCGGCAAGCTCAACCGTACCATTCATGATAACACTACCACCGGTTATAACAACACCGGCAGGTACTAAATCTTCATAGCCTGATTTTTGTATTTCACTTTTTGCTAAAGCAAAAATTTCTTCCATCCTGGGTTCGATAACCATGGCAAGATCTCTTCTGGATACCTTTCTGAAATGTTTTCCGCCGACGCTCGGAACCTCAATCTCTTCTTCAGGTGAAACAAGCTCAGCTAAAGCAGTACCGTGTTTTTCCTTTATCTTTCTTGCCTCTGCTAAAGGGGTTGATAGCCCCAAAGCAATGTCCCTGTCAATATTATCACCACCCAGGGTTACATTCTCTGTATATCTTATACTTCCACTAACAAAAACCGCAATATCTGTTGTTCCACCGCCACAGTCAATAAGAACTACTCCTATTTCTTTCTCATCCTCCGTGAGAACGGCTTCGCTTGATGCCAGTTGTTCTAGAACTACATCGGCGACATCCATGCCAGCCCCGTGTATACACTTTACTAGGTTCTGTGCCGCTGTGACCTGGCCTGTAACTATATGAACTTTTGTTTCTAGCTTAATTCCATAGATTCCAACCGGATCTTTTATTCCGGCTTGACCGTCTACAATATATTCTTGGGGTATAACATGGATTATTTCTCTATCAGCTGGAATTAAAACTGCGTTGGCTGACTCTATGACTCGGTCTAGATCACGCCTAGCTACTTCACGCTCTCTAATTGTGATCATTCCGTGTCCGCTAATGCCCTTGATATGACCACCGGCGATACCTACAAAAACAGTCCTGATTTCACAGCCCGCCATATGCTCAGCTTCTTCTACAGCATTTTTGACTGATTGGATAGTATTTTCAATATTGACAACAACTCCTCTTTTGAGACCAAAAGAGGGATAGGTTCCCACCCCGATAATCTCGACTTCCTCAGTTTGAGGATTCAACTCTCCGACCATGGCACAAATCTTGGTTGTGCCAATATCCAACCCTATTATTAAGTTTTGCTCTTTACCCATCTTCTTCGGTATCTGTTTCTACAACAGGCAAATCAAAGTTAACCACACCCATGTTATCCAAACTAATATTTATGTATTTTCCTTCAATGCCGATCAATTCGGCATGAGTAATTATTTTTTCAACCTTCCGCCACTTATCGACAATATTCTTAGTATCAAATTCAATACGCTTTTTATCAACTGTAAATAAGTTAATCCCGTATATTGAATCAAGATGGATTTCAGAAATGGTGCTCCAGTTAAGGACTTTGCTTTCTGAAGATAACTCCAATAATTGTATTGCCTCTTTTACGAGATCGGGATCGTTTATACCTTCGCCTATCAGAACGGGAAAATCAAGACCCTGATCAAAATTTGCTGGACCTAGTCTTTTTGCATCCTTACTTATGTAGTAAAGTTCTTCATTTTCATCAAACAATAGACAGTATGATTCTTCCTCGTTTAGTTGAATATTAACTTTCTTGGGAAACTCTTTTGTAACAGATACATCCTTTACCCAGGGATTTTTTAATATGTTTTCTTCCACCGAATCTTCGAAAAAGAAAATGCTGCTCTGCCCCTGTATTAGACCGGATCTTTTTAGAATTTCTTTTTCATTGATCTTTGTATTGCCACTAATGTTAATCTCTTGGACAGTGAAAATTCCAAGGTGAAGGGTGAAATAAGCTGATGCAGTCAAAGCAATCAGCACTAAGAATACGGATAAAATTTTTATATATTTGAGATATGAGAAACTACTCTCTTCGTTATGTTGATCGTTCACTTTTCTTTGTTTCCTATAACCTTAACTTCTGTCTCAAGTTTTATTCCCCTTTTTGAAAGAGCCTCGTTTTTTGCTTTCTCTATAAGCTCTAAAACATCACTAGCCTTTGCGTCACCGGTGTTGACAATGAAGTTTGCATGGAGATCTGAGAACTGAGCGCCGCCGATACTAAATCCTTTTAAACCCAGTTCTTCTATTAACTGGCCTGCTGCGATATCGGGTAGATTTTTAAATATAGAGCCGGTATTTGACATCTTTATGGGCTGAGTAGAATTTCTTTTAGTCATATATTCTTTTACATTCTGCTCACTTTTATTGCTGTCCCCATGTTTCAAATTAAATAGAGCCTTTGTAACCACGCTCCCTGAAGGCAAATTACTTTTACGATACTCAAAATTTATTTCACTTCTTTTTATAGAAATTTCTTTGCCGTCGAGCCAAATCCACACTGTATCAACTACGTCTTTAATTTCACCATTATTGGCGCCTGCGTTCATGAAGATTCCGCCGCCAACTGTGCCGGGAATTCCCGCAGCAAACTCAAACCCTGTGAGCCCGGCTTTAATTGTCCTGTTTAAGATTGTACCAAGTATTACACCTGATTCAGCAAGCACTTTTGTCTCCTCAACAATTTCAACTTTTTTAAGTTTCTTAGTTGAAATTACTACCCCGGAAATACCTTTATCATAGACAATAGTGTTAGAGCCCTCACCTAGTACAACCCAAGGCACGTTTGATTTAGATAACACATTAAGAAGGCTTATAAACTCATCATTACTATTTGGCTCAACAACAAAATCTGCCTCACCGCCAACCCTGAGCCAAGTGTATTTTTTCATTGGGTAATTAGGACTTACTTTGCAGCCAATATCTTCAATCTGATCAATCAAATCTTTCACCGAAGCCCCTCGACTATTTTTTCTCCAAATGCCCACACATTTCCTGCTCCAAGGGTGAGAACTACGTCACCTTCTTTTAGTTCTTCAAGTACTATCGTGAGCATATCATCATCAATTAAATGTCTGACATTCTTACCGCCTTTCTCTATAACTGCTTTGGACAGAGTTTCAGAGGAAACTCCCGAGATCGGATCTTCGCTTGCAGCATATATATCCATTATATAGAGCATATCTGTTTTTGTAAGCACGTGAACAAACTCATCAAATAGTAGTTTTGTCCTGCTATATCTGTGTGGTTGAAAGATAACCACAACACGGCCGCTGTGTGATTGTTTAATGGCTTCCAAAGTAACTTCAATCTCTCTTGGATGATGAGCATAATCATCTATAACTTTAATTCCCCTTACTTCACCTTTTACTTGCAGCCTTCTGTCTATTCCTCTGAATTCCGATAGTCCAAGGCGTACATCCTCAAAGCTCATTCCAAGCTCCATACCTACAGCAATTGCGGCAAGGGCATTCTGGGCATTGTGTCGACCAGGTACATGAAGGGTTATTGAGCCAAGTTCGGTATTATTTAAAAACACATCAAACTTTGTCTGGAATCCTTCTATAGCCACATTCTCTGCTCTAAGTTCTGCCTCTTTATCAAAACCATAAGTTAAAAACCTCTTTTTAAAATTTCTGGATAGTTCTTTAGTTCTTGGACAGTCAATACATAAAACGGATAGACCATAGAAAGGTATCTTGTTTATAAAAGCTGAGAATGCACCCTCAAGCTCATTCATATCTTTATAGTGGTCCATATGTTCTTCATCAATATTTGTGAGGACAGAAATAACAGGAGAGAGCCTCAAGAATGAGCCGTCACTCTCATCAGCTTCAACAACCATAAAATCACCCCTACCTAAACGTGCATTGGTGCCCATGGCTGTTACCTTGCCGCCAACTACAATTGTCGGATCTAATTTTCCATAAGAAAGTACTGCAGCAACCATAGAGGTTGTAGTTGTTTTACCGTGGCTTCCAGCAACTGCTATACCGTAGCGTAGCCTCATGAGTTCAGCTAACATCTCAGCCCTTGGTATAACTGGTATGTTGAGTTCTTTAGCTCTTAGTACTTCAGGATTATCAGCCCTTATGGCAGAGGATATCACTACAACTCCACAACCTTCTACATTCTCTGCGCTATGGCCTATATTTATATTAGCACCCAGATCCTTAAGTCTTTTTACAGTGGATGATTGCCCTATGTCAGAACCGCTTATTTCATATCCCATATTAATTAGCACTTCAGCAATACCGCTCATCCCAATACCGCCTATCCCAACAAAATGAATCCGTTTAATCTTTCCGTACACTAGTTCTCTCCGGCTAATTTATATAGTTCATCTACTATTACTTTTGAAGCCTCAGGCTTACCTAATTTTTTAGCATTAGCAGACATTACATTTAGTTTGTCTTTGTCTAATACATTGGTCAATGTGTGCGCTAATTTATCGGGTGTTGCATCTTTATCTTCGATAAGTATAGATGCCCCTTGCTCTTCTAAAATTTTTGCATTTTCAAGTTGATGATTATGCGCGGCATAAGGAAAAGGAACCAGTATAGATGGTTTCCCAAGCGCCGTAATCTCGGCAATAGTTCCAGCCCCAGCTCTTCCTAGAACTAAGTCTGATTGGCTGTATGCAAGTGCCATATCGTCTATAAACGCTCGAACATCTGCATCAACCCCGCTATTGTGATATGAATCCTTTACGTAATCAAAATCCTTTTTACCTGTTTGATGAATGATTGAAATATTATTGTGTTCAATTTTGGAAATTGCTTCAGGCGCAGCTCTGTTTAATGATGTTGCTCCCTGACTGCCTCCGAATATTAGAATTGATAGAGGATCAGAGTCCTGTGTACTTTCAGAAGTCTGAAGTATTTTGTTTCTAATCGGGTTTCCGGTTACGTGGAATTTCTTTGATGGAAAATACTGAATACTTGAATCGTAAGACGCAAAAATCTTGTCAACAATTTTGCCCAGAATACGGTTTGTCACCCCAGGTACTGTATTTTGTTCGCAAATTGCAGTTGGTTTTCGAACAAGAAAAGCAGCAAGTAAAAATGGGCCGGAAACATAACCCCCAACTCCTAAAACAACATCGGGTTTATACTTTTTGATGATTGATATGGAATCAAATAATCCTTTTAAAGCATGAAAAAAAGCTATAAAGGTTTTGAAGACACCACGCCCAACAAAACCTCTTGAGCTAATATGCTGGATTTGATAACCGTTTTTGCGAACTAATTCATTCTCCATGCCTTTTTGAGTCCCGACAAAAAGGATTTCGTCACTATTATTTCTTCCCGAGATTTCATCGGCAATTGATATTGCGGGAAAGACATGCCCGCCAGTACCGCCGCCGGCAATTATTATCCTCATTTTATTCCTGATCTAGAGACATTAAGTATTACTCCAACTGCTGTTAAACTTGTTATTAAAGATGTTCCTCCGTAACTGATAAAAGGTAGTGTAAGCCCTTTTGTGGGAAATAAACCTACAGCAACAGCCATGTTCATTCCTGCTTGAAGAGCAATAAGCACTACACAACCAAAGACTAAATAACAGCCGAACAGATCAGGAGCTCTAAGTGATACGCGCAGGCTCCTTACCAATAAAACTACAAAACCTATTATTACTAACAACACACCAATAAAGCCAAGCTCTTCTCCAATTATTGAGAAGATGAAATCAGTATGAGCCTGCGGCAAGAAAAATAGTTTTTGCGAGCTATCCCCCAGGCCCGTGCCGTAGATGCCTCCAAGGGCAAATGCAATAAAAGACTGAATTGACTGATATCCAGCGCCCAGAGGGTCTTGCCATGGATCCATGTAAGCGGTAATACGCCTCATTCTATAGCCTTTGGTCAGCACTGCCACTGTCAGTAAAGCAGCAGAGATTAATCCCAATGGTACTAAATACCTGAACCTCACTTCCCCTATAAACATCATGGAAAAAAGAACTGCAATCATAGTTGTGGCTGTACCAAAATCTGGCTCAAGAAGTACAAGAATCACATAGATTCCGGCAACAAGTATATGAGACGCGAATCCTACTACGAAACTATCTACTTTATCCCTTTTTTTGGTTAGTGAGTGGGCAAGATATAGCACTAATAGATATTTTGCAATCTCTGAGGGCTGAAAACTAAATGGACCCAAATCAATCCACCTTCTCGCCCCACCAACATCTTTACCAATTACAAGGACAGCTACCAGCAAAATTATTCCTAAAGTATAAGCCGGGTACACAAGCTTTCTAAAAACTCTATAATCAACACTCATTACAGCAAACATTCCCAACAGACCTAATGCAAGATACATTGCGTGGCGTTTTAAGTAATAATTCGGGTCCCCGAAATTTTCCATAGAGTAGACAGAGCTTGTGCTATATACCATCAGCACTCCTATAGCAGTTAAAAAAACCACTGAGAGGATAACGCCAATATCATAATTCCTACCCTTTGCGGGTTCAAAGTTCTTTAACAATTTCTTTAAATTTAGCCCCCCTATCCTCGTAGGACTTAAACATATCAAAACTGGAGCAAGCTGGTGAAAATAAGACACTATCTTCGGGTGTAATATTTCGAAATGTAATATCTAGTGCCTCTTTAAGAGAACCAGCCAATTCGCTATGAACGCTTTTCCCTAACTCTTCTTTCATTCTTAGTTTGGACTCCCCTATCAGAACCATAAGCCTTACTTTTTCATTTACCAAATGTTTAAGAGGTTCAAAACTAACCCCCTTGTCCTTTCCACCGGCTATAAGAATAATTGGCTGCGGTAGACTTTCTAAAGCTCTTAGGGTAGCAGCGGGGCTGGTTGACTTCGAATCATTATAGACCTTTGCTCCTGATAAATTGCCGATGTATTCATTTCGGTGCTCAAGGGGTTCAAAATTGTTTATCTCCTCTTGAATTAGTTGTGGATCACAGCCTAAGATGGAAGTACCAATAATAGCTGCCATCATATTCTCTATGTTATGTATGCCTAAAAGTTTGGTAGAGCTTATGTCATATGTATGTTCCTTGAATCTTATATCAGTGCCGTTAAAGCTGGCGCCATCTTCTACACTATCCTTACTAAACGGTATTTTTCGTGATTTAACTTTGGGCAAATACTGACTTATGATTTCATCGTCTTTGTTATAAACGAGCCAGTCATCAGAAGTCTGGTTGGAATAAATCTTCATCTTGGATTCCACATATTCTTCAAATGATTCGTGATGATCTAGATGATTAGGGGAAATGTTTAACACAAGAGCTATATAAGGCCTGAAGCTCTTTATACCCTGAAGCTGAAAACTACTTAATTCCAGGACAAGAACATCAAACTCATCAGCTTGGCCAGCAATTTGAATAAGCGGAGTGCCGATATTTGCACCGAGAAACACCTTCTTGCCGTTCCTTTCTAGTATCTGTGCTATCAAGCTAGATGTTGTGGTTTTACCGTTGGAGCCAGTGATAGCAATAATGGGTGTATTTATAAAGCGTGAAGCTAACTCTATCTCACTAATTACTTCTATATCTTTTGATATTGCTCTTTGAATCTGAGGGACACTGAAGGGAACTCCCGGGCTGAGCACAATAGTTTCTGCCCAAAGAAATGTTTCATCGGTATGGGTGCCGGCTTCTACTCTAACCCCTTTAGATTCAAGTTCAGTTACTATCTCCTTAACTTTATCTATAGAAGAGCTATCACTAGCCCGTACCTGGGCGCCTTTACTCAGTAAGAATTTAATAGTGTCCTGACCTGTTTTCCCAAGTCCGACGACAAGAATTTTTCGATTTTCAAGTTCCATTTATCTCTCTAAAAAACTCCAGTTTCAAACAATGCTGTACTTATGACTTCTACCTAAGCTTGAGTGTAGATAGCGCAAATAGAGCTAATACCAATGATATTATCCAGAACCTGATTACTACTTTTGATTCAGACCAGCCACTTAATTCAAAATGATGATGTAGTGGCGCCATTTTGAAGACTCTCTTTCCTGTAAGCTTAAATGAGAAGACTTGAATAATTACAGAAAGCGCTTCTGCAACAAAGAGTCCCCCTACTATAATGAGTAATAATTCCTGTTTGATTATTAGTGCGACTGAGCCTATTGCGGCACCTAGAGCGAGTGAGCCGACATCGCCCATAAAAACCTCTGCCGGATGAGAATTGTACCAGAGAAAACCAAGGCATGCCCCGCCCACGGCAGCTAAATAAACTGCAAGCTCTCCTCCCTGCGGTATATATGGAATCTGAAGATAACTTGAGAATTCCTGGTGTCCGGACAGATAGGCAAAAATAATATATGTTGCTGTGGCCACTAGTATGGATCCGATCGCAAGACCGTCCAAGCCATCTGTTAGATTTACAGAGTTTGAAGCCCCTACAACAACCAATACTCCAAAAGGTATATAGAACCAGCTGAGATTTAATACTGCATTCTTAAAAAATGGGATAATTATGGATGTATATGAATAATCAGTCGCTTCAGTTCCGCTAACAACCATACTAAACCCGTTTATTTGACTTAATATCAAAGCAACAAAAAGAGTTCCGAAAACTATTTGCAAAAGGAACTTTAATCTAGCGCTCATACCCTTTCCTTTTGAGTATTTTAGCCAGTCGTCGAGAAATCCTATTAGACCATAGCTAAAAGTAAAGAGAAGCACGGTCCACATAACCTGACTTGAAAGATCTACCCAGAGTAGAGTAGATACAGCTATTGCTATCACTATAAATGCGCCGCCCATCGTAGGGGTGCCGGCTTTTGTTTTGTGGCTCTGAGGACCGTCGTCGCGAATATTCTCTTTAAACTGCCTTCGAGCAAGAAATCTGATAAAATACCCGCCTAAAATGATACTAATAAGGAATGCAGTCACACCTGCCCCAAAAGATCGGAACGTTATATATCTAAATACATTAAATATGATGAAATCATCCTTCAGTAAATACAGAAGATGAAACATTCAACCTTGCTCCTTCACTATTTCTTTTATAACTTGTTCCATTCTAGATCCTCTGGAACCCTTTACCAAAACTAAATCTCCGGGGTTTACTAATTCCATTAATAGCTTTGCCGCTTGTTGATGTGTTTGAGCTGGTAACCCGTTTTGTGCTTTACCATAGCCCTCTAAGGTTTTACTTGAAAATGTGCCAAACGAAATAAGATGATCTACTCCTTCATTTGAAACGTACTTACCTAATTCATAATGCTCTCTGTCACTCCCTTCGCCGAGCTCTAACATGTCACCTAAAACCGCTACTGTTTTTCCGGTTCCTTTTAATCTAACGAGCTCATCAATTGCCCTTCTCATTGAGTCCGGATTAGCATTATAAGCGTCGTTAATGATCTTAAACCCATAGGGAGTATCCAAAACTTGAAGACGCATATTCGTCGGAGTGTAATTTAAAAGCCCTCGCTGAATTTGAGCGCCGTCGCATCCTAAAGAAAGAGCAATGCCGGCTGCACAAAGGGAGTTCAAAACATTATGAAGACCAATACCTTTCATTTTTATAGGTAATCGTTCTCCAGAAATTGTCATATTAAAAGTCATATTTGAGAGATCATTAGATTCTATATCTTGAGCTCTAATCATTGCATCTTCTGAATTGATTCCAAAAGTTACTTTCTGGCAGTTGAGATTGTCAGATATTCTTTTCACATGTGGATCATCCAGATTTACAACAAAGACATTATCTTCATTAAAATTCTCAACCAGCTCCCCTTTTGCTTTGGCTACTCCATCTAAACCACCAAGCTTTTCCAGATGAGCGTGGCCTATGTTGGTAATTGCTCCAATATCTGGTCTTGCAATTTCAGAGAGTCTTTTGAGCTCGCCAAAATCGTTCATTCCAACTTCCACAACCGCAGCGCTGTAATCTTTATTCAACTCAAAAAGTGTCAATGGCAGACCAATCAGATTATTAAAATTACCCGTATTTTTTAGAGTGTTGTGTTTTAAAGAAACAATACTCCAGGTCATCTCCTTTGTTGTTGTTTTCCCATTAGATCCGGTAATGGCAGCTACCTTGAGATCAGGGAAGCTCATTCTCCAGCTTGAGGCCAAATCTCCTAGAGCTTTAATTGTTGAAGGAACTTGCACGAGCACTTTGCCATTTAAATTTGTAGAAGGAGAATCTTCTATAACTGCTCCATTAGCCCCATTCTCAAACGCCTTTTCTATAAAATTCTGGCCATTAAAATTGTCTCCTTTCAAAGCAAAAAAAATTTCATCCTTAGCAATTTTTCTCGTATCTGTAGAAACTCCGCTAAAAACACTATCCGGATTTCCAGAGATGAGCGTTCCATTTGTAGAATTAAGAATAAAATTTAGATCCATCATGTTATCATCCTAATATCTAAATCTCTTTTAATGCCTCTCTTGCAATTTTTCTATCATCAAACGGGTACTTGGTTGTTCCAACAATCTGATAATCCTCATGCCCCTTACCGGCAATTAGAATTGTGTCATCTTTCTTAGCAGTCTTTATTGCTTTCCTAATTGCTTGGGTTCTATCAGCAATTCGATAATAAGATTTTTCCTGTTCCCCGGCTTGATTAACACCTTGTTCAATGTAATCCAAAATTATTTCCGGGTCCTCGGTACGCGGGTTATCCGAAGTTATAATGAGCACATCTGATAGTTCCATTGCTATCTTGCCCATTAGAGGTCTTTTAGCATTATCTCTGTCACCACCACATCCAAATACCAGTATTAGTTTTCCCTTAGTCAGCGGTCTTGAAGCCAGAAGCACATTCTTAAGTGCATCTGGTGTATGCGCGTAATCCACCAGCACATTGAACCCACCTTTATTTTCTATCCCTTCCAATCTTCCGGGAACTGACTTTATATTAGAAATACCTTGCTCTATAGACTCCTTGGATGATCCCAATGAGACTGCTGTTGCAACTGCGGCCAGGATATTTGACAAATTATGCTCACCAAAAAGTGTTGAATTAATTTGGATATCGCCGAAGGGAGTATTTATATTAGCCTCAATACCTTCCTCTGTAATTCGTGAGGTTTTTGCATAAACCGCGGAATTAGCATTCTTAATAGAACAAGAAACTATATTGCCGGAAATCTCTTTAACCAGCCGAGCTCCGAATGGATCATCAATATTAATGATAGAGTATTTTTTTTCCTTTTTACTATCTACTAAATACTCAGAGAAGAGTCTTTTCTTAACTTGGAAATAGTCCTCCATCGTATCATGATAATCAAGGTGATCTTGAGTTAAATTAGTAAAAACCGCCGCGTCAAACTGACACCGAAGGGCCCTATCTTTATCAATTGCATGTGAAGAAACTTCCATTGCCACAGTCTCTACTCCTAATTCCCTCATTTCTCTAAACATCCTCATTAGATCTAAAGATTCAGGGGTTGTCATAGATGATTGCTTTATATTTTCGCCGTAGCGGTAATCTATCGTGCCTATAATTCCTGATTTCTTCTGTTCATAATTCCAAATTGATTCCAATAAATAGGTAATTGTGGTCTTTCCATTTGTGCCTGTAATACCAACAAGAATGAGTTCTTTTGTTGGATGTCTGAAAAAATTAGCTGAGGCTACAGCCAGCGCTGCCCTGGAATCATTAACTTGAACAACTGATACTTCTTGAGAATTAATTTCCGGAGTCTTTTCAACGATCAAGGCTTTAGCACCGTTTTTAACTGCAGAATCAATGTACCTATGACCATCGGTGTTTTCGCCTCTTAATGCTACAAACAGGAAACCCTCTTTTACGTTATTTGAATCAATGCTTATCCCGGAAACCTCTAATCCATCATCTCCATTGAAATGTACAATATCAATATCATTAAGAAGGTCTCTAAGGATCATATGTTTTGTTTAAGCTCAATTGAGCAAACCATACCCTCTTTAATCAGATCTCCCGGTAGAGGTTTCTGGCTTGAGACATATCCACTACCTTTTACATCGACCTTAACCCCTTGCTCCTCGGACCATTTAAGAATGTCTCTTACACTCATCCCGCTAAGATCTGGCATTACTTTCATACCAACTAGCTCTTTTTGGGGGCTTACATCCATATGAAAAAGAACTTTTTCTGCAATATTTTTGAAAATAGGTCCAGCAACAGAGCCTCCATGAGTTTTTTTCCTTGGAGCCTCTACAACTACGGCCATAACTATTTTAGGATCTTCAACAGGAGTAAATCCAATGAAAGAAGCTATATATCTATCAGAATAATAACCTCCGGATTTGGGGTTAGGAATTTGTGCTGTACCGGTTTTACCGGCTACTGAGAATCCGGGAATTTGAGCTTTCTTACCGGTTCCGTCTTCTACTACACTTTGTAATATTTGCTTCATCTGATGGGAAGTATCGTAGGATACAACTCTTGTAACAACTTCAGGTTTATTTTCTGTAACAATATTTCCTTCAGGATCCACAATTTTTTCTATTATGTAGGGCTTCATAAGATATCCGCCGTTTGCTATTGCAGAAAGGGCAGTTACTAACTGAAGGGAAGTAACTGAAACACCTTGACCAAATGAGATAGTGGCAAGCTCGATAGGTCCCCAATTTCTGGGGCTTGCAAGCTGACCTTTAGATTCCCCAGGAAGTCCTATAGACGTTTTTTCTCCGAAACCGAATTTTTTCAAATATTTGTAATATGTATCACGGCCCATTAACTCCCCGATCTTAGAGGCTCCGATATTGCTTGAGTACTTTACAATCTCTGAGACTGTTAGCGTGCCCCTGGGTTTTACATCTTTAATTACTGCAGAACCAATTTTTCTTCTACCGTTCTCACAATTAAACTTGGAGTTTGGATTTACTTTTTTTTCTTCTAGTGCAGAAGCTGCCAGAAAAACCTTCATAGTTGAGCCTGGTTCATAGGCATACCATATAGGGTAATTTCTTCTATTCTCAACGGGGTATTTACTAAAACTATTAGGGTCTATAAATGGATACGTAGCCATAGCGAGGACTTCGCCGGTTTCCGGGTTCATTATCAATGCCATTCCCTTTTCACCGCCCATCTCCTCTATGCCTTCCTTCAATTCTCGCTCGACTATATGCTGTATCTGGGAATCAATTGTCAGAACGATGTCCTGACCTGAAGTTTTATCCTTATCAATATCCTGAATCTCGCTTAGGTCGCTTAAAATTTTATTCCCTCGAGCATCTCTTTTTAATGTAATTTTTCTGGTCTTACCGATTAGAGAGCTGTCGTATCGGTATTCGATCCCCTCTATTCCAATAGAATCAACATCAGTAAAACCGATTACTTGTCCCATTAGAGTTCCATTGGGGTAAATTCTCTTAGGTTCAGGAATAAAACCCAAACCTTTTATGTCAGAGTTTTGAAGTTCTTCCGCAGGTTTTGAGTCTGCAAGTCTTTTGATCCAGACAAAAGATTTATTTGAAGCTACTCTTTTATGGATTTTCTCCTCAGGAAGATCGAGCTTCTCCGATAAAATCTTTGCTGTGACTTTGGGATCTACAACATTCTTTGGGTTTGCGTAAATGGATTTTACATCTACGTTTACTGCTAATTTCTTACCATTTCTATCAAATATTTTTCCCCTTCTAGGAAGAAGAGTGGAGGTACCATGATGTTGCTTTCTGGCTATTTTGAATGCCCTCTCGCGATCCAGAACCTGAAGTTCAAGTGCTTTTATTGAAACCATAGCAAAGAGCGCAATTATAAGAGTAGCAATAATAAAGACTCTCCACCTGGGTTTGTCCAAATCCCTTGCAAGAGACATTCTTTTTGTACTTCTCTTTGGCTTCATTACTTACCCACTACCTTATTTTTTTCGATAAATATTATGTCTTCTTGGGTTGGAAATTTAAATCCTAGCTCAATAGCTGATTTCTCAAGCTTCTCAGGAGATTTCAGTTTCATGAAATCTGACTGAAGCATTCTATTTTCTTTCAGTAGATCTTCGGTTTTTTTCTTGTTTCTAGATATCTCATAACCCAAACTTAACTCTTCAGCTTTTATCCTTACGTAAACAAGAGAAAGTCCTACCACTATCAATATCAGCACTATAATGCCTGTGGGCAAAATAAAATTGCCGGACTGTTTTCTCTCTTGTTTCTTAGATACTTTCTGAATCGCCATGTTAGAGTTTCTCACCTACCCTCATCTTTGCGCTTCTGGCTCTAGGATTATCAACTATCTCAGCTTCGCTTGGAATTAGAGGTGATCGGGTTAAAATATTTAACTCGCTTTTTTTGCCACATCCGCACATAGGAAGATCCGGAGGGCAAATACATGGAGAGGATAGATTGTTAAACAAGTTCTTTACGAGTCTATCCTCAAGAGAATGAAATGAAATGATGACTAATCGTCCGCCGGTTTTTAGGAAAGGTATTGCTTTCCCGATAAATTCCTCAATATTGTCCAGCTCATGGTTAACCGCTATCCTGAAAGCCTGAAATGTTTTTGTAGCCGGGTGTATCCGTACCGGATGAAACTTTTTGGGAATTGCCTCAAAAACAAGGTTGGCTAGTTCTGCAGATGTTTTAATAGGTTTATCACTTCTTGTATAGACAATACGTTTTGCAATCCTTCTCGACCACCTTTCCTCCCCATATACTTTTAGAACTTTTGAGATTTCATCAACACTCATCTCATTAATCAAATCAAAAGCCGTAAACCTCAATCTAGCATCCATCCTCATATCCAGTTGCTCATCTCTTATTAAGCTAAACCCCCTGCCACTTGAATCAAGTTGAAATGAAGACATCCCAAGATCCGCAACTATTCCGTCAACCTCTCCTATCTCAAGATCCAGAAGAACCCGATCTATTTCAGAGAAATTGCTATTCCTAAAAACTACGTTGCTCTTATATTTAGATAAATTATTGCCGGCTATGGTTATTGCCTCTTCGTCTACATCAAGACCAATAATCCGTGATTGATAGTTTGTATAATTTAATATTGATTTAGTGTGCCCGCCTAATCCTAGGGTAGCGTCAACATAAAGTCCGTCCTCACGGGTAATCAAGTAATCGATGACCTCTTGAGTCATAACAGGTATATGGGCCGGAGCCTTTTGTTCCAAAATAGCATTTTCCATGGTCTTATAGTCCTTGTGCTGCAAGTATTTCCCTGCTTTTTTTAAATTCTTCATAAGAATTATCAGACTCTTCCTGCTCCCAAACCTCTTTGGACCAAATTTCAACTTTAGTCAGCATACCTATTAAAATTACCTCTTTGTCGATTCGTGCATGATTTCTTAAAGATTGCGGGATAAGAATTCTTCCCTGTCCATCCATAGGACAATCTACGGCCCCGCCCATCAAGTATCGCAAAAAGGATACAACTTCCTGTTTGAACTGAGGAAGTTCGGATACTTTTCTTTCAATTTCATTCCATTCCCTGAGTGGATAAGCGGCTAAACACTTATCAAAATTAGTAACAATGAGGATCTCACCGCCGTACTTCTCCCTACACACCTCTCTAAATTTTGAGGGTATGCTTATCCTCCCCTTGTCGGTCATTGTGTGTTCGTATCTTCCACGAAACATGCTGCGCCCTCTTGTGCCACTTCATGCCACTTTGAACCACTATATAAAATTGTATTAAGTTTGTCAAGTAAGGTTTCGTCATTTATCAATTTTTTGATAAATAGCACAGGGCAAAATAGCACACTTTTTATGGTGTAAAATAATGATATATGCACAGTAAATAAAGGGGACAGTTTTATCGGGTCATTTCTACATTACTTTAATAACGTATTCTATTATGTTGATATTAAACAATATTCTGGCAATTTCGGATTCAGATTAGGTTATGCTCAATACCAATTTATGCCACTTCAATAAACCTGGCAGTGCTAAATGAGGTCTGATATTTAACAATATCAGAAGAACTTTCGGACAAAAACGGCAAATTAAGATATAATCTTCTTAATTTTTCAAACCTAACTCTAATGCCGAACATATACATAAAACTCAAAAATATATCTGAAACCGTTTACTTTCAATCTATAATGGGAACTTACTCTCATATAGCTTGGGTCAGAACCCAAGATCCGGCTAAGGGAATTATGCAAATAACACCCACGGAGGATCAAGTGGGGCAGGTAAAAGAAATTTTAGAGTATTTGAAAAAAGAGATTGAGTTTGAAGATGTAGATTTGTTGTAACTTTGAATTTAAGCTGAAATCAAATGAAGCAACACGAACAAATAACCCGTTCTGCAGGTCTGGTAGGCGGACTTACTTTTTTAAGCCGTATAGCGGGCTATGCCAGAGATGTAGTTATAGCATATTTCTTTGGTGCAACTGCGACAACCGATGCTTTTTGGGTCGCATTCAGAATTCCTAATCTCCTTAGAAGGCTGTTTGCAGAAGGCTCTCTTACTATTTCATTCATACCGGTTTTCACCCAGTATCTGGAAACAAAGAGCAAGGAAGAGGCTAAGAAAGTTTCGGATGCTGTATTTACCATATTGGTTTTTCTTCTAATCCTAATTTCAATTGGAGGAATTCTATTATCGCCTTATATCATAAAGCTCTTTGCAGCGGGTTTTGATAACAGCACGTTTGACCTGGCTGTTTCCTTAAACCGAATAATGTTTCCATACATACTTTTTATTTCTCTTACCGCTCTATCAATGGGGGTACTAAATTCTTTAAGACACTTTTTTGCCCCGGCTATCTCACCTGTAATTTTGAACATCTGCATAATCATCGGTGTCCTGTTTCTCTACAAGAACTTCAACATACCTATCTACGCTGCAGCAGTTGGCGTACTAGCTGGTGGGGTTCTGCAATTAGTTTTTCAATTACCATTTTTATACGGACGTGGATTTTTATTTAGCTTTCGAAAACAAGTCCGCCATCCGGCTGTAAAGAAAATAGGGCTTCTTATTATTCCACAGTTGTTTGGTGTTGCTGTTTACAATATTAACATCCTGGTAAATACACAGTACGCATCCTTTATGGCAGAAGGGACTATATCTTATCTTTACTTTGCAGAGAGGTTGATTGAGTTTCCTCTGGGAATTATTGCGGTTTCAATAGCTACCGTTCTTCTCCCGAGCCTTTCAAGTCACGTAGCGAAGAAAGAATTTGACAAATTTAAAGAGACATATTCTTTCACTCTGAGACTTATGTTTTTTATATTAATACCTGCTCTAGTTGGTCTTATTGTGCTCAGGGTTCCAATCTGCAATCTGCTTTATCAAAGAGGGGAATTTGATTATGCAGCTACTATTTTCACCTCTCAAGCTCTTTTAGGTTACGCAGTTGGGCTTTGGGCTGTAGGAGGAATTAGGATAACAGCGCCTGCTTTTTATTCGATGCAGGACACAAAAACTCCTGTCATTATTGCCTTTATAGCGTTTATAGCAAATGCTATATTAGGATATATCTTGGGATTTACACTGGGTTACAAACACACGGGACTAGCGCTGGCAAGCTCAATCTCATCCATTATCAATTTTCTTCTGTTGTTTTATTTAATTGAAAGAAGAGTCGGAAATATAAATATAAAATCAATTATTGTGCTTCTTGTGAAATTAACGGCGATCTCTGCAGTGATGGGAATCTTAGTTTGGA
>Ga0209633_10000627_pt1 | contig 40011 bp, 46 predicted proteins | sample Cruoilmetagenom1_FD_187290 | JGI IMG/M metagenome (GOLD analysis project Ga0209633, IMG submission 187290) | Oil polluted marine microbial communities from Coal Oil Point, Santa Barbara, California, USA - Sample 1 (SPAdes) (version 2) | ecosystem: Environmental > Aquatic > Marine > Oil seeps ...
AGACGCCGAGCCAATAGAAAGGGTGACCCTACCCTCAAAATTTGCCCGCAACTATACTAATGGTTTTAAGGTCGAGGGCGACTCGATGTATCCGACCATTGTAAACGGCGCTTATGTGGGGTTTGACCCGAATGACAAGAAGGTCATAAGTAACGGCATCTACTGCCTTCACCTTCCCTATGAGGGCTACGTCGTGAAACGCCTTGAGATCAAACCGAACGAGATAATCATTAAAAGTGACAATCAAATGGTGGATGACTACTCCCTACCGCTAGATGAAATGAGCCAGAACCTTGTCGTCGGCCGCGTCCGCTGGATCTTCCAGAATGTGTAAAAAAATCAATCTAAACAAATGGGACATATTACATACATATTCAACATTCTTTGTTGAAGTTATCCAAGATTTAGATAAAGTCGCAACAAATTTTATGGAGTCAGGTTTTGCTGAATGTGTTATTGCATCAGACGGCAAAACATATTGCAGATCTAAAAACGGTTATAAAGAAAGTTATACAGATTATGATTCGCAATTGTATGGTGAGGAGTTTTCATTTTCACTAGGCTTACCAGAAGAAGAATTCGAAGAAATTTCAGAATATTCGCGTCTTACTTGGTTAATTGGAGCTCGGATATTGCATTCAGAGCATATTCTCACTGGTGAGAATATTTACAAAACACAAGGATATCTTAGAGCTTTTTTAGGTCCTTGCTATTTATTAGATGAAAATAATGAGGCTTTTTTCTGTTATCCTCATTTGACTATATATTCTACAGGAATATTAGTACTACAATTTAGGGTTTTATCACCTGATGAAACTGTTGCTTTAGAGGAATTTATAAAAGATTACTTGAATATGCCCTTTAATGAATTTAAAGGGGCTTTTGTACCAACATTTATATCAGCTATAGCCCCTATTCTAAATCCAGCATCTGAACATAGAGTAAATTTATCAACATTTTTCAATTATCAGATACATTGTAAGGAAGTAGAATCACTAACGCAGGAAGAGAATCAGGAATTTAATTTCAAATTAGCACCTTTAGGACTGCCTGAACAAGATAACCAGGAGAAACTTCATACCTTAGCACTAACTATACTTGGGGCAGCTGGATTTTTAATTCATTATAAGGATTTCAATATTACTAATGCACTTGAAGGGTTAAATAAATTTCCTAATATGAAATTTTGGACGGGAAGACCGCATTCAATCATCTACTCATATTCAGAACAACAACCTAATGCCACAGAAGATGAAATAAGAAATGCTAGTACATATAGAAAAGTATTAAACCGTTCATTACAAGAGAACCGAATAGATTCTTCTCTAAACAACTTACGCACACAAAATGATTACAATTTATATATAAATTCATCAACAAGTTTATGTGTTTGGTCCAAAGAATTATATGAGAAGTCTATAAATAATGAAACTTCTTACGATTATTACGCTACTACTCTGATTCTTGAATATTATTATATGCTATATACAAAACTAGTATCCGAAACTTATAATATCCAAAATACTAATGATTTGTTTAATACTTGGACAGACATTAATGATATCAAAGCAGATATGATGCGAGTAGGTCACTACGGCGAATTTTGGAATTTACTCGTAACAGGTTGGAAAGAAATGGGTATAGATTTGCTTAAAGAGCAAATAAAAAACAACCTAACTTTTCTCGAGAGTAAAACTAAAATAACTGAATCAAATAAAACTGACTTTATAACTATAATCATAACAATCTTAGTAGTCATATTATCAACTCCTCCATTTGCAGATTCGGTAACAAAACCAATTTGGGCAATATTCGGATTTTGGAAACCAATCAACGAAAACCATTTACAACTGTTTTATGTCGGAATTACGGCAATATTCATTTTTCTGATAATTGCAATATTATTCTTAGTTATCAAGAAAAAGAAATGAATTTAGAAAGCTGAGCAAAACTCCATTCCCATTCCTGCTTTATCCTGTAAACTAAACCCCAATGAGCGCACAAGTTTGGTTTTACGAAAAGGATAGCAAACCGGCAGGCCCTGTCACTGAAGAGGAGCTCTGGGATTTATTAAATAGCGGAGAGATAACAAAAAACTCTTTAGTGTGGAAAGAGCCGATGGGAAAATGGCTCCCGTTTTCAAAAGTACCTGAGTTGAGAATCCCACCCAGACCCAAACCGCCGCCCATGCCGGAGCCTGAGGAAGTCTTGGTTTCAGATGAGCCGTCAGTTCAGACGCCTCCGGAGACTGAAGAGGAAGAGAAAGAAGAGACCTATGAAAATGTCGAGAAAGTAGTTTTTAAAACCCCCGAATATCAAGGTGCTGAGACTACTACAGTTGACGAGTATGCTGAAGAAGTAAGCCAGGTGCGCCCGTGGGTAAGGTTCCTCGCGCGGATGACCGACTATTACATATTCTCTATGCTGTTCTCATTACTAGTGAGTCTACTGTTTCCGGATTTCATGAAGCAAATATCTGAAATGCTAACCCAGCAAATGTCTGCCCAGGAAGCTGATTCTGTGGGATTTGAAAGTATTTTGGCCCTGATTATAATCCGGATTGTAATCACATTTATCTGGGTATTTATTGAAGCTTTTACAGTAAGCAGATATGGCACCACTTTCGGCAAAAACCTGCTTGGCACAAAAGTTCTGGATAAAGATGGTGAGCTTCTACCCTATGACCGGGCGCTTAAACGCAGCTACGGCGTATGGCTAAAAGGTATGGGCGCAGGATTCGCCCTGATCTCCTGGATCACCATGCTGTTTGGATATCAGATGCTCAAAAGGGACGGCGTTTGCTCTTGGGATAATGATGCGGGCTCCAAGGTAGTGCACTCATATTTCAGCTCCACAAGACTAATCATAATAATGGGGTTTATCGTAGTCATTGAGCTTGTTGCCGTCGGATCAATAGTATAGATCGGTTAACTACAAATATACGGATGCTTAATACTTTAAACATCCCGCAACCCCTGATAAACTAGTACACAATAAGATTAATCTCTGAGGGAAAACTATGAATGAATCCGGGAAAGTTAAAAACATAGGCCATTATTTCGAGAAGGTGCTTGATCTCGCCCCAACCGACCAGGAGCTATCAGACATTTACGAGAGGGAATTCCCTCATCTCTACCGCGTGGTCGACAACTTTATTAAAGACAATGAGCTTGAGGAAGTTGAAATCGCTGATTTCGGCGGCGGCAATGGAGCCGTTATACATCACCTTAAAGAGAATAGTGAGTTCAGCGATAGATTCAGGGTCACTTGCATAGATTCGAATCAGGAGCTTCTTGATGACAACACTACGGCTGACGTTAAGATCCTGAGCGATCTTACACAGTACGACGGTGAGGAGTTGTTTGACATAGTGATTATGAGATACGTTCTTCAATTCAACAACAAGGGCGAGCAGTTTAAAATTTTAGAGAACATTCACCGCGCGCTTAAAAATGACGGAATATTCTTAAACTGGCATGTAAGCGTAGAAAATGAGGACCATAAAGAGAGGTTCCTCACGCTTTTGGCCTCTGATGAAATAAACCCAAAGCTAAACAGACCTAACTCTTACTGGGATACGATGGAAGATATATTCGCACTCAAAGTAGAGGCCGGTTTTGATACAGAAATCGTGGATTTCTACTCCTCAGTCCTCCATACCACTCTAAAATTAAAATATAATCTGTCTGATGAAGAGGATCGGGAAATACAGGAGTTCCTCGGAGAATACAATTATATAAACTGTGCGCTTACCGTATCCAAAAAGCTAAGTGAGCTTTAGCATTGAACTCCCGATGAGCATGTGATAAGTTACGAATTAAGCCTATGCAAAAAATAACAGTCGGTACGTTGATTTTTGATAATGTTGACGTTCTCGATTTTACGGGTCCCTATGAAGTATTTAACGTAACCAGGCTCAAGGAAAAGCCGGCGTTTGAGGACCCCTCCCCCTTTGAGCTGTTGTTAATATCCGAGTATCCCCGTCCGGTTACCACAATGGGCGGGATGAGGGTAATCCCAGATTACACTTTTGAGAACTGCCCCAAGCTCGACATTCTCATAGTCCCCGGAGGTCTGGGTGAGCGCTACGAACACGACAACCACATAATACTCCACTTCTTACGCGCACGTGCAAGGCAAGTCGAAACCCTGGCAACAGTCTGTACCGGATCACTGTTCCTCGGCATGGCAGGCCTGCTCAATGGCCGCAGAGCAACAACCCATCTCCTATCTCTTAAACGAATGAGAGATTTATTTCCTGAAGTAAATGTAATAGAGGATGAGAATATTGTTGAGGACGGGAATATATTTACCTCCTCCGGCATTTCGACGGGGTTAGACATGGCGCTTCTGGTAGTCGCGAAACATTTGGGGGAAGACACCGCCCGCTTGACCGCTCGCGAGATGGAATACCCCTACCCTGAGAACAACAAGAGAAAAATCAGTGTTAAATAATTCAAATTTTGGATCAAGAACAATTGGACATCCATACATAACCACGAAGTTTGTATCTTGCATATAGATTCATTCCCCACCATAATATATTCCTAGCTATAAAAGAGATACAAAAGATGCCGGAGGCCGTAGCGAATATGAAAGCGCTTACCTTAATTTTACTTGCCGTATTACTCTTCTCAGCCTGCTCAAGATGGGACAAACACGATGTCAGAAAAGCGAAATGGGGCATGACCAAGGAGCAGGTCAAAAAAGTTGAAAAAGCGGAGCTTGTAAAAGAAGGCGAGAACATACTCACATATAGAATCGGCGGCACAGTCACCGCTATGGAAGTTGAATCTGTTGAAATAGTAGAAAGCGAAACCGATGAGGAAGAGGAGATAACGCCTCCGGAAGTCGAAAGCATCGGTCACGAATATGACCTCTTATATGTATTTGGCGAGAATGGATTGGGACTGGTAGTAATACATCTCCGCGAATCATTCGATGATCCGGCTCATTACCTTGAGCTTTTTAAGCAAAAAACGAATATGATGACCAAGGAGATAGGCAAGCCCGCAAAAGGTGTTGCCTCATATAAGGATCATCAGGTTAAAGCCAACCCATATGAAGACCCGGCCGCTATCTGCAGTGGCGAGCACGGCCTTCAGCATATCTGGCCGACTAAGGATAAGAGAACCAACGTATCGCTTGAGCTGGACCAAAAAAAGTATGCGCCTGAGCCCGACTGCTCCTTATCGATTTTCTATGAAAGCGTTGAGATCCCGGTTGACCAGGGGCTTTCAGACCAGCTCCACGAAGTGCTCTGATTAGTTGTTTGCGTTGAGCATTTCATTAGTGAGAATAGCGCATCTAAGCCCTGTTGGATCTGACATATTCGTTAAACAAACTTACTTTAGTCCCGGTCGAGAAAACCAGCCATTTATGGAATCGAAATAATATTTTTGTATTAATTTTGAAACCTTTTCGGTATTCTTAATGTTTATATGATCAAAATCAATATACGGAGGCTTTACCTATGAAGAAGTTTATAATATTACCGCTTTTACTTGTTATCCTAGTTAGCTTTTCTGCCAATGCGGAGTGCTCGGGCAAAAGAGGCTGGCAGTGGTGGGACAATGAATCCACAGCAAAGGAGCTAGGTCTATCTGAAGACCAATCGGTAAAACTAAATGAAATATCATCTAAATTTAATCCGATACTTAAAGAGGCAAGCGAGAACTTCATGAAGCAAAGAACCACATATAAAGATGCTAAAGCCAACCCTGATGCCAGCAGAGGCTCTGTTATCAAAGCATTTGACTCAATGTCGGACTCTAAATATAAGATGAAAAGAATTAAGCTTGATAGAGATCTCGACATGAAAGAGGTTCTAACTCCTGAGCAGGTAACAAAGCTAAGTGAAATTAGAAAAGAGCACAAAGAAAAAATGATGAAAGAACATAAAAAGATGATGGAGAAGAAAGACGGCAAAGAACACAACATGAAACACGACTAGGAAAAGAACTATAATATTAAAGGGGCACACAAACGTGTGTCCCTTTAATTTCAATATTTATAGCAGGCTGTAAAATTTTCTCTATACTTTTCATTATGACAAAACTGGATTTAAAACAAATAATTACAATAGTAGCTCTCACCATATTATTCATAATAAATCCCACCCATGCATTCTCAAAAGATGTTACAAAGAAGGTTATCGATGAGACGCCGCTCGATGAACAAATCACACTTTTCTGTTTGATGCACTGTATCGGAAATGAACGGAAGGGAACTTTGAAATCCGTCACCGTAAACAAGGTGAACAACAATCAATATACAGTGCACGGCCAAGCGGCTTTACGAAATCGCCAGGTAGCTCGTGGCCCTTTAGAGTTCACAGTGTATGACCGAACGGTTTTTGTTAATTCTGTTGGAACCTTAAACCCAAAGACCTGCGAGCTTAGGGTTGACGATGTTACCATACAGAATGACTTTCAAGATATTGTTACAAACCTTCTCAAAAGCCAGAGCGATGTAGTAGGAAAAGTAGTACAAATCCCCAATTGCAAAAACTTTCTCAACTAGAGAGCAATATCCGCGCATATAGGGTTTCCACGAATTGATTCCGGTCTGCCAATCCCAAGACACTTTCCAAAAACAGACTAGCCGTATAGAATTTCCCGCCATATTATATATATTTATGTTATACGATCTTAAAACAAGGAGAGTTTAAAAATGTCACGTAACGTAATTTTGATCGCAATTATAGTAGTAGTCGCCTGGTATTTCTACATGAAAACAGAGAATAAAGAGACCCAAGTAATAGAAACCGATGCGACTAATCAGGAAATAAGTGCTCAGATAGATGCTCCTGCCGATAAGTCCGAGATTTCTGAGGACCAGAAGCTAATAGAAAACCTCTATAAGGATGGAATCATATCTAAGATTGATGCGAATGGAGACAGCCCGAAGGTCTACATAACAGCTGATTTTTACAGGATCCCCGAGGTGGACAAAAGGGCAATTATGGAAGTATTGTATAAAAACTTTAGATCAAATAACCCCGAGGTAGCGTCTTTTACAGTTTATGACGCCAAATCAGGAGATGAAGTTGCAACTTACGATGAAGAGGGCTTTAAACCTAATTAAGGAAAACAACCATCATGTCACATTCAAAAAAAAGAAAACACAGTAGTAGCAGCAAAGGTAGTACCGGAATTTCAGCGCGGGGCAGGAAAAAAGCTTTTTGGCTGCTAATCGTACTTGGAGTGGCGGTTATGCTGGTCTATGCCCTTTCATTTCAGGATGCGGAAGATTCTGAGTTTCTTCAAGAAACACAGTCGCAAAGCAGCCAGCAAGAAACAGCCGAATAACAAAGAGCTGCTCTTGATATTTGTCGGGTACCTGTCCGCTGTTTGAAAATTATAAAACTCTATTCTAACTATTTGGTCAGCCGCAAACCATGCCCGCAGAATAGCAGTCTCTATGCTTTAATTAACACTTAGGATAAAATATAATATACAAGCCATTGGGAACCAAAGAGGTTCAATAACGACATAAAATTTAGCCTAATATCCCATAAAGGGCTCATCATAAAATGACTAAGAACTCGATCACACTGGGTGACTTAATTTTAACTGTTGATGAAATTAACATGGTAATAAGCGGTGATATAATATGCACTTTTCATCTAAGCCATAAGGGCGAGCCCAAGAACGTGCTTGTCGAGCTTTACGGCGAAGTAAGCGAAGGCCAATTAGAAGTTCTCTGTAAGACCAAATTAACAGCGAGGCGGTTTGAGATATTCTCCCGCTTTTTGCATTTGTTCGAACAAAATATAATCAGGTTTTTTAAAGAATTAACCCAGGGCACCACCCCATACATGTTTAAAGACAATTAAGCGCATAGAATACGCTCTGTCTCTATTTCACCACAAACTATATTAAAATCTCTCGTCCGTATGTACGAGAAATTGCAGGGGTCAAGCTATAGCTCGTCAAAGAGGGGGTGATAAAAGACTTCGCCTCTAATGCCGTCTAGCGCGCCCGGCATGAGTTCGATCACAAAAAAATAAGGCGAGAATTCATCACTTTTATAGTAGATATGTTTTTTTGAGGCAGGCTCAAACCCAAATTTGGTGTAGAACTCAGGCTCACCCAGTACAAACACAACACCTATTTCACGGCAAGCCAAAAGACCTTCGGTGATAAGAGCGGACCCTATACCATGCCCTTGCCTCGTAGAACATACAGCCATAGGTCCGAGTCCCAAAGCTTGAAATTCTGTATTGCCCACTGTAACAGGAGTAAAAAGGATATGCCCCAGGACAATTCCATTCTCTTTGGCAACAAGAGAAATAAAAGGGTCAGCAACCCCTCTTAATTTATCAACCAGCTTTGCCTCGGCATCGGTTTCAAACTCTTTAGAATTAATATCATAGATCGGTTTATAGTCTGGGGGCTTTTCTGGAATTATGTGAATCATAGATTATATTGTTCCCGAATTTAGAAAAAATTCCACGGTATATGACACTCCCGGCATCCCGGGAGGATATAGATCGCGCTTATAACAATTTTTTACAAATACCCTCATAATCTTTAAAAGTTAGGTACATTTATCAAAATTCAATTACGACCAAAAGGAGATTTACACGTTGCAAAATTATATAAAACTACTGGCAGTCATAATAATTACCTTTTTTATTTACTCTTGCTCCAATGATCAAAGCCCTACGGAAGACAACGATGCTCTGCCGCCTCAAATAGAAGAGGCTAAAAACGATATGGCGGCAACCAATGAGCCGAATTCAGCGCCAAAATATGATTTCAGAGGAGCAAAGTGGGGAATGTCGATGGAAGAAGTAATGGAGAGTGAGAAGGACGAGCCGTCTATAAAATCGGAAAACAGTCTTGATTACAGCACGTTTATGATGGGTATGCAGACACAAATCGGATACACTTTTAAAGACAACAAACTCATTCGTGCCGGATTTTTCTTCCTCATTAAACCTGAGACACAAAATGAATATGTGGATAACTATTTAAAAAATAAAGAGGAGTTAACAAAAGTTAACGGCAAACCCGTTATTGATACTGTACAACAAAAAGACCCGTCTAAAACAATTGATCAGGCCAATATGGGTCAGGCGACGTGTAATGGAGAGGTAATCCACGCTGCGCAGTGGGACCTCCCCGCAACCGATATACAGCTGGTTTTAAGAGGGGAGAACTCTGAGTGCATCCTCACAATCCTCTATATAAGTGAGGAAGGGATGCGTCAAATGCTATCGGATCGGACGAAAAACCAAAAGCAGGGGTTATAAAAGCTTCACGGCGTGTAAGAATTTCTACTGAGGCGCCCCACTTTTTACCCAGTTCTTTATAGTCTCTTTATCTTTATCTGAGAGCCTTGCCTCGGGATGAAGCGGCAGATAGAACCAAAGAGGCATCTCACCCTCATCCACTTCTTCCCATATCTCTTCGATATCCTCAGCCCTGTCCTCAGCGCTGTAAGATTGCCACTCGGAGAAATTCATATGCTCCCTCGCCTCATTAACGTCATCCGCAATAAGCCAGGACACAGGGGCAACTTTTGAGTACCACGGCCAGATACTCTCATTTGAATGACAATCGTAGCATGAGTTCCTAAGCACCTTCATCACACTCTCGGGCGCTTTGATCTCCCCCGTTACCGGTGGGTTTATTCTGCTCACCGGAATAAACTGAATTCCTATTAATACAACAATAACAACAATAACTATAATCCTAATCATGTCCCCTTGCTCCTTCATTTATATAAATTTTGCTCAATAAAGGTATAAATAAAAGTTTAGCAAAAACAAGTATTTCAGTAAAATGCGAAGAATGCCATAATAAAATCTGTCGAAAGAGTAATTTAGAGAGATTTTTTAATTTGCGGGAATCAGGCATTCGGGAACATCATTTTTTGGTGAATTCACAATTGTAGAGACTTTAAAACATTCCATTTCTTCAGCATTATAAGGCTTTAAAAGTGGAAGCAATCTCTCCGGGCCCACAATCTCGGGATCAAGCCACCTGGCTTCATCACTCTCACTTAAAATAACAGGCATACGGTTGTGAACAGGCTCCATTAGCTCATTAGGAGAAGTTGTGATTATAGTAAAGGTGTAGAGAGGCTCGTCTCCTTTTTCCCATAAATCCCACAGACCCGCAAAGGCAAAAGGCTCGCCGGATTTAAGGCTGAAGTAATAGGGGATTTTTGTTTTTTTATCCGGTTTGTACCATTCATAAAACCCATCCGCTATCACGAGGCAGCGCCTTTTTTTGAGCGGACCGCTAAAACTTGGTTTCTCCTCTATCCCCTCGGATCGGGCGTTAATCATTTTATAGCCTATTTTGGTATCCCTGGACCAGTGCGGGACAAGTCCCCACTTCATCATGCGAAGTAAACGCCTGTCTTGATTAAGGATTAAAACCGGATGCTCTTGAGAAGGTGCTATATTGTAACGGGGCTCAAGCATAACCCCGCCCAAAGAATCATCAAACCCAAAGCGTTTTCTGAGTTCCTCTTTGCTGCTCTTTTTAACAAACCTGCCGCACATACATTCATTCCCCCATCAGGAGTCCCTTTCTCCCAAAGGTGCCTATCTCATTGCCTGTGTCTTCATCAAAAATAGTAAGCACATCTACTCCCCGGTCCTCAGTAATGTAGTAATACCATATTGAGTTCATAAGCGCCGCCTGCTCATCGAGCGTAAGGAGGTAGAAGGGCTGCATCACGTATATGTAGGGCTCTCCGTTAGGGTTTTCTATTCTGGAAGCAAGACCTCCCTCTAACATACCGTCTATTATTTTCTTGCGCTCTACCTGAAAGTGTTTATTTTCTTCTATCCGCTTTTCAAGATCGGCTTCCGCATCAGCTTCCGTATACTCAGATTCCATCTTTTTGGGATCCCCCTGTTTCTGTGATCCTCCGTCATCCTGCTTACAGGAGGCTCCGTAAACCCCTATTATTAAAATTATGGGTATAAGCCAAAACATATTTCTATAGATATTCATAAAACTCCCTCATCTTTCTTGCTCTTACCAAGTATCAAAATGTTGGGTAGATAATCAAAATCTTACAAGAGAACAACCACCTGTACAAAAAACAGCTAAAACTCTACAAGCTCGCACACAACCGATATATCCCCAAAATCGTCCGACACCTGATCAAAGGCAAGATTGCCAAAGGTATTATCCCCTTGAGTAAACACACTTCCTTCTATATTTTTTAACATACCGGTACCGGATAGAGTTTCAAAATCAATTATTTCGCACTGATCCTGATTAAAGATAAAGTCACCAATATCACTTCTTACACCGGTGAAATTTCCAAACAATCCCATAGTGAAAACAGTCTCCCCGCCCCGTTTGCAATCCCACTCTGAGCTCTGATCATCAATTGATAAGCCGTTATAGAATATATTTAAATCCAGATTGCATTTTTGCCCAACGTCACCACACCCGCCTATGTTGCCTGTAACAAGAATAAAGAATAAAGCAACTACAGATAAACCGGAAATTAATTTTCTCATATCATCTCCCATACCGATTCTAAGCAATTAATCTACAAATGGTTACTCCGGGAGTTTTCCCGGAACCGCACACTCTTAAGTATACTAAATTTCCCGGTCTAAACGCAATGTTGATTTTTATTTTTTTCCGGACGGATTTATTTGGCCCCTTAGAACCGGCGCAACTAATTGATCTCTATAGTATACGAAGTACGGCAATGTTTCTTTATAAATGAAGCCGCACAATCTCATTAAATATAAGTTACATAACCTCTTTATATTAGAGGTATGTATAAACCAAGCGGAAGGTATTCTATAACTATCGACAAGAATACGCAATATATTCAGGCAATTGTGGCGATAAAGCTGCACTTCTTTTGGTCCAGAGAGCTACCGCGCCTCAGGAATTGTCCATTAAGTCCCTGTTTACAAGCTCAACCTTAGCAAGATCTTTGAGCGCTAGAATTACATGATAGAGCGCAGGCGAGCAATCACCGGGCGTCGCCTCTGTACTTTCAGCTTGCAGCTCCATAAGCTCTGTCCTAGATAGAGAATCCATATGAGTTAATATTTTCTTAAACAATACACCCGATACCTTGAATCTATCTTCAATCATTTTTAACCTCCCGAAGCATGATATTGTTTAGAATCCTCTCTTCTGGTTAAAATACAGTTAAGCATAATTCAAAGCCCTTCTCTTAATGCGCTTATTTAAGACCTCCGGGCATAATTCCTCCCCACCCCTTCATGCCCTCAAGGGATAAATAACAGAAATAGGACTGTTCCAATCATACTAAATATTTCTTTGAGTTCTTCCAACCCAATAATAAAGTATCAACATAAACCAACTTGTAATATCACCGATCAACTTGCAATATCACGTAATGCGCATTATAATCCACATTATGTGCATCACAATCTACATTATGTTGATTATAAATAAATTAAAACACACTTTGTGGATTAATTCAAGCACTTTTTCAACAAAATGTTGATTTACTTGCAAATTCTATACTTTTTTTGCATATAAAATTGGAGGATCAATCATATGCGCAAGTCTGTAGGAGAGATTATTGAAACCATAAAGACAATGAAAGGGTTAAGTAAGGACTACGAGGTTGCCGAAGCGCTTGGCGTTGCAAAAGGCGCGCTTTCAAACGCCAAAAGACGTAACAGCGTATCTTTTTTTGATGAGCTGGTTCTTTTTTGTGACAGAGAGAACCTGTCGCTCGACTTCATTAGACACTCTCAATTAAGCTCACCTAGGTCCATAAGAACTATCGTTGCCCCTACCAACCTTACACCGGGAGAAGACGGCGAATTAGTTCAAGTTGGGGTCTATTCCATTGAGAATGCTGATAGTCCGGAGCTCTCAAATCTTGACCCTATAGGAACGGTTGTAATACCCCGAGAGATTTATAAGAAAGACAGCATAGTTATACGGGTAGGAGGCGATTCTATGGAAAAGCTTCTTATGAAAGGGGCCAGTGCGGTAATCGATACCAACACCAAGGACATTGTCTCAGGAAGCGTTTACGCGTTTAGTATCCCTCATGAGGGGAACATTGTGAGGGAATGCTACTCAGAACCCTCGGGACTTCAACTTAGACCTTATAATAAAAACTACCCCACGGCCGAGGTTCAATGGGAAGAGTTTAATCCCGAGATGATTATCGGCAAGGTCTCCTGCAGCGTTATAAATGTATTTAGATGAAAACGTCCTGGGTTACCAGACAGTTATTAAGCAACAAAGAATCTAAATCAGATAGATTTTTACCCCTCCCCTCCATTACATAAGTGAAGGAGGGGGGGTATTACTAGATTGAAAAAGTTATGACTTGCTAAACATTTTAGAGACTTCACCATCAAGCGCCCACTTCCCTCCGCCTTTTACAAGCACTATAAGAGAAAGTCCCAATACAAGCAAGTGATACTCAACCCCCTCACCTGCCAGAGCGCCGAACCAGTTCATAAAAAACCCATACTGTGCATGAACCATAATTGCCCCAAGCATAATTAGCGCAATCCCAGCTGCAGAGATACGGCTAATCAGCCCCAGTATTAAGAACAGCGCGCCAAAGGATTCCCCCAGTATTATAAGAACCCCTATCCAACTTGGTATTCCTGTGCTTGCGAAATATTCGACCGTAGCCGAAAACCCGTAACCGCCAAACATACCCAAAAGCTTCTGAAGCCCGTGAGGAAGTATTACTACCCCTAAAAACACTCTGGCAATCAACGCACCCCAATCAAAGGTATCTGTCTTTAATATCTTCTCAATCATATTATTTGCCTCTCCATATATGTTAGTTTAAGAGGACACAGTGCAGCGGGAAAAGCAAGCTATGGATAGTGGGCTCACCCCTCACACCGTCTCTCTAAATTTGCTCAGCTCTAATTCATACTGCCCACTACCGGGAGCCCTGCCTCAAGCCAGTTCTGCTTGCCCTCACAGTACTCACGCACATTTGTATAACCCAGATCCTCAAGCGTACGTGCGGCCTTAGAGGAATTCTGACAATCAGCGCTTGCACAATACACAACTATCTCTGCATTTTTTTCAGGCAGAAACTCATGCGCTTTTTGAGCCACCTCCGTGTAATCCATTTGAATAGCGCCCGGCAAATGAGAGTCCAGCCAATACTTCTCAGCAAGCGCTTCTACCAGTGTAAGGGCTTCTCCCATTATCAATTTATCCCTAAGCTCTTCCCTTGTTATCAACTTCATTTCGACTTACCTCCTTAACAATATTTTTTGAATCCATATTAGTTGCACTTGCAACTATATATATGTATATCACAGAATGGTTGCAATTGCAACAAATTTATATTATTATATTATAGTGTAATCAGGAGGAGCAAAATGAAGGGAAGCAAATATAAAAACAATGCTAAAAACTGGACCGATACGGAAACCGAAGCGTGGATGGGACTTGTTAAAGCACAGCAGCTGCTTTATCGTAAAGTTGAAGAAGAGCTAAAAAAGAAAGGTTACCCGTGCCTTAACTGGTACGATGTTCTCTGGGAGCTTGACCGCTCAGAAGACGGCAGCCTGAGATTAAACGATCTTGGGAAACGAGTACTGTTCGATAAATACAACGTTACGAGACTAGTCCAGAGATTAGAAGAAGAAGGACTGGTAAGCCGTACACAGTGCCCGGTTGATGGCCGCGGGGTTTTCGCATGCATAACGGATAAGGGCAGAAAACTGAGAAGAGAGATGTGGCCCATTTATCAAGACACTGTAAAAAAGAGTTTCTTTTCCAAGTTCAATAAAAAAGAGCTCAAAGAGCTAAAGAATTTTATAGAGCGCATACAGGCAAGCGGCCTTGAGGAAACCGTGCAATAATGATGGGCGATATCTCATATACATATCCGAAAACCAATTGAGCTAACCCCCATCATCGAGTATAATGGGTATTCATCACAACTCAGGGGGGATCTCATTTGAAGACTCTATTTACCGCTTTACTCATAATATCGGCATTCGCGTTAAACACTTACGCACAAAACCAATCAGAATACACCGTAAGAGAAATAAAGGGTGAATATATAATAATTGGCGAGAAGCCTTATAAAATGCTAACTAAATGTGAAGGCGTCCAACCCGGGGACAAGGTCTCATTTTCAGAGAGTCCCATAACGTGTCTAAAAGCTACGTTAGTTAACCTCCTGACCCTTTCCGAATGTGAAGTGGAGTGTTTATCTAACGAAGGAACACCTTACGAACCCGAGCCCGAGCCGGCCGGAGAGTAGCAGGCATTACACACTTGGAATCACTCGACCTGGAACACGTTATCTTGCAATTCAAAACCGATGCCTGTATTGCGTCTTATAACGTCTGAGAGTCTTGTTGCCCTTACCTCTTGGAGTTCTGCACCGCTTAGCTTGCGCTCATACCAAAAACGGTCGCCGTCCCTGAGAGCCTCAAACTGAGTCTTTACAATTAAATGATAAAGCTCTCCAAGGTGTGACCCTTCAAGCAGGTCTTCGGATAATCCGCCTGGCCATAGTTCTATATCGTCAACATTGCCGTAAGCATCTTCGAGCCTCATCTGAATATCTGGGTTAGAACTAATATCTTGAAAGCTCTCTACTCTTGGGAGCCCCAGCTGCTGCCTCGCGTCATTATACCGAGGAAGCCCGTGGTCCCTCCCCCTTTGAATGTTAAGAGATGCGAGGTCAAAACCTCCCGCACCCGGGGGACCGAAAAGGAAATTGCGAATATCATCTACAATAAAAGGATCGACTTTCTGGGCGATATCTTTTGCAAGTCCTCTTAGAAGGGGGTCAATCCCACCCTCATCCGTTATTGTTCCCGGAGAGAAAAAAGCATCCCTTAAAGGCAAATTACCCTCTGGTATTACATTTAGGTTTTGATCGAGCCTAAGAAGCTCCGGGCTCAACATACTATGTCCCAACCTATAAGCAGCAGTGGAAAAAACATTTGCTATTGAGGCATCAACATTTGGGTTATAACCTCTGTAAGGTGAGAGAGATCCCTCACCTAATAGCGCAGGCAAGAATTCATTATATGTGATTGCCTGCATTAGAGCCCCTACAAATTCTCTACCCCTCTCGTATAATTCGTCTCCCGTAAGAGCAGGATTCTTAGCACTTAGCTCGGTCACATAGCGGTTATGCTCCCTTACAAAGAGGGTATGCATTGATGTTAGCCCTGCTTGTTCATTGGACCTAACGTCTCCGGCAAAGAACAACGAAGGGTCATCACCACCGGCATTAGGAAAGCCTCCCGTATTAAAAGGTAGAAGATCGCCCGCACTCATATCCAGCTTTCCGGTTCCATCATTCGCTCTGAGCGCTATAGCCCTCTCGATATCCGAGCCATAAACATTTGAGGCGTCTATCCAGGCTGTTATTTCGTTAATCTGCTGTCGTGGATTGTCAATTCCGGTACCTGTAGAAGGATCAAATACCGATCTGTTAAAAGCTATTACCTCAGTCCCGGTATCAAACGGATCAAAAAACGGATCTCCGGCAGGCACTGGAATATCCGCGGGTTGGAGAGGGTTAACGCCTCCAGTAAGATCAATATCATGATCTACAAACTGACCCCATTGCCACAAATAGCCGCTCGCGTTTAAGGAATTTGGAATCAATCCCACTTGGGAGTTTACAATATTGCTTACAAGCCTCGCACTGGGTCTTCCGGCTTCGGGTATTTCAGAAATTCCGTCTTCGTAATCAGAGGAAACAATCCTCAAAAGCTGAGTAGAAGCAGCACCCATTGAAGGGTCTCTGAAATTATTACCGGAACCGTCTATGGTTCTCGTATCATTAAAATCCGAGTTTGAATTTTCATCACAACTCACAACTAAAAACCCAACTAATATTAACAATGTAAAATACTTATAACCGGCTACTTTTTTCATTATTCCATCCCCTTTTTTAAATCCTGGTTTATGCCATACGCTACTGTGGCTCTAAAAATATTACATGCCTGAAATAAAACAGATACGGATATCCAAGCACTAATATTGACCTCCTGTCTTACACTCTCCATCATGATTCTTCTGAACCCCTGCGCTCAGACGTGTGCAGTCATTACTGTAAGTCCTACCGTCGCATCCACAGACCGGGCGGTAATCTTGAGTACAAATCTGCGGCTGAACCTTACACGTACCCTGTGCATCGGCTACAGCACATTGGCCCTCCGGCAAATCGCAAACTTGCCCCTCTATACACGCAATACCGGCAATACCGCCGCAGAGTTTTGGACCATCCTGTGTTTCCACCGTCTCTACTTGCCCTACAGGCTGAGCTTCCTGAGTCTGAGAACCCCCATTTTCCCCTCTATCACTAGAACATCCCAAAGCCGTCAGGAAAAACAGAGCAATTATATAGATTGAAAATTTAAGTTTATTCATTTGTCCTCTCTCTCCTCTTCATCTTTCTTATCCTGCAGTTAAAGAAGGCATATTAAAACTATGTATCAGACGGCACAAAATTGCAATTATCTATAAACTTTCTTGGAACCCCCGGTTCACCTGATAAGGATATCAATAAAAACACAGCTATATAGTTCCTCAGTTTATTGTTATATTTATCAACAAGAATAAACACTCTATGGAGGAATTTATGAGCACAACCCACAATCACGGAGACACCGCATTTTCAACAATAATAACCCACATAAGAAAAAAGAGGTTCGCTTATCTCACCATATCGCTCCTGCTTCTCATAGTAGCCTACCCCTATGTTCAGGGCGAGATGATGGGACAAATATTTTTGAGCCTACTGACTACTTTGGTAATGATAATGTCAGTAGTTGCGGTAGCGGACAAAAAGCGCTATACCATAATTGCGCTTTTGCTTGCAGTACCGTGGTTTACCATAATCTTGTTGAACTTTCCGCTCTTTAAGACCGACTACACACTGTTGGTCAAAAAGGAGATTATATTTGCGTTCCTGCTATTCGCCTATACAACATTTAGAATTTTCATGCATATAATTAAAAGCCGCGAGGTAACAGCGGAGATACTATTTGCTTCAATATGTGTTTATATACTTATAGGTCTTACATGGGCCACGCTTTATGTGATGGCGGAGATTCTCTATCCCGGCTCATTCATAGATAGTAGCGGGCAGGCTCTTCATGACGGTCCGGATTATCTCTTTTTCAGCTATACAACGCTCACCACAGTAGGGTATGGAAATATTGAAGCCGTTACAGACCAGGCGCGCTCTATTGCTTCGCTTGAAGCAATAGTCGGTCAGCTCTATCTCACCATAATGGTCGCTCGCTTAGTAGGACTTCATATATCCAATCCCAAAGCGAAGGAATCGACAATATAATGTTCGCAATTCATCCGGTCTTTAAATATTAAGGAGAGCGTGTATAGGAATAAAGGATTTTTTCGAGTATTAAAGTTAAGCCTAATACTGTTCCAGAACTTCGAAGTCGTCAAATTCAAGCAGCCATTTGCCGTCTTCTTGTTTTACCCACCTTTCCTGGATAATAATTCCACGGCCGAGATTCATCTTCCAATCGGCGGCAAGGAGCACAGTTGTTTCATTCTCTATCGCAACTTTTACATTGCTATACTCAAGCTCACCCGCGCCTGTTTCAATAAAAGGTTTCCAAAAACTTTCGATCTCCTGAATTCCCCTGTATGTCCCAAAGGGTCTTGCGTTCATCACCGCATCGTTTGTATAGGTATCGATACATGCACGAGCATTACCATTATTAAAATTTGCGATCCAATTTCTGCTGCTCTCTAGTGCTTGCTCGATGATCTTTTCTCTATAGGTATCTGACATATTTCCTCCAATAGATTTTATAATATGGATTGGACATGTAAGGATAGCTTCTTAATTGGAAATTTCCAGACCAGCCCTAAAAGTCATGCCCACAAGAAGGCATAACTCCCGTCTCATTTAATGGATTACATAAGACTATGTTAATATTTTCTGTAATTTTTAAAATTAACCCTGCTTTAAATTCGCTCAATGCATGATTATTGAGCAATCTCGGGTAATTTATTATTAACAGGGATTTGAAATACAATTCAGCTTTTCAGCTTCCTTAGAATAAATTTTAAAAGGAGATTTGCAGATGAAAACCATCAGTCTATACATTTCAATTGTTCTGATACTTTTTTCAACCGCGCCTGTAAGCTCAATCGCATGTACTGAGGCAAGACTCAAATCAAAAGACAACTCAGTGGTAGTAGGACGGAGCATGGAATTTGCCCAGGATCTCAAGTCAAACGTAATTGTCCAGCCAAAGGGCCAAAAACGTATCTCGAAACTTCCCGACGGGAAGGAGGGCAAAAAATGGACCGCCAAGTACGGCGTAATATACCTTGACGGGTTTGGTCTCGATATTGCTACTGACGGCTTTAACGAAGCTGGTCTATCAGTAGGAGAGCTCTATTTCCCGGGAGATGCTCAGTTCGCCGAAGCTCCTAAGAAAAAGAATTCCAAGGCTATATCAAACCTGGACCTCCCGCTCTATATTCTTCAAAACTTCGCCACTATTGAGGAAGTAAGAAAAGAGCTTCCAAAATTAACCGTATGGGGTGAGAAACTGGAAGTTTTAAATAATATTGTTGTCCCCGTCCATTATTCAGTTTATCAGGAAGATGGAAAGGGAATCATTATCGAATATTCAAACGAGGGACTACGCGTATTCGACAGCGTAGGAATACTGACAAATTCACCCAAATACGACTGGCACCTGACCAACCTTAGAAACTATGTCGATCTAAATTCAGAGAACGTCCCACCGGCAGTGATTGACGGTATTAGCTTCGCGGGGACAGGACAGGGAACAGGACTCAAGGGAATCCCGGGCGACCCTACGCCGCCTTCGAGGTTTGTAAGAGCGGCAGCCATAGCCTATTTGTCTGAAAAAGGAGAGACTGCGGGTGATATTGTAAATCTCTCTGAGCATATATTAAACAATGTCGATATCCCAATCGGATTAGTCAGAGACTTTGAAAATGGGACGACCTTTCATGATTACACTCAGTGGATTGTAATAAAGGACTTGTCTAATAAGATCCTCTACTATCGTTCTTATGAAAACATGTCTCTGCGCTCAGTGGATATGAACAAGCTTGATATGAGTTCAAAAGGAAAGAGGCTCGTTATTCCGGTTCGCGGGATGGGATCAGGGATTGTAGACGTTACGTCCGATTTAAAACCGGCGAGTAATTAACACCTTGCATAATAAGGCAATCAAACCGTAACCCGTGCTGATCATAGTGCGGGTTACTCTTACTATTGCCCACTTGCGGAATCTAACATAGATATCCATCCGTCTTAATTTTGAACTCGCATCCGTCTGAAATCTTAGCTTACTCATAGCGGACACTTTATAGTAGGAGTTTAGCTAAGGTTTTTCTTCTCACGAATCATAATCCAGGCGATAAGTGCGCTTAGCAGAGAAAGCCCGGCAGCTATATACATTAAGATGTTGAAGCTGCTAACATATGACAGCTCAACCAGATCTTTGAGCCTTTCTTTTATTTCAGGGGCAATTCCTGTGGGCATCTCAGCATTAGCCAGGTTTATATATTCCCCTTTGAAAGCCTCCTGCACCTCTTGGGGAATACTCTGAATATGCATCCCGGTATCCATCCCCGAGCTAAATAAAAAGAGCATCACGATACCTAAAACAGCAATCGCCACCAGCCCGGAGACTCTGGAAACAGCGTTATTAATACCTGAGGCGGTACCGGAAAATGTCGTATCCACCGCATTCATCACAGCTGTGGTAAGCGGCGCTACACTCAAAGCGAGTCCGAGCCCGAGTACGAACATCCCCGGGAAGAATGTGAAGAAGTAATTGCCCCCGCCTCCCAATAGAGCAAATAATACATATCCGAGCGCCTGAATGATATTCCCGAATACAAGCGGCAATTTAGCGCCGTATTTGTCGACCAGCCCGCCAGACCAGCGAGAGAATACAAATAGAAGAAGAATTATCGGCAGGAACGATGCCCCCGCCTCTATTGCCGTATAATCATATATTTGTATCATTACGAACGGAAGGAAAAATAGCGTCCCGCCGAAAGGTGCGTACATGAGAAAAGTAACGAGATTGGCTCCGCTGAAGGTTGTTGAACTAAACAATTTAAGCGGCATCATCGGAGCCTCTACCCTATTCTCTACGAGGATAAACGCCGTGAGTGAAACTACCCCCAGGAGAAGGGAGCCGAACACCAGCGGATCGGCAAAACCTAAAGCAGCGGATTCTATAAATCCATACACAAGCCCGCCAAGACCGATAGTAGCAAGCACTCCGCCCAGATAATCAATCTTGCATTTCGCAAGCTCTCCTTTTGATTCAGGCACCCGCAAGAACAAGATCGCCAAAACTATTATCGCAATTGGGATATTGATAAAAAATATCCACCGCCATGAGACCTCCTCAATAAGCCAACCCCCCAGCACGGGTCCTATGGCAGCTGTGATCGCTGAGAATGCCGACCACGTGCCTATGGCCTTACCCCTCTCAGACTTGTCGAAAAACACCGTTATTATTGCCAGACTCCCGGGGATCATCATAGCTCCTCCTATCCCTTGCAGGGCGCGGAAGTAAATAAGCTGATCAACATTCTCCGATAATCCGCAAAAAATTGACGACACGGTAAATAGAGATATCCCGATTCCGTAAATAAGCCTTCTGCCGTAACGGTCTCCAAGAGCACCTCCCACTAATATAAGTGAAGCCAGGAACAAAGAGTATGCCTCGATCACCCACTGCATATCGACAATCGTAGCGTCCAGCTGGTCCTGGAGCACAGGGAGCGCGACATTTACAGCTGTACCGTCTATGTAAGCCATGCTCACACCCAGTATCGTTGCCGCCAGCACCCAGTAGCCGGTCGCTTTCTTAGATACGGCTTTAATTGAATCAGTTTCTATAACTGGAGGTATTGAGGGGGGTCTGCCGATTGTTCCCATGATTAAAGATTAATTAACCCTAAGAAAGCTTAAATGCAAATTACCAATGGACTTGAGGCAAGGCCCGCACGGCGCTCAATTAGGAATGTGAATTTAATTTTAAAAAATCCTGAATCCTTCTTTGTTGCATTTGCAACTAAACTAGCGAACACAAAAAAAGCGGGTCAAACCGCAGACACAGGAGGCAGTAAAATGAAAAGTTTAATTTTAGCATCAGTTTTAGCACTCGGGCTTAGTTTCCCGCTAGTATCACAGGCAGAGGTTAGTGCCTTCGGAGTTCAGGTACCGGTTCAAACCTCAGAGGTAAGTGACAATATCCAGGGCGGCTATGTAGCCCAAAGCATCTCCGATACGTTTCAGGTTCAGAAGCTCCAGAACACAAATGAATCTAAATCGTCAGACAAATCGTATAATGATACGTACTATGTTTTCGGAGTAGCTTTGGACGGCGATAACGCAATATAAGTTTAAAAGTCCAGCGCACATTGTGCGCATGCCATACCATCCTCCATCCAACCAGAAGCCTGGTGAGCCTAACCGCTCCCCGGGCTTTTTTTTATTGAAAATGCAATAAAAACGATTAATATGATTTAAAAAGTAATGATCAAGCAATCTAAAATAATCGCACTTTTCGACGAATATGGAACTCCTTCTTTTAAAAACAATGCTACATCCGGTCATTTTATGGGTGTTTGTGCACTATATCAACTTAGTGACGAACAACAAATATTCAAAGCTCTTGAAAAACCAATGGGCTTACCAAATACCCACCCTCTAAAAAATTCCAAGATTGGTAAAAGCCGAGCAAAAGAAATTGCAGCTGAAGTTAGCAATAATAATTTTTATATTACTGCGATCTACATTGACTTAAGCAACAACCAGCTAAAACAAACTGTTAATGATTATTTAAATGTTAGCAACTTTGGTCGTAAAATTTGGAGAAGAGTTGAAGGTAGAAAAGAGGCTCATTTAATACACAGCCAATTATTATTACATTCCATTTTTCAAAGCTTTATTACTTACCTAGATGATAATTCTGAAGATAATATTCAATTAAGCACATTTGTTGATAAGTTCCGTTATCTAAAATCTGATTTAGATATTATTCTTAACTACAGTTCACAAAATCTTAATAAACATGTAAAAAAGTTTTTAGATGAAAAACCAATTGATGTAAACATAGAACCTTTTGTATTTCTTACAAGAGAAAATATTCTAGGTATTCGAAAAAGAATCATTGATGGTCTGTGTAGCATAATTAGCAGATCTATTTTTGATGTTAAATCTGAAAAGTTTGATCTCCAACCAAAGAATTTAATTGAAAAAGGTTTAGGATACAGATTTAAATATGAGGATCTTACTAACGAAACTATACAATTTCTCAATAATTCTATGTATGATGATATTCAGAACACTAAAATTCAAGATAAACCTTTAATCATTCTGTAATATTATCTAAACTTATGTTAAATATTATTTAGAATTCTAATCTATTGTTATTTCAAACTACAACAAATGCCAGATTATACTTTCATTATAAAATTTATTATTAGTCCTCATCAACGTTTCCAAATTGAATCAAATTCCTATGAATTTAACCTAAAGAGTATTGATATAACAGCAAAATTGTTATCTAAAAATCCTAAACACAAAATTAGTGAATCAACTGAATTTATAATAACGAGTTCTGGGTGGGAATCTGAAGAAATAGCTCAAAATAAAGGAGATAAATTTATACAGGCATTTATGATTGCGCTTACATTAGAAAGAATAGGATTTGATTTTGGTTTACGTATTCTACATTCAGACATTAAAGCAAAACAATACGATTGGTTTTCAAGATATTTTGCTTTAGAAGCCCCTGTTGAAGATATACATGGTGTTAAAGTTATAGAAACAAAAGATATTAATAAGATACCTAGGCTAGGAAAAACTAACCCTATAATATGCTCAGAAATTGATACAATCGAACAATATTTGAAACAAGTTATAGAAAACAATCACAGATTGACAAACAATCAAATTATTTCGGTTGAAGCATATAACTCTTCATTTTTTCAAGATAATCCAGATATTAGATTTTTACTACGTTTTATCGCAGTAGAAGCATTAATTATACAAGACAGAAGGTCACAACGTGTCGTGGAACATATCGAAGAATTAATTGGACAGACTAAGAAATCTAATTTAGAACCTAATGAAAAGAATTTGCTAACATCAGCTATAGGCAGTCTAAAGAACCAATCTATCAAACAATCAGGTGCAGAACTAGTGTCGAAACATTTAGGTTCGAAAGAATATATGAATTTACCAGCCTCTAAATTTTTTGAAAAATGTTATAAAGTTCGAAGTGAGTTAGTGCATAAAAGAAAAGCCTTGCACAGCATAACAGAAATTTCAAAATTATCAGCAGAGCTTGAATTTTTTGTACCTGAGTTAATTTATCAAACTATAATGAGAACTGACAAGAAGATTTAAGCTGACTATCTCGGATACTCTTTTTAATCCATCCACCCCTCTTCATACGTAGTTATAATTAAAGTAATTGTGTACTATAATATGCTCTTGCACGTAAAAAGGAGGATGACGTATATGAATTTTAAGACTTTAACCAAACTATTTTCTCTACTATTTCTAGCTTCATTCATGGCAGTATTAGTAACCCCGGACAGCAACACAACCTTTGCTCAATCCACCCACACTATCACAATTAACAACAACTGCTCGGACACTATATGGGTGGGCGCTAATCCCAAAGTTCAATCGGTCACAGTAGGTGGTCAAAGCCAGACGACCCTGGGTGGCTGGGAAATGACAAAGGGCCAGACGGCAACCGTACTGGTGCCGCTCAATTACAACAGCGGAAGGTTTTGGGCAAGAACCGGATGTAATTTTATGGCGAACAACGTATGCCCTCCTTATGGACCCGACAATAACCCCCCAGCTAACTGCTGCGACACGGGGGGCTGTACGGATTCAGCTGGCAATTTTACGCTAGATTGTGATCACACCGGTATACCGCCCGCGACTCTTGCGGAAATCACCTTTGTACAAAACGGACAGGAAAACTATGACGTAAGTATGGTTGACGGCGGAAACGTTTCTGTAGATATGATTCCCGACCCAAGCACGTATGACTGCTCTAATAATGAAAACTGTATTTTCACTGGAAACCTGCCCGGTAAAAATAGCTCGGCCTGTACACAGGATTCTGACTGTTATCCGCTTTTTGGTTTTGGCTATAAGTGGAAATGTGATCCGAACCTTAATATGTGTGTTAATCCTTACTTTTGCGGAAGCCCGGGATGTACGGATAAAAAGGGCTGCGCTCCAAAAGGCATAACTCAGTCAACATTATCCCACTCCACTTGGGGTGGAACTTCAGAATTGGCTATCTCTCAAGCCAACTGTCCTGCTGATATGCAGATGACAGACACGCAAAATCAGGGAAGCACCTATGTCGGATGTATAGCTCCTCAAAAATTCTGCCAAAAAACCTGCACAATAAATTCGGACTGCGGCCCGCCTTATACTCAGGATTGCGGAGCATCCGGATTTTGTGAGAAAAACGGAACAATTTTAGGAGCCGACTGTCAAACTACAATTGGAAACACCACAAACGACCAGCTTTGGGCATGCACAGGTGTTAACGCGGGCTCCTGCTTTTCAACAGGCCCTACAGACGCCAACTGCTGCGGATGCCCCGCTTGGGCTCCCGGATTCCCAAATGCCGCCCCCAACGGAGCGTGTGTCGCAGGAAACAACTCAAACTGGCAGTCTAACGCACAGCCTGTATTCTCAGTATTCAACGACGCAAGCCCCACAGCATATGCATTCCCATTTGATGACGCGATAAAACTATTTGCCTGCCAGGCAAAAACTGAAAGCGTTACCAACTACACAATTAACTTCTGCTGCATCAATAGCGACGAGGATAATGTTTGCGATAAAAGCGATACGGACGTAGACAACGACGGCACAACAAACGCAAACGAAACATTCGCTCAAATGCAGACCGAGTCTGCACGGAACGGAGCCATGGTCGGGACTACAAACGACGCGGACGCGGACGGCATAGAGAATATGCTCGACCTCGATTCGGATAATGACGGCATCCCGGACCATGATGAGTGCGGCGGCATGAATGACGCAGACAGGGACGGTAGGTCCGACAATCACGTAGACGTCGACGGAGACGGACATCATGACGAGCATGACCCTGACCAGATAGGCAACGAGCTTCTCTGCGTTGACACAGACGGAGACTATCTGCCCGATTTCATCGACACCGATTCAGACAACGACGGGAAAACGGATTTTGAAGAAAGCGGCGGGACAAGCGACAACGACGGAGACGGGCTCCCAGATGATAAAACGGACTCAAATCGAGATGGTCTTCTAGACATCTTTGATCCTGACCTTGGAGGAGTCCCTCTTACCATAGTTGACTCAAACGGAGACGGGCTCCCTGACAGACTAGACGCTTCTGAGGGAAGCGGTGGCGGCGGATGCTCGCTTGCTCCAAAGGGTAAAACACCGGCTTCAAATTTACTTTATCTATTAATTCCCGCAATCGTACTATGGAGAAGACTTAAAAGCAGAACTAATTCATAAAACAAATATTGTTCGAACGCTCGTATGCTAAGGGTTATATGTGCCTAAATTCATATAATCCTTAGCTCTGAACCATATCCTCATAACTATCCGCATCTATTACAAATAAACGGAAACTAAGACCGATCTTCGGCTATTCCGCAATCTTCTAAATAAATAACACTTTATTTTTGGACCAAAAAGGTGCATAATATTAGGTAGGTAGGGGTGCCTAAGTTAGTTGTTTTTCAGAAATTGGAATAGACCCTTAACAAACAAAGAGGCGGGGGACGAACATCATTAAAGCACACGCTGTGTGGGGAGGGCTTTATATGAGTGAGTTCCAGGAATTATCGAAGTGGATGACGAAAGAGAAAAAGGACAGAGCTATTGAGGCTATGATGCCAAGAATTATGGCATGCACCACAAAAGCCAGCCGAGGGAATATGCCTCGTATTCTGGCTGAAATGATGCCCAAGTGCCTCAAAACTGTTCTACCTAAGTTATCCAAACAAGATCGGGTCGAATTTGTCTTAGAAATGACTTCTATTCTTGTAGATAAAGGTTCTGTTCGTATGTCGGAAGAAGAGAGAGAAGAATTTGTATCGCAGCTTGTCGAACAGATCAGATCCTAAGATCAAAATGACTCTGATTTTTTGAGTCTCAAAACTACTAATGCAGCTTTTAAGCGTAGCGTAATTCTTTATACCCAATAAACCTTTAGTGCCGTAAACATGCATTCTATTGTATTAATCTTCTCTAACTACTATAATCTCCTCCTAAAAAGTAATTTCTCAAAACATGCCGGTCACAAAACAAACTGCCCTCCCACATAAGAAAACTATATTAGCAAGCACACTCGCAATCATCCTGGAATGGTATGACTTCTCCCTCTTTGGGTTCTATGCGATAATCCTTTCAAAGCTGTTTTTCCCTTTTGCCAACGAGACTACAGCCATCCTGTCTACATTCCTTTTATTCGCTCTAAGTTTTTTATTCCGCCCTCTGGGCTCGGTAATCGTAGCAAGCATCGGTGACAGGATCGGCAGAAAGAACGCCTTCATTATGACGGTAATCCTAATGACTTTCCCAACGGTCTTAATCGGATTACTGCCCACTTATGGAAGTATTGGAATTGCAGCGACTGTGCTCCTTATAATTTTACGTATCGCCCAGGCACTATCTGTCGGGGGAGAACGCTCCGCCACAATATCGCTATTTACTGAACTTGCGCCGCCTAACCTAAAAGGTCTTTACGGAAGCATGTCACTCTTTGGCACCACCACAGGAATATTACTGGCATCCGCCGTATGCGGCCTGGTGTCAAGCTCAATGTCAGAGGGGGATATTCTCTCATGGGGATGGCGAATCCCGTTTCTGCTCGGCTCCATAACAGGAATTGCGGCGCTATTTCTTAGAAAAATAGTTGAAGAATCTGAAATATTCCAAAATCTGATCGAATCCGGGAAAGTCTCAAAATCCCCGATCAAAGAATCCCTTACGAAACACTGGCGGAGCGTGCTTATAGTACTTTCAGCAACAATTATGTTCGCGGTAAGTTTCTATTTGATCTTCGTATATATAATCACTTTTAGCATAAGGTTTGGAGATATGCCGCTATCTCAAATCTTAAATATAAACACGATCAACCTGGGACTGACTACATTATTAATCCCTTTTACGGCTTATCTGTCTGACAGAGTGGGTAGAAAACCCTCGCTCATTATAGGATGCGCGGGAATGATCATAATCGGGTTCTTTCTTTTCAGTATCTTCTCCGGAGACAACCTAACGCATAAAATAATCGTTCAGCTTGCGGGCGGGATATTTATGGTTATATTCGCCGGAGCCTTTGCCCCATTCATGGTTGAATCGTTCCCGACAAGGGTAAGAATGAGCGGTATATCCCTGGGGAATGTAATAGGCTTCTCAGTCTTCGGAGGCTCAGCGCCTTTGATTGCTTCTTTCCTCATCTCTAATACCGGCAGCATAAACGCGCCGGGCTTATATCTTTCTGTATGCTCGGTAATATCCCTCATAGCAGTCCTCACTATTAGGGAAACCTATAAGAACAAACTCACCTGATCCGTATAAACCACTAAGGGCTATTCTGGGTTCAAGACCTTAAAGATCTTTTTGTACAGTGGCTGCAGAGTTGCCGGAACGATCCGCTCCCGAAGGAAATATAATCGAATTAATTAACTGGAAATCATTTAAGCAAAACTGATAGGATTATTTCTCCTTTTTTCTCCTGTAGTGAATAGAAGCTTTTGCTCTATTACCGCACCTATTCATACTGCACCATCTGCGTGAGTGATTCTTGCTCTCATCATAAAAGAAGATTGTGCAGACCGGGTCACTGCATTTTTTAACCAATGCCGGGTCTTTCTGCGTAAGAAGCTCAACTGCGGATTCCGCAATCAGAATTAAGGGATCATGGGATTGTTTCATCGGCACAGCGACAAGCTCAATACTCCCATTATGGATATGTACTTGGGGATAGACCTTGTTTGTTTTTAGTATCTGATTTATAGCTTTGATAGCGGACTCTCCGGGAAGTTTTCCGAGAGACAACTCTTTGACCATTTTCTTTAGGTTAGAACGAAAACTTCTTATATCCCTAAGAACCTTTTCTTTATTAATATTCTTATCAACCAAAATCTCATTTGCCGCCTCTGGATCTATAAGACCGCTCACTTTGAGCCAATCTACAATATCAGTAAAATCCTCTAAAAGTTCTATCCGCTGATCCCCTTCATACATCTCCGTGTTTATGAAATCAAGACACCTGTCATTTCCATCAAAAATAAACTCTTTCACAATAATCACCTCGTGCTACTCGTCTTATCTATTCTAACCACCTAATCTATTTTATGCAAGTTAGAATCCTTTTCTTATTCTAACCATCGTAATTAGTGTTCGCTAGTTATACGGTGAAACAAATTCAAAAAACGTATAAAAGGAGGTAATCGTAATGATTACATATTTCAGTAAAGAAGCTTGGATGAGTATAAAGAATTTCAGTTTGTTTTTGGCGGTAATATTAACATTAAGTTCCGTATTTACATTTAACAATTACGTGCTCGCCGAGACGAGCGGTGACAATCCGCTTGCTAAAACATTTGAGGCTCATGGGGGGCTTAATAAATGGGCCGATGAAGGCACTATGATATACACGCTGGATGGCTTTCCTCTTTCACCTCAGGTGGCAAAACCCAATAAATCCACTGTTGACCTAAAAAACCGCTACAACTTAATTGAGGGAGAGGGTTTTACAGTCGGATTTAACGGCCAACAAGCATGGGCGGCACCCGGCCCGGATGCAGTAGGGATACCTACACGCTTTTTCAGTCTGGGGTCATTTTATTTTATCGGTATGCCTTTTGTTTTCGGTGACCCGGGAACCGTTATCACTGACGCGGGAACGGCAACCTTCAAAGGGAAAACTTATCGTGCAGCGAATGTAGGATATAAAAAAGGTACCGGATACACATCGAGCGATGATTATGTTCTCTTGATTGATCCTGATACAGATAGACTGGCTCTTATACATCATAGTGTGACCGAGAACCCTGATGTAGACCGTGTAACTTGGGTCTTTGATGAGTGGCAGGAAGTGGATGGTCATTTGGTACCGGCAATCTTAACCTTCTACCCCGGCTGGAACCCTGATGACCCTGGCCAAGGTTATGCTACAGTTATAAAAAATGTAAGTTTCTCCGATAATTCCCCCGACCCATCTATGTATAACCCTCCTAATGCAGCCGTAATCGACGACTCGCCAGAGGTTCATTAATAAACAAAAACGGCGGCCGGCCCTGATTGGTTAGGACCGGCTGCGATGTTTAGTTTCCACACTTTATCTTATCTATTTTAATCAGCGACAACTATCTTGAGCTTAAATCTCGAATCATAGCTATTCGTACAGTGGCTGCAGGAGTAGCTTCTTCTAACCTGTCTGTAAAAATGAGTCTCTTTCCCGCAAACAGGGCACACGCCAATGTAATTCCCCCTGGGCATTTGAAGGCCCTCCCCTGTCGCGCAGCGTTTGGGTTCACACCCAACCCTAAGGGCAAACTTCTTCCAGCCGTTATTATGATTTGTTTTCCCTGTTTCCAGATAGTGGAGAGCATGCGCAATCTCATGAAGCAGTGTGTCCTTCATTACCGAAATAGAGTTCGTTTTCATAAAAGCGAGTGACACAGAAACAACTTTCTTACGGGGACGGCAGTGCCCCAGATGCCTCTTTTGATTTGAGAATCGAAACTCCCAGTCCGAAAGCCCCCACTTGGCTTTTTGAATTTCCCATTCTCTGATTAATTCTTCACGTGAAGTCATATTAAACCCCGAACATTTTATCAAATGTGTTTACTATGTTACAGGAAAATGAAAAATTCTTTAAATTGATTATAATAGTACTTAAGTATGAGTGAGAGAACCTATTTCTTCGCGATCTCTATCCCAAGAGATGAAATTATCGAATACACGGCCAAATTAAATTCCTATATCTCTAAACTTTTCCCTGAAAAGAAATATCCCTGTACTCTAAAACCCCTGGAAATTAGAGAAGATGACGTCATTGCGAAAATAATAATCAAGGCCACGGAAAAACATATAAAAGAATTTGCCGACAGGTTTTTCGATAAAAATTACGAGCTTACTGAGCGCGAAAATGATGAAATCGAAATCACCCAAAAAGAGCCTGATCCAACGATAGATCCCGATGATCAAGGTTTAAGACACTAAGCTTACTATAAATCCGCAGTTTTATTAATCCCCTACAGCCTCAGCGCCTGGAAACGGCGGCAGTACGCAGCAGTAAAAAACGCCGTTTGAGGAATAACATGTTTCATTTTTATTGGGACATGGAGTAGCAGGGCTGCACCGGTCTGAAGAACAGGCTCCTGAGGGCTCCGGAAGCTGCACTTCTTCCTCCAAATCTGAAGCCATCGAAAGAGAAAATGAAATGAAAACTGCAATTAAAACAATAAGCATAAAGGATGTGAGTTTTTTTATATAATCCGCCATTTTTACTCCTTTATTGTAGTTGAGACGTATTGGATATTCTAAACTCTCAGATATCTAAGATCAATTATCAAGATTAATTAAACTGTTATGGTTATTTGATACTCGATCTTCGCCTCAGCGTCAGTACCGCGAAAGGATCCTGTAATAGGAGAGGCCTGCATTGGAGCAGCCCCGGATGTGAGAGCAATATGTTGGTCTGCAACCGCTAGTCCCAGTGTGGGATCGTACCCTCTCCAGCCTCCCCCCGGCAAATATACCTCTGCCCAGGCGTGAAGGTAGTTCTCCGTGTTCTCCGGATCCCCAACCGTGTAACCGCTCACAAAACGTGAGGCAATACCCATGCTCCTGCACACTTCAGCAAATAGCACGACAAAATCCCTGCACGAGCCTTTCATCTCAGAGAGTGTTTCTCCCGGCTCATGCGCCCTTCCCTCTTCTCTAATTTCGTGCTCAAAATTCTCATAAATATACGAATTTAAGATTGAAAGGAAATCAAGTGTACTGTTTTCTGAGTCCGATAAGATTTTAGTTACAAAAGTCTCAAACTTGTCGCCAAAATCAGAAGACGGCGCCCTGTATGGCTCAAGTACTGATTCATCGAACCCGCTGTATTCCATTGGCAGCCGGTGCGCCTTCTCTGTGGCGAGTATAAAATCAAAGGGATTAGAGCGGTGTGTCTCTACTTCTGATTTGCTTACTATAGAAAGAGAATCCGTAAGCTCCTCAAACCAGAGAGAAGAGGAATCGCCCCCTATGTCAACCAGATTTGTCCTTCCCGTAGGCTCGGGATTAACATCCATCTCAAATTTTTGAAGAGTCTGAGTAGAGTCTGATCTCGGGCGGAGTCTAATAGTATGAGGTTCTAAAAAAACCTCCTTACTAAAAAAATACCGTGTTATGTGCTCAATCTTGTATAGCATTTTTAATTGGTATGGGACTATCCTCAAGTTTTGAGAACACAGCTTCAATCCAGTCGTGAGGAAGCTCCCTTATGGCTTCTCTAATAGTTTTCTGCCACCATTCGGAAATCTGCGTAAGCTCCTTTGCATCGTAGCGATATTCGACAACGTGGTACGAGTCAGCCTCATAAAGCACTACGTCTATTGGGAAATCGACATCTACCGCGCTAGTCCTTGTTGCATCGAACGCAAGGTAGCCTATTTTTAACGCCATCTCCATATTGAGTTCATAAGAAAGGGCTCTATCCATTATGGGCTTTCCGTAACTAGACTCACCTATAAGATAGTAAGGAGTTCCCTGGCTTACCTCGACCCAGTTACCCTGAGGGTAAAGCATATATAACTTGTGTTCTTTATCATTCTCTAACTGCCCGCCTATAATGGAGTAGAGGTTAAATGGGAGTCCGCTCTCTTCAAGAGCTCTTTTATCCTCCTCAGCAACTCTCCTAACCTGAGCGGCAAATGCGTTTACCGCCTTGTAAAGCTTATCAAAATCTTGATCGCTCTGCTCTAAAACCTCATCAAAATAAGTAAGAGACTTATCCCTGACAGAGCGAAGCCCTGAGGTCATAAGAAAGAGCGAGTGCCTGCCGTACTGATGGATAGTAACTTTCCTGGCGGTTATAGACTCAGTACCTGTGGTAACTAAAGTGTCGGCTATACCAACAAGACCGTTTCTTACTTTTATACCTGCACAAAATGTCATTGTGACACCTCTTTATTCTGCATTTCCTTAGTAGTACGTAGTGAGAAAAAAGTAGAAAATATGGACTCCCCAACCCCGAACAGCTTTGTTTGAAACCCGTCCAGAAATTCGTGAAGCCCGACAGAAACTATCTCATCAATATTCGCGTAGTCAATATCTGAACGCAAACGCCCAAGCTGTCTTTCAGCTTTACTTTTAAATGTACCTATGTCAGTGCCTGTAATTTCATGAAGCGAACCTTGAGCTTTTACAAGACAGTAGCGGATAGAACGGGGAAACTCAAGATCCTGGATTAAGAATAAGGCTACATCAGTTGGAGTAATTCTTCTGAATGTTTTCCTGTACATCTCAAAAGCACTCGCAGAATTGAGCAACGCAGCCCAGCCGATATTGTCAATCGGAGTCCCAACATCCTCGACTCTCGGCAGGAGCATAAAATACTTTACGTCAAGAATACGCGAGGTCTTGTCCGCTCTTTCTAAAAGCCTTCCCAGACGATCAAAGTGCCACGCCTCGTTGTGGGACATTGTAGTATCGGTAATGCCGATAAAAAGATGGCTCTCCAATTTCACTTGATTATAGAAGTCGTAAGGCGTATCGAAAGCTACTCCCGATTTTTCAGCATCCAAAAGCAAAAAATAGAATTTATTCACCTGTTGCCACATTTCAGAGGAAACAATCTCACGCACTGACCGCGCATTCTCTCTAGCTTTAAGTACTGTGGAAAGAATAGAATTCGGGTTATCTCTATCAAAGGTAAGGAAATTTATTACATTATCCTTTGTAGGAACACCGTATCTCTCCTTGAACTGATCGTGATCACCTGAAATAATGACCAGGGGCTCCCACTGCTCCTCGCTCTCCACCGGACCATCCAGCATTAAGTGAAGATTCACATTGACAAACCGAGCAATATTTTCGGCTCTCTCTATGTAACGCGCCATCCAGTATATTGAATTTGCTGCCCTACTAAGCATTTTTATCAACCTTTATCATTTCTTATACAAATTACTTCTTGGGCAAACTGCTTAGCACCCAAGTGTCTTTGCTCCCCCCGCCCTGAGAAGAATTGACTACCAGTGACCCCTTTTTAAGCGCAACCCTTGTGAGCCCGCCCGGCATTACATATATATCCTCCCCGTAGAGCACGTATGGACGAAGGTCCACATGGCGTCCTTCAACATGGTCATCATCCACAATTACCGGCACACGGGAAAGTGATACCGTAGGCTGTGCGATATAGTTCCTTGGATTGTCTTTTATTTTTTCCGCAAATTCACTTCGCTCTTTTGATGTGGACCGAGTACCCATAAGCATACCGTACCCACCTGACTCGTTAGCAGGTTTTACAACAAGCTTCTCCAGATTAGAGAGAACATACTCCCTCTCCTTATCGTCCCAGCACACATATGTTGGAACATTAGGCAGTATAGGATCTTCATCCAGATAGTATTTAATGATTTTAGGTACATATGCGTAAACTACTTTATCATCCGCAATTCCGGTTCCTGGTGCGTTTGCAAGTGCCAATCGGCCGGATTTATAAACATCCATAATTCCGGGCACGCCTAGTAAAGAGTCCGGATTAAACGCAGTCGGGTCTAAATAATCATCGTCAATCCTACGGTAGATCACGTCTACTTTCTGAAAACCTTTTGTCGTACGCATATAAACGAACTCATCCTTTACAATCAGATCGTTTCCTTCTACAAGTTCAATCCCTGTTTGCTGTGCCAGAAAAGAGTGTTCGAAGTAGGCGGAGTTATATATGCCTGGAGTAAGGAGCGCAATTGTGGGCGATTCAACATTCTCAGGCGCAAGGAACTGAAGCATACGTGAAAGACGGTCGGGATAATCGTCCACCGGACGTATGCTCGATTGCTCAAACACCAAGGGGAATGTTCTCTTTAAGACTTGGCGATTTTCAAGCACATAGGAAACCCCTGATGGACATCTCAAATTATCTTCCAGCACATAGAAACAGCCGTCACGGTCTCTAACTAAATCGGTGCCGGTAATATGACACCAGATACCTTTTGGAGGATTTAGCCCTACACACTGAGGCTGGAAGCATTTACTCGAATACAGTATGTCTTTTGGAATTACTCCGTCTTTTATAATTTTCTGGTTATGGTAAACATCATCAATAAAAAGATTTAGAGCATAAATGCGCTGCTTAAGCCCTTTTTCTATCAACTCCCAATCCCCAGGCTCTACAATCCTTGGCAGAATATCAAACGGAAAAATTTTCTCTATGCCCGACTCATCACTATATACGGTGAACGTAACTCCCATATTGAACAAAGCAGCTTCAGCAGCTTTTTGTCTCCTTAGAATCTCTCCCTTTGGAAACGACCTTAAACGGTTAATAAGGATCTCGGTACCGGGGCGTGGCCTGCCTTTACCTTTAAAAAGCTCATCATAGAAATCTTCGGGATCGTAGGATTTAAAATTCATAACTATCTACTATCATACCTTTTTTTGTGAAAAGTGTCTTGTCTCTTACTCCTACCCGGAGCCTGATTTATCAAATTAAAAATCATTAGCGTAAGAAATCCTGGAATATGAGGAACAAATTATTTCAAGATCGCAAGAAATAAGAGTATGCACTCCCTAACCAAGCCCCGGACTTCTCAAGGCTCTCAAAGGATAGAACAAACATAATCCGGGACTTGGTTAAAGGTGCATGGAGACTTGGGATAAACTCTAAAATATTTGTATTTCGATAAAAACCATAGATGGGGGTAAGAACATCTTGCCAGATTTCCCACCCCCATCTATAAAAGGAGGTACGTAGAGAAATGAGCTCACCATTTCTTAATTACATATAATTGCAACTTGCGTGCCAATTTGTATTAGCAGGATAGTAGGGGAAAAATTGTTTGATTAGTAGGCATTACGAATCCCGGTTACATAAACAGATTGGAGACCACTTTGTCAGATGCTTATAAACCGTACACTCAGTCCTAAATTCTAAGCAAATATTACAGCGCAATCTATAATAATGTTTAAGTGGTAGACCTATAAGGCTTGGGATTATATCTATTAGGTGATTTCAGGCTCGGCATTAGTTGAAAAGCTCTCCCCTCCTCTTATCCGACCCTAATTCCCTCAAGAGTGGGGAGAGTTTTAGAAGGAATGGATACAAATTACTATTTCTATAACCCTTTTCATCAAGAAACTTCTTATTAAAAAACCCCTCCCCCTCGATGCCTGGAGGCAACCAAGGGAGAAGGGTCGTGAAGGGGACAAAAATTTGTTTGTTTTTCGTTCCGCATCTCTACCACCGGGAGAAATCTATTTCTTGTTTACCTATCGCCCAATTAATGGAAGACTCCCAACACCTACCGCCATCTGTTTACCTAACATCATCTTGTTTTGTTCCCTAAATTTTTTACCTTTTTTATTTTCCTTCTCCGTTATTAAAACCCTTCCCTCTCCGCGCTTCGGGGCAACTAAGAGAGAAGGGTTGTGAAGGGGAACTACAATTTAATTTTTATATTTTCTTGCTCACCTATCTCTTCTTCTTTATAGTCGTATTTATTAGTCGGGGGACTTCCGTTAAGGAATTAAATCGGGTGTGTATTCTCCATCTACAAAACGGAATACTCACGGTTGAGGCCCCTTCTCTACCTAATTTATAATTGCAACGAACGTGCCAACTAACTAAAAGAGGGTTGAATATCATCTAACGGCCTGTAATTATTGGTTAATTTCTCTTCAGCAGACAAACTGGAGGTATATCAGAATTAAGAAGAACTCCGATATATCGTATCCCCCACGATATATCGGGGCCCTGCTTCCTTCGGAAGATAGTTTCTCTATATTTAAAGCCGCCTGATCCAAAGAAACTACGGTCATCCAATCTTTGCTTTTATCCCCCTTTGAGGGACCGCATAATCCCCTTCAATTAACAAATGGGGCGAGGCCTAAACCTTATATCTAAAACAATACTATCCTTAAACTTTTATTCCCGTCACCAATTGGGAATACTATCCGCAGTATCACTTATTTAGGATAGCTAATGAACGCAATAAAATTTGGATTATACACAGGCATTCTCTGGGCAGGCGCATCGCTACTATTAATAGAGTTATCTATTCTAAACGGAGTTCCCACAGCTTGGGTCGAGCTTGATTTCAGATTCTTCACAGGAATCGTTTTAATAATCCTGCACTCTTTTGATATGGAGGCATATCTATCCACAATCATTTCTTATTCACAGTTCGGCATGCCGGTAAATGCGCTAAATACCATAATCGCTCTAATAACCGGCTTTATAGATGGGTATGTAAGCGGTTTTTTTATTACAATCTTCTATAATATGTTTTCTATAATATTCGAAGGGAAAAGGTTTCCAGCAGCCCTCAAATTTGGTATCGCCACAGGGATAGTCTTGGGAATCTGCTCAGGGTTGCTAGCTTTAATCAGCATGCTTTATAACTTTGAGATCACTTCCTTTGATTTTGCAATAAGGCCTGTCTTTCTTGCCTTCTCAACAGTTTCAAATATCACTCAAATCCCCGGAGACTCTCTTTTATCCTCCGCCATGGAATCTTACTTGTTGTTTCCCCATAGCTATGGTGATGTAATGGAGTGGGCGCTATGGGGATTGGTTGACGGGTTTATAGGCGGGGCGATTCTCTCGTTCCTGTTCCTAAAAACTAAAGGACTTCTGAGACCATAATTACAAAAGTAATCAGAGAGGGGAACCCCTCGATTAATCGCAACTGAAGTTAAGCGTAAAAGAGGATTCGGAATAGATAAGGGCCGTGTTTGTATTAAACGGCCCTTTTTATTTGGTCTATTTGAAAGACTAATGGTCTAGTTAGAAACGTTCACTATCAAGCTCTGCACAGATAATGCAGGAATCACTTTGAAAGATCAGGCTTCATACCCGCGCAATAACGAGCCGGCTGTTCATCTATGCCAAACGCTTTCATAAGCTCTTTGCTTGCCCCGACATAAGACCCGACGGTAGCGCCGGACCAGTAGCCTGTATCGCAAGTTAGAGAGTTGCAGTCCCCGCCAAAAGTAACAAAAGACTTGTCACGCACTATCTTGCATGTACATATGGCTTTGTTGGGATTTAACTGGTCTACAATACAAGGCTGATCCAGACAATCAGTCCACGGTTTGCCCTCAGGGCAGGAAAGCACGGGCTTGGTAGGAGCCTGAGCGAACGAATATGTCGACAACACTTTTGTAACACCGTTTGAGTCAGTCGCAGGGGTCCGGGCCTCACATTGTGACAGACCGAAGTTCAATCCCTTATTAACGTCACAGCTGCAAATTGCCCGTGAATCCGGATTACTAGGATCAGGAACACAAGGCGCAGATGTGCATAAAACATACTTGTTATTACAAATGGTGCCGCTACCACTGCGGATAGCGGTATCACCGCCTTTTTCTGCTCCCGCTTCAAACCCCGCGAGGAAAAGCACACTCAAAACTATTGTGAATAAGAATGAAACTTTTTTCATGACCGCCTCCTTTATAACTTAAAGCCAGGAACAGTATAATACAAAATGAATTAAGATTAAAAAAAATTTTTGAGAAAGTTTTCCCGGATAAGGATTATAAATTCTGCAGCTGGTCGAGCTTTGTAAAGGAAGTTAAATCTCGGTGCAGTCAGGCAAAGTGCCCATTCTGTTCTGCATAAGTGTTGCGATTGAGACTGAGCGCTCTTTGGCAAGTCCTGCCTTTGGTCCGTAAAAGTGCTCATCTATAGTTTGATGAAAAAGAAATAGCCAGCGTGAGAAATGCTGCTTTCTAAGCTGGATCTTCTTATTAAGGTCAAAGTGTACAGCCATAACCTTTGTGCCCCTTTTGTAGACAGGGTTCTGGAATAAAACAGTCTCCCAGAAGTCGGCAAGTATAGGGATATGCACATTTAAATCAAGCTTCGCATAGTGGATAAAGATAAAACCTATGACAGGATCAACCATCATCCGGTCATAAAAACTCCACATTAGCTTGTCTATATCCTGTCGGTTTTCTATGTCTTTTAACTCTGCCATGTTTTTTTCTCGAATGGGTAGTTTACCAGATATCCTATACCCGTGCATGCCCGCGGATTCTATGTCCTTTTGTATGCATGTGGATGCAATGTCTTTTTGTATGCCCGCGGATGCTATCCGCGCCGGGATCAGGTGTATTTGCGGAGCACAGCGCTGCCGATTGAGTACCCCGCTCCGAAAGCGCAAAGAACACCGATATCTCCTTTCACCAGATCATCATTATGCTCGTGAAAAGCGATGACCGCGCCGGCTGAGCTGGTATTGGCAAATTTGTCCATAATAAGCGGAGATTCTCCAGGGGTCGCTTCTCTGCCAAAGACTCTTTTGCTGATCAATTGATTGATCCGAGAATTAGCCTGATGTAACCATAGACGTTTTAAGTCGGAGACCGCCACTCCCGCATGGTCCAGATGCTCACAAATATACCCAGAGGCCAAAGGAACGATATCTTTAAATAGCTTCTTGCCGTCCTGCGCAAACAGCCGATCCACAGATTTGTGATTCCCCGTTGCGGCTTGATTTAGAAACCCGAAATGATTGTGCACAGTATCAGAGAATTGAGTATGCAGTTTGGTTCCCAGAATTTCAAAAGCGTGTTGTGACCGGCAGCTTTCCTTCTTTTCGATTAGCAGCGCGGCTGCGGCATCACCGAAAAGAAAATGAGTTTCTCTGTCTTGATAACAAACACGGGCCGTGCAAATCTCTGGACTAATTACCAGCACACAGTTTGCGCTTTTGCTACAAATAGCATCAACAGCCATTTGGACTCCAAAAAGCATTGAAGAACACGCAGCCTGCA
>Ga0209633_10000628_pt1 | contig 40005 bp, 48 predicted proteins | sample Cruoilmetagenom1_FD_187290 | JGI IMG/M metagenome (GOLD analysis project Ga0209633, IMG submission 187290) | Oil polluted marine microbial communities from Coal Oil Point, Santa Barbara, California, USA - Sample 1 (SPAdes) (version 2) | ecosystem: Environmental > Aquatic > Marine > Oil seeps ...
AAGCACATCTGATTCTTTATTAAAGTTTTATTTATGATTTGTTTTTCTGATAATATCCATCTAACTCCTCTAGATATTGCTGTTTGGTTTTTTGGTCTAACAAAGAATATTGAAAAGAGTTTTTAGCCAATTCATAGAGGTCCTGCTTTGTCAACTCTAAAGCTTTCTGAGTATCAATATAATTCTGATTTACCTGACCTCCAAAATAAGCAGGATCATCCGAATTTATCGTAACTTTTAAGCCCAGATCCATCATTTTTTTTAAAGGATGGTCTTTTAGATTGCCCACCACTTGTAAAGCGGTATTTGAAAGTGGACAAACAGTCAATGCCATATCTCTTTTTATAATTTCTTTTACCAATGTTTTATCTTTTAAACAGTTATTTCCATGATCGATTCGATGGATCTTTAAGATATTCAATGCTTCCCAAACATATTCGGGAGGACCTTCTTCACCGGCATGTGCTAATGGAATATATCCTTCTTTTATAGAGGCCTCAAATACCTTTTTAAATTTTGAGGGTGGATTTCCTTTTTCAGAAGAGTCTAATCCCACAGCAGTGATCAAATGCTTAAAAGGCAATGATTGTTTGAGTGTTTTAAAAGCAGCTTCTTCAGATAAATGCCTTAAATAACTCATTATTAATAAGGAGGAAATGCCCAATTTATCTTTCGCATCGCTACAAGCTTTGCTAATTCCGTTGATTACAGTTTCAAAAGAAACTCCCCGTTCTGTATGTGTTTGAGGATCGAACATAATCTCGGTATGTCGAACATTTTGAACGGCACATTTTTCTAAATAGCTATAAGTTAGATCATAAAAATCTTGTTCGGTAATTAAAACACCGGCTCCTTGGTAATAGATATCTAAAAAATCCTGAAGGCAATCAAATTTATAGGCATCCTTGATTTCATCAACTGAATTATATTTTATTTTAATATGGTTTCGTTTGGCAATGTTGAACATTAATTCAGGTTCAAAAGAACCTTCTATATGTAAATGTAATTCTGCTTTTGGTAAATTTTCAATAAAATTTCTCATATGTACTTTGTATTTTTATCAAAACTAAAACAAATTTTACTATCAATAATAAAATAGTGATATTTGTACGTCATGAAAAGAATACTTTTAGCAATATTAGTTATAATCATAATCATTTTATCAGTCAATCATATAATGGGTCAGTCAAGCAAATTGGAAGTAGGAGATACTATACCAACATTTATTTTAAAAGATCAAAACAATAATAATTTTGATATTGATTCCTATCGAGGTAAAGTGCCTATGGTTATATATTTTTATCCTAAAGATGATACCCCCGGCTGCACAAAAGAGGCTTGTTCTTTCCGTGATGAATTTGAAGCATTCACAGATCTAAATGTTAAAGTAGTTGGAATTAGTTCTGATGACGTAGCATCACATAAAAAATTTGAAGAAAAGTATAATTTACCATTTACCTTATTGGCCGATACAAAGAAAAAAGTGCGAAAATTGTTTGGTGTTCCGAATAGTCTGATGGGTTTAATACCCGGACGTGTAACGTATGTTATTAATAAAAATGGAATAATAGCACATATTTTTAGTAGCCAGTTCGGTGCCGAGGAACATATTACAGAATCTTTATCCATTTTAAATACTATGGAGAAATGAGTATAAATTACCCAATTAAATTTGAGCCCATATTAAAGGAAAAGATCTGGGGCGGTGAAAAGTTAGCTAAATTGTTCAACAAAAAATCTGATAAAAAGAATATTGGAGAGAGCTGGGAAATATCAGGTGTAAATAGGAATGTGTCTGTAGTAGCAAACGGTAAGCTAAAAGGAGAGTCATTAGAGAATTTAATAGTTATTTATAGAGATGCACTTGTTGGTAAAAAAGTGTTTCAAGAGTTTTCTTATGAATTCCCATTATTAATAAAATTTATTGATGCTAAAGAAGCATTGAGTATTCAATTACATCCTGATGATGCGCTGGCAAAAGAACGCCATAATTCATTTGGCAAAACAGAGATGTGGTATGTAATGCAAGCCGATGAAAAGAGCAAGTTAATTGTCGGTTTTAAGAAAGATAGTAATAGAGATGAATATCTCAAACATTTACATAATAAGTCGTTACTCGAGATTTTAAATGTTGATATTGTAAAAGAAGGAGATGTATATTTTATTCCGACCGGTAGAGTACATGCTATTGGTGCCGGTGTATTATTGGCTGAAATCCAACAAACCAGTGATATCACCTATAGAATTTATGATTGGGACAGGGTAGATGATAGAGGGCATCATAGAAAATTGCATACAACCAATGCACTAACGGCTATTAATTTTAAAGCCCAGGAAAATTATAATACTGATTATGAAACCGAGTTAAATAAAACGTCAAATATTATTGATTGCCAGTATTTTACAACTAATTTTATTGCTATTAATAAGCAATTAAAAATGGACCATACAGCTAAAGATTCATTTGTTATTTATATGTGTGTGTATGGTAACGTAACATTTCATTATGGCGAAGAGAATGATTCAGAAACATTGACCAAAGGAGAAACACTTTTGATACCGGCAATGTTAAAAGAATTTAGTATTTCGTCAGAAAATGACGCTAAATTATTAGAAGTTTATATAAAATGACCATGGATTATACAAATACAAAAGTAATTGCCTTTGATGCCGATGATACCTTGTGGGTAAATGAGACTTATTATAGAGAAGCTGAGGATAAATTTATAAAACTGTTATCTAAATATGAAACAGAAAATAAATTAGATCAGGAACTTTTTAAGATGGAAATGAAAAACCTTTATTTATATGGTTATGGAGTGAAGAGTTTTATATTGTCAATGGTCGAATCGGCCTTAGAATTGTCAAATTACAAGATAAAACCTACAGTTATTCAACAGATCATTGAAATAGGAAAAGCAATGCTGGAAAAACCAATTGAATTATTAGGTGGTGTTGAAGAGACCTTGAAAGTACTGAAACCTAACTACAGATTGATACTAGCTACCAAAGGTGATTTATTAGATCAGGAACGAAAATTAGAAAAATCTGGATTGATAAAATATTTTCATCATATTGAGATTTTGAGCGATAAGAAGCCCGATAATTATCAAAAATTATTATCACATTTAGACATTACACCCTTAGAATTTCTGATGGTAGGTAATTCATTAAAGTCAGACGTTTTACCATTGCTTGAAATAGGCGCAAAGGCAATTCACGTTCCTTTTCATACAACCTGGGCGCATGAAGTTGTTGAGAATAATGGTAACATTGATTTTAAAACAGTTGATAAATTGAATAATATTCTAAAGTTTTTGTGATAAAATGCGAGAGTTAGATATTGAGCGTTGGAATAGAAAAGAACAATTCCATTTTTTTAAGCAATTTGACGATCCTTACTTTGCTGTTACGATTGATTTTGATGTGACAACGGCATTTAATCATGCTAAAAAAGAAGAGATCTCTTTTTTTGTATTGTATCTACATGCTTGTATGAGAGCAATTAATAGTGTTGAGAATTTTAAATATCGAATTCACGATGATAAAGTTATTGTACACGATATAATTCATGCTTCGGCTACCATTCTCAGAGCAGATAACACTTTTGGTTGTTCTTTTATTAATTTTTCTGATGACCTCGATGAATTTAACGAAAATTATCAAGATGAAAAAAGAAGAATATTGAGTACTACCAATTTGTTTCCTGAACAAGAATCAGATGACTGTATATATTGTTCAACCATGTCTTGGTTTAATTTTACAGGCCATAAAGAACCATTATTAGGTATAAAAAAAGAATCAGTTCCAAAATTGGCATTCGGTAAATATGTAGAGAAAAATTCAAAATTAATGATGCCAGTGGCTATCGCGGTGAATCATGCTTTGGTAGATGGATACCATGTCGGTCAATTTGTAGAGGCATATCAAAATGCTTTAAACAATTTTTAACAAGGTTTTTAGGGTATTAATTTTAAAAAATACCTTTACTTTGCAAAATATTTAAAAATAAGATTTATGGCAAGTGTAAAAAACTTAAAGAAAGATATTAATTACGTTTTATCAGATATTATAGAAGAGTGTTATTTGTGGCAAATGCTACAAGAAGATGCTAAAAAAGCGGATAAGGCAGAAAAAATAATAGACGAAACAATTGAAACGTTTGACGCTTTAATTGAGAAAGTTAATACGAAGGATGTTGATAATAAAAAAGCGCATTTTAGAGCAATTAGTGCAGAGCTTGAAAAGAAGGCAAACGGCCTATTATCTAAGATTGAAAAGCTGTAATTTTTTGAAAGTCAAAGTGTTATAATATTAGTTAATATTTTAACATTTTTTATTGTAATTTTTTCGTAACTTTCACGTTCTATTAATCGTAGAATAAACCCAATTTAAGAATGGCAAGAGCAATATTTGAGTACACCAAAACTGTTCTGAAAAAAGTTAGTTTTAATGCCGAATTATTTTGTATAGAGCTTGAGAAAGCTATTAAAAGGCTGTTACCATATGAAATTACAGAATTGAAAATATGGTTAGATAATTTTACAGCCAATAGACCTGAACTTTATGTGTGTTTGGCAATCGTAAAATAATAAGATAAAGGAGCTTTTATAGCTCCTTTTTTATTTTTTGTAAAGGACTTATAATTTTCACATCACTAAAGGAAATAACGCCTTTAATAATGCCATCAATTGTAGCTTTTAATGCCTCAATTAATTGAATTTTAAGCTGTGATTTATGATAGATAATACTTATTTCTCTGGATGGAGCAGGTGTATTAAATTCTCTTAAATATTTCTTATCATTTTCTTTTAGATCTAAGGTGTGTAAATAGGGTAGTAGTGTCATTCCCAATCCCTCTTTTGATAACTTAATTAATGTATTAAAACTACCGCTTTCCAGTTTAAAATGATTTGGATTTTCTGAGCTTGTGGTTCCACAAATATTTAAAATACTATCTTTAAAACAATGCCCTTCTTCAAGCAATAGTATATCATCAATCTCTAAATTATCTACGGATAGTTTTTTTTCTAAAAATAGACGGTGACTGTCATTTACAAACCCTACAAATGGCTCATAGTATAATACTCTTTCTTTAATAGCCTCATTTTCTAATGGGGTTGCTGCAATTCCAGCATCTAAATGCCCTTCAGTAAGTTTTTTCACAATATCATCGGTAGTAAGTTCTTCAATTAATAGATTGACCTTTGGATGTTTTTTTACAAAACTCTTTAAAAATAAAGGTAATAATGTTGGTATTACTGTAGGAATGATCCCTAGTTTGAAATCACCACCAATATATCCCTTTTGCTGATCAACTATATCATTAATTCTATTACTTTCGTCGACGATAACTTTGGCCTGCTCAATAATTTTTTCTCCAATAGGCGTTAGCTGGATCGGTTTTTTCTTACGGTTAAAGATTACAATATTTAATTCTTCTTCCAATTTTTGAATTTGCATACTAAGTGTAGGCTGTGTCACAAAACATTTTTCTGAAGCCAATGTGAAATTCTGATACTCGGCAACAGCGAGTACGTATTTTAATTGTGTAATAGTCATTTTAAAAGATAAGGTATAAATTTTGATGATAAAAATATAAAAACTATCAATCATATTTATAATGAATCTTGACAAATGTTTTAATAAATTTGTAAAGAATTTAAAACCAATAAATTATGAATACAATGATATTAGGATTACAAAAGGATAAAATCAATGATTTAGCTCTTGATTTGAACGAATTGTTAGCAAATTTTCAAGTATATTATCAAAATTTAAGAGGCTTACATTGGAATATAAAAGGGAAATCATTTTTTGAATTACATGTGAAATTTGAAGAATTATATACAGATGCTCAAGAAAAAGTAGACCTTGTGGCAGAGCGTATTTTGACATTAGAAGGAACTCCGTTACATACTTTTGAAGATTATCTGTCATTAGCAACTGTTCCTGTTGGGAAAAGTATATCAAAAGATATTGATGCGGTACAACTCGTCGTAAATTCTTTAGACAAGTTAATTAAAATAGAGCGTAATATTTTAGATAAGTCGGATGACGCTAATGATGAAGGAACAAATTCTTTAATGAGTGATTTTATTGCAGAACAAGAAAAAACTGTTTGGATGATGAAGGCCTGGTTAGGGTAAATAAGTTAGCAATTTTTCATTGATTTTATTGTGAAACCGTCTGCCGGAGAGAAAGTGAGTAAAGAAAGAACGACGTGGCAATCTCTTTTTAATTATGAGAATGGCAGATATTAAAACTTTCGAAACGATGGGCAGTACAAGTTATATTACTGCCCATCGACTTCGTTTTTGTGATGATAAAGGCTAATAATTACCACCTACGCTTTTCATTGAGTTCAGCTTCTTCTTTAGCATATTCTTCTACGGGAGTCACTTTTAAGAAAGATGGATGCTGCTCAATTGCGAATTGTAACTGCTCAACTATCTTTTCAACTGAATCATTCTCATAATCAATCTCCAATGGCTTTTTGATTACCATTGATTGTAAGACTCCTCTTTTTTTTAGATTTAATCCTTTTTTATCATAGGCTCTTCTAAATCCGTCAATTACTATTGGTATAACAATGGGTTTATTTTTTTTAATAATATGTGCCGTTCCTCTCCTTATTGGTTTAAAAGGTGTAGTAGTACCTTGTGGAAAAGTAATTAACCAACCATTTTCTAATGCCTTACTGATATTACTGACATCAGACATCTTTACTTGTCTATTAACATCTTCCCCTTTACTTCGCCACGTTCGTTGTATAGAAACAGAACCAACATATGAAAGAATTTTTGGTAATAAACCAGATTTCATGGTTTCAGAAGCTGCTACATAATAAATATTCAATTTGGGCTGCCATAAATACCCCACATTTTTTATAGAATCAACACGTCCTTTTAATGAAGCATTAAACACATGTATCATGGCAACAACATCTGCAAAATAAGTTTGATGATTAGAAACAAATAAAACGCCAGTTTCAGGTAAATCTCTTATTATTTCAGAACCTTCAATATGTAATTTGTTGAAACTTTGATAGCGTTGATGGGTTATTATGGCGAAGATTCTTATTAAAAACTTTTTAATAAAAAATGCATTACCAAAAGGGTCTTGCTTGAATAACTTCATAAAAGATTAGTAGGTTAGGGTAAGCAAACTTACAAAAAGATAACTGTTATAAAGATTTTAGCAAGTCTTTAATTTCACTTAACATCATAGCCGTAGCGCCCCAAACGGTGTAATTATTTAGTTTAAAGCAAGGTACATCAATATTTTGCATATATGAGGTTGTCAAGTTTCTGCTGCTTAATGAGTTTTCATCCAAAACATCGGCTAGAGATATCTCAATAAGTTTTTCAACTTCCTTATTCGGATTAAATTGAGGTGTATTTTCAAGTAGGCCCATAAACGGAGTTACCCAAAAATTACTTGGTGGGATATATGTTTTTGTTAATTGTCTTAACAATTTAATTTCATTTTTTGCAATACCTATTTCTTCTTCTGTTTCACGTAAAGCGGTGTGTTGTAAAGTACTATCATTCTTTTCTTTTTTCCCACCAGGGAAACTTATTTGAGCAGAATGAACACCGTTATAACTTGCTCTAAGCATTAGTATAATCTTAGTATTAAGATGTTTATCAGGATAAAATAATGCTAAAACAGCAGATTCTTTTGGCTTTTGAGATTCGATATCTTCTAAAGTGTATTTTTTTCTAAGTTCAGGAGCCATTTTAAATTGAGATGTTAGACCTCCTAAAGGAATTTCCTTAATTCTAGAAATTTGTGTTAAAAAGAAGTTGAAATCCATTAAATATTTTAATTTTACTACCGAGTCTGTTGAATACAAAATTATAACTTAAAAATATAAGAACCGAATTTAAGCTAATCTTAGTTATGACAAGATATAAAAAGATAATCTTAAGTATATTGGTAATTTTGTTCATTCTTATTGTCGCAGCAACAGCCATAATTCCTAAAGATTTGGATGAAAAGTATAACACTGTTACTTTAAATGGCCCTTATTCGGTATCAACAGAAGCCAAAGAACTATATAATTCTCTTGATTTTATTTCAGATATGCATTGTGATGCCTTATTATGGAAAAGAGATTTATTAAAAAGAAATAATCAAGGTTCGGTTGATATTCCAAGAATGTTAGCAGCCAAAATGACGCTTCAGGCATTCACTATAGTTACCAAGGCACCGAAGAAAATGAATTTTGATAATAATACTGATGAAACTGATGCTATTACTATTCCTTTTATTTTGCAAAAAAGGCCTTTTAATTCATGGTTTAATCTTACGGGAAGAGCTTTGGCACAATGTGAGGCATTATATCAATTTGAAAAGGATTCTGAAGGTAAATTCAGAGTTATAGAATCATCAACAGATCTAAAAAATTATTTATCCGATAAGAAAAACAATAAAGAGATCACTGCCGGATTTTTAGGTATTGAAGGAATGCATGCTTTGAGTGGAGAATTAGAAAATGTAGATAAATTGTACGAAGCTGGGGTTAGAATGATGGCTCCGGTTCACTTTTTTGATAATAAATTAGGAGGTTCAGCGCATGGCGTTTCAAAAGAAGGGTTGACTGATTTTGGGAGGCAGGTCATAAAAAAAATGCAAGAAAAGGATATGATCGTTGATGTTGCGCATAGTTCACCAAAACTATTGGATGATATCTTTGAGATATCGACCAAACCTGTTGTAAGTTCCCATACCGGAGTGCAAGGTACTTGTAGTACAGTTAGGAATTTATCCGATAAACATCTAAAGAAAATTACAGCTTCCGGTGGATTGATCAGTATTGCCATGTTTAAGCCGGCAACTTGTGACAGTACAGTTGCTTCTACAGTAAAAGCAATAAAGTATTGTATTGATCTAGTTGGTGCCGATTACGTAGCCTTAGGTTCGGATTTTGACGGTGCTATTGAGATCCACACTGATGTGACTGGCTTGCCTTTATACGTTGAAGAAATGCTGAAATTAGGAATTTCAGAACAAGATATCCGAAAAGTAATGGGTGAAAATGTTAAACGTTTTATGTTAAAAAATTTACCGAAAAGTTAGAAAGGTTTGCAATAAGCAAACGTCTATTTACAATAGTAACAAATTGTCAGGTTGAGCATAGTCTAAACCTAACTTATACCAAAAATTAATAAATGAAAATAGGAATAGTATGTTACCCTACCTTTGGTGGTAGCGGCGTTGTAGCTACCGAATTAGGTATTGCATTAGGTGAAAAAGGTCATGAAGTACATTTTATCACTTCTAAGCAGCCTGTCCGTTTAAATTTTTTAACAAAGAATGTTCATTTTCATGAAGTATTTGTAGAAGAATATCCTTTATTTCATTTTCAACCTTATGAGTTGGCCTTATCAAGTAAATTAGTGGCCATAGTAGAAAGATACTCACTTGACATTTTACATGTTCATTATGCTATACCTCATGCGTATGCCGCCTATATGGCAAAACAGATGTTAAAAGAAAAAGGCATAGATATTCCTATTGTCACAACCTTGCATGGTACTGATATTACGTTGGTTGGAAGCCATCCGTTTTACAAACCTGCCGTGGAGTTTAGTATCAATAATTCTGATGTAGTAACGGCTGTATCTGAAAGTTTGCGTAATGATACCTTACGTTTATTTGATATTAAAAAGGAGATAGAGGTTATTTATAATTTTATTGATTTTGATAAGTATCCAAGTATTGATGATGTTGATTGCGAACGAAATACTTTGGCTAAAGAAAACGAAAGAATTATAGTACATGTAAGTAATTTTAGACCGGTAAAACGAATAAAAGATGTGATTACTGTTTTTGCTAAGATCCAGAAAGAGGTTCCATCAAAATTGTTAATGGTGGGTGATGGTCCTGAACGCGAAGCTGCAGATTTACTGGCAAAAGAATTAGGCGTTAGAGATAATATATTATTCTTAGGTAATAGTAATGAAGTGAATAAAATACTATGTTATGCCGATTTATTTTTATTACCATCAGAAACTGAAAGTTTCGGGTTGGCAGCATTAGAAGCAATGGCAGCTAAAACACCTGTAATATCCTCAAATTCAGGTGGTTTACCGGAAGTAAATATACATTCGGTTACCGGATTTTTAAGTAATGTTGGTGATACTGACGATATGGCGAAAAATGCTATTTATATGTTGAAGGATGAAGAGCGGTTACAAGAATTTAAAATTAAAGCACAGGAATTTGCTAGACAATTCTCAATTGATAACATATTACCATTATACGAGGAAGTTTACAGGGCTGTTAAAGTAGGTTGTTGTTAACTATTGTAATAATCTAACCCTTCTTTAACCAATTCAGTAGGGGCGGTTGCGTTGATGATAAAATCTGAAACATCCTTCAATAAAATATACCTAACAGAACCATTCATATTTTTTTTGTCATGTTTCATAAGCTCTAAGATCTCGGCATAATGTTCAGTAGTAATAGTGGTTTTCCCAAACGTATTATGGATGTACTCTTTTAAGGATTTTAATTCGTCTATAGGAAAATTATGAAGTTGCTGTGAAAGGTATGCTTCTATAACCATCCCAATAGCAATTGCCTCACCGTGGGTTAAATTTTCAAGAGAATCATGCTCCAAAAAATACGATTCAATTGCATGACCAACCGTGTGTCCATAATTTAAAACCTTCCTTAGATTTTCTTCTTTTGGATCTTGTAAAACTACATTATTTTTTATCTGAATTGAACGATAAATTATATCTTTTAACTCACTGACAATCTTCCAATTATCATTTTTAACTTCATTTAAAAGTTTTATATCAAAAGTCAATCCGTATTTAATAATTTCTGCCACACCCGAACACATTTCACGTTCTGAAAGTGTTGCTAAATACGTTGTATCTATTAAGACCATTTCCGGATTTGAAAAGACACCAATTAAGTTTTTTAAATTATCTAGATCTACACCTGTTTTACTGCCAACTGAAGCATCAACCATACTTAATAAAGTAGTAGGAATATTGATAAACTTAATACCTCTTTTAAAAGTTGATGCTACAAACCCACCTAAATCGGTAACCATACCACCACCGAGATTGATCAATATACTTTTTCTATCAGCCCCCAAGTCTGTTAGTCTTTTCCAAACATCAACACAAGTTGTAATATTTTTATTGATCTCACCAGCCTTTATTTCAATGATCTTAATATTTTTTTTATAAGAACATTTATCAATAAATTGAGTGTAACAATACTCATGGGTATTTTCATCAACCAAGACAAAAACTGACGATATTTCATTGTTATCCAGATAATTATTCAATTGTAGATAAGCATATTCCTCAAAATGAATAGTATAATTTGTTGATTGAATGGAATTCATAAACTTTTTATTATTAGGAAATATTATTCGCGAATTTATTGAAAAAATAGTTGGCTTAGCTATCTTTGTGGTGAGAATTACTTAGAAAGCATAAATATTATTTTGCCATGAATAAAATATTTGATAATACAGAGATTGCGTTTTCCTTAAAAACGGATACTGAGTTGGATAGAGCCTATTATTTGTTTGAAATGATCAAGCGTGAACCACTAGTTAAAATTGGCACCGCAGTGACCAAATTTGCACTGAAAACGCACTTACCCGTAGAGGGAATTATCAGAGCTACGGTTTTTGACCATTTTTGTGGTGGAGTAACTGAAAATGATTGTATGCCTACCATAGAAAAAATGTACACAAAAAATGTACATTCAGTGTTAGATTATTCAGCTGAAGGTAAGGAGATAGAAGAACAGTTCGACTTGGCAATGGAAAAAACACTAAACACTATTAAGTTTGGGAAAGAAAAAAGCAGTCTTCCGTTTGCTGTATTTAAACCAACAGGGTTTGGTAGATTTGATATATATCAAAAAGTTACAGAAGGTGAAAGTTTAAATGCTCACGAAGAAAAGGAGTGGGCACGTGTAAAAGAACGATACGAAAAGGTAAGTAAAGCAGCATTTGATGAAAATGTTCCATTATTAATAGATGCAGAAGAAACCTGGATGCAGGATTCAGCAGACGATTTAATAGAAGAAATGATGAGAAAGTACAATAAGACTAAGGTCATTGTATTTGGTACGTTACAATTGTATCGTTGGGATCGGTTGGATTATCTTAAAAAATTACATAAACGAGCCAAAGAACAGGGATTTAAGGTGGGAATGAAATTAGTTCGTGGTGCTTATATGGAAAAGGAAAGAGAACGTGCTGAAGAAAAAGGATATAAAGATCCGATTTGTGCTGATAAAAAAGCGACGGATAAATTATTTAATGATGTGATGATGTATATGTTTGAGAACATAGATGATATGGCGATATTTGCAGGAACTCATAATGAAGAAAGCTCTTATTTATTGATGGATCTAATTACGAATTCAACTTTAGATAAAGATGATGAGCGAATTTGGTTTGGGCAGCTATACGGAATGAGTGATCATATAAGTTATAATTTAGCCAAAGAGGGTTATAATGTGGCAAAATACTTACCTTTTGGCCCTGTTCGAGACGTTATGCCTTATCTAATAAGACGTGCTGAAGAAAATACTTCAGTAGCTGGTCAAACTACCAGAGAATTAAGTTTGTTAAAAACCGAAAGAGAGCGTCGAAAATTATAATGACTACAGTAGAAGAAATAAAAGTACTCCTTGAAAAAAATAAAAGGCGCTTAATAGCAGAATTAAACCAAAGCAAAGAGTTGGTTATTTTGCTAAGAAAATCAACGTATAAAAAATTAACTGAAGAAGAAAAGGAAAGAGTTAAATCACAATTAATAGATATCTTAAAAGGCATACCCGCTTTTGCGGTATTTATGTTACCGGGCGGGATCTTATTATTACCTTTATTAATTAAGTTAATTCCTGAGATTTTACCAAGTTCATTTAGGGAAGATCCTCCAGTTACGGAAGACCCTAAAAGCTAGTAAAATTTATTTCTTTTTACCGCTTCTCATCATTAAAATTAGCCATAAAGCTAATCCACCAAAAACTACAAACATAAAGATACCGGCGGCTATTCCCATAGTCCAATCTACCAGGGGTATAATCATTTTTATCATTGTGTATATATTATATATCTCAACAAAGAAAAGTATATTGAAATTATAATAATATGACTTTTATCATTATAAATAGTTTATGTTATCTAAGTTACAAAGAAATTTTAGCTGTAAGATAAATTATGGGGATTTCGTATTCCTTTTGTATAAGTTGTACAGTTTCAATACCATCAAGATTTCCTTTCAATTGGATATCCATCAATACAATATCAGGTTTATTTTCTTTTATATGTAGCATGGCTTCTTCTCCTCTAACTGCAATCCCAGTAACTTCATAACCTAAATTACTTAGCTGTAAAGAAATATTTGCAGCAATGATCATTTCATCTTCTACGATGAAAATTTTTACAGGGGAAACCATTATTGTTAGTTTAGTTAAGTTGAATTAGATCATAAAGTTACACTTTATTTTTTATTGTTGTAAAAATAGCGTTCAGCAGTGTTGATTATAAATTAAAACCACTACTTTTGCGCCTTCAAAATCATAAGGATGCAATCTATTAGAAATATAGCTATTATAGCACACGTTGATCATGGTAAAACTACTTTGGTTGATAAAATTATTGATCAAGCAAAAATATTAGACGATCGTAAAGAACGTACAGATTTATTGTTAGATAGTAACGATCTGGAACGAGAACGTGGTATTACTATTCTTTCTAAAAATGTATCTATAAATTATCATGATGTAAAAATCAATGTGATTGATACACCTGGTCACGCCGATTTTGGTGGTGAAGTAGAACGTGTTTTAAAAATGGCCGATGGTGTTTTATTATTGGTTGATGCTTTTGAAGGACCAATGCCGCAAACAAGATTTGTATTAGGTAAAGCATTAGAATTAGGTCTAACACCTATTGTTGTTGTTAATAAAGTTGATAAGGAAAATTGTACACCTGATCTAGTACATGAAAAAGTGTTCGATTTGATGTTCGCTTTAGACGCAACCGAGGAACAATTAGACTTTGCTACTATTTATGGCTCTGCAAAAAATGGATGGATGAGTACTGATTGGCAACAGCCAACCGATAATATTATTCCGTTATTAGATGCTATTTTAGAAAATATACCTGAAGCTCCTTATAGAGAAGGGACACCACAAATGCAAATTACTTCATTAGATTTCTCATCTTTTACCGGGCGAATAGCTATTGGTAGAGTTTTTAGAGGGGATCTTGAAGAAGGTAAAGAATATATGCTTTGTAAAGCTGATGGGCTGACCAAAAAAGTTAAAATAAAAGAACTACATGTTTTCGAAGGCATGGGTAAGGCAAAAGTTTCAAAGGTTAGAAGCGGAGATATTTGTGCTATTACCGGTATTGAAGGATTTGAAATTGGAGATACAATTACAGATCTAGAGAATCCGGAAGCATTGCCTAGAATAGAAGTAGATCAGCCTACGATGAGTATGTTATTTACTATTAATAATTCTCCATTTTTTGGTAAAGAAGGTAAATTCGTTACTTCTCGTCATTTACGTGATCGCTTATTCAAAGAGACCGAAAAAAACTTAGCTCTTCGTGTTGAAGAAACTGATTCTGAGGATAAATTCAATGTATTTGGTAGAGGTATTTTGCATTTATCTGTACTCATTGAAACTATGCGCAGAGAAGGGTATGAATTACAAGTTGGGCGTCCTAAAGTTATATTCAAAGATATTGATGGTCAAAAATGTGAGCCATATGAAACAATGGTTGTTGATGTTCCTGAAGCTTCATCAAGTAAAGTAATTAACTTGGTAACATTGCGTAAAGGTGATTTGTTAGTAATGGAACCTAAAGGTGATTTACAACATTTAGAATTTGATATTCCTTCTAGAGGATTGATCGGATTACGGAATAGACTGTTAACAGCAACTTCCGGTGAAGCTATTATTAATCATCGTCTTCGCGGATATGATACTTTTAAGGGTGAATTTAATGATGTAATTAACGGTGCAATTGTTTCTTCCGAAGCAGGAAAAGCAACGGCTTATGCCATTGATAGATTGCAAGATAGAGGGAAATTTTTTATTGATGCTAATCAAGAAATTTATAAAGGACAAGTTGTCGGGGAAAATAGCCGTCAAGATGATATGGGTGTAAATTTAATTAAAGGAAAAAAATTATCAAATGTACGTAGCTCTGGTGCCGATGAAGCAGCCAAAATATTTCCTAAAGTTGAATTTTCTTTAGAAGAATGTATGGAATATATTAAAGATGATGAATATCTTGAAGTAACTCCGTTAAATTTACGGATGCGTAAAATTAATTTTAGGTAGTTAGACTTTATTAACTAACATGGAAATACTATTTTATAAATGGATGCTGGTTGAGATCAGCATCCATTTTTTTGTTTAAAATTTTTAAAGTACTTATTTTATTTGTTTTGGGTTATTCGAGGTTGAGTAAGACAGATTTGTTGTCACTCTAAGTTTGTTGAACTATTCGTTTGATCACCAGAAATATAAATCTATTATAAGTTTAGACTGACTAAAATTGTGGTAAGTATTGTCTTGATTTTTTAATTGTTAATATGCTTATTTAGTTTCATTATAAACAATAAGTTATGTAACTTAAGTTACTGATAATATATAAATTAGGTATTGTTTTTGCTATTGTATTTGAATAATATAAAACAGAAATATCATGAATTTTTTAAAGAAGAATATCAAAAACAAAGCAAATATATTTTTTGCTCCAACAAAAGTAGCCTTAATTGCAATGGCTACGATATTTACGGTTACAATGAGTTGTTCAGATGATAAAACGTCGGGACTGGACGTGCCGGAATCAGAAACATTATCACAAGTCGAAATAGATGATTTAAAATTTTCGAGAGAAGAAGAAAAATTAGCAAGAGATGTTTATTTATTTTCGTTTGACAAATATGGAGTAGCAATATTTAATAGTATTGCACAAAGTGAGCAACAACATATGGATATGGTGTTAGCCACATTAAAAGTATATAATTTAGAAGATCCTGCATCAGCAGACAGAGGTGTATTTTCAAATCAAACATTACAAGAATTCTACAATGATTTGACAGCACAATCAGACTTATCATTGGTAGAAGCGTATAAAGTAGGAGCACTCATTGAAGATTTAGATATAAATGATTTAGATCAACTTGAATCTAGAACTACTAAGACAGATTTATTAAATGTTTATGATAGGCTAGAGTGCGGTTCTAGAAATCATATGAGAAGTTATAACAATTTATTAGTTTCAAGTGGAGTTAATTATGTACCTCAATATATTTCTTTAGATAAATTTACAGAAATTATTACAAGTGCTAATGAGCAATGTGGACGATAGTGTAAGCAAAAAATTAAACTTATATTTGTAAAACAAGAACAATGAAAAATATTTATATAGTAATGTTAGTGCCTTTTTTTATTGCAAGTTGTAATAAAAAATCAGAGAACAAAGAATCGAATTTAGATCCAATTGCTGCGAATGAAACCGCAATAGATCAATCTGAAGGGTATACCTTGTTTAAAAATAATTGTTATGTCTGTCATAGCGTAACCAGTAAATCTCATGACGAAATAATTGCTCCACCAATGGTTGCAGTTAAAAGACGTTATCTAATGACATATACTTCTAAAGATGATTTTGTTAATGCGGTAGTAAATTGGTCAAAAGATCCCAAAGATGAAAATGCATTAATGCGTGGCGCTGTACAGCAATTTAAGGTGATGCCAAAACAGGTATTTAAGGAAGATGATCTAAAAAAAATAGCAGCTTATATTTATGATAATGAAATAGAGCGTCCTGAATGGTTTGAAGCACATTTTAAAGAGGAACATGGGGCTGTCGGTATGGGTCAGGGAAGAGGTAAAGGTAAGAGCCAAGGCCAGGGAAAAGGAAGAGGAAATGGTATGGGAATGCAAGGTCAAAATAACTGGATCCAAAAAATGAGTCTCAATGATGGTAAAAAATGGGAAGCCAATATTGAAACTACACATGGTATTGAAAAGTTAATAACAATTTTAAACAATGATAAATCAAAGAGTGTTGAAGATTTTAAGAATTTAGAAAAAACCTTATCAAATGAAATCACAACAATTTTTGATAAGTGTACTATGAAGGGAGCTTCACATGATAATTTACATACTTTCTTATTACCTTTAATTAATAAAGTTGACAAATTAAAAGGAACTAATTCTGTTGATCAGGGTAAAATGATATCTTCAAATATAAGTTCGCATTTAAATGAATATAAAAACTTCTTTAATTAAAAAATGAGCCAAACTAGCATTAATATCATACAAAGCCTGGATTATTCTGACGTAAAATTAATTAAACCAATTTTCACAAATAGTAATTGTAAGGTTTTACAGTTGGTATTAAAAAAAGGACAAGGCTTATCAGAACACTCAACACCAATAGATGCTTTTTTACATATTATTGAAGGTGAATGTGAACTGACAATGGCAGGAAAAACCTATACTTTAAAAGTAAACGATACTATTGTATTGCCAAAAGATGTCCTTCATGAAGTTTGGGCAAAAAACTCGAATGCAAGAATGCTTTTAACAAGATAATTATGCCTAACGAGCTTATTGAAAACAAAGCACACGGAACCACTAATTCATTTGCACAAAAGTTTCAAGATTATCTAGGCGAATTTGTATATGGTGGTATTGATGGAAGTATTACCACTTTTGCGGTTGTAGCTGGTGCTGCAGGTGCAGGTTTAGACTCAGCGGTAATAATTATACTAGGTTTTGCTAATCTGTTTGCTGATGGATTTGCGATGTCTATAGGTGCATATTTGTCTGCTAAAACTGAGAAGGATAATTACGAAAAGCATAAAAAGATTGAGTATTGGGAAATAGAAAATATGCGTGAGAAGGAAATTGAAGAGATTCGTGAAATTTATCAGGAAAAAGGTTTTGAAGGTGATCTGTTGGAACAAGTGGTACAAGTTATTATTGCAGATGATGATCGTTGGGTAGACGTAATGATGAAGGAAGAATTAGGTATGATGGAAAGTGATAAGTCTCCTTTTAAAATAGGTTCAATTACATTTTTTTCTTTTATAGTTTTGGGCTTTGTTCCTTTATTAATTTATGTACTTGATTATTTTAAGAAGCAGGATTTGAATTTATTGGTATGGTCTTCAATACTTACTTTAGTAGCATTTGGTATCATAGGTTATTTAAAAGGTGTAGTGAATCATAAAAATAAGCTTTCAAGTACAGTAACAACTATTTTAATGGGAATTGTGGCTGCACTTGTTGCATATTATGTTGGCGACTTTTTAGAAGGATTTGTTAGAGGATCTTCTTAATCTGTTAATAAAATTTTGTTAAATCTAATTTCAATTGAATTCTTTTAGAAAATAACTGTAAATTGCGCCCTCAAATTTTAAGCTTCTGAGAAGTTAAATAAATAATAAATTAAATGAAATTAAAATATATACTTTCTCTATTAATCTTAGGAATTATAGTTTTTTCTTGTAATAAAGATGACAATACTGCAGATAATTTTGATGCAGCTGCACAAGCACTACTTGACGATGCTACTTTGATAGAATATCTACAAACACATTATTATATACCGGCTAATATTGATGAGCCTTTTGGTAATATAGACTCGATTCAAAATGGCGAAACTTCATTGTTTTCACAAGTTGAAACTCAAAATATCACCCATGATGAAATTGATTATAAATTATATTATTTGAAGATTAATGGCGGTGAAAATGAAAATCCAACACGATATGATTCTGTATTTGTTAAGTACAGAGGATTTTTATTAGACAGTATAAAATTTGATGAAAACATTAGCTTTAATTCGACTAGAGGTTGGTTAAACCTTACAGGTGTAATTCAGGGATGGAAATATGGTTTTCCTAATTTCAAAAGTGGGACTAATGTTTCAGAACCTGGAGAACCAATTTCTTTTGACAATAATGGCAAAGGAGTTTTATTTTTCCCTTCAGGGCTGGCTTATGGTAATATTGGAACCTTTGGTATTGGCAGTAATGAACCTTTGTTATTTCATATTGAATTAGCTCAAGTTGTAAGAGCAGATAATGACAATGATGGTATTTTAAATATAAATGAAGATTTAAATCAAGATGGTGAAGTTTCTGATGATGATTCAGATGAAGATACATTTCCTAATTTTGTTGATGTTGATGATGATAATGACAGTGTTAGGACTAGGGATGAAGACATAGATAATGACGAAAATCCATTAAATGATGACACTGATAATGATGGTATTGCCAATTATTTAGATGATGATGATGATAATGATGGTACGCTAACCATAGATGAAGATACGAATGGAGATGGAGATCCAACTAATGATGATACAGATGGCGATGGAATACCAGATTACTTAGATCCGGATAATAAATAGTTTTAAAAAAAAAGCTTCTCATATGAGAAGCTTTTTTTTTAATTTATATTGTTTAATTTCTTTCATTAAACCTATAAGATAAGCCAAAAATTAGTTGATTAGGTCTATTGTCAACTCTTATATCTGTATTAAAAAATTCACCATCTACATCATTAGAAAATCCTTTTTCCCATCGAACATCGATTCCTAATTTACCTAGTTCTAATCCAGTACCAATTTGTAAACCAGCGGTTAAATCTTTCTTTTTAACGTTTGTAAAATCATTTTGGTCAAACTCTGATTTTGTGATATATTGAAAAGAAGGACCTGCAAATACATGTAATGGACCAACTACTTTTACACCTATTAAAATGGGAATGTCAATCTTTTTGGTTTTAAAATCTGTATCAACATTTTCGGCAGTATTGCTATAAGAATTATTTAATTGTGTATAAACCAATTCGGGTCGTATATAAAATCCTAATATACGTGCTTTAGCCCATAGACCAACATGGAATCCTGCTTTGTTATCGGCTCCTGCAATTAAATTTTCAAAACTATTTCCTACTTCAGAAGAAACTTCTGATAAATCTCCTCCAAAGTTGTAGTTGAGTCCGGCTTTTGCACCGAAATCAATTTTTTGAGCGAATGATACATTAATTAAGGTAAGGGTTAGTACGGTTAATACTAATTTTTTCATGATAAATGATTTTTAAGGGAATTTTCCCGTTATTAATTGTTTATCAAACGCAAAAGTAATGCCAATATTCTTAATTAAAATATTATTTTCTTTTAATTATTTTTTCAACGGCTTTAACTATAGCTTTACTATTTAATCCGTATTTTTCCATCAACTGTTCTGGAGTGCCTGATTCACCAAAAGTATCATTAGTTGCGATAAATTCCTGAGGCGTAGGTTTATTTTGAGATAAAACTCTGGCCACACTTTCGCCAAGTCCTCCATAATAATTATGCTCCTCGGCAGTAACGATACAACCAGTTTTACTAACCGATTTAAGGATAGCTTCACTATCTAAAGGTTTTATAGTATGAATATTGATTACTTCAGCCGAAATACCATTAGCTTCCAGTGTTTCTGATGCTTGTAAGGCTTCCCATACCAAATGACCTGTTGCAACAATAGTAACGTCAGTACCTTCAGTTAACTGTACCGCTTTACCAATTTCAAATTTTTGATTTGCTTCGGTAAATACAGGTACTTTTGGTCTTCCGAAACGTAAATAAACGGGGCCAACATGATCAGCAATTGCAATAGTTGCAGCTTTTGTTTGGTTATAATCACATGTATTAATAACCGTCATTCCCGGTAACATCTTCATCAATCCTATATCTTCTAAAATTTGATGAGTAGCACCATCTTCACCTAGAGTGAGCCCTGCATGAGAAGCACATATTTTGACGTTTTTATGAGAATAAGCAATTGATTGACGAATTTGATCGTAGACCCTGCCAGTTGAGAAGTTGGCAAAAGTACCGGTAAATGGTATTTTACCCCCAATAGTTAAACCGGCAGCGATTCCCATCATATTTGCCTCAGCAATACCTATTTGAAAAAATCGTTCAGGGTGATTATTTTTGAAATCGTCCATTTTTAAAGAACCTATCAAATCAGCACATAAGGCCACAACATTTGGGTTTGTTTTACCTAATTCAGTTAAACCATCTCCAAAACCCGAACGGGTATCTTTTTTTTCTGTAAAAGTGTATTTTTTCATTAGTTGATTAATCTATTGTAAATGAGTGATTAAATTCTATTTTTTTTTGCTGTTTTAAAACATTTATGGCGGTAAGAATTTCATCGCCTTTGTGATTTTTTATTTGCATAATAATTCCTTTACCTATATTTTTAGGTTTAACCAAATTACTTTCGGTCAAGGCAAGTTTCTCAAAAAATAAGTAGAGTAAATTATTAATATTAAAACTATTAGACTCATCAAAAGCAACATAAACAGGTTGTTCAACTTCTCCTGAAGTGTATATTTTATAGAGGTTATACTCAGTATTCATTACCAATGCCTTTTCGTTGGTTTGTTTTGAATTGAGTTGAACCTCTTTAGATTCAATAGAGTCTTGTCTAACAGGTTTATTGGGTAAAAAACTGTTAATATCTATTTGTAAAAATAGATGGTTTAGGCCAGAAGTGAAATTAATATATGCTAACTCTTTTTTGATATCAAAAAGTAAACTAATCTTAGAGTTATTGATTAAAGTTAGATTTGTTCTAAAAACCTTTCTGGCGAGATCTTTTGCTAATATATTAGTATCAGTAAATAAATATTTCCCTTCCTTATCAAAACTAATATTTAGCGTGTCCTTTCCTTTCTTTACACTTGGAATTTCATAAGATACTGTATAATCTAAATTAACTGTAGTAGATTGTGAAGTTACATTAATGACAAATAATAGTATTAATATAGGGGTAAAGAATTTAGTCATATGTTTATATTATAGATAGTGACAAAAATAAAAATAGTATGTATTTAAAACTTAAAATTTCATCATTTCTTTATAGAACTTATGAACAGGAAATCCCATGACGTTAAAATAGCTACCTTCAATTTTTTTTACCGCAATATAACCCAACCATTCTTGTATACCATAACTCCCGGCTTTATCAAAAGGCTTATAGTTGTTAATGTAATAATCAATTTCTTCATCATTTAATTTTTCAAAATAAACAACTGATGTATCACTAATTATTTTTGTGTTCCTGTTGGTTTTAATACAAATAGATGTTATTACTTCATGTGCATGTGATGATAATTCTTTCAACATATTTTTTGCATCTGTAACATCTTTTGGTTTACCTAGAATTTTTCCGTTAAATCTAACAACAGTATCTGCAGTTATTAAAATATCATTGTCATTAAATACATCTTCATAGGCATCCGCTTTTAGTTGGGCCAAAAAGCTTGTAATTTCATTTCCATGCAAGTATTTAGGATAAACTTCTTCTACATCAATGCTTTTTACTGTGAAGTCTAACTGTAACTCTTTTAAAAAATGTTGCCTTCTTGGAGAACCGGAGGCTAAAATGATATTATAATTCTCTAATTTTTTATTTAGCATAATGAATAATTAATGATATTACAAAAATGGAAAGCATACCCAAAAGCATGATGAGTTTAAGTAAATTACTTGCATAAGTATAGTCTTTTTTTGTTTTTGCATATAATATTTTAGTCATAAAATGGAGTAGTGGTAGCATTACCACAATAAGCATATATGCTAATATAACCGGTATATCAGAAAAATTATTAAAACTGTATAATGTGACTAAGATCAACGGAATAAAGCTTAAACCAAAGACAATATTTTTTGACCTTCTTCTCCCTAATAATATAGGTAACGTACTCATATTTAATTTTTTATCTCCGTTTACATCTTCAATATCTTTAACTATTTCACGTAACAACATAAACATAAATGCAAACACAGAATAATCAATAAGTACTCTAAATGCTTGGAATTGCTCTACGACATTTTCATTTGTAATAGCCGGAATTATATCAAAAACACCTACAATTAAAATGCTTAACGATACTAGCAAAGAAACAATGATATTTCCGATTAGTGGTCTTTTTTTAAAATCGGAATTATAGACTTTTAGTAACAATGCGGTAATGATAAAAATGGCGACAAATGAAATGTTATCAATGCGATAAGCAACATAAAATCCTGCAATTATTCCAATTATGTTTAATAGATTATAATATAAATATCCTTTTTTTATACTTATTTTTTTATTGATAATTACTTTACCGGGTTTGTTTACTTTATCAGCTTCCAAGTCATAAATATCATTGACAATGTAACCTGCTGCTGCTATAGCAATTGTAGCTAATAACAGAATGCTAAAGTCTAAATTAGAAAGTGTAGTAGTGACCGAAAAAATTGGAAAGTATATATATTTGAATAATAGTTGAATACATGCAATCATTATCAGGTTTTTCCATCGAATAAGTTGTAAAAAACCGAGAACTATCATTTAAAACTCTTTTTAATTCTGTCTAAATCTCGCTTGTTATCTTTATCTCTTAATGATTCTCTCTTGTCGTATAACTTTTTTCCTTTACATAGAGCAATTTCCAATTTCGCCCAACCTTTATCGGTTAAAAATAGTTTAAGTGGAATGATTGTTAAACCAACATTTTGGACCTCTTTCTGTAATTTTTTAAGTTCACGTTTATTCAGCAAAAGTCTGCGTTCGCTCTTAGGTTTATGATTGTAGATATTACCGTTTATATATTCTTCAATAAACATGTTGATCACAAAAAGTTCACCATTTTCATTGAATTCACAAAAGCTTTCTGTAATACGAGCCTTACTTGCCCTAATAGACTTTATTTCTGTCCCGGTCAATTGAATTCCGGCTACATAAGTGTCAAGAATTTCATATTCAAAACGTGCTTTTTTATTCCTTATGTTGATCTTCGGTTGCATTGATGCAAAACTAGATAAATTTAAAGAATATGCCTAGCGCTAACGCATTTTAATAAGCACATGGGATATTTGCTCACCCTTTATAGTAATAATGTATAGATTCGCATTATTATTATCTTCAATATCATTATAAACCTCTGAGCTAATTAATCTATTGACAAATTCAGGGATTGAATTACTATGGCCAACTATTAATACACTCTTACCCTTAGTGTCTTTTAAAAATTGCTGCATATCAACTTTAGAAGGATGATAGGTTTTGATAATTAGATTATTATTTTTAGCAGTAGGTAAGGCAGTATTTCTAGTTCTGTTATATAAGGTTGAATATACCGCATCGATTTGAAATTGCTCAAGTAATTGACTCCATCTTAAAGCTCTTAGCACTCCCTTTTCGGTTAAATCAGGATCTTTATTGGATTTATCACTTCTGTCTTTTTCTGCGTGACGGATTAAATAGTAAGTAGAAATACTATCATTCTCTGAATTTTGTGCGTAGAAAGAAGTAGTTAATAATATAAAAGTCAGTACTTGAAATATTCTTTTGTGCATAGAAGATGAAATATAGTCACAATAATACAATAAATTATTAATTGTATTTGTAATACTTTCTAATATGCAGAGTATTAATCTTTCACACCTAACTTTCCTAAAATGATACCCAATAAACACCATTTAGTAAACGCTGATTGTAATAAGTTAGCTCCAACAAAAGTGGTAAACCATAACCAGTTTATGTTTACGTAGGTTGCTAATAATAAGCTGATTAGTATAAATGTACCGGCAATACCTTTTATAAATCTATCTTTCATGTTTTAATAATTTATGTTTTAATTTTAATCTAAATATTCCCTTATTCATGTAAATGATATTTAAATAGTTCTTTCAATATTTAAAACTGCAACATGAATAGATGATGATGATTCTTGCCTATCGTTAAAAGAGGTAACTTCTTCAAATACAATATCTACATTTTCTCTTTTTACAAAAGCATAGAATAGAATAGCTTCACCTTCGTTCATATCATTAGCGAACCAATTTTCTTGTACCGAAAGTTCTGATGCATCTCTATAGCCTGTTACATTTTTATAACTATATGTATTTACTTCTGCCTTCTTTAAAATAGATTTGATCTCTTTTTTAAAAACCTTTATGGATGTGATTAATAATAATTTCATAGTTGTTTTTATTAATTTCTTAATTAAGACGTCTTTGTAATCCGCCAAAGGCGGAGAAGCAATCTGTTTATTTAAAAAGAGATTACCACGGCATTTCCTGAAACTAGTTCAGAAAATACCTCGTAATGACGTTCTATTTATCCTCAGTTAAAATATCTTCTTTTTTAATGTTATGTTTTTTTCCTTCTATCATATAATATAACAGAGGAACAACTATTAATGTCAAAATTGTTGAAACAATTGCACCAGCAACTAACGAGATTGCCAATCCTTGAAAAATAGGATCAAATAGAATAATAGAGGCCCCAATGACTACGGCACCCGTCGTTAATAAAATAGGTGTTGTTCTTACTGCACCTGCATCAATAATAGCTTGTTTTATAAGAATTCCATCTTTTAATCTAATTTCAATAAAGTCAATGATCAATACAGAATTACGTACCATTACACCTGCTAAAGCAATCATACCAATAAACGATGTTGCCGTGAAAAATGCACCAAACAACCAGTGACCTAATACAATACCAATTAAAGAAAGTGGAATTGCAGCCATCATCACTATTGGTGTTTTAAAGTTTTGGAACCATCCTACAATTAGCATGTATATAATAACAATTACCACTAGAAATGCAATACCTAGATCTCTAAATACCTCTAATGTAATTTGCCATTCCCCATCCCATTTTACAGTAAAATCAGTTTCATCTGAGGGCTGTTCTAAGTATAATTCATTTACTTTATAGCCTTTAGGTAGATCCATTTTCTGCAATTTTTCTTCCATTCCTAAAATTGCGTACACTGGACTTTCAAGTGCACCGGCCATATCAGCGGTAATATATACAACACTTTTCTGGTCTTTTCTGAAAATAGTTTTTTGTAATGTATCTTTTTTGACTTCAACAAGATCATTTACAGGAATCGTCATTCCACTGCTAGATTTAATTTTGATATTCTTAATATCCTGTAAAGAACTTTTTTCATTGTCATCTAACGATAAAACAATACCAATACTTTCGTTTGCAGTTTCATCATAGAGATTAGAAACCGGATGTTCTCTTAAAATGGTTGTTAAAGCACTTACAATTTGTTGTGGTGCCACACCATTGAGCATTGCTTTTTCTCTATCTACTTCCAATCTATATTCTGTTTGGTCAGCTTCCACCATCCAGTCAATGTCAACAATATCTTCTGTATTTTCTAATATTTCTTTTACCTGACGAGCCACTTCTATTTGCTGGTCATAATCAGGGCCATATACTTCTGCAACAATTGTAGAAAGTACCGGAGGTCCTGGTGGTACCTCAACAACTTTTACATTGGCGCCATATTTTTTTCCTATTTTCTGAATTTCAGGCCTTACCAGTTTGGCAATATCATGACTTTGAATACTTCTGTCTTCTTTGTGTAATAAGTTTACCTGAATATCGGCCATATTACTACCTCCCCTTAGATCATAATGGCGTACTAATCCGTTAAAGGTAATAGGAGCAGAGGTGCCTATATAATTTTGATAATCAACTACTTCTGGTCTCGTTGCTAAATATTGAGAAACCTCTTTAGTTACCAATGCCGTTCTTTCTAATGTAGTACCTTCTGGCATATCAATTACAATTTGGAATTCATTCTTATTATCGAATGGTAACATTTTTACGGCAACTGTTTTCGTAAAGAACATGAGCATCGATCCTATTAATAAGATCATTGTTACTCCTAAGAACATCCATCGTTTTTTGGAACTATCCAGTAAAGGTTGTTCAATTTTCTTGTAGAATTTATAGATAAATCCAGTTTCTAAACCTTCTTCTTCTTTATGTTCTTGATCATCTTTTTCTCTCAATAAATGATAACCTAAATAAGGTGTTACCGTCAACGCAATAAATAAAGAAAGCATCATCGCGATAGATGCACCAATAGGCATCGGACTCATATATGGCCCCATCATACCAGATACAAATGCCATAGGTAAAATAGCAGCGATTACCGTGAAGGTTGCCAAAATTGTTGGATTTCCAACTTCATTAATTGCAAAAATAGCAGCTTGTTTAAACGGTAATCGTTTCATTTTAAAATGTCGATGCATATTTTCTGCAATAATTATACTATCGTCAACCACAATACCTACTACAAATACCAGTGCAAATAAGGTAATTCTGTTTAAAGTATAATCTAACATATAATAGCTAAATAAGGTCAATGCAAAGGTTAACGGTACCGAGAAGAATACTACCAAACCACCACGCCATCCCATGGCTAACATTACCAAAATGGTTACTGCTAAAATAGCTACTCCCAGGTGTAATAGTAGTTCACCTACTTTATGTGAAGCTGTTTCACCATAGTTTCTTGTAATTTCAACATGAACATCATCTGGAATTAAATTTTGTTTTAGATGCTCTACTTTAGTTAAGATCTTTTCTGCAATTTTCATTGCATCTGCACCTTTCACTTTTGCTATAGAAAGAGTTACGGCGTTATATTCTGAACGATTCTCATTATATTTCTCATTACCCTGACCATACCCAAATGAAACATAACTTTTTGCTGTTGATGGTCCGTCTTGAATTGCCGCAACCTGTTTTAAATATACAGGAAGATTTTTATTCACACCAATCACCAAATTCTCTACATCTTCTACATTTGATAAAAATTTTCCTGTGGTTACTAAATATTCAGTGTCATTTTTTACAAAACTACCCGATTGTAATTGTTTATTATTGGCCTGAATCATTTGTATGATGCCAATTGCATCAACACCATTTTCAGCCATTTTAGCCTTGTCAAGAATAACTTTTAACTCTCTATTTCTACCTCCAATGCTTTTGGTGATAGAAACATCTTTTATTTTTTCAACTTCATTTTTAAGCTCTCCAGAAATCTGTTTTAGTTGATAATCATCATAGGTTTCACTCCAAAGCGTAATACCTAACATAGGTACATCATCAATAGCACGGGTTTTAACCATAGGTTCATAGATACCATTTACAAACAGGTCTCTGTGCTTCATTAATTCATTGTACAAGTTTACGTATGATTTTTCGGTATCTTCACCTACATAAAACTGAACAATGATCATCGCTTGGCCGTTCATGGCCATGGTATGGATATGTTCTACACCTTTAATGTCAGAAATAATTTTTTCTAAAGGCTTAACTACACGATTTTCTACTTCTTTAGGACTGGCTCCCGGATAGGCAACCATAACATCGGCCATGGGTACAATTATCTGAGGCTCTTCCTCTCTTGGTATTAAAAATGAGCTATATACACCAATGATCATTAAGGCAACCATTAATAAAATGGTCAACTTTGAGTTGATAAAGGCATTGGCTATTTTTCCTGAAATTCCTTCGTTCATTTTTTTTCTTTTTGGCGTTTAAACGGGCTATTCGCTTTATCTTTTTATGCCAGATCTGTATCAACGGATACTGAAACTAGTTCAGCATAAAAAGGATGTCGCTGCTATCCCTAACGCAATTATTTGTTATTGAATTGATACTTTTGCTCCGTTGAATAATTTTCCATCAGATGATACTATATATTTTTCATCTGCATTCAAACCGGAAAGTACTTCTGTTTTATCTCCGTAACTCTTGCCAAGACGTAACCAACGTAATAATGCTGTGTTCTGTTCACTTACGGTGTAAACACCTTTTAAACTACCATTATTGATAATAGCGGTAGTAGGAATTAAAACCATTGATGTAGCACTTGCTTTTTTCTCAACAGGAAACTGAATCGTGGCAAACATCCCGGATAAAATATTGGCCTCAGTTTTGTCTAATGCAATTTTCACTAAGTACTGACCACCGGTATTTTTAGCAGAAGTACTTACTTCCGTAACCTTTCCAGAAATAGTTTTACCTATAGACTTAGCCAAAACCGAAACTTTGGTTCCTGATTTTATTTGAGAAATATCATTTTCTGCTACCATTGCTGTAACTTCAAACTTCTTAGGAGATTCAACTGCAATCAATGGTACTCCAGGATTTGCCATATCTCCAACTTCAATGAATTTATTGGTAACTACACCATTAAAAGGCGCTCTAATATCTACATAAGCAAACTGCGCATTAATTTCATTTTTCATCTGATTAGCTCCTTCTAGACCAGCTTTGGCCATTTCGTAATGTGCAGTCATATCATCCATTTCTTTTTGAGATGCACTATTTTCCGCAAATAAATTTTTAAAACGATTATAATCCTTTTCAGCGTTATTATATGCTACAGTTGCTTTAGTAATATTGGCATTTACCTGTGCGCGCTTAGCTTGTAGATCAGTATTATTGATAGAGATCAATAATTGACCTTTTCTTACTTTATCGCCTACTTTTACATAAGTTTTGTTTACAAAACCCATCATTCGTGTGCTTAAATTTGCACTGTTTGCCGCATCAATTTTACCACTTGCGGTAACAAACTGACCATTATTATCAGCTTGAACCGAACTTGCCTGAACCGGAATTGGAGTCATTTCGTCTATTGTTGCCGTTTTATGGTCACTACCACAACTTGCAAATAATAATGATATGGTGACTATTACTGTTAGAAATATGTGCTTTTTCATTTTAATTAATCTTTTAAATATTTTATTGTGTTAGTCTCTTTTAAGAATTTTATTACTTAGTTAAAAAATTAAGATACGCCTGTGCATAATTATACTCAAAAATGGTTTGATAGTATTCTAATTGTTTTTGAGCAAATTGTGTTTCTGTAATTAATAGATCTGAGGTTTTTTCAAGTCCTTGTTTAAATCGGTTAGTTCTAATTCTTAACGATTCTTTTGATTGATCTAAGGCAAGTTTTGTAAGCTTTAGTTTATTTTCAGCATCTTGCAACATACGTTTTGATTTGTTAAATTCTAACTTACTTTTAGATACATATTGTGTGTATTCAAGTTTAGATTTTTCATATTCAGCTTTACTTTTTTGTGCTTTTCCAAAACGTTTTGAACCTTCAAATATATTCCAACTTAATTGCGCCCCAACTAAGTAACCATTTGCATCTGCTTGGAATATTTTATTGTCATATAATTCATAACTTCCGAAAGCATTTAAACGAGGTAAAAAAGCCATTTTATCTGCATTGTTCATGTCTTTATAAGCATTAGACGCTAATTGCATAGCCTGGATATCTGCTCGTTGTTCTGAAATATTTTTGGCATTGTCTAAATTGCCCATTGATATTTCTAAGCTATCGGATGGTTGTATAGTCACATCATCATTTTCATTCATTAAAAAGGATACATAATTTGATGCATTCAATACGTTACTTTTTGAATTTTGTAATTGATTTTGAACTTCGGTAACTCTAACATTTACGGCCAACACATCTGCTTTTTGCAAATAACCTTGTTTAAAACTGTTGTCTGCCAAAGTTTTATTCGCTAAAGCGGCGGTTAAGGCTTTTTCTAACACATCAACTGCTTTATAAGCCAATTGTAATTGCATATAAGCTTTTTCTACTTCAAAAACTAGATAGTCTTTAGTACGAACAGTCTGTAATTGTACGGCTTGCATTTTAGTTTTTGCCGCTTTCCGCTGATACATTCCATCAACATTAATTAATGGTTGTTGAAATTCAATTTTAGTAGCAAAGTTTTTTATAGATCCGGGGTTATTTAATAAATTAGGATCGAAGTCGCTTGCTGTTAAAATTTCCTGATTCAGTTTAGACCCAAATGCCATTAACGGATTTGTAGTTGATATTCCTGTATGAGATATTGAAATATTTGGTAACAATACTGCATTTGTTTGTCTATAATCTGCTTTTGCCTGATTATAATCTTGCTCAGATATTTTGATAGTGCTATTGTTAGCATTTACCTTATCTATAACTTCTTGTTTAGAAATTGACTTTACTTCTTGCGAATAAATTATTTGTAAAGGAAGCGCAACTATTATTAATAATATGGTAATAATATTTTTCATCTGTTCATTTTTATTACTTTTTAACCGAATAGATTTCATCTCTTTTCATTAAAATTATGCGACAAAAGTAGGGTGGGTGTATACGCCGAACTGTAACTTAAATTACTTATGTATGTAACAATTATTGCTAAGAAGTAGCTATTATTTTTTAAGAATAATACTAAAAATATTGCCCATATCTTCATGAAACATAAATTCCAATTAACCAACCAATATAGAAGTACGAATTAAAATTGGCAATGATATCCATCATCTAAATAACTCTAATTAGGTGACATAAGTCAGTTAGAATAAAATATATTATATAAACACCTAAATAGTTTAGTATTGATAAATAGTTTTTGAAAAACATGACATAAGTCATGATTTATTTTTTTTAACTAAGATAGTTTTGTCTTTATATAAAATCAAAAATTATTTAAAATGAAAAAAATTATAGTAAGTTTATTAGTAGTATTTATGCTTCCATTTTCTCTCTTTTCACAGGAAGATACCAAAGACAATTCAAACGATTTTAACAAATGGCAAATGCGCTTTAGACTAATATCAGTTATACCTGATGTAAGTGTAGATCATAATGAAACAGACGGAGCTGACATTGCAATTTCTACAGCATTTATACCTGAATTGGATTTCACTTATTTCTTTACTGAAAATTGGGCGGCCGAGTTAATTTTAGCAACCACAAAACATAATGTAGATATTGAGGTAAGTGGAAATAAAGTAGCTGACTTAGGTCATGTTTGGTTATTACCTCCAACTTTAAGTTTACAATATCATTTTACAGGTGGAGCTGTTACACCTTATTTAGGAGCAGGTGTAAATTATACTATTTTCTACGGAGTAGATTCTGGTGATTTAGATTCACTTGATTATGAAAATTCTGTTGGATTTTCTTTTCAAGGAGGTCTAGATTATGATCTTGACGACAAATGGTTTTTAAATCTCGACATTAAAAAATTATTTTTAAATACTGATGTTACTGCAAATGGCTCATCGTCTTCAATAGGAGTTGATATAAATCCTTTAATTGTTGGCTTAGGTGTTGGAATGAGATTTTAATGATAAAAAAAATAAAAGTAAAGCCCTGTAATAATTTTTACAGGGTTTTTTTATGGATAAAATTTAGTACTGTAATAAATATGAAATTTAACTTATAAGTCAAATTTTCTTAAATTTATTGATTAAACCATTTTTTAGACGGATGAAGTATTTGCATTATTTACTATTAGTGAGCATTATTATCTCATGTAAATCAAAAAAGAATATCATCGATACTACGCAACCTACCTATGCTGATTTTAGAAAAAATCAGCAAACATTTAAGTCTGAAGATGGCGATATAAAATATATAGATAGAGGGGAAGGAGAAGTCATAGTACTTTTACATGGCATTCCAACTTCGGGATGGTTGTATAGAAAAATGATTGATAGTCTTGCCAATGAAGGTTTTCGGGTTATTGTTCCTGATATGCTTGGATTTGGATCTAGCGATTCTCCCAAAGGATATGATATATACAACCCCGAAGCACATTGCAGGCGTTTAATTGCTTTAATGGATTCATTACAAATTGATCATTGGGCTCATGTTTTTCATGATGCTGGTGGGTTATGGACCTGGGAACTATTCAAATTGGCACCTGATAGAATACAGAAATTGGTCGTCTTGAATACTATTATTTATGAAAAAGGATTTGATCCGCCAATGCGTTTTAAAAAAGGAACATTTACAAAATTGTCAATGAGTTTTTATAGCAATAAATTAACCAATAAAACCATTATGAAAAAGTTGTTTAAAAATGCACTAATGAAAAATAATTTGACAGCCAATGAGATTGAAGGATATAAAAAACCATTATTAGAAGGAAAGACAAATTCACTATATACTTTTTTTTCTAGTACTTGTAATGCCTTGCCAGATTATAAAGAAACTATCAAAAGTATAGATATCCCTACCATGGTTATTTGGGGGAAACATGATAAAATGCTACGTTGGTCCCCTATAGCAGATGAAGTCAAAACAGATTTAAAAATAAAGTCTGAAAATATACATGTAATTGAGGCTAAACATTATATTCAAGAAGAAAGTTCGGACCAAGTCTTGAATTATATACTTAATTTTATAAAGTAACGGAATTACTATGATTTTTAATAAAAAAGATAGGAGAGGAGTTCTTATTTCCTCTCCTAAAAACTTATTTTACTTCAATTAATCTTGCTGGTTTTGGTTTTGCTTCCTGACGTTTAGGAATGGCAATTCTTAATTCACCATTGATATAAGTAGCTTTAATATGATCGCTATCTACAACGTTTTTTGGTAAAGTAAAACTTCTTTTAAAAGATTGGTAACGATATTCTCTTAATGTGTAGTTTTCTTTGGTTTCTTTCTTCTCTTCTTTATCCTCTGAAGAAATAGTTAAGATATTATCGTCCAAATCAATTTGAAAATCTTTTTTATCCATACCTGGTACAGCCATTTCAACCATAAAATCATTATCGGTCTCTTTAATATTTACTGCGGGTGGCGTACCAATTGTTCCTTTCGAACTTGCTGGTGACCAACCACTAAAAATATCATCTAATATTGTAGGTATTACAGGAACACCTGTGCTCTTAATTAACATATTTTTTTTATTTAAATTAAACTTTCTTTTACATTTTAAAATAAGATGTGCAAATTAGATACCATTGTATATTTGATGACAGAATTGCAGAAAATTTAATAAAGAAATGACAGTTTGTCCATTGGTTGTCAATATTTTAACCTAATTATACTAAAATTGATGTCATTAATTTCATCGGTTATTGAATCGTTGTTCAATTTATTCTTTGAAGAGAAAATTAGTTATTATTTTCTTGTAAGATCATTTTTTTTATCAATGAAATTTGTCCTAAATGATAGTAACTATGTTCAATAATTCCTTCAATATTTCTTCGATAAGTTCCATATTCTGTCTTTACAAATTTTTCATTTAATTTTTCATCAGACATAAGTTCGATATGGTCTGCAAACTTTACCGCATTAATATTCAAACCATTCAATAGATTCACCCAATCCTCTTTTGAATTAATAGGAGGAAGGTCAAAACTATATTTATCTTTAATTTCAAGAGAACCTCCTTCAAAAACATTTAAAACGCCTGCTAAATAGTAATTAATATGGTAGGTTAGCGCGGCAATAGTATTTAAAGATCCGATTTTGTGTGTAGCTTGTTTCCAACTCACGCTTGATAATAAATCTATATAATTAGTATTTGCAATCCACTTACCATTTAAAAATACTTCTTTGAATCGTACTGCAATTTGACTTGAGTTTTCCATTTACTAGACAAATTTAGTTTTCATATATTTAACTATGGTTTGATAATGGTTTCTTTGAGGTATCGACTCTTCGGGAGTCTTGAGGACTATTCCGAGAGAACCAAATAATGATTTAAAGATAGGAATTTTCGATTAGAACCCCACCTTCAGTAACCTTCACGAGCCTTGGAGTTTGGTCATAATAAAGTCAAACTGTTGATTTAAAATTAGTATTGGTTATGTAATGGACGATGCTAGGAAAACACGCTATATTAACATATAAAAATTTTAATTAAGCACAAAAGACAGCATTAATTTAATACAGTGATAGCAAAAGTAATTTCATTAAAAACTAAATTCCAGTATAACTATTCTTTTATGAAAATAATTATTAAAATCAGGATTTGAACTTAAAATTTCAGGTGCAAACAATTCTGCAGACATTAGTCCTGCAGCTTCCCTAACTTCATAATATCCTTTAATTAATGCATCAGAGTCTTTTAATTTATTCAATGCTATCGAATAGTTTCCGGCGTGATTCGTCTCTAATTCCTTATAATCTTCTTGATAAATTTCACCTCTTAAACCACTCATTCTAAATTCTAAATTAGTTTCTTTAGATTGAAACTTGTATTCATTCCAATCCGTGATATTATTATTTTTAATATCTAACAAAAATTGCAAATATGCTTGGCTCGTTTTAAGAGCTGGATAAATTCGATTAAGATTTTTATCAAAATCCGAGACCAATAAATTCAGAGCTTTTGTTTTCCTCTCGCCTAAAATATTTTCAAATTCCGTAATTCTATTATCGGTCGGTTTTTTTGTACAACTAAAAGTTACAAGTAGTATTATAATTATTTTTAGAATTTGCATTTAGGTTTGATATGTTTTGCCAATGGTTAAGCTTCGAACGGTGGCCCATTCTATGAATTCATTTTTTTTCCTGGGATTTTCGTAGAGCAGTAATAAATCGTAAGAAGCAGATTGAAAAACAAGCCTTATCAATTCATCCATGACTTTATTCTAGTATAGATTTTAGGGTTGCTCAACAATTCTGAATGGGTACTTTCATAAGCGATCCATGTATTTTCTTTCTTAAAATGTAAATTTTTAATAGGGTTTTTATGCTGCCCTAAAGCACTTTTTATACCCACCATCTTATCTCCTAACAATTTAGAAAATTTAGATTCTGTCGCTTTGCCAACAATACCTGCAATACTGTAACATTCTACTTGTTCGGGTAATGAAATGTTTTGCCTTTGATCACCCTGCATTTTAAATCGATTGTTGTTTTGCCAGTCCTCATCTAATAGATTGCCATATCTCAAATCTGTTATGCCGGCACTTCTGATTTTCCCTAATCGTGCAAAAGGTTTTGCATATGGAATAGCTTCCAAAGCGACATCTAAAAAATTACCTACTTTCTCTAATGGTGCACCATGATGCGGCGTCCCCAGAAAAATAATTTTTTTGAGGTGTTTTGTCCACGACATATTTTGTTGTTCACCATAATGTAAAGCACTTCGGGATACTAAGCCGCCCATACTATGTGCAATAATGACCAGTTCTTCAACGTGTACAGGCCAATGCCTCACCAGTTCTTCTAATAATTCATTAAATTCTTGCCCATTGGTCGAAATATGACGACCGCTGTTGTAATTCAAGTAAATAGGTGTTTTGCGTAATTCTTTCGCCAATGCCATCCCGTGGTTATGTTCTTTTCGAGTCCATTGAATATCATTCATACATGAACCATGTACCATCAAAAGAATTTTTCCATTGAAAGTCGGATAGGTCTTTTTAAGGTTTTTACTATTAAGGAGAATAGCCTTCGCTTGGTGCCTGAATTGCATAGTAATTTTCAAAGGATTTTCATTTATTTCCAAATAATCACCGATTACTCCGTTTAAAACGGAGCGTATCGCTTCTCTTTGATCGGTAGCTTTTATTTCTCCAAGCACAGAAGTTAAATGCCCCAAAGCTTTATCTGTACCGCTACCGATAAACCGAGTGCTCCATCTTATATTTTTATAAGTAATACTAGCAATTTTGGTAATTAGATGTTGAATAGGAGTAGAAGGCAAAAAAGGAGGATGTACTACTCGCCTGTGCATGGCTTCAACCAAGTCTGTTATGCCTATGGTGGCATCTGTAATTAAGCGAGTAAGGCCTGGTAAATCAGCACCTGTATTAATTTTATTTGACATTTAAACTTTTTAAAAATGAATTATTGATTTTTTTTCTTTTGATGGAACACAACGTTTAGGCTCGTATGTTTGTACTCGTAAAACTCCACTGCCATGCCTTAGCACGGTAGGAAGCAAGCGGAGTAAATTTACATAAACTTTTGGATTAAACACTAAACTAAGCAATGGATTATAGCCGGTGTCGGCAGTATTATCTGTTCAAAAGTATTTACTTCAGAGTGACCTAATTTAAATATTTTCTTTTTCAGCAAATTCTTTAAAATTATCTAACCACTTTTGAACTTGTCTTTTGAATAACCTAGGAAAAAGGAAAGCCATCAATTTCGAAAGAAAACCTCTGAAAGCGGTATAGTCAATTTCAGTAGTATATTGAGTCTGATTTTCACTAATTCTTATAAAATTGCACTTCATAGTATTGTCCATATGTTTATGATGATAACTACCAATAAATTCTTCAGGTAAACTATTTACAATAATTGTTTCAGTAATTAGCATTTCTTTTTTTCCATGCTGGTAAAACATCTTAGAAACTGCATTAGCTTCCCCTTCAATTCCGGTAATCAATTCTTTTCTTATAAACCCATCTTGATATTCTTTCAAATAATGAGGGTTTTTAAATAATTGAACTACTTTTTTGATAGGACAATTTATGATTACTGAACACTTGAATTTCATTGCCTTTTAAGGCTTAATTTACTGATTTTTTATTAGTAGGATGTGTAGGTCATATTTTTCAGATTACGCAATCAGCTTCCATTTCAATTAACCATTCCGAATCTATAAATCCTTTGACTTCGACAAAAGTACATGCCGGACGTATTTCAGAGAAAATTTCTCCGTGAGCCTTAGCTGCCTTTTCCCATTCCTTGGCGTTTTTCAAATAAATCCTAGTTCGGATTACATTTTCCATTTCTCCACCGGCATTTTCAATAGCTTTTTTCATAATTTCAATACACGTTTTAGCCTGATTATATAAATCATTTGGAAATGCAGTTGATCCGTCTTCATTAATCGGTGCGGTTCCAGAAACTGAGATAATATTTCCAATTCTTACCGCTCTAGAAAATCCAATGTGCTTTTCTAGATAAGAACCGGATGCTATATTTTTTCTATTCATTTTGCTCATTTTTCAACTACACACGATGGTGTTATGTGTAGTTAGTTGTGTTTGTTTCGCAACTAATTTAGCAAAAGGAAACCGAACCTTAGGAAAATCCGAAGGATTTTCTGAGAAACACAGACTTAATCAACCTGCCTGCCGGCAGGCAGGTTGATTATACATTTTGTTGTGTATTGTTAATCCTCATACGAACAAAAATAATTATCAAATAAATGATTCGAACTTACAATTCTTCACCGATTACTTTACTCGTTTAATCCGTGTTAATTCAATATTTTTCCAAGTTTTGCCTCCATCATATGAATGTTCTTCAATTACATCATATTGATTATCAGTTATAGCAGTCAACCTTAATTGGTGCATGTAATCAAGTTTCCGTGTTCCTCCAATACGTCTCTGAAGGATATCTGTCCCATCAACCTGCCATTGGTATTTCGAAATGCTACCATTATTGAATACATAAGTTTCTTGCCAGATATTTGATGAAGGGTCAATATAGCCGAAAGATAAATACGAAAAACTAGAGTCTTCACTGACAAATCTTTGAGATATAATACATCCGCCTAATTCAGCTGTTGATTTCAGGTTGCCTATAAATACTTCTTCATTTTCCATAATTGAATATTCTTTCCAATTGCCAATAAAAGGTCTTACAATATCAAAAGCTCCCTTTGAGCAAGGGCTATCAGATTGGGAAAATGAGAGATTTGCAATTAGATAAAATAGTATTATCAGTATTATATTCTTCATGCCAAATGTTTTTTAGAATTTATCATGATACACAACGATCTCTTATAAGAATAGTTGTGGGTTTATGTACGAGGATTTTCCGAACCTGCCCGTCGGCATGCAGGGTAGGAAGCAAGCCGAGTAAAAATACACAAACTTTTGGATTAAAAACCAAACCGAGCAATGGATTATAAGCTTTGTTGGCAATAGTATTATTTATCAAAATCAATTTTTAATTTAATTAAATCGGGTTCTTCTGGAAAATATTTCAAAAGCCTATTAGTCAATTTTTTTCCAACTTCACAGTCTACGTTTAGATCTTTACATTGATAACTATAGGCCAAAGCTAGTCTGTAATTTCCTTCAAATTCATTTGGGAATAATTCTGTCGCTTGTTTATACCTGTAAATTGCGTTCGACCAGTTTCTTTTCTCAATCCATTTATCTCCATCTTCAATTAGAAAATGGAATTCGTTTAAATCATCTGTTAATTTTTGCTCTACCAGAATTTGCTGAGTTTTGTCATTTTTTTTCTCACTCTGTGGTGAAGGTTTAATTAAAATATGAAGGCCATAAATTATAAATGGAGCCATAACAGCCAAAGTAATTAACCAAGCCCTTAAGTTATCAGCTTTTCTATTTTTAATTACTTTCTCCCTTAGTGCTCGTAATTCGCTTTTTGAAATAGTTTTAAAATCAACTTCACCTTTTGCCGCTTTCAAGTATTCCTTTCTTGAGCTTAAAAAAGATTGATCTTTTTTGAACAGACCAGTTTTACGTAACATCTGACGATTGTTTCGCAAAATCACTCTCATACCTTCTATGTTTCCAAGCCCCATGAATAAAAGTCTTATATTATTGCCAACGGTTGGGCTATGGTTTCGTTGCGGAATTGTCCGCGAGGACTATTCCGCGAGAACCAAGCGATCATTGCAAGATAAGAATTTCCGGCAGGAAATTCCGCCGCAATGAATTATAGGCGTTGTTAGCAAAAGTGTTTAGTTGCAATTTTCTGCTTGGCTATATTCTCCTTCCGAAAAGGTATATATGAATTCATAATACCGATCAGAAATAGTTCTAATTTCAAATTCTGAGATATTACCAGTAGCTGAACCTTGCTCATTAGTATATGTAATACACTTATCATTGTTATCATAATCTATTAAAATAGAGTTATCTCCTTGGTAGTCCCCTAAAATTCCCTGACAACAATTATTGATTGTTTGATTCTCATTTCCGCCACTAGACCTTATTTCAATTTTCTTTTCAGAATTAGGAGATAATTCAAAAAGAAATATTTTTTGATTACTGTCTGAAATATATTCAAAATATTTTATTACATGATTAGTTTCATTTTTGTATATAATATCCGCATCTAGTTTATATTCAATTATTTTTTCTTCACAACTACTAAAAAGAAGTATAACGCAAAAGTTAATTCCAATGATAAAATTGTGCATCCAAATTGTCTCTTGTTTTTTCATAATTGTTTGTTTTTGGATTGTGATTCTGTATCACATTTTTGCTAACGTAAGAATAAAGTTATCTTGGTAACTTTATTCCCATTATATCTGCAAGATATTACTATTTTCACAAAATCCTGTAATAATGATCAGCATACAGATAAAATAAGAGCTCAAGAGATGATAAGAAA
>Ga0209633_10000629_pt1 | contig 39980 bp, 35 predicted proteins | sample Cruoilmetagenom1_FD_187290 | JGI IMG/M metagenome (GOLD analysis project Ga0209633, IMG submission 187290) | Oil polluted marine microbial communities from Coal Oil Point, Santa Barbara, California, USA - Sample 1 (SPAdes) (version 2) | ecosystem: Environmental > Aquatic > Marine > Oil seeps ...
TGCGATGGTTCCGGCAATGACGGAGGGCAAGGTGGTCACGGCCATGGCTCTGGGGATGGCAGCGGTAATGATGGTGATGGTCCCCAGGATGGTACCGGTAACGGGCCGGGAACCGGTGACTGCATAAATGCATAGAGAGAATAAATTTCACTTATTCAAATGAGGAGTAGATATGGTAATAAAATTACGTGTTATTCTGGCCATGGTGTTGGTCTTCAGCTTCCTTGTGAGCAGCGACTTAATAGCCGGCAACAAAGGAAAAAAGAACAACACAATACCTGAGGATTTCCAGCAGGTTATAAATGATCTGATTCAACTGAGAGAAGAGGAGAAACTTGCTCGCGATGTTTATTTGTATCTATACACTGAATGGGATCAGTGGATATTCTCAAACATCGCCAAAAGTGAGCAGCAACATATGGACGCGGTAAAAGGTCTGTTAGACAAGTACCAGATTGATGATCCTGTTAACCAGGATATTCAGGGTCATTTTGAAGATCCGCATCTACAAGATCTTTATGACACTCTCATTACTGCTGGCAGTCTGTCGATGGAAGGTGCTTTGCATGTCGGTGCCACAATTGAAGATCTCGATATCTTCGACATCTACGTAATGATGGTGAACGCTGCAGATTACGACGATGTTTATAGCGTCTATGAGAATCTGAGCAAAGGCTCACGAAATCATCTCAGGTCTTTTGTAGGACAGCTCGTGCTCTTTGCTGAAGACTATGCCTACGTTGCACAGTACCTGCCTCAGGAAGAAGTTGACGAAATTATAGCTGATCCGATGGAGACCGGCAGCCTGTAAGCAGTCAGAACATGGTTTTCGAATTACGTGCTGACGATTCACGAAATTCGAAAACCGTTACTTTCATATTTTTTTAATTTTCGCCATAGAGAGACCCGGTCAATACCGATTATTTTGGCGGCTTTGGTTTTGTTGCCGCTCACGCTTTTGAGCACAGCTATAATATATTCCCGCTCGTTCTCCTCCAGACTCTTTGCGGTATCCATATGCTTTGCAGGGGCAAGGGGCTGACTGATCATATGATCGTCGTAAGCATGCAACTCAGCCGGCAGGTGACATACCTGAACATCTCCATCGCCAGAGAGAGCCAACGACCGTTCGATAATATTTTCCAACTCTCTTGCATTGCCGGGAAAGTCATACTCCTCCAGGCACTTGAGAGCCTCAGGGCTAACAGTGCGAGTTTGGTCATCCTCGCTTGAAAATTTGGCGAGAAAATAGTTGGCCAACAGGGGGATGTCATCCCTGCGTTGACGCAGGGGCGGGACGTGCAAGGTTACCACGTTGAGGCGATAGTAAAGATCTTGACGGAACAGTCCCTCCTCCACATCTTTTTTAAGATCACGATTGGTGGCGGCGAGAATGCGCACATCTATCGGGATCTCCTTAGTGTCGCCCACTCTGATAATTTTTTTCTCCTGTAGTACCCGTAGGAGCTTAACCTGCATGGTCATCGGCATGTCACCTATTTCATCCAGAAGGATTACACCGCCGGAAGCTGATTCCAGTAAACCTTGACGCATTTTCCCTGCACCGGTAAAAGCATCCTTGGTATGGCCAAAGAGTTCACTGAGCACGAGTTCTTCAGTCATGGCTCCACAGTTGATTGGCAAAAAGCGTTTGGTGGCACGAGGACTGAGTTCATAAATAGTACGGGCGACAAGTTCTTTGCCGGTACCGGTTTCTCCGGTAATGAGTATATTACAATCCAGCTGGGCAAAGTGGGCGATGGCATCTTTTAATTCCAGGATTTTCTTGTTGTGGCCAATGAATTGTGTTACCCCTTGCTGCGCTTTGATTCTCTGTTTCAGGAAGCTGACTTCGCGGCGTAATACAGTTTTCTCTGTTGCTTTGATAATAAGATCCTGAAGCTCTTTCAACTTGATCGGCTTGGCCATATAATAAAAGGCGCCCCGGGACATGGCTTTTACTGCCGAATTAATTGTGGCATAGCCGGTGACGATGATCACCTCTATTTCAGGGTGAATCTGTTTGGCACTTGTCATTACCTGGACACCGTCTACATCCGGCATCTTGAGATCGGTAATAACCAGATCAAAAGCCGTAAGATTGAGAAGAGAAATGGCCTCACTCCCATTCGCAGCTGTCGTTACCTGATACCCCTTTTTGCTCAGGAAATGACTGACATTCTGTAAATTAATAATTTCATCATCTACCAGCAAAATGCTGATTGTAGCTTCTCTTGACATTTTCCTCCTAAGGCGGCTTACCCCACAATTCCCGGGGTTTTATGGGGAAATGGGAGAGTGATAATAAACCGGGTACCTCTGCCTTCCTCTGATTTCACATGGATTGTGCCATCATGTTTCTGAATAATGCCGTAAACTACTGCCAGGCCAAGACCGGTACCTAGGCCTTCTTTTTTGGTGGTGAAGAATGGGTCGAACACTTTCGGCAAATTCTCCGTTTTGATGCCGGTGCCGGTGTCTTTTACGGTGATAACTGCCTGATTGTCTTTAGCCACAGCTGTGATGGTAACACTCCCCGGGGGAGTTTCAATTGCCTGCATACCGTTGATGAGCAAGTTAAGTATTGCTTCGACCATTTTCTGAACATCGAGATTCAGTATAAAATTCTCTGGTATAGTTTTTTCAACAGTGATACCGGCAGGAATCTCACTGGCAACAAGATGCATGACTTTATCCACCACTGCCTTTAATTGAATTTCCTGCATCGAAAAAGTCTGGGCTCTGGAAAACTCCAGCAGCTCCCTGACAATTGCACCGGCTCGCTGGGTTTCCTGATCAATGGTTTTCAGCATCTGTACCGTGAAAGGTGATTGTTCGATATCGGTTTCAGCCAGGGCTAGCTGGCAGGAGGTGGCAATATTGTTGAGCGGGTTGTTAATCTGGTGAGCAGTGCCGGAGGCCAGGGTGCCGATGGAGGAGAGCTTCTGGGCCTGGAAAAGTTGCTCCTGATTTTCTTCCAGCTCTGTAACCATGTTGTTAAAGGTGTGCAGCACCGAGCTAACTTCATCATGCTTTGGGGGCAGCTGCAACTTGCGAAAAGTGCCTGAAGCGATGGCTTTCGCTGCCGTTTCAATAGATTTCAACGGGATAATGATTGTGCCGTAAAGAAGGGCCAGCGCAGCAATAGTAAGGAGGATGAAAAGGGCAATAGATTGAAACAGTAATACCTTAAAACGGCTAACAAAATCTGTCATTTTCTTCTGCTCATATTGGACAAGTCTATCAGTAATACGCACCAATTCATGGCCAATATGCCGTAAAGTTACCGGTGGAGAGCATTCGAAATCACTGGTTTTCGGTATACATTTAGCTTTAAAAGCATGAAACGTTTTAGCATACTCCAAGAGGTTTTTTTTCAGCTCATCCAGGTGCTGAGGATGGGCAATTAATGTTGAATCATTTGTCAGGTCGGATATATATTGCTGAGCTTCATATACATATTCAATAACGAGTAGAAAATCGTCTTCATCGTGACGTATGATAAAATTTTTTTCATAACGTCTGATCTCAAGGCAGAGATTGTTGAGTTTCCCGGCGTGCGTAAGATGGGAAATATCTTCTTCAAACACATTGAAATCATAGAGGAAAATACTGCCATAAACAGCATAGAAGGTGAGGTAAAGCAAAAGCCACAAAATCATTTTTTGACGTATATTCAGATGAATCATAGTCGAGTTCTTTTAAAAGCAATCAAAATTTATCGTTGTTCAAGTTGCCTTTTTCTTCATTTGCAATTTCCAGACCATAAAAAGTAAGGCCTGCTTTCTTGATCTCAATCAGCAGGACATGTTTCTATTGATTTCCCAGTGAGATTGAAAAGCATAACCTGTGGTAAGGATTTTTAAGAGAATAACTTCTCTTTCGTCTTTAAGCAAAGCAATGTTGCAATACGCAACGAATGTTGCTGTCTGCAACATTACAAAATGCAACAATTGTGGATTTATATCGATTTATAGCATTGATAAGCAAGGAAAATTCTATCTTGTCTCACTTCATTCTCACCCCATGAATCTCTGCAATCCTGTTACATATTGAAACAATCGATTATTTCAGTGTTTTCTTAACTATCTGAATATTTTTCTGTCCAGGTAGCTGGCATAACGGTTGCAAAGAGGTCACACAAAGTCCTATATCCCTCTACAATTTTCGTTGAAACATGAAACGAGAAAATAATATTTTTTAACCATTTAACAACGAGGAGAAAAATGACTCTATCAATTACGCTGGTTATGGGGGTGCTGTTTTTAGCCATTTTGCTCTTTATTTTTGAGTGGGTGCGTGTCGACGTTGTCGGCATCCTCATGATGATCATCCTTCCCTTACTTGGTCTGGTGACTCCCAAAGAGGCTATAAGCGGTCTGTCAAGTAACGCGGTAGTGTCGATTATTGCTGTAATTATTATCGGTGCCGGACTGGATAAGACAGGTGCCATGAACTCCCTGGCCAGAGTACTTCTGAAGTTTGCAGGGAAAAGTGAGAGTCGTATCATGGTGCTCATCTCGGGCACGGTGGCTTTTATTTCCAGCTTTATGCAAAATATTGGTGCAGCTGCCCTGTTTATGCCTGCGGCAAAACGTATCTGTCGACAGACCAATATCCCTGTTTCCCGTATTCTTATGCCCATGGGGTTCTGTGCCATTATTGGTGGCTGCATTACCCTCATCGGTTCCAGCCCCCTCATCCTGCTCAATGACGTGATGAAGATCTCCGATCCGAATATTGAACCTTTTGGCCTCTTTGCCGTTACTCCAGTGGGTATAGCTTTAATTATTGCTGCTCTTATCTATTTCATCGTTTTGGGTCGTTTCATTCTGCCTGCAGGTGATGGCCAGGAGGGGAGCTCCGGTCCAATGTCGACCAATCTTGAACAAACTTATCAGGATATCGGCAACCTTTTTGAAATCCAGGTGCCGGACTCCTTTGACGGCCCAAAGACCCTGGATGAGTGCGACATTCGACCCATGTTTTTTACAAGTGTGGTGGCTATTGCTTCAAAAGGCAGTACTACGAATTTTTCTCCAGATTTGACCGAAACTATTTCCGGTGGCGATACTCTTGCGGTTGAAGGGCCGCCCGAACTGGTTGTAAAGATGGTTCGGTCGTTCGGCTGGCAGATCAAAGAGGATCTTGAAATCTTTGCTGAAAGTCTCTCTCCAAATAATGCAGGTATCATGGAGACCATTATTACACCACGCTCCGAACTGGTTGGTTCGACCCTGCAGACCTTTTCATTCCGCAAGAAAAATGGTGTCAATCCGCTGGCCATCTTTCGCGGCAATAAGACCTTTGTCGGAGGTATTTCTACCATGATTCTGCAGCCGGGAGATGCTCTGTTGCTCCAAGGCCCCTGGGAAAAGTTTCACTACCTCAAAGAAAAACAAGGTTTGGTTTTTACTGAGGACGTTCAGGGTGAAATTATACGTAGTGATAAGATGAAGTTTGCAGTCGGCAGTCTCCTGCTGGCTTTGACCATGATTCTTGGCTTCCATGTTCAACTCTCCATTGCTCTGCTCTCCGGTGCAATGGCCATGGTTTTGAGTAATGTGCTTTCCATTGACGAGGCGTATGAGTCTGTAGACTGGATGACTGTTTTTCTCCTTGGTGGTTTAATTCCCTTAGGTATCGCTTTTGAAAAAACAGGGGCGGCTAAACTGATAGCCGAGACCATTATGGGTACGATAGGAACCGTATCACCGCTGATCCTGCTTACAGTTATCGCCATTCTCACCTCGTTTTTCACCCTGGTAGCCTCCAATGTCGGCGCTACAGTACTCATGGTTCCTCTGGCAATGAATATGGCGGGTACAGCCGGTGCCGATCCTCGTATTGCCGCCTTGGTGGTGGGTGTCGCCTGCTCCAATACCTTCATATTGCCAACCCACCAGGTAAACGCCCTGATAATGCGGCCGGGAGGCTATAAAACTTTAGATTATTTCCGGGCTGGCAGTGGTATGACTATTCTCTACCTGGTGGTGATGATGGCGGCTATTTCTATCTTCTACGGGATTTGAAATTGACAAAGAACCCTGATAACAACCGATTTTTTTAAACCTGACCCCCGGATGTACAATGAATCTTTTCAACAAGAAAAAAGAGAAAGGGAATATCTCCTTTGACAGTGATCCCATCTCTAATCGACATCTCAGTGACCTGAAGCTGAAAGCCCAGAAAACTGACCTGCCCGAACAGGTGGCCAGCCAGGTGGAGTCAGAGCTTGACAGACTTGGCAAGATTGATCCGATAGCTGCGGAATTTTCGATCGGTATTAATTATATCGAGACCCTGCTCTCCTTGCCATGGTTTGTCGAAACCAGGGACAATCTCGATCTCTCCCGGGCTGAATCCATTTTAAACCAACACCATTACGGACTGCAAAGTGTCAAAACCAGAGTACTTGAATATCTTGCCGTTAAAACGTTGAGGAGCAAACAGAAGTACCGTATTCTCATCGTTGATGATGAGGATATAGCCCGCACTAATCTGATGCATTATTTTGCCGGCCTGGATTATATTGTTGAAGGGGCAAATAATGGTGTTGAAGCCCTGCAGAAGATAGAAACGATGCAACCTTTTGATCTGATAATAACCGATTTGAAGATGGACCAGATGGATGGTCTCACTCTCATCGAAAAAGTAGCAAAGTCCTGCCCTGATACTGATATTATAATGGTTACCGGTTATGCCACAACGTCTACTGCGGTAGATGCCATGCGGAAAGGAGCTACCCACTATCTTGCCAAACCGGTGCAGCTTGATGAACTGAAGCATACGGTAGAGGATATTCTAGCCAGGCAGGTAAAGCTGCAGGTATCGGACGGCCCGGTTCTCTGTTTCAGCGGTCCTCCCGGCACCGGCAAGACCTCTATCGCCCGTGCGGTAGCAGCTTCTCTTGGACGAAAATTTGTGCGGCTTTCCATGGGCGGTTTACGGGACGAAGCTGAGATTCGCGGTCATCGTCGTACTTATGCCGGTGCCATGCCCGGACGCATCATAAATGAGATTAAACGGGCTGGAGCAATCAATGCCTGTATGCTTCTCGATGAGATTGATAAGGTGGGTCAGGATTTCCGTGGAGATCCCGCCTCAGTACTTCTGGAAGTTCTCGATCCGGAGCAGAATTCCAAATTCATTGACCATTATCTTGAGATTCCTTTCGATCTCTCCGCAGTTATGTTCATAGCCACCGCCAATGACTTGGATCGACTATCCGGCCCACTGCTTGACCGGCTGGAGATCATCGAATTCTCCAGTTATACATTGCAGGAAAAACGGGTCATAGCACAAAAAAAATTACTCCCCCGCCAATTTGCCGATAACGGTCTGACCGGCAAGTTACCGAGGATTTCAGAGCAGACCATTGACCATCTTATCACTGGTTATACAAGAGAATCAGGTGTACGCGGATTGAACCGGGAGATTGGAACTCTCTGCCGTAAACTTGCACTGCAAAGTGTAAAAGAAAAAGAGAAAACCACGGAATCTGTGGTAATTGATGAAAATCTGCTCGTCACCTATCTCGGCCCCCGTAAATATAGACAGGAGGCAACCGAGGGTAATGACCAGATCGGTGTGGTTACCAGCCTTGTCTGGACCCGCTTTGGCGGAGAAATTATGTTTATAGAAGCTTTGCAGATGCCAGGCAGCACCAACCTGATTTTAACAGGATCACTGGGAGAGGTGTTGCGTGAGTCCGCACAAATTGCTTTGAGTTTTATCAGAAGCAATGCTGCATCTCTTGGCATTGCAGAGGATTTCTATGATCATTCCGATATTCATATCCATCTACCGGCCGGCGCTGTATCTAAAGATGGGCCTTCTGCCGGATTGGCCATAGCTCTGGCCCTGATATCCCTGCTCACCAACCGCCCGATTCGGCGTGATGTCTCCGTCACCGGCGAGATGACTCTCAGCAGCAATATCCTGGGTGTGGGTGGTATCCGTGAGAAACTCCTTGCTGCCACAAGATCTGGATGCCGAAAGGTGGTACTGCCCCGATTGAACGAAGAGGATATTAAATCATTACCGGACGATGTCACAGAGAATATCGAAATCATTCTGGTGGATCAGCTCCAGGAGGCAATTGGTCATCTGTTATGCGATTCTGCTTGATTTCTATTCGGCAATCAATCTGTACCGTAGCTCCCTTTCAAATCCACAGCCCTCTTTCGTTGAATATTGTTACATAGTTTCATTGTGTAACGTTGTTTGATCATCAAGACATTTAAATATTAAAAACAGTGTAATTCCAATAAGTAAACTATGTAAAGATCATCGGTTACAACTCTCTTTTGTTGGGTGCTCCTTTCTGATCGTTACAACACGCAACACCAGCTGGATCGATCATCTGTCATTATTCCCTCCGTACTAGCACAAGAATAGCTTAACTAGCTGAAAAGATACCTTTTATATTTATAATCGCTGTGTGGCATGGTCTATGCAATTTTAAAGTATGAAGCTAACAAGCTATTTTCTGCACCAGAACTCATAACGTAATTAAGAAGGAGAATGCCATGGGATTTATTGATTGGATAAGCTTAGGAAGGAAAAAGAATGAGAAAGTCAACGTAACCAAAATAAAGAAAAAAAATATTGGTATGGGTGAAATGGCTGCAGGAAACCAAACAGCAGCGGCCAACGCTCTTGAACAGATGCTGGCACAAAAAAACGCCACCACTAAAATACTCGTGGTACAGGATGGTGACTACCTGTCTCAGGTTACGGATTATGCCCTGAAAATGGCCCAGCGTCTCGATTGTGAAATCATTGCCCTGGATGTCACCGACAGCCCCCTGCAATTCTCCGGTGAGCGGAGGGTGCGGGAAAGCAGCCGTTTCCAGGAGAGGGCACGTCTAAGTGCGGCAAATTTTACCCTGCAGGCCGAATCTCAAGGTGTGAACATAAAACACATCATGGAAATTGCTGATCCGGAAGAGATTGTCGCCCGACTCAGTGCCGAGGATGTCGGTATTCGTTATGTGCTCACCAAGCCTGACCAGGAGAGCCTTCGTGCAAATCAGGAACGTCCACAAGTGCCGGTCTATGATCTTAATTGCTCCCGCTTAAATTACTAACGCAGAACTAATGCCATCTATTCATGAAAAAAATCATCTAACTTTTAGAGTAAAAGGGGAAACATCATGGAACCCATCACAATCTTTTCCGCATCTGTTGGCCTAGTTTCCATTTGCCGTCTGACTTTTGTCGCGGTAGATTTTTTTGGTAAGGGCTTGTACAGTAAAGGAAGTAAACCTGTCAAGCGAGATGACTGGTACTGTTTTTTCAAAACTTCTGATTTGCTTGCTGGTAAGAAGTCGCAGCACACATCAATGCCTGAAGAACGTTTGGAGCAGAGGCGCCGTTTACAGCAACGTCCACGTTTGCGAGCCGAGAGGAACTTATACTAACCTGTCTTCTTCATCCCCGTATTGTAATACTTGATGGTGCTGCCCGGAATGTTCTGGTTTCTTTTTAGAGACGCAGCCCTTCATTGTGATGATATCATCAACTTCAAAAAACCCAGAAGATCCCTTGGCCCACCAAGTGTATTTGTTATCACTATATCTTTCTCCAGAAGCGGAAGGGACTCTCTTCTAGTTATTTTAATACCTTCTGGATCGGAGTCTATGCTTACCTCCCGCCTGCGCGGGAATGAGAAGAACCGTCGACGCCATCAAGACTTCTTCTTCATTATATTGACAATAAAGGAAGTATACTTACTTTTCTATTGTGCATATGACAAGATAGAACAGAAGATACGTTAATAACTGATTATTTTTATCTCTACACTGATGAGAGGGAATTGCATGTCACAAATAACTAAAATACTCTATGCGACTGATTTATCTGAAACTGCCCAATCAGCAATGACCTGGACCAGAAGCCTTGCTGAAAAGTACGATGCAGACATCACTATTATCCATGTCATTCCCGAGTTGTTCAAAGAAATTACTCGTTTTGCAGCCGATCGGTCTTCTCCATCTATTAATGAAGAACGGAAAAAGGCTGTAAATTCAAAAAAAGAAGAGATACTAAGATTATGCGGGGAAAGGCTAAAGGATCTTCCTAATTGCCAAATTGAGTTGAAGAACATCATCGTTAAGGCTGGTGATCCCGCCGAAGAAATTCTCATTACTGCCGATAAAGGCAACTTTGATATAGTTGTCATGGGTACTCATGGGCAGGGCAAAATCAGTAAATTGTTGCTCGGATCTGTTGCCAGAGGGGTCGTAGATGAATGCAAGGTTCCTGTGCTTACAATCAGGCTTTCTGGATAATAAGCAATCCTCAGTGTAGATTATTCGTTACATGTTCAATCTTTCAACTATTCGCTGCTCCTGGCGTCTTCTATGTTATAAACTATCATATCAAATACATACATACAATCAGGCATGTCATGGCGGGTTGTATTAACCCTTAGGTAACAGCAACTTGCTACAGCCATTTTTTTTGAGGGCCTATGACATAAGTGATGCAATCCTTTTGGCAAGTGTCATATTATTCTGCCTCGTTACCCTGACAATTTCCTTGAAGTTGAGATCGAACTGTCTGCTTAGCTTTAGCAGCTCTTTTTCCTTCAGGCAGATATCTGGCCAGGGAACCCGGCCCGGGAGGGAGAGAACGACCTTGTTTCCCCGATCAGGTACCGGCAGGAAAAGTTGGTCTGTAAAATGGGTTGCAAGCAGAGTTTTTATCTGTTGAAGCTGTGTATTATCATTGCTCCAGATGTTGCAACTGACCACACCATTTTGGTTCAGATTGTCTGCACATAACCGGAAGAACTGATCTGAGTAGATTGTAGGTGCCATCCCCTGATCGTCGAAGGCATCGATAAGGATAATGTCATAGGGAATATCTGTGTAATCTTTTAAAAATCGATAGCCATCGTCACAGTGGACGATTATCTTACTGTTTTCCGGCAGTTGGAAATAGCCTCTCGCCATATTAATTATATGCTTGGAATAGTCAACAGCGTCTATATGGCATCGGGGAAAGTGGTGGCGGAAAAAACGAACAAATGAGCCTGAGCCAATACCAATGATCAGGATATTCTGCGGCTTCGGTTGGATCAGCAGTGCAAGAAGCATATATCTGGTATATGGCAAAACTAACTGATGGGGGTTGGAAAGCGATATTCTGCTCTGCACTGTACCTGTGGGAAAGTACAGAGTGCGATAATCACCACTGTCTCTGATTTCCACCAGGTGGTCATTGAAGTAATCTTTATGAATTAACACTCCCGGCGTTTGTGACATCTGTATTCCCTGGTGCTTGAATGTTATATGCTGTTTCTGGCATACTTGTGGTGGATGATGGTACTCGTATAAGATTAATATTTGATGGCGTCGTAAAAAGTCCGATCTCCTTCGTTGTGGGTTTTTCTCAGAACCTCAACATACCCTATGTATTGTTGAGGGCCTGAGAAAAACGCTACGCCTCGTATATCGAACTTTTTGACTTAGCCATCTGGAACTCCAAATGACCTTTTTACGAGTTTATCAATATTTAAGATATCTTAATTATTTGAGCAACTATGGCCGCCCCCTCAATTAAAATAATTTACTTTGCAACCGGCATAACCATTTGCTCATTGTACGCCGCACAACCTATTCAGCCTGTATTTCAAAGCGAATTTCAACTCAGTAACTTCCAGGCCATCCTTTTTACAACCCTGATGATGGCACCTCTTGGCTTTGCGCCGCTCTTTTACGGCTATTTACTGGAGTCTTTTTCAGCAAAGGTTATGGTCAGGTGGGCTCTCTTTAGCCTTGGCATATTGGAGTTGCTTTTTGCCATTGCTGATAACTATCTGCTGCTCCTTGCTATCCGGGCCGTTCAAGGATTGATGATTCCGGCAATTCTCACCTCCTTGATGAGTTATATATCATATACATCCAGCAGGGAAAATGTTCAGCATGCCATTGCCAGCTATATTGCCGCCACAATCGTGGGCGGTTTTCTTGGTCGATTTTTGTCAGCTTTTTTTACCGATCTCTTTGGCTGGAGGTTTTTCTTTATTCTTCTTGGCTTTCTCCTGTTGCTGACCTCCTATTTTTTGCGGGATATGGCAAGAGATATCAAGATGAAATATGCAAAACCAACGTTTGTTGAGATTATCGGTTTGCTGCGGTCAAAAGAGTTTTTCTGGCTTTATTCGGCGATTTTCTGTCTATTTTTTGTTTTTTCGGCGCTGATGAATTTTTTACCCTTTGAATTAAAACAGATGAACCCGGCATCTGGTGAATCTGGAATCGGTCTGCTTTACCTCGGCTACAGTATGGGGATTTTTGTCTCTTTAAACAGCCGATCCATAATCCGATTTTTTGGCAACGAGCCGGACGCCATACGCGCAGGAATTGTGATTTTTGTCCTGGGAACATTAATTTTTATGGTTGAACACTACGCGGTTATGTTTGTTGGTATGTTTATCTTCTGTACCGGGCTTTTTATGGCCCATTCACTTTTGTCAGGGTTTGCCAATAAGCTTGCAGAAGAAAACAAGGCCATAGCAAACGGTTTTTATATCTCTTCCTATTATACAGGAGGCACTCTTGGCTCTGTGTTGCCGGGTGTGGTTTTTTTTCAATTTGGCTGGCCGATGTTTCTCTTCTCGCTTCTTATGATGCTGTGTATGGCCCTCTTTTTTGTCCGGAATCTTAAAAGGGCTGTGGTCATCTAGTTTCTTCACTTTCTATTACTAACATTTTTTTCCAGAGCCCCACTCTATATCGCCAGCATGAGACACAGAAGAGCAGGACGATGAACAACACCACCCATAACCACGCTGTAATGACACCCATCTGAAAAAACTGGACTCCTATTAATACCGGCAGCACAAAACAACTCATGGAAATCAGTGCAATAGCTTTCATCATAAAGCGGGTGTCACCGGCTCCTCTGAGTGCACCACTGAACACCATATATAAACCATCGAAAAGAAGATATGCTGCGATAATATGGAGAAGTTTTCTGCAGAGTTCAAGGACGATTGCCTGGTCACCACTGGTATGTTGAGCGGAGATAAAGGGGCCGAGTACAAATTCCGGGGCAAAGATGAAGAGCAGATCGAGACATATGATGTATGCTGCGAGCAGCTGTAGAGCACTCCGGACATAGCCTGCGGCCTGTTTTGGTTTTTTTCTTCCCAGTGCCTGGCCCACAAGAACGCTGACTCCCTGCGAGACCCCCATGGAAGGCATAAAGGCTAGAGAATTTATAGAGATTACAATATTCGTTGCGGCCAATTCGAGCTTACCTATCCGTCCGACGATAAGAACAAAGAGTGTGAAGGCTAAAATATCCAGAGTGAACTGGAGTGATCCGGGAACACCAAATCGCATTAAGCCAGCGAATATTTTGCGGTCAAAATGATATCTGGAAAAAACCGCGAAACGGTGGTCATTCTTGCGGGTGAAGATCAAAAAAGAAAAGCAGACTACCTCGATTACCCACGCATTGACTGTTGCAATTGCCGCACCCTTTATGCCAAGCTCCGGAAAGATTCCGTAGCCAAAAATCAGTGCATAGTCAAGAGGGATATTTATTATAACACCCAGAAAAGTGATGAGCATGACTGGGCGGGTGAGCCCACGTCCGGTAAAAAAAGTCGCAAGGGTTACTGTCGCCACACTGAAAACCGATCCTTTACAGAGTATGGAAAAATAGATTCGTTCCAGTTCCTGAACATCCTGTGGATGTCCGGCGAGGGCGAAAAGAGGCTCAGTTACAAAGAGAGCGAGCAGCCAGAAACATATCCCGGAACCGAGGGTGAAATAGATTCCCTGCCAGAGAACCTGACCCACTTTCAGGTGATGGCCCCTGCCGGTGTATTGGGCAATAAACACTCCGGCGTAACCGCCGACGCCGCCGAAAAAGGCGACAAAAAGATATGAGGTAATGCCTGCAGGGAGAGCCGCGGATATTGCATTTAAACTGTAATTTGCCAGAAAGACCCGGTCGGTAAATGTCATCAGTGTGGCTGCGGACATGCTGAGTACCAGCGGCAGGCAGACTGTGACTACCTCGTGGTAACTGCTCTTTTTAAACCATTGCCGGAAATGCTTATACATATTTTGGAATAGTGATTAGTTTGAAGCATAAGTGCAGATTATTTTTTTGATAGCAAGGAACAGGGTCAGGTTTTACACCAGCTGGTTGTTGTTGAGTAGTAGAAAGTTGACAGCAGGTTGTCCAAAAAACACAATTTTAAGGCAGAATATAAGTGACAGCAGTAATTATTGATAAAGAAATATGCACTGGATGTGGTATCTGCATAGATGTCTGCCCATATACGGCTATACAACTGGCAGATAATAAAGCCGAGTTTATGCTGGAGGATTGCTTTGCCTGCGGCCATTGCCAGGCAGCATGTCCTGTCGATGCAGTTGTGGTGAGCGGGCTGGCATCTAATATGGCTTTTTCCACATTTACCGAGATGGAGAGGGTGGTACAGCCAGGAACCGGGGAGGTAGCGGAAATAGTTGCGTTGATGCGCTCAAGGAGATCCTGTCGCAGATATCTGACAAGCCCCGTCCCTTTGGCACTCCTGGAAGATCTCGTAAAAATTGGAACTACTGCACCTTCCGGGACGAATAGTCAACCATGGAATTTTACAATTTTGCCGGAACGAGAAGATGTCCTGGTACTTGGAGGTTTGACTGCGGCGTACTATCGTAAGCTTAACAGGCAGGCACGAAACGGAGTTTTACGGTTGCTGGTAAAGCTGTTTGGCGGAGACAGCCTTGGAAAATATTACCGAAGATATTACGACTCAGTGGAGGAATCTCTTCGGGAGTGGGAAAGGGAGGGGACAGACAGTCTTTTTCACGGGGCTGTTGCTGCAATTCTTGTTACTGCGCAGCAGGATGCAAGCTGTCCGGCTGAAGATGCCCTTCTGGCGACTCAGAATATTCTGCTGGCGGCACATATGATGGGGCTTGGCAGCTGTCTTATCGGCTTTGTCGTTGAGGCAATGCGGCGTACCCCTGACATGAGACGGAAAATGGAAATTGGAGATGGTGAGGAAATATATAGTGTTATTGCCCTTGGTTACCCCGATGTAATATATCATAGAGTTTCAAATCGTAAATCGGTGGTGCCGAGAATTCTCAAATTTGGTACTGAGGACACAGAAAAAACTGATTGGGCTGTTGAATAGTTTCTGGAGAGAACAATGAAATCGAAGGAATTGCTGGAGGTTGTATTATTTTCATTTGGGTTTAAATACGGTGCCCCTGGCAATGTGAACGTGATCTGGGATGTCCGGTTTCTTCCAAATCCATATTGGGTAGAAGAATTACGGCCGGAGACAGGACGTGTTGATAAGGTGGCGGCATATGTTCTTGAAAGCGATGAGGGCAGGGGCTTTCTTGCCCTCATCAAGCCAATGACAGCGTTTCTTGTAGAGCAGAACAGTACGGCAGGGAAAAAGAGCCTGCATATCGGTATCGGTTGTACCGGAGGCCGCCATCGATCCGTTGCGATGACCGAGGCTTTGGCGGATTTTCTTGAAGGATTGTCCATAGAGCACACAATTTTTCACCGGGATATTGAACGGGATGGCAACGACAAACAGTAATAAGTTCGTAAAAACCTCAGTTTCGATGGATAAGTAAAAAAGGGTGACATGACGGAGTGGGGAGTTTTTACCTGTTGGAATAAGAGGGTGGGTAATTTTTACCTGGTCACTCTCGTAATTTTTGAAGTGTTGGTTTTGTTTGGTTTATGTAATAGTTGTAAAAACAATCAGTTATGATAATTTCTCTATTTTGGCACACCAGTTGCTTTAATCTTTACAACACGAGGTTATCGAGCTGGCGCCAAGCTCGAAGTAGAAATCAAACTGTACGTAGTAACTGAAAGAGGCAATAAAAACTCTTTCGATAAACATTCAAATTGGAGTGATAAAATGAAAAAGAAAATAATAGTAATGGTTATGGTAGCGGGTCTGGCTTTAGCAGGTACAGCTTCAGCGCAATGTGGAAAAGGCGGTGGAGGATATGGCCATCAGGGGAAAATGCAGGGTGGTATGATGTACCAGCAACTGGACCAGGAAACCCAGGATAAAATTGCTAAATTCAGGGATGATAACCAGGCTCTCAGGAAAGAGATAGTAATGAAGCGTGCTGAGAAACGCGCACTGCTGAACAGTACCAATGCTGATCCGGCTGTGGCCGCAAAAATTGCGGGAGAACTTTTTGATCTCCGTGCAGCAATGAGAGAAAAGGCAGCAGCCGCAGGTGTTGACAAGTATATGGGACGTTTTGGCAAGGGGTCCGGCCAGCAGGGAATGGGAGGATCAGGGCCGATGGGACGCGGACATGGCAATTGTCAGGGAAGTGGCAGATCCTAGACTTGTTGGTTAAAAACTTTAAATTTCTTCCTGCTTGCCCCCAATGTATTTCATGTCAGCTGAGTTTTCAGTTGACATGAAGTTGCATTGGGTTTTTTTTGTGTATGATTAATTGAGGTGTCCTGTAGAATCACTTGTTTTTTTATTGCCTGGCATGTTTCCGGCCGGGAAGGAGGAATATGAAAGTTATCACTATCCCATGCTCTTTTGACAACTATGCTTATCTCATAATCTGTGAAGAGACAGGAGAGGCGGCTGTTGTAGACCCCTCGGAGTTCTATCCTGTCTATCGTGAGCTTGAAAAATACAAAGTCCCTTTAACTGCAGTTTACTGCACTCATCACCATGCAGATCATATTGGCGGCCTGGAAGAGCTGGTTGACGAATTTGACGGACTTACAGTTTGTGGATTTGAAGAAGAGGCGGAGAGAATCCCTGGATTGAATTCTCTTCTTACGGAGAAGAGCAGGGTCAGCATCGGGGAGATTGGCGGCAGGGTTCTTTTTACTCCGGGCCATACGAGTGGATCTGTCTGTTACATTTTTAATAATCATCTCTTTACCGGAGACACTCTTTTCGGTGCAGGATGTGGCCGAATATTTGAGGGAACGCCGGGGGAAATGCACGATTCTCTCAATGTAAAAATCAAAATGCTACCCCTGGAAACAAAGATCTATTTTGGCCATGAATATACGGCGCAGAACCTCAAATTTGCCCAGTTCATCGAACCCGACAATATGGCGATAAAAGAGAGACTTGATGCGATTGCCGGGAAGCAGGGTACGGCCCTGATCACTCCCCCGACAACCCTGCAGCTTGAGTGTGCGACAAATCCATTTCTCAGATGTAAAGAGGAGGGGGTCTCAAAAACGGTTGCTGAGAAGTGTGGCGTCGACCAGCTCGATGTTCTCTCTGTCTTTTCCGCACTTCGGGAAATGAAAGATAATTTCTAAGAAAAACCTGCCGGCTTTAACGCATCCTAAAGAATTCGCTTTAAAACCATTGTTGACCTTCCCATAACAATAGGATAGATAACACAGCAACAATTACGCTTTTGAGTATTGGCAAGTATATTGAAAATTTGGGAGGATTTTATTATGAAAAGATTTGTCTTATTGGTGGCAGCCCTGATGACCCTGCAAAGTTTTAGCGTGGGGGCAGCCACAATTTCTGTGAACCAGTTTGTAGAACATCCGGCTTTGGATGCAGTTTTGAAAGGATTTCAGGATTATCTGAAAGAAAAAGGAGTTGAAGTTAAATATAATGTGCATAATGCCCAGGCCAACATGGGAACCGCGACCCAGATTGGACAACAGATGGTCGGGGAAAAACCGGATCTGCTGCTTGCCATTGCAACTCCTTCGGCGCAAGCCACAGCCCAGGCTGTCAGCAAGGCGCCTGAAGAACTTAAGCGACCGTTTCTTTTTTCAGCCGTTACTGATCCTGTTGCAGCGGGCCTTGTAAAAGATCTGCAGCACCCGCCAAAAGGTATAACCGGGGTTTCTGATCTTCTGCCAATTGAGAAGCATATCAAAATGGTGCTCTCTTACGACGAGAATATTAAAACCCTTGGGCTGTTGTACAACAGTGGTGAGGCAAACTCCAAGTCAACCATAGCTGCAGTGAAGGCATTGAGTGAAAAGCTGGGCTTTAAAACCGTAGAGGCCACTGCCTCAAAAACTGCTGATGTCTATCAGGCGGCAAAATCTCTGGTTGGTCGTGTCGATGCTGTTTTTATCCCTACGGATAATACCATTATCTCTGCTCTTGAATCAGTTTTGAAAGTAGGCGTTCAGAATAAATTACCTATTTTTGCAGCAGATGTGGACTCTGTAAAAAGAGGTGCCGTTGCCGCCATGGGCTTTGACTACTATAAGCATGGATATCAGACAGGTGCAGTGGCCGAGAGAATTTTGAATGGAGAAAAACCTGAAAATATTCCCGTCTCATTTCAGAAAGATCTTCAGCTCTATATTAATGCGGGATTTTCTGAAAAGATGGGTCTTACTCCTCCCGAGGAGCTCTTGAAAAAAGCAGCCAAGGTTTATAAATGATAACATCGTAAAAACTACAGGGATCCGTTATTCCCACGCAGGATGGAGATAACGTAGACTACGATCCAGTTATTTCGAGACGTTCTGGATTCCCGCCTGCGCGGGAATGACGGGAGAGTGGCCAAATGCAGTTTTTCAAGGTAGTCACATGACTTGGTACGCAGCACTTGGTGCAGTAGAACAGGGACTTGTCTATGGCATAATGGTGATCGGGGTCTACCTGACCTTCCGGATTCTTGATTTCCCTGATCTTACTGTCGATGGAAGCCTTCCTTTAGGGGCTTCCATCTCTGCTGTTGCAATCACCCATGGCGTCAATCCCTATCTTTCTCTGGTTATTGCTCTTGCCGGAGGTTTCCTGGCAGGAGCAGTAACGGCAATTTTGAATACCAAATTCAAGATATTGCATCTGCTTGCCTCCATTCTGACTATGATCGCACTTTACTCCATCAATATTCGTATTATGTCCGGGCCAAATGTAGCCCTCCTGGGACAGGAAACGGTGTTCGATGCGGTAATCGGTTATGGGATTCCGGCACATTTTGCCGGATTAATAATTTTTGGCCTCTTTGCTCTTATCGTTCTCAGCTTTATTGTCTGGTTTCTGGGGTCTGAGATTGGTCAGGCAATTCTTGCCGTGGGTGATAACCCGCAGATGATACGAAGTCTTGGCGTAAACACCGATACCATTATTATCCTTGGTGTAGGGTTGTCTAACGGACTGGTTGCCCTGAGCGGTGCACTGGTTGCACAGAACCAGGGTGCCGCTGATGTCGGCATGGGGATTGGAACCATTGTGGCAGGACTTGCCTCGGTCATTATAGGAGAGACACTCTTTGGTTGTAATACCATTGCCAGGGCCTTTATTGCCGCTTTGCTCGGTTCCGTGGTGTATCGATTGGCCATTGCCCTTGCTTTAGGGCTTGAGTTTGGTGGCTTCAGGTTTAATCCCAGCGATCTCAACCTTATTACGGCGGTTTTGGTGATCAGTGCTTTAATTGCACCTAACCTCAAGAAGAGGTTAATCCAAAGGTGATTAGTTTAAATGGAATAGTAAAATACTTCCATAAGGGAAGCGTTAATGAGGTTTTTGCCCTTGATAATATTGACCTGCAGATTAATGAGGGTGATTTTGTCACGGTTATCGGTTCCAATGGTGCTGGAAAATCAACACTGCTCAACTGTATTGCCGGCGGATTTTTTCCCGATTCCGGTAAGATTATAATAAATAGTCAGGACGTTACCGCCTGGCCTGAATATAAAAGGGCGAAGTTGATCTCACGCGTATTTCAGGATCCCCTTCTCGGCACCTGTCCTTCGGCAACTATTGAACAGAATATGGCGCTGGCCTCACTGCGCGGCAAAAAGCGTGGGCTTGCCAGGGGTGTAAAGAGTCGGGACAGAGACAGGTTTCGTGAGGAGTTGAAGCAGCTCGGACTTGGGCTGGATGAGAGACTACTTGATAAGGTCGGTCTGCTCTCAGGAGGGCAGCGACAGGCTCTGACCATGCTTATGGCTACCATGCTCAGGCCGGATGTGCTCCTGCTTGATGAACATATCGCAGCCCTTGATCCGAAGACAGCGAACCAGATCCTTTTATTGACGCAGGAAATTGTAAAACAGAGCAGACTTACCACTCTGATGATCACTCATAATATGAAACATGCAATCAGTTTCGGCAATCGGCTTATAATGCTTCACCAGGGTGGAATACTGCTTGATCTGAAGGGTGAGGAGAAGAAAAATCTTACCGTTAAAGATCTTCTGGCTCAGTTTTATAAAACTCAAGGTGAAGAGTTGGCCCTTGATTCTCTTTTACTCAATTAACCTCCCCTCACTCACTTCCCAGGAGTTTGTTCCAGTCCATTTGCTTAAAGCTGTTATGCAGCATATGGTTATCATCTTCTATTCGTACTTTCAGATTGGAAAAGGTTTTTTCTGCAAGGGGAATAACCTTGTCGGCTGGAGTTACCGTATCATGCTGCCCTATAATAAGGATGGTTGGTATGGGCAGCATCACCTTTGGAGCGTGATAGTTTCCATAATTGAGTGCAGGGGCCAGGAGAGTGAGTCTGGTAACTCTGTCAGGAAATCTGAGGGCAAAACAGGTAGCCATTAACCCGCCAAAACTTGATCCGATCAGGCTCAGTCCATTTTCTGCCGAGCATATCTTTTCCATCTGTTGCAGTCGTTCCTTAAGGTCGCCGCTGAAATCAGGACTGACTACCTGTGGGAAACTGTCCGCAAAAAAGCGTGCCTTGGTGCCCTTACTTGAAGACTCAAGACCATGGAGAAAATATATTTTGGTTGTCTGCATATGATTACTGAAGCCTCTGTTTTAATTAAAATTGAATGTTGAACAGGGGATACAAGTCAGGGCATGCAATACTTTTTCGCTCAACAGGCAAACTACCTAACCCTAGAGAGCAAAGAGAGAAAAAAGAAAAGCTTTTCTCTGTGTTCTCTGTGGTTTTAGTCCTTAGAGTTATTTCGATAATACCTTAATTGAGAAATGATATATTTGTCAAAAATATCCGGGGCGATGGGAGCTGAAAGAAAAATGGGTGGCGGCACAATGCCACCACCCATTACTTTTGAGGAGTCAATCTGTTTGTTGGTTGTTATCCAGAAAATTACTGGATGGTGATTTTTTTAGCTTTTTCTTCTGTCGGTTTTGGGATCTCAAGTTTGAGTATCCCGTTATTAAAAGTTGCCTTTACATTGTCAACATTGACTTCAAAGGGCAGGTTGAAGGTACGTTCGAATTTGCCGTATCTTCTCTCCCTTCTGTAGCTGTTTTCTTCTTTAATCTCATCATCACTCTTCCGTTCTCCACCTAGAGTCACGAGCCGTCCCCTGGTATCGACAAAGATGTCTTCCTTTTCAATCCCGGGAAGCTCTGCGTCTATAATCACCGCATTATCCTTCTCATAGATATCTACCTTCAGGCTAAGATTCTCCTGGAGGATCTTTGGTGCCACACTGCTCATGACAGGTGTAAAGAAATCATCTAAAAAGCCATCGAAAAGTCTCCCCGCATTGCTTGCTCTTGGGACCAGGTTGCGTTGTGGTCTGCATTTCTCAAGTTGCATAGTATCTCCTTTTACTTTTTGTTGTTAAGCTTATTTTTTCTTTTGAGGTGTATCTCTTTACTCGATATGGTAATAACTAATATTGTGTTGTCAATAATAAAATATTACTATTTATGTAAATTATTAAAAGTAATATGAATCGCACGGGGGGTGAGCAGATTATGAGAAAAAAACTAAATGCTGATATTCATCTGGAATATCTTGAAAAATCTACTGCTAATCTCCGGGGACGGCAGTCTGTCAGGGCTACGTTTAAGCTTACTGAGAGATCTATTGATGCCCTGAGTATTCTTGCCTGTCAATTGGGGATTAAGCAGAAATCACTCTTTGATCAACTTGTGGATGATAATGAGGCTTTACGACTTATAGCACGGGAATTTGAGAACTTTGGTCGAGCAGGACAACGTGTTGCAAAAACATATGTGATCTCCAGAAGGACTCTGGAAAATCTTGAACGGGTGGCAAACAGGTACAATACTCCGAGAGATGCACTGGTTGAATTTTCCATTGAGAGGATTCTGCCCCTTATAAAGCAGGAAAAAGAAAAGCATGGCAAGAGGAAAATTATTTTGCAGGATTTGCAGAAATTTTTTAAAGAGGGTGCAGAGATGCTGAAGAAGACAGAAATGGCATTGGGGGATGATGATCCGGTTTTTCAGGAGATGTTGAAAATGATGCGTCATGTGAACGGCTGCCGGGAAGAGGTCGGGAGTGTTGTTGAAAAAGGGAACAGAATAGAGAATTTTTGAATATTCAGATCAATTCCGACCAAGGATATCTATGCATAATTTCATTTTGTTGAGCCTAACAGCAGTCCTGTTTCTGGCTGGTTGTGCAGCGAAGATGCCAGGCCCTCCACCGATTGCCGTACAGGTCCCTGATAGAAAAATTGATTATAGCAAGGAGGTAAAACCGATCCTGGTGAAACGGTGCGTCGTCTGTCACAGCTGTTACAACTCACCGTGCCAGCTTAAACTCAGTTCCTATGAGGGGATCGATCGTGGAGCAACAAAAGAGGCAGTATACAATGGTGCCCGGCTGAAAACCATGGATCCAACACGACTCTTTGTCGACGCTCAATCCACATCTGAATGGCGTGATAAAGGGTTTTACAGCGTTACGGAAAACAGTGCGGAGTCAGGCTATAATAATTCATTCATGATTCAGCTTTTGGATCATAAGATGAAAAATCCAAAAAGCAAAGGAGCCTATCACTCTGAAGCGGCCGATCTTTCCTGTGCTCAAACCGGCGAAGAACTCGGAATTTATCTGGAGAAACATCCCAACGGCGGCATGCCTTTTGGCTTTCCGCCTCTTAAAGAATCCGAGTTCCAGACCATCGCCGGCTGGCTCGTTCAGGGAGGCGCAGGCCCTGGTGCTGAGGAGCAGGTTCAATTAGATGCAGTTCCGCAGATCGACCTGGAAAAAGTTGATCAATGGGAAGGATTTCTCAATCTTGATGATGCAAAACATGCTATGACGGCCAGGTATCTCTATGAGCACCTGTTTCTTGCACATATCACCTTTAAATCCGGAACAAATGCATTTTATGAACTGGTACGATCCAGTACCGGTCCGGGACAGCCTATAGAGATAATTCCGACAGTTCGACCCTATGATGATCCTATGGGGATGTTCTTCTACCGTTTCAGAAAAATTCATTCAACGATTGTTCACAAGACTCATATGGTTTTTGAACTGGGGGAGGGGAAGCTCGAAAGAATCAGGCAGCTCTTTGTTGAACCGGAATGGCTGCTCACTCCGCATCGGGTAGGCTATGAGCAAAAGATGAGCGCCAACCCTTTTCGAACATTTGAGCAGATTCCCGCAAAGGCAAGATATCAGTTTCTTCTTGATAATGTCCATTATATCATTATGACCTTTATCCGCGGCCCGGTCTGTAAAGGCCAGGTGGCGCTTAATGTAATCCACGATAATTTCTGGCTGTTCTTCCTCGATCCTGAATATGATTTGAGCGTCAAGTACCCCGGTTTCCTTAAAGAAAACGAAAAATACCTTGAGATGCCTGCTGAAAGTGTAATTGAGACTAATCAGATCAGAGGATTGATTACCCGGGAGTACCGCAAAAAGGCGGCAAATTTTTCTAAGGAGAGGCAGCATTACTACTCGATGCTTTATCGTTATGACGGCCTTGGTCCTGAAGCTATCTGGGCTGGAAATACGGTTGCCGATTCCCCGGCTTTAACCGTTTATCGCCATTTTGACAGTGCATCAGTTCACCGGGGAGTTTTTGGAGATCTGCCGCCAACGTTATGGGTGATAGATTTTCCTCTTCTCGAGAGGATTTATTATTCTCTTGTTGCCGGTTTTGATGTGTATGGAAACGTTATGCATCAGCTTGCAACAAGGGTTTATATGGATGGGTTGAGACAGGAAGGAGAAACATATTTTCTTGACTTCATGCCGCTGGAAACCAGGGAAGCTCTGATGGCGGAGTGGTATGGCGGGTTGTCGTTGGGTCAGATCGATCACACATCGTCCAAGAGCAGGCAACGACACAAATTTACAACCGATGACCCCAAAAGGGAATTTGTGGAATATCTGGTGGAGAATGTATTTAAGTCTGAGTTGAACATTCAGTTTGACGAAAATTATCTTGGGGCAGGGGAGGAGTATCCTGTGCTGCCCGATAAATATGAGACCCCGGGTGATTATATTCGCGGGTTTAAGGCCATTTCAACACCGGGAATGTCGTTTTTTACCACCGTGGCTGGCCATAATGCTAACCTTGCTTACATTCGTATAAAAGTTCCTGACCAGAAAGATGTTATTATCTCAGCGGTAATAAATAGATGGCATGACGATGTTTCAACTCTTTTCGATGAGAAGAACCGGTTGCGGCCCGAAAAAGATACTGCTGCATTTATTTACGGTTTTGTCGGTTCCTATCCCAACTATTTCTTTGAGGTTGATTTGCAGGACCTCCCCATGTTTCTAAGGCTTCTTGAAGAATATGATGGCGGAAAAGAGGCAATTGAGCAGCTGGATAAATTTGGAGTGAATCGGGCGGATGAGGACTTCTGGGAGGTGTATGACTGGTTTCAGGGGAAATTCGATGAGTCGGATCCGGTACGTTCAGGGTTATTTGATCTGAACCGTTACTACTATTTGGCTTTGTAACTTTCTCCAGGTCGGAAGAAGAGGGAAGAGGATTATTCTTCTTTTTGCTCATCAAGGATTTGTTTGATACGGCTGTCGTAGTCGGGGGGGAAGCGGTAGACTTTTGCTCCGGTGTCATAATGGTGTATTTTAAGACCGCGTTCCTCCGGAGTCGCATTGAAGAGGAACAATAGGAGCAAATCGTTGCTGACCCAGGGGTGACTGTACCACGAGTCGTGAGCCCTTCCCAACTTCAGGGCTTCTGAACCACCTAAATCAAGTACATTAAGTTTTGGTGTGTTCATAAGGTCGACTATCATTTGTTTCTCTTCATCATCGAGCTCTCCGATATCCGGACGGCCAAGCCTGGAGGTTTTGTTGTTTTGCAGGGAGGCCAGTAGGAGGACTGTGTCATTTATATTGGTGTTGATAGTTGTACGTTCGACAATATCTTTGAATTTCAGAAATCTTTCGAGAAAAGGTTTAAAGGCTGTATCCGGCGCTGCAAAATAGACCTCGCCAATGCGCAGCTGTTTTTTCAGCTCTTCACCAGACAGCTCGGGGTGGAGGGCAGGGAGAGCAGCCAGGGAAGGGGCCACAACCTGAGCCCCCGCGCTATAGGCCAGGATATTAATTTTCCTGGCGTTGGTGTGGTGGGCCAGGGTTTCTATCAACCGGGTAAATGCAGATACCGTCTGTCTGGCATGGAGTACATCTATTTTGTATTTAAGGAGATTTTCAGCCGAGGGCCATGAAAAGGTAAGGACAATTGAGTTATGGCCGGTATAGTGGTAATACTGGGCTCCCTGGGCTGTGGCCCGGTAAAAGTTGCTGTTGGCTCCATGGACATAGATGGTCAGGTCTTTGTCCATGGCGCCTGCTAGAAGTTGATTTATTTGGTCAAAAAATCCCTGGGCCCGCGCTGAACTCAACCGAAGATCGTCATCCCTGGTGTATTTTGCCATTTCCCTGATGTATTTCTGGCTGAGCAACAGTTTCCTGTCACGGTCTGACGTGGTGGACTGCTGGAACAACTCATCCCATGTCATCTCCTCGTCGCCCACTCTGTAAACCACATAGCCGAGTTCCAGAGTGTCGGATGGGAATATGGTGTAGCCTTTGGAATTACTGAGGGTATCAAAAGGTCGGCGGTTTGTGGCATAAAGTGTATAGAGGAGGTTTTCATCCTTATTGCCCTCACTCATATCAAAAAATCTAGTATCTGATTGGATTGCAACAGGCGCCGGCATGAGATAAACCTTGGGCTGGCAGCCGGCAAGGAGTATGGCGAGGGCAAGTATAAGCACTTCAATAAGATAACGTTTAATCCTATCAATCATGGTAAGCTGAACAGTTATCTATTTTTGAATGGTGGAAGTAACTTTCTTCCCGGCGGCCCCCACTGCAGCGGCCGTTCCTGCTTTTTTGACGGCCTTTTTCTTCACTGATTTGCCATCTTTTTTACCATTTTTGAGATCTTTGCTGTCCTGAACGCCTTTATCATCATTTTGACTCTTCAAATCTTTTTTATCCAAGACACTTTTATTGTCTTCCTGATTCAAGACAACTCCGGCTGGAGAATTTTTGGCTGCTGATTTTTTGCCGGAAGCCGACCATGCCGGCGAAGTCACAAGCAGCGTTGTCAGCAAGAGCGAAATAAACAGGAGACGATTACCAGAAACAGTTATTCTCTTCATACTCTATTCCCATCAAACTTTGTGAACTGCAGGTTAACCCGGTTAAGGTGCCGAGGTAAGGGTTATCAGACCCTGGATACGATCCAGTTCAGAAAGAGTATTGGCGTAGGTGGCATTTGTCAAGTTCTCCTGACTGAGGGCCTGGGAGTAGGCATCCTGAGCTATAAGAACGTCCAGGGTTGTTGACCTGCCGGAATCAAATTTTATCTGTTCAGCCTCAAGACGTTTCAGGGTTGCCAGGCTGGTTTTCCGTGTTGCCTCAACGGCTTTGATGGCCAGTTCCACATCACGCACTGTCGTTCTGACTGTTTTCTTGATCCGCTGTCGCAGGAGTTGGGCATTTGTCCTGGCCTTACTGTGCAGAGCACTGGCTATCTGGACATTCCCTTTTGCTGTCGAGTTTTGAAGCGGCATGGAAAAGGTCAGTCCAATCTGCCAGAGATTATCCGGATCACTCAGGCTGCTGTCAATAGAGTCATTATAAATTTCGTCTGTTCCGCTGAGGCCGACATTTCCAACCAGTGCAAGATTCGGCCGCAGTTTATCCGTGGCACTTTCTTCCTGAATCCTCGCGGCATCAGTGGTGAGGTCTGCAGCCTTGATATCCGGCCTGTTTTGCAGGGCATTTTCTAGAATTACAGGGAGATCCAGCTCAACCGGGTCTGTCGGAGGCTGGTCTACAGGTTTGTAGGAGGTGAGCCAGTCTTCACTGTTGAGCAGGAGTTTCAACTCATCTTCGGCCACACCGATTGCTCTTTCAGCAGAGATAAGACGCTCTTCACGTTTGGCAACCTCTGACTGTGGCTGGTAGATTTCAACCGGGGCGAGTTTGCCGGCATTTATCTTTTCCTCTGTCTCCCCCAGGAGTTTCTGGGCCAGGGTTAATGAAAGCTCCTGTACCTTGATATCTTCCCAGGCAAAGACCAGGGTCCAGTAGGCTTTTTTGACCAGTGCTGCAAGATTTGCAGCCTGGCTGTCAACCTGATGGGTAGCAGCTTCCTGCTGTTTCTCAGCTGCTCTTATTTCTGCAGTCTGGACTTTCTTACCAAATCCCTGGAGCAGGGGCTGGCTGAGTCCAAGGAGCAGACCTGAATTGTATGACGGGTTGAAAGCCAGGATTTGGGCATCGCTGTCATAACTGTTGTTGTTCCAGCCGAGGATGACAGCGGTACCGGTGGCAAAAAGTTTTTCGGCCCTGGCATTCCAGGTTCCTGTGTTCTCCTGCTCGGCGGTACCTCGCACCAGTGGAGTCAGTTCCTGATTCTGGACACCGGCATCAGCAAACATGAGCACATCGAACCGACCCTGAGCTGCATATGCTTCACCTGCTGCTATCTGCACATCTTCCCGTTGCAGTTTGAGGTTGAGGTTGTTGGCAAGAGCCTGTTCAACTGCACTCTGAAGACTGATTTCCTTGTGTCGCGCCCCAACCGCATGGCTGCTGGTTGAAATGGTGCAGAGCAGTGCGAGACCGGCAAGCAGATTTATACTATAACGCATCAGTTTTCCTTTGGTGGTTGTTCTCCAGCCAGAAACGGATATGGTTTCCAGTAGATCTTTTTTATTTTCTGAGCCATATCTCTACGTACAATTGTTACCCTCTCAAAGAAAAAGTAGAGTGTCGGCACAACGATAAGAGTGAGAAAAGTGGCTACAATCAGACCGAAAACAACCACTACCGCCATTGACTGCCACCATTGGCTCGATTCACTCACCCAGGAAATGGCCCCCTTGCGGAAATCAAAAGAGACGCCTGTAATCATTGGGATAAGCCCAAGGATAGTGGTTATAGCGGTCAGCAAAACCGGACGAAGTCTGGTCGCTCCTGCTGATATTACAGCATCTTTTAATGCATACCCTCGTGATCTCAGCCGGTTTGTATAATCCAGCAGGACGATGGCATTATTTACCACCACGCCCGCCAGGGAAATTACCCCTACACCGGTCATGATAATTCCAAATGGAGATTTAAAAAGAGTTAATCCCAAAAAGGCACCGCCAAGTGAAAGAATGACTGAAGTCATGATGATAAACGGCTGGCTGACGGAATTAAACATCGTGACCAGAACGAGAAATATCAGCAGCAGAGCGACAAGGAAAGCTTTTGTAAGAAATTCTTCTGATTCTTTCTGGAATTCAAATTCACCGGTGAAGGTAATTTTATATCCTGAGGGTAGAGGAAAATCTTTAAGAAATTCTGCGGCCTGGGCCCGGGCTACCGGGCCGGGGATTTTGGTTTCGTCAACATTTGCCTTTACTGTTACTACCCGTTCATTATTGATGCGGTTAATGTCACCGATAGAACCTGCAAAGGTTACCCGGGCCACCGTCGATAACGGAACCATCTGACCCGAAGGGGTGGGGAGCATTAACTCATGCAGAATATCAACAACTTTTCTGTTTGATTCTTCCAGTTGCACTGTAATATCGTAGTCTTCATCCCCTTCCCTGAAAGAAGAGACCTCCAGTCCGTTGTAGGCACTTTTCAGGGCAAAGCCGATCATGTCGGTTGTCATACCGAATAGAGCTGCCTTCTGCCTGTCTACCACCACCTGTACTGACGGAATGCCTTCGACAAAGTCATCACGTACATCTTTGACATGGGGGACTTGAACAAGTATGTCTTTGAGCTTTTTAGCTATAGATCCGAGGATAGCGAAGTTGTCTCCGGAAATTTCAATATTAATAGGTGCTCCGGTCGAGGGGCCTTCTTCTTCCATGGCAATGGTTATCTTGCCGCCGGGGATATCTTTGACACGTTCACGGATGTCAGCCACCGTATCATGGGAAGAGCGCCATCGTTCATCGAGCTCCAGCATGCGGATACCAACATGATTTGGGGTATTTGCTGCAAAAGATGAGCCGCCGCCGGCGGTCACCACGCCTTTCATATAGACGGTTTTGATGTTTTTCAGGTCGCTCGGACCAAAATATGTCTCACCATTGGGTTTTTCATATTCCTTTGGCGCCAGAGCTTCAGCAACAGTCATTGGCGCGCCGGTTGAATTTTGTTCATTCAAAACAGTCTTGCCGGCGACGGCAAATTCAACCCGCTGGATTATTTTATCAATATAGTCAAGATCTGCTCCCTCGGGAACATCCACATTGACATAGATACCTTTCGGGTCAATTTCCGGGAAGAACTCAACAGGTTTTTCAAGGCCTACTGCAAGGAGCCATCCCTGGAACAACAGGATAAGAATACAAAAGCCGGTGGCAATGATGGTGAGGGGTTTCTCCAGTGCATTTGCCAGGAGTCTGCTGTAATTTGTAAGAAGAAACCCTTTGATCACCACAGGTTTTTCAATACCGTTTGCAGTTTTACCCTCGTTTTCACTATGACGGCGATCCCGTTTTTTAACCTTCATAAAAATAGAGGCCATTGCCGGGTTTATAACCAGAGCCACAAAGAGACTTGAGGCAAGGGTTATGATCAGTGTGAGGGGTAGATAACTCATGAATTCTCCCATAATGCCGGGCCAGAAGAGCATCGGGGAGAACGCCGCAAGGGTTGTGAAAGTGGAACCGATAACCGGGTATGCTACTTCCGATGTAGCCTTCATTGCAGCTTCAACGCGGTCGGCGCCCTGTTCCATGAATCGATAACAGTTTTCAACGATAACGATGGCGTTGTCGACCAGCATGCCAAGCCCCAGGGTCAGGCTGAAAAGTACTACCATATTGAGCGTGATCCCCATCAGGTAGAGTATGGTAAATGAGAGCAGCATGGAAAATGGGATGGCCATGCTGACAAGGATGGCGTTGCGGATGCCCATGACAAAAAAGATAACAATCAGAACCAGTACCAGGCCGCTGAGAATGTTGTTCTCAAGATCAGCAACCATCATTTCTATGTCTCTTGCTTTGTTAAGTACCTTGGTGATTTCGGTACCACCTGGCCAGCTCAGCTGATCTTCAGCAATAATTTTGTCAACGGCTTTACTAATGGAGATGATGTTTTCTCCTGAACGTTTTTTTACTGCAATGTTAACAGCTTCTCTTCCGTCCAGCCTGGACCTGCTTGTCTCTTCCTTGAAGCCGTCAACCACTCTGGCGACATCTTTTAGATAGACAGGTTCCCCGTTATAGGTCGTGAGAATCAGCCCGTAAATTTCCTCAGGTGTCTTAAACTCACCGGGTACACGCAACTGAAAGCGCCCCTTGCCGAGCTGTATATTGCCGCCGGATGTGTTGGAGTTCTCACTTCTGACCTTTGTCTGGAAGCTGTCAATGGTGAGGCCATAATAGGCCAGTTTCTCCGGGGCGACTTCAATTCGTATCTCCCGTTCCAGGCCGCCTGTCACCTCTACTTCCAGGACACCGGCAATACCTTCTATTTCATCCTTGAGGTCATCTGCAATGTCTTTTAGACAGGGTAGACCGCAGGTTCCCGAGAGTGAGAATACAACGATAGGCATCTCTGAGAAATTTACCTCAAATACAGAGGGGTCTTCTTCTAGATCACTCGGCAAGTCGCCCATTGCCTCATCAACCTTATCCTTCACATCCTGTATAGCCTTATCGATGTCAGTGCCTGTGACAAATTCTACGTTAATGGATGAAAGCCCTTCGGAACTTACCGACTTGATTTTTTTCAGCCCATCGAGGCCTTTCAGTTTCTTTTCAATTTCGATAGTTACAGTTGTTTCTATATCAGTGGGCGAAACACCCCGATAGCTTGTCGAGATAAATACATTGGGGATGGTAACATCCGGATCACTTTCCCGGGGCAGCACCTTATAGCAGTAAATACCGAATATAATCAGGAGAACAGCGAGGACACCAACTGTTGTACTCTTTTTTACTGCAGTGTCTGAAACTATCATAAGGCCAGTTCCTCTGGACTGGTGATCGCCTGAATAACCTTTACTTTCTGATCATTATCCACATCCCGGTGGCCTTCGATGATAAGTCTGTCCCCCGGCTTGAGTCCGTCGGTTATCTGAACCATCCATTTTTCCATGATACCAAGCTGGACAGTTCTTTTCTTTGCAACTCCGTCTTCTTCAATGTAGACGAACTGTTCGTCATTGCGGGAAATAACGGAGTAAAAAGGAATCGCCAGGGTATTTTCTATCGTTTGTTTGACAATATCAGCCCTGATAAACATACCGGCAAAAATGTCTCCTGCTTTATTGTCAATAACGAGCTCAAGGTTGTAAAGCCTTGCAATTGTTTCCGGTGATGGTGAGAGGAAATGAGTTTTGGCGGAGATTTTTCTATTGTTCAATGCCTGAATGGTGATTTCTACTCTGTCCAGTTTTCTGGCGGCTGGAATATCTGATTCGGGAATACCGATGACCCCTTTCAGTCTGTCAAGTTCAAGGATTTCAGCAATTGGATCACCCACCGACAGCTGCAGGCCGATTTTGGCATCCATACGGCGAACAATGCCATCCATGGGAGAGGTGACCGTGGTTCGGGAGTAGAGCAGTTTTGCATTTTCATAGTCAGCCATTGCTGTCTGCATGTTGGTTTTATTGGCATCCATGGCGGAAGTTGGAATAACCCCTTTATCATATATAGACTTGTCTCGTTCATATTCAGCTTTAGCGAGTTTATAGGCGGCTTCTGCTCTATCAAGCCGGATTTCATAATCTTTTGATTCGATATGTGCGATAATATCGCCCTTTTTCACACTGTCCCCCTCCCGTACCAGCACTTCTGTGATGGTACCCCCAAGTTTCGACATGAGCTGAAGACGGGTCCACGGTTCAATTGAGCCCGGCAGGTTGATGCGGTCAGTTATCGTTGTTGGGGACAGGGTTAAGGTTATTGCGTTGACAGCCGGTTTTTCCTGCACTACCTCCGCCGCTTTGTTGGTGGCAATAAGGGCACTTTCTTTTTTGATTGTTCCAATCAGCAGGATGATGAGAGCAATCATTGCGAGAAGGACAAACCGGGGAAGATTGTTCCAGAGAAAATAGACAATTCCGGCTCGTGTTGTGGAGGGACGGGGAGGCTGCTTATCCATGAAAATGCTCTTTATTTTGATTTTGAATCGGAGTGAGGCTGTAATCCTTCCAGTGCCTGTCGGAAAATAAGTTCGAGTGCGGAACTTACCTCTTCGGTCGGAATTCGCCCTGTGTACCAGGACGACATAATAAGAATATAAAGACCGTAAAAATGTCTGGTGATATGAAGAAGCTCAATATTCTTTCGAAGCTCACCTCTGTCCTGTGCTTTTTTCAGGATAGGAAATAACAATTGGAAATATTTGTCATCGATTTCAAGATGATCCTGCGCGTCATTTTCATCCGGGAAAACTGTCTGGCGCATAAAAATCCGCCCAAATTCCTTATTACGGGTAACATGGTTGAATTCAGTCATGTAGATTGTCAACACCTGCTCAAGGATTGGTGCATTCGGGTTTGCCTGTTTTACCAGTTCTTTGTGAATCTGATCCAGTTCGTATTCACAAAAAGCATGGAGAATTTCTGTTTTTGTCTGAAAGTATCCGTAGACTGTGCCTTTACCAACGCCGGCAGCTTTAGCGAGTTCTTCAATGGATGTGTTCTCAAAACCATTGGTGCTGAAAAGTGTAATTGCAGCGTCCATTATGGCCTGCTTGGTTTTTTGTTTTTTTTCTTCTCTTATAGACATGTAATTCTCCTGATAATTTCGACTGCAGTCGAGACTTAAATGATATTTTGTCTATGGTCAAGGGAAAAATGACTGTGGTCGGAAAAATGCAACACGTAGCGTGCGGATTTGTGGGTTGCTCTACGGAGTCTCACAAGCTCGCTTACCTTTCCACTTTTTACTGCAAATTTCTTGATTTTCAAACATGTTCATATTCAATTTTTATCATACGAGCTTCTCGCAAAGACAGATAAAAATCAAACACGAAAATGTTAAGAGGTAAGCGTAGACTATGAAATACTAAGAAATTTACAGGATGACGCTCCAGAAAACAACCCACAAACCCTCTTGCAGATAGCGTAGACTTCGAATCCTTAACCGGACACTACTGAAGAGAAATAGAATTTCGTGAAAATATTCCGACCTCTATTGTCGGAAAAATTATTCGCAGGAAGCTGAAAGAGGAAGATGACTATGCCAGACAATTTGTTAGCCCTTTTGGTGCTGTCCTGGCGTTAAAGATTGTTTTATTGCTTTAATGCAAAAGTTGTTTAGGCTATCTCCAGACTGCATTGCCTTGAGGGATAGAACTTTATGTAATTCGCTCCCCAATCTTAACTGAAATTTCCCTGAGTATTTTTTGTTTGTGGGGGTTGGCAGTTGTATACCTTCGTTTTTGTATATTTCAACCCACTCATCTACGATCTGGCAGAGTTCATGGTAAACTTTTTCCTCATTTTCTCCGTGGCAGCATTGACCAATCCAGCCAGGAATCGAGCCAATGTAACATTTGTCTTCTTCTGACCACTCAACGAATTTTATATATTGATCTCTTTCTTTCATTTTTGGGTCTCCACGATTTTTCTTTTTACTTCGTTTTCCTGATATTTTTTTGCATCTTCGCCCAGTTTGCCAGATATTGTGACGGCTATTCCTTTCGGGTGAATATAGTTCCGATGACTGCCCTTGCCTCCACGGTTACTGAAGCCAACTTTTTCGAGTTTTTTTATGAGTTCACGAATTTTAGGTGGCATAAGCAGATAGTACTGCTTTGGTACTATATTGTCAATGTGGCGATTCTTGTACATTACCTTAACAATGTTAATTGTCTGCTTATCCAGGGTGAGTGGGTGTTGCCTCAATGGCCACAGTGGCTCCTTTATATTTACAGAAAAGAATGTCTATTGACTTTTTGACTTAGCCATCTAAAACTTTGAAGGACTTTTTACAACTTCATCATTAGTGTCATGTGAACCAGAGAAAAATTAAGTTTATATGAAGACCATTATATAGAGGAATAAATATGGAAGCGCAGGTTGGAGCTAGTCAGATGTTGAGTCAACTGGCAGGATTATTACCATTTGGATATGCATTTGGTGCAGGCATGGTCTCAGCCGTGAATCCTTGTGGATTTGCGATGCTGCCGGTCTACCTTACCCTGTACCTGGGAGCAGAGGACAGCAGTTTTCGTCAGAAATCACCGTTATGGAAGATGTTGAAAGCGTGCTGGGTTACTCTGGTTGTAACTGCGGGGTTCGGCCTGCTTTTTGGTGTCGTGGGGGTAATCGTTTCGGCAGGGGGCTCATTTCTTATGGCGGTTATGCCCTGGATGGCTGTCGTTGTAGGTGGTCTACTGATTTTGCTGGGAGGATGGATGCTGCTTGGACGGAGCTTTTCCCTGCCTTTTATGCTCAAAATTGCTGGCAGAATAGGCGATCCCAGGGAAATGAGCATCTCGGGATTTTTCCTCTTCGGAGTTGCTTTTGGAGCAACTTCTCTCAGTTGTACTTTGCCCATTTTTCTTATGGTGGTGGGCAGTTCCGTTGCAACAGGAAATTTTCTGGCCGGAATATACCAGTTTCTCAGCTATATCCTTGGCATGGGTAGTGTATTGTTGGTTTTGACCTTGGGGATTGCGCTGGTGAAGGAGGGGGTGGTTGTCGGTACCATGCGTAAGATTCTTCCGTATGTACAGAAAATTTCAGCATTGCTCCTGATGATTGCCGGTGGTTATATTGTCTATTACTGGCTATCCAGCGGGTTGCTTTTTTAGTGCCTTACTCCAGAACTTTTATAAGAAAAAACAAGAAATAGAGGACCGTCGTTTAAAATTATATGGTTGAATATGCTTCCATGGCACTTCTCCAAGCATTCTAAAATTCCGATTTATTCGGGTTAGTGTCTTACTCCTGAACTTCTGTCATAAAATACAAAAACCACAGAGGACACAGAGAGCATAGAGAAGGCTGAAGAAATTCTTTTCTCTGTGTCCTCTGTGCTCTCTGTGGAGATAGAATGTGGTTTTTTGGGGCTGGTGCTGACTATTTTATGAAATTCGTTTTTTCAGCTGTTCCAGGGTTTCTGATTCCATTTTGAAAGAGTGTTCCGCTGCCGGGAAAGTTTCTTCCTGGACTTCTTTTTTATATGCTGCCAGAGCTTCCAGAATGATCGGGCGGATTTTTGTGTACTGTTTGACGAATTTGGGGATGAATTTGTCAAACAATCCTATCATATCATGGGTCACCAGTACCTGACCGTCTACATCTGATCCGGCGCCGATACCAATCACCGGAATGTTGACAGCTTCAGTTACCAGCCTGGCAAGAGGGGCAGGTACGGCTTCAAGGATGATAGAAAATGCCCCGGCGGTTTCCAGTGCCCGGGCATCATCGATGATCTTGACGGCACCATCGACATCTTTTCCCTGCATCTTGAATCCACCAAGGGCACTGGCAGTCTGTGGAGTCAGGCCGATGTGTCCCTGCACCGGGATGCCGGCCTTAACGATGGCAGCTACGGTGGGGGCAAAGTCAACACCGCCCTCAAGTTTGACAACGTCACAGCCTCCCTCTTTCATCAGTCGACCTGCGTTCATGATGGCGTCACGAATAGAGGTGTTGTAGCTCATAAAAGGCATATCACCAACTACGAGGGGGTTTTTGCAGCCCCTAACAACAGCGCGAATGTGGTGAATCATGTCCTCCATGGTCACCGCTACCGTACCTTCCAGCCCCATAACAACCATGCCCAGAGAATCACCCACCAGTACAATGTCTACTTCGGCCTCATCGGCCATAAGACCGAATGGATAGTCGTAGGCTGTCATCATTACCAGCTTACGGCCCTCTTTTTTCGCCTGTCGAATATCCGGGACGGTAACTTTGGTGCTGTTCATGGATACCACTCCTTGTCTTTATCTGTTGTTTTACGACACCATCAATAATGGGCCTGCAATGTTTCTATCAGTGTGGTGAGTGTCCGGTTCACAGGCGCGTCTATACCCAGGCGCTTGGCCTCTCGAACAATAAAACCGTTGATTGCACTGATCTCGGTAGGGCGCAGGGCATCAACATCCTGCCCCATGGAAGAGCGGTTGGAGGCTGTGGACTTGGCAATAGCAAAAGTCTGTTCGACCATGTCTGTGGCGACATGGATACCCTGTGCTTCGGCCACGGCAGCAGCTTCTGCTACCGCGGCGGCGGAAAGTGCCCGGGTTTGAGGAAGGTCCAGTAACTGGCCGTTTTGAATGGAGGTAAGCGCCGTGATTGAGTTAATGCCGATGTTGACCAGAAGTTTATTCCATACAATGGGCCGGATCTCTTCCACCATATCGGTTTGAATGGCGGCCTGGGTTAAAAAATCCGCTACCCGGGCAGCCGGGTGGGAGTCACCCTCACGCCACATGCCAATACATGTAGTCGCTTTTCCGGCATGGCGAATGCATCCAGGACCAAGTAGTGTTGCACCATGGGCGGTAGTGCCGGCCAAAACCTGCCGACCGCCAACGGTTTCGGCCAGGATGTCCGCATTTCCCATACCGTTTTGCAGGGTAAGTATTACACCATGCTCTGCAAGGAGGGCTGCAGCAGTGTCGGCTGCGACTTGTGTGTGCAGTGATTTAACGAAAATGATTATCAGGTCAGCTTTACCTGGTTTATGCATATCTGTTGTTGCATTGACAGGAATTATGCGCGTGCACCCTTCCCATTCGATACTGAGACCCTCCTTCTGCAGGACCTCCACATGCTCCTTCCAGACATCCAGCATCCATACATCAGCTCCCGCCTCGGTGAGTAGCCCACCGAAAAGAGATCCCATGGCACCTGCACCGATGATTACTGTTTTCATTTTTTATGGCCGGCACAGCACTTGCCTTTTTCTGCACCACGAATATCACTCTGATGTTTGGCTATAGAGATAATAGTTTGCAGCCTTTTATTTACCTTGTCGGAATTGTTCTTTTTTTGTGCTTTTTCCGCTTCTTCAACGATAGCCAGAAATGCTTTTGATAATTTTTCCGTGCTTAACATATTTTTCCTCCTGGAGAGTATTATTTTTTTATTCTGTCTGGAAGAAACAGGTAAGGCTAAATAATAAAAAATCAAAAATAAACGCTATTCTTTGCGAAGAGAGAGTGCAATACGTTTTCTCTGTGCGTCCACTTGCAGGACACGCACCTCAACCTGCTGCCTGACACGTACAACTTCTCCGGGATCTTTGATAAAACGATCTGCCATCTGACTGATATGGATAAGGCCGTCCTGCTTGATTCCCAGGTCGGCAAAGGCACCAAATTTGGTTACATTGGTGATGATAGCCGGCAGCAGCATCCCTGCTTGAATATCATCGATGGTGAGAATATTATCTGCGAAACAAAACTGCTTAAAGGTATCTCGCGGGTCTCGTCCGGGTTTATTCAGCTCCTTCATAATGTCAAACAGAGTCGGCATGCCAACGGATGCATCAATATATTCTTCCAGCTTTATACCCTTTCTTGTCTCTTCCGATTGCAAAAAGGTTGGTAGAGAAACAGTCACATCTTTTGCCATTTGCTGAATAAGTTTATATCTTTCGGGGTGGACAGCACTGTTGTCGAGAGGATTCGAGCCGTTTCTGATCCTGAGAAAACCTGCACACTGTTCGTATGCTTTTGGGCCCAGCCGGGGAACCTTGAGTAATTCTCGTCTCGTTTTAAATGGACCGTTACTATTTCTGAATTCGAGAATATTATCTGCCAGGGTTCGACCCAACCCCGAGACGAAAGCCAACAGTTCGGCGCTTGCGCTATTGAGTTCAACACCCACGCTGTTGACGCAGCTTTCAACAACAGATTGCAGCTTGCTTTTTAACTGTTGCTGGTCAATATCATGCTGGTATTGACCTACTCCGATAGATTTAGGGTCAATCTTTACCAGTTCAGCAAGAGGGTCCTGAAGCCGTCTGCCAATGGATACGGCTCCACGTACGGTGATATCCCGATCAGGGAATTCCAGGCGGGCTGCTTCCGAGGCGGAGTAGATTGAGGCACCATCCTCATTGACCATTGTTATTATGATATTGGAGTCAAGATCCATTGAGCGGACAAAAGCTTCTGTTTCACGACCTGCTGTCCCGTTACCGATGGCAATTGCTTCAATCCGGTAAGTATTGATTTTGTCGCGAAGAATTTCTCTTGCAAGGCTTTGCTGTCTGGTATTGTGGGTTGGGTATATTGTCGTAGTATCGAGGAGCTTTCCCTGGCGGTCAAGACATACCAGTTTTGCCCCGGTACGATAACCCGGATCCAGAGCAAGGACACTTTTTTGACCAAGGGGAGGGGCGAGGAGCAGTTGTCTAAGGTTGGCACCAAAGATTTCGATGGCCTCTGTGTCGGCTCGTTGCTTTAGTTCTTTGCGGATCTCATTCTCAAGAGATGGGCAAAGCAGTCGTTTATAGCTTTCTTCAGCAGCACTCTTCAACTCTTTTTGCCAGTTGCCGGCAGGGGCATGGAGACTGGTGAGAGTATCTAAAGCCTCTTCCCGGGGAGGGCGAATTGTAAGGGTAAGAACTTTATTCGTTTCCCCTCTGAACATGGCCAGCAACCTATGTCCCGGAGCCTCGGAAGCTGTCTCCTGCCAGTCAAAATAGTTGCTGAATTTTTCTCCCTGGTCAATATTTTTTTTCACGACCTTTGTCGCTATGATTCCCCGCTTAAAAAAGATTGCTCGAAGCTTCTCCCGTGTTTTCTGGTCTTCACTGATCTTTTCTGCGACAATATCCTTTGCTCCGTCAAGGGCCATTCTCTGATTGTCAACACCCTGTTCGAGGTTTATAAATTTATCGATGTCCTGAAGATTCCCTCTGCCGCTCAGAAGAAGTTCAGCCAGTGGCTGCAAGCCTTTCTCCGCTGCCATCAGGGCCCGGGTTTTACGTTTTGGTCGATGGGGAAGGTAGATATCCTCAAGGGTTGTCAAGCTTTCCGCCCCCTGAAGCTCTGCTAGAAGTTTATCTGTAAGTCGATCATTTTTTGTCAGTGAATCGATTATGGACTTCCGGCGTCTTTTAATCTCCTGGAGTTTTTCCTGTTCAATCCTGATGCGGTCAATAGCCACCTCATCAAGGGAACCTGTTGCTTCTTTGCGATATCGGGCAATAAAAGGGACAGTTCCTCCATCATCAAGCAGGGAAAGAGTTGCTGTGACCTGTTGAAGTGGGAGTTTGAGATTGCCGGCAATAGCTGGAGCGTAACTGTTTGAACTGATCATAGTGGGGTATGGTTTAGAGAGCAGGGTTAACGCGTTGAAACCTGTTCAGGTTGCTGAGCGTATCGCCTCGGTGACAAGAAGGGCTTGTCTGGTGGCAGCTACATTATGAACCCTGATAATTGCAATATTTTCTATGTAACAGAGGGCCGAGACTACAGCTGTCACTAAATCCCGTTCTTCTTCAATTGCAGTATCCGTGATATCGCCAAGGAAGCGCTTACGACTGTGGCCCAGCAGAACAGGTATTCCAAGTGAAGAGAATTTTTTTAGATTCTTAAGAATGGAGAGATTATGCTGAAGGGTCTTGCCAAAGCCTATTCCCGGGTCGATAATCAGCCTGTTCAGGGCAACACCGTTTCTTGTTACCCAGTCGATACGCTCTCTGAAAAAATTGAGGACATCTTCTGTCACATTCTTATACTCAGGGGCAATCTGCATATCGGCCGGTTTTCCCTGCATATGCATAATTATCACAGGAACTGTCGTTTCTTTGACCAGTGAGATCATCTCGGCGTCTTTCTGTAGAGCAGATATATCATTGA
>Ga0209633_10000630_pt1 | contig 39977 bp, 33 predicted proteins | sample Cruoilmetagenom1_FD_187290 | JGI IMG/M metagenome (GOLD analysis project Ga0209633, IMG submission 187290) | Oil polluted marine microbial communities from Coal Oil Point, Santa Barbara, California, USA - Sample 1 (SPAdes) (version 2) | ecosystem: Environmental > Aquatic > Marine > Oil seeps ...
GTTCGATCGCAGCATGCCGAGCGGCCCATGCGCGACGACGGGCTTGCTGCCGCTGGCCGTGCCCTTCTTGAGGTTCATCTCGATCTCGCCGGTGCGCACGGTATAGCCGTCGTCGTGGAAGATGTTGACGTCGCCGAACAGGACGAGCGACTGCGCCTTGCGATAGAAGGCGCCGGCATTGGCCTGCAGCGCGACCCAGTGGCCGTCGCCGAGCGCCACGTCGGCCTTGGGTCCTTCCAAAGCCACTAAGTCGCTGTCGGTGGAGACCTGGCGCGCGGAGTTGGCGGTCAACGTGTAGGCGCGGTTCTTGTCGTCGGTGCCGACATAGCGCGCATTGACCATGTAGAGGTTCTCAAGGTCGTGCGCCTTGATCTGTTGGGTCACGCTGGCGCGGATTTTCTCTTCGGCCGATTCCAGTTGCGGCAGCATCAGGACAAGGCCGACCAGCACCAGCGCCAGGAGCGGCAGCGCCAACTTCATCGCCGAGACGAAGGCCGTGTAGCTGTCATTGTAATTGCGCAGGGTCGACGCGCCGGCCAGCGCCCGTTCGCCCGCGTGATCGCGGTGCCGGTGCGCGACCCCGGCGCGCGCCACCCGGCGCGGCGGCGGCTTGGCGGAAAACTCGTTTGGCGCCCGCGCGTCGCCGCTCGTGTCCCGATCGCCGACGTCAACCGCGAGATCACCCGCGAGATCACCCGCGAGATCATTGGGCCGGCGATCGCCTGGCGCGCGGTCGTCCATGGGTCAGGCCACGCCCGCGCGCAGGCAGTCGTGCATCCGCACGATGCCGATCGGCTTGCCGTCGGCGACGACGAAAAGGCTGGTGATCGCCTTTGCGTTCATGTGCCCTAGCGCCTCGGCCGCCAGCGCCTCGGGACGGATCGTCTTCGGTGCCGCGGTCATCACCTCGCCGGCCGTTCGGCCGAGGAGGTCGGGCGCCATGTTGCGGCGCAGATCGCCGTCGGTGACGATGCCGGACAGCGCGCCGTCCCCATCGATCACGCCGACGCAGCCGAAGCCCTTGGCGGTCATGATGATGAGCGCCTCGGCCATGACCAGCGCGGCATCGACCAGCGGCAGGGCGTCGCCTTCGTGCATCAGGTCGCGCACCCGCACCAGGCGCTTGCCGAGCCGGCCGCCCGGATGCAGTACTTGGAAGTCGTCGCTGGAAAAGCCGCGGCGCTCCAGCAGCGCCACCGCCAGCGCGTCGCCGAGCGCCAGCGTCATGGTGGTTGAGGTGGTGGGGGCAAGCCCCAGCGGACAGGCCTCGGCGGCGGCGGGCAGGGTCAGCGCCACGTCGGCCGCCTGCGCCAGCGTGCTATCGGCCTTGGCCGTGATCGCGATCAGCGGGATCGAATAGCGCCGTGTGTAGCTGACCAGATCGGCCAGCTCTCCGGTCTCGCCCGAATAGGAGAGCGCCAGGATCGCGTCCGCCTTGGTGATCATGCCGAGATCGCCGTGGCTCGCCTCGCCCGGATGAACATAGAGCGCTGGCGTGCCGACCGAGGCCATGGTCGCCGCGACCTTGCGGGCGACATGGCCGCTCTTGCCCATGCCGGTGACGACGACGCGGCCGGTTACTTTTTCCAGAATGTCGAGCGCGGCCACGATGCGCTCGTCGCAGGCATCCGCGAGTTTGCGGATGCCCTCGGCCTCCAGGGTCAGGACGCGCGCGACCGACGCGAGGTCGGGATGCGCTGTGGTGGCGGTCGCCTTGGTTTTCATGGTCCTAGGTGATACGGGGCCAAGGCCCCATCCGGTCCCTCTGCCGTCAGTACGAAATCGCGGCCCGGAACGCTCGCGCCTCACTGGCGCGAAGTATGCCCCGCCCCGCGAGCACCCGTCAAACGAACCGGGCGCGCATGATTACTGCCGCATTAACAAGATGATGGGCATCGCCGCGCGCTTGCGCAAGGCGCGAAAAGCGTTCTGGATTATTTGCCGCGGCCGAAATATCTAATGCGCGAAAATGTCGACGTCGGGCCAGCCGGCGATGTCGAGCTGGGCGCGGGCCGGCAGGAAGTCGAAGGCGGCCTGGGCGAGCTCGGTGCGGCCTTCGCGCGCCAGCGCCTCGTCGAACTTGGACTTGAGCGCGTGCAGATAGAGCACGTCGCTCGCCGCGTATTTGAGCTGGTCCTTGGTCAGCTCCTGCGCGCCCCAGTCGGAGGTCTGCTGCTGCTTTGAGATATCGACGCCGAGGAGCTCCTTGCAGAGATCCTTCAGACCGTGCCGGTCGGTAAAGGTACGCGTCAGCTTGGCGGCGATCTTGGTGCAATAGACCGGCGCCGCCAGCGCGCCCAGCCAATGCGCCATCACCGCGATATCGAAACGGCCGAAATGGAAAAGCTTGAGGACGCCGGGATCGGTCAGCATCGCGGTCAGGTTGGGCGCCTCATAGCCCGCGCCCTTCTTGAACTGGACCAGATGCACCGTGCCGTCGCCGGAGAAGAGCTGGACCAGGCAAAGCCGGTCGCGCGGCACGTTGAGCCCCATGGTCTCGGTATCGATGGCGACGGTGGCGCCAAGATCGAGCCCGTCGGGCAGATCGCCCTGATGCAGCGTATGGGTCACGGTAGCTCCCAGTCCTCAAAACGTTCGTCACGAGTATGTACCCCACCACCGGTTAATGATCGGTCGCGGGCCTGTCAACGCCGGGCCGCCAACATCGACGCGCGCGCCTGCGGCGACACGGCCGATTCTACCGCCAACGATAATGTGCTAAAGGACCGGCATCGACCGGGCGCGCAGGCTTTTCAGGGAACACCGGATGACTATCAACCGCGTCACCGTCTTTGGCGGATCAGGTTTCATCGGACGCTACATCGTCCAGCGCCTGGCGCGCCGGGGCGTGATCGTCCGCGTCGCCGTGCGTCGGCCCGACAGCGCGCTGTTCTTGAAGCCGATGGGCGATGTCGGACAGATCGCGCTGTTCGAGACCGATCTCAACGATCCGGCCGCGGTGGCCCGCGCCGTCGAGGGCGCCGATGCCGTGATCAACGCCGTCTCGCTTTATGTCGAACGCGGCCGCAAGACGTTCGCATCGATCCACGAGACGGGCGCGCAGACCGTCGCCAAGGCTGCCGCCGAGGTCGGCGTGAAATGCCTCGTCCATATCTCGGGCATCGGCGCGCACGCCAACTCGGCCTCGAAATACGCGCGCGCGCGGGCGCGCGGCGATGCGCTCGTACGCGAGGCCTTCCCGGCTGCGACGATCCTTGCGCCCAGCGCCGTCTTCGGACCCGAGGACCGGCTCTTCAACACTTTTGGGCTGATGGCCCGGCTCTCGCCGGTGCTACCGCTGTTCGGGCTGCGGCGCATCGACAGCTTCCCATTCGTCGATGGCGGCGCCACCAAGATGCAGCCGGTCTATGTCGGCGACGTCGCCGACGCCGCCATCGCCGCACTCGACCAGGACAAGGCGCGAGGCGCGACATACGAGCTTGGCGGGCCGGCGGTGATGAGCTTCCGCGAAATGGTCGAGCTGACCTGCCGCGAGACCGAGCGCAACCGCCTGCTCGTCCCGATCCCGTTCTGGTGGGCGCGGATCTGGGCCTGGTTCCTCAAGGTGCTGCCCAGCCCGCCGATCACCGGCGATCAGCTTCGCCTGCTGGAGGAGGACAACGTGGTCGGCGCCGAGGCCAAGGGCCTTGCCGATCTCGGGATCGTGGCGACTTCCGCCGAGGCGATCCTGCCGGCGTATCTCCGCCGCTTCCGCCGCCATGGCCGCCATTCGGAGCCGCGCACTGCGTGAGCGCCTGACCGGACAGATCAGATATTTGTAGGGGCGGTTTTCAAACCCGCCCTTTTCTCACCATAGGGGCACAAAGGCACAGAGGCACAGAGGCACAGAGGCACGGAGATGGGATAGTCCATCGCTATCGCCATCACGTCATGCCCGCATTCACGGGAATGACGGTTGGGTGAACGCCAAGAGGCAAGCCTCCGAGCCTCTGTGGTTATATTGCGAACCGTTCGGCCCTTATTGCAGGACCAGCCAGGGCAGCGCGTCTTTGAAAACGCCGTAGATCACGGCGAGTAGGAACACGCCGAAGATCACCCGGTAGATCACGAAGGGCGTGAAGCTGGCGCGCCTCAGCCACGTCATCATGGCCAGGATCGCGAGCAGGGCGACCACGAAGGCCAGCACCGCGCCGAGCAGCGCATCGAAGCCGAGCGAGATGTTGTCGGTCTTGTAGATCTTGTATCCGGCAAGCCCGCCCGCCGCGACGATGGTGGGGATCGACAGCAGCATCGAAAACCGCGCCGCGTCGATGCGCTCGTAGCCCAGCGCCCGCGCCGCCGTCATGGTGATGCCGGCGCGGCTGGTTCCCGGGATCAGCGCCAGCGCCTGGGCGAGGCCGACGAAGAGCGCGCTGCCGAGGCCGATATGCTCCATGCGTTTGACCGTCAGCGAAATACGGTCGACGACATAGAGCAGCAGCCCGAAACCGATGAAGGCCCAGGCGATCACCTCGGCGCTGCGCAGCGCGGTTCCGACGAAATGATCGAGCAGGAAGCCGGCGATGATGACCGGGATGGTGGCCAGCACCAACAGCCCCAGAAGCCGGAGGCCCGGCGATGGGCGGCCGCGGGCGGCCAGGCCCATCCCGCGCAGGATCAGCCAGACCTCGCGCCACAGATAGGCCATTACCGCGCCCAGCGTGCCGACATGGACGGCGATGTCCATGACAAGCTGCTGGGCTTCCGGCGGCACCGGCTGGCCGGTGCCGTGCTCCAGCACCTGCCAAGCCAGAATGAGATGTCCCGATGAGCTGATCGGCAAGAACTCGGTCAAGCCCTGCACGATCGCCACGACGGCGATGTGAAGAAGCGGCATGAACCCCCCTCTATAACCCCCGCGGCAAGCATAGCACCCAGCGGCAGCGGCTCGAAGTTCGTAATTAATTCCGAAATGGTACTAATAATGATCCAGTTCGGCGTGTTGCCGGCGCGGGCTGCGACTTATAAGTGTTTCATTAATCTTAATAGGTCAATATTGCTGCTGTTATTGTCGCTTTTGGCTGGATTCCCGCGCGCTTCTGGCTTATATCGTGGAGACATACGATCGGGGTCGGCGCCCATATCAATAGCAATCCAACACGACCAGGCGCCCGGTTGGGTCTCCGAATATTGATGGCAGGATCGGGAAAGCCGCATGAGCAATGCGATGCTGAAATTCGTCACGGTCGGCCAGACGATGCCGCGCAAACGCTCGGCCGATGCACGGCGTGACGATTTTGAGGAAATCTACGACGAGTTCGCCGAGGAGAAGGCGGCCGAGCAGGCGAGCCGTTGCTCGCAATGCGGCATTCCCTATTGCCAGATCCATTGTCCGCTGCAGAACAACATCCCCGACTGGCTGATGCTGACGGCCGAGGGCCGCCTTGAGGAGGCCTACGAGGCCTCCTCGGCGACCAACAACATGCCCGAGATCTGCGGCCGCATCTGCCCGCAGGACCGCCTCTGCGAGGGCAACTGCGTGATCGAGCAGGCCGGCCACGGCACGGTCACCATCGGCTCGATCGAAAAATACATCACCGACACCGCGTTCGAGCGCGGCTGGGTCAAGCCGGCGGCACCGACACAAGAGCGTTCGGAAACGATTGGCATCATCGGCGCCGGTCCCGGCGGCATGGCCGCCGCCGAGGAGCTTCGGCGCAAGGGGTTTCAGGTTACCGTCTACGACCGGTATGACCGGGTTGGCGGGCTGCTGGTTTACGGCATCCCGAATTTCAAGCTGGAAAAGGACATCGTCGCGCGCCGCGAGAATCTGCTGCGCGACGCCAAGGTCGAGTTCAAGCTCGACTTCGAGGTCGGCCGCGACGCCAGCCTTGGCGAGCTGCGCCAGAAGCACGACGCGGTGCTGATCGCGACCGGCGTCTACAGGGACCGGGATATCGCCGTGCCGGGCGCCGGGTTGCGGAACATCGTGCCGGCGCTGTCCTATCTCGTCGCCAGCAACCGCAAGGGCCTTGGCGACAGCGTGCCGGAATTCGAGAACGGGGATCTCGACGCGGACGGAAAGCACGTCGTCGTCATCGGCGGCGGCGACACGGCGATGGACTGCGTGCGGACAGCCGTGCGCCAGGGCGCCAAGTCGGTGCGCTGTCTTTACCGCCGCGACCGCGCCAACATGCCGGGCTCGATGCGCGAGGTCAGCCACGCAGAGGAAGAGGGCGTGGAGTTTGTCTGGCTTTCCGCGCCGGAAGCCTTTCTCGGCGACGAGGCGGTGAACGGCGTGCGCGCGCACCGTATGCGGCTGGGCGCGGCCGACGCCACCGGCCGCCAAACGCCCGAGCCGATCGAGAATTCATCCTTCACCCTGGAATGCGATCTCGCGATCAAGGCGCTCGGCTTCGATCCGGAGAACATCCCCAAGCTGTTCGGCGAGCCCGAGCTCGGCGTCACCCAATGGGGCACGGTGCGGGTCAACTGGAAGACCATGATGACCAATCTCGACGGCGTCTTCGCGGTCGGCGACATCGTGCGCGGCGCCTCGCTGGTGGTCTGGGCGGTGCGCGACGGCCGCGACGCCGCCGACAGCGTGGCGCAGTGGATCGACCGCAAGGCCGAGCGCGACGAGAGCGCCAATGCTGCCTCCGTGGCGGCGGAATGAGCGGCGGCACACGACCGGCTGCATGATCTAACAAGGACCGCGACGATGACCGACATCGCGAACGACTGGAAAGAGCGCTGGCAGGCCGAGGCCGCGCGCCTCGCCGCCAAGGGCCTCTACGATCCCGCGAACGAGCACGACAATTGCGGCGTCGGCATGGTGGCCTCGATCGACGGCACGCCGCGGCGCGACGTCGTGGTCGCCGGCATCGATGCGCTGAAGGCGGTCTGGCACCGCGGCGCCGTCGACGCAGACGGCAAGACCGGCGATGGCGCCGGCATCCACGTCCAGATCCCGCAAGACTTCTTCAAACAGCATGTCGAGCGCACCGGCCACGAGGTACTGCACGGCCGGCTCGGCGTCGGCATGATCTTCCTGCCGCGCACCGATTTCGCCGCGCAGGAAGCCTGCCGCGCAATCGTCGAGTCGGAAGTTCTCGGCTTCGGCTACGTGATCTATGGCTGGCGCCAGGTGCCGGTCGACGTCTCGGTGATCGGCGAGAAGGCGCGGGCGACGCGCCCCGAGATCGAGCAGATCATGATCGCCAATACAAAAGACGTCTCCGATACCCAGTTCGAGACCGACCTTTACGTCATGCGCCGGCGCATCGAAAAGGCGGCGCTCGCGGCCCAGATCAGCGATTTCTATATCGCCTCGCTGAGCTGCCGCTCGGTGATCTACAAGGGCATGTTCCTGGCCGAGCAGCTCACGCATTTCTATCCCGACCTGCTCGACGAAGGCTTCATCTCGAACTTCGCGATCTACCACCAGCGCTACTCGACCAACACCTTCCCGACCTGGCCGCTTGCCCAGCCATTCCGCGTGCTGGCGCATAACGGCGAGATCAACACGCTGCGCGGCAATATGCGCTGGATGAAAAGCCACGAGCCGCGCCTAGCCTCCGGCATCTTTGGCGATGCGATCGACGACATCAAACCGATCGTCCAGCCGGGCAGCTCCGACAGTGCGGCGCTCGATGCCGTCTTCGAGCTGCTGGTGCGCGGCGGCCGCTCGCTGCCGATGACCAAGACGCTGATGATCCCGGATTCATGGACGTATCGCAAAAGCGTTCCCGAGGACCACCAGGCGCTCTACGCCTACGCCAATTCGGTGATGGAGCCCTGGGATGGGCCGGCCGCGATCTGCGCCTTTGGTGGGCGCTGGGTGCTCGCGGGCATGGACCGCAACGGGCTGCGCCCGCTCCGCTACACCGTCACCGGCGACGGGCTGCTGATCGTGGGCTCGGAGACCGGCATGGTGAAGGTCAACGAGCTCTCCGTGGTCGAGAAGGGCCGGGTCGGTCCGGGTCAAATGATCGGGGTCGATCTGAAGGACGGGCGCTTCTTCCACGACGTCGAGCTGAAGGACATGTGCGCGGCGCGCCGGCCCTTCGGCAAATGGGTGGAAGGCATCACCGAGCTTGACGGGCTGATCGCGGATGCCGGGATTGGCGAGGCCAGCGTGCTGGAGCGCGACGAGCTGCGCCGCTGGCAGCTTGCCTTCGGCTGGACCATGGAGGAGGTGGAGATGGTCCTCCACCCGATGGTCGAGGACGCCAAGGAGGCGACCGGCTCGATGGGAGACGACACGCCGCTTGCCGTGCTTTCCGACAAATATCGCGGGCTCCATCATTTCTTCCGCCAGAACTTCAGCCAGGTCACCAACCCGCCGATGGACAGCCTGCGCGAACGCCGCGTGATGTCACTGAAAACACGCCTCGGCAATCTCGGCAACATCATCGACGAGGACGAGGCCCAGGTTCGCACGCTGCAGCTTGAAAGCCCGGTTCTGTTGAACGGTGAGTTCCGCGCGATGCGCAATTACATGGCCGACAACGCGATCGAGATCGACTGCACCTTCGATCCGGTCGATGGCGAGACGGCGCTGCGCGAGGCCATCGATCGCATCTGCCAGGCGGCCGACGACGGCATCCGCGAAGGCGCGGTCCATGTCATTCTGACCGACGAGCATCTGAGCGCCACGCGCGCGCCGGTGCCGATGATCCTCGCTGCGGGCGCGGTGCATTCCCACCTCGTGCGCCAGGAGCTGCGCACCTTCACCACCCTCAATGTCCGCTCCGGCGAGTGCCTCGATACGCACTACTTTGCGGTGTTGGTCGGCGTCGGCGCCACGACGGTCAACGCCTATCTCGCCCAGGAGGCGATCGCCGACCGCCACCGGCGCGGGCTCTTTGGCGAGATGACCCTGATCGAGGCGCTCGGCCGCTACAAGAAGGCGGTCGGCGACGGCATCCTCAAGGTCATGTCGAAGATGGGCATCTCGGTGCTCTCATCGTACCGCGGCGGCTACAACTTCGAGGCGGTCGGCCTCTCGCGCGCGCTGGTCGGCGAGTTCTTCCCTGACATGCCCTCGCGCATCTCCGGCATCGGCCTGCCCGGCATCCAGACCAAGGTCGCGGCGATTCACGCGACCGCATACCGCGAGGGTGTGGCGACGTTGCCGGTGGGCGGCTTCTACCGCTACCGGCGCGCCGGCGAGATGCACGCCTTCGAGGGCCGCCAGATCCACCTGCTCCAGCAGGCGGTGGCGACCGACAGCTACGGCACCTTCCGGCGCTATACCGAGGCTGTCTATGCGATGCCGCCGATCCATCTGCGCGATCTGCTGGCCTTCGACTTCAAGGACGATCCGATCCCGATCGACGACGTCGATTCGATCACCGAATTGCGCAAGCGGCTGGTCTCGCCGGGCATCTCGCTCGGCGCCCTCAGCCCCGAGGCGCATGAGACGCTGACCATCGCCATGAACCGCATCGGCGCCAAGTCGGATTCCGGCGAGGGCGGCGAGGACCCGGCGCGCTACAAGCAGCGTCCCGACGGCGATAACCCGAGCTCGGCGATCAAACAGATCGCCTCCGGCCGCTTCGGCGTCACGGCCGAGTATCTCAACAACTGCCAAGAGATCGAGATCAAGGTCGCGCAAGGCGCCAAGCCCGGCGAGGGCGGCCAGCTTCCGGGCTTGAAGGTCTCCGAGCTGATCGCCCGGCTGCGCCATTCCACGCCGGGCGTGACGCTGATCTCGCCGCCGCCGCACCACGATATCTATTCCATCGAGGATCTGGCGCAGCTCATCTACGACTTGAAGCAGATCAATCCCGACGCTTCCGTGTGTGTGAAGCTGGTGGCCCAGAACGGGGTCGGCACCGTGGCCGCGGGCGTCGCCAAGGCCAAGGCCGACGTGATCCTGATCTCGGGCCACAATGGCGGTACCGGCGCCTCGCCCCAGTCGAGCATCAAATATGCCGGCATCCCCTGGGAGATGGGGCTCGCCGAAACGCATCAGGTTTTGACGCTGAACGGCCTGCGCCACCGGGTCAAGCTGCGCACCGACGGGGGCTTGAAGACCGGCCGCGACGTGGTCATCGCCGCCATACTGGGCGCCGAGGAGTTCGGCATCGGCACCGCATCGCTCGTCGCCATGGGCTGCATCATGGTGCGCCAGTGCCATTCCAATACCTGCCCGGTCGGGGTCTGCACCCAGCAGGACAGCCTGCGTGACAAGTTCACCGGCACGCCGGAGAAGGTCATCAACCTCTTCTCCTTCATTGCCGAGGAGGTGCGCGAAATCCTGGCTTCGCTGGGCGCGCATTCGCTCACCGAGATCATCGGCCGCACCGATTTGCTGACCCAGGTCAGCCGCGGCAGCGAGCATCTCGATGACCTCGACCTCAACCCGATCCTCGCCAAGGGCGATGCCGGCGATCTGCCGCAATACTGCACGCTGGAGGGCCGCAACGAGGTGCCCGAGACGCTCGACGCGCGTCTTGTCGAGGACAGCAAGATGACCGGCGTGCGCACCGGCGAGCGCATGCAACTCGCCTACAATATCCGCAACACCCAGCGCGCCATCGGCACCAAGCTGTCGTCGATGATCACGCGGAAATACGGCATGATGGGCTTGAAGGCCGGCCACATCACCGTGCGCCTGCGCGGCTCGGCCGGGCAGTCGCTGGGCGCCTTCGCAGTCCAGGGCCTGAAGCTCGAGGTCTTCGGCGACGCCAACGACTATGTCGGCAAGGGGCTTTCCGGCGGCACGATCGTGATCCGCCCGCCGGCATCCTCCGCGCTGGTGACCCAGGACAATGTGATCATCGGCAACACGGTGCTGTACGGCGCCACCGCCGGCAAGTTGTTTGCCGCCGGCCAGGCCGGCGAGCGTTTCGCGGTGCGCAACTCGGGCGCCGAGGCGGTCGTCGAAGGCTGCGGCGCCAATGGCTGCGAATACATGACCGGCGGCACGATCGTTATTCTCGGGCCGGTCGGCGACAACTTCGCCGCCGGCATGACGGGCGGCATGGCCTTCGTCTATGACGAGGAAGGCGGGCTGGGCACCTTTATCAACGACGACTCGGTGCTCTGGCAGCGCATCGCCACGCAGCACTGGGAGGGCGTCGCGCGCGGCCTTGTCGAGCAACACCACCGCGCCACCCAATCGCGCTACGCCGAGCGCATCCTGCGCGACTGGGACCTGGAAATGCCGAAGTTCTGGCAGATCGTGCCAATGGAGATCGTGCCGCTGCTGCAGAACCCCATCCTGCCCGACGACATCGCCGAGAAGCGGGCGTAGGTCCCACGGCTACGTCGCTTACTCGAAATTGGGGTTCCATGAACGCTGCCTGCCGGCAGGCCCGGGTTTCCGCAGCTCAGCATGGTTAACATGTTGAAAACCATAATAAAATTCGATTGAACTTACAGCCGGGCCAACCATTCGGAAACCATTCTGGCCTATCCTCAAAGCCATGTCCGGCGCGTTGCACCAGCTCAAGCTCGACTATGACGCGGGCGAGGATCGCCTCGTGCTGCGCATCAGCACGCATGACAAAACCGAAGTGCGGCTGTGGCTGACGCGGCGCTTCACCAAGGCCCTCTGGCTGGGCCTTTCCAAGGTCGTCGAGGCAAATCCGTCAGCGCTGCACGCCCCCGACCCCCAGTCGCGCGAAAGCGTGATCGCCTTCCAGCACGAGCAGGCGGTCGACGAGGATCAGTTCGGCCATACCTTCGAGGAAACAGCGGTTGAATTCCCGCTGGGCGAAACGCCGTCGCTGGTCGTCGGTCTGACGATCGGCAGCCCCGAGCCCAGCGAGCCGCCGCGCCTGGTCTTCGAGACGGTCGAAACACGGATGGTCTCACTCGGACTCGATGAGCAGATCCTGCATTCGCTGATGCATCTGCTGGCGCTTTCGATGAGGCAGACCGACTGGGACCTGGCCTTCGATTTCGCCGTCACCGCGGACGCCGAAGCCCTGACCGAGCGCCCCGCGCAGCTTCACTAAAAACTTCGTCTCACTCCCCGTCCACCATGCCCTCGCGCCGAGGATCGGCGCCGCCCAGCAGCGTGCCGTCGGGCAGGATCTGGATGCCGTGCAGCCCGGAATTCATATCGCCCACCTGGACCTTGTTGCCAAGCTGGCGGAGCGCGCCGGCCATTCGCGCCGCGCGGGTGCGGCGCTCCAACTCGATGCCGTTGTTGCGCGACAGCGCGTGGCCCATGGCGATCGCGCTTTGCACGTCCATCCGCCAGTCGAGCACCGCGACGATGCGCTGGGCCACATAGCCGATGATCCGGCTGCCCCCGGGCGATCCGATCACAAGAACCAGCTTGCCGCCCGCGCCGAACACCATGGTCGGCGCCATCGAGCTGCGCGGCCGTTTGCCGCCCTCGATCCGGTTCGCCAGCTGGCGCCCGCCGCGCGCGCCGCGGAAAGAGAAATCGGTAAGCTGATTGTTGAGCAGGAAGCCGTGCACCATGCGCCGCGAGCCGAAGGCGTGTTCGATCGAGGTGGTCATCGCGACCGCGTTGCCGGCGGCGTCGACAATCGAAAGATGACTGGTCGCGGGCAGCTCGGGGCTTATCCCGTCGCCGAAGGTTCCGGCACGCACGCCGGGCGGCGTTCCGGGCTTGGCGCGGCCTTCGACGGGCACCCCGGTGATGCCGGTGCTGCGCTGCGCGATATAGCTGCGGTCGAGCAGGCCGGCCACCGGCACGGCCACGAAATCCGGATCGGCCAGATAGCGGTTGCGGTCGGCAAAGGACAGCGCACCCGCCTGACCCAACAGATGCCAGGCGCGTGGGCTCCAAGGCCCGGGTCCGCGCAGATCAAAGCGCTCGACGAGGCCGAGCATCTGGATCACCGTGGTGCCGCCCGACGATGGCGGGCCCATGCCGCAGACCTTGTAGCCGCGATAGCGCCCGCAAACCGGCGCGCGGGCCCGCGCCCGATAGCCGCTGAGATCGGCGAGCGTCATGGCGCCGGGCGGCCCCGCCCCGGTCCTGGTCGCGGCCACGATGTCGCGCGCGATGGCGCCTTCATAGAAGGCGCTTGCGCCGCCGCGGGCGATGCGTTTCAGCGTCCGCGCCAGGGCGCGGTTGGCGATGATCCGGCCCGGCAGCTTCGGCCGTCCGTCGAGCGCGAAGTAAAGCTCGCGCGCCTCGTCGTTGCGCGCCAGCGCCGGGTAATACGTCAGCAGTATGTGAAGGCGCCGCGACATCGGAAAGCCGCGCCCGGCCAGCTTGATCGCCGGCTGGAAGAGCCGCGCCCAGGGCAGCTTGCCGTGCCGCTTGTGCGCCATCTCCAGCATGCGCACCAGCCCCGGCACGCCGACCGAGGCGCCGGAGCCGACGGCGCGCATGAAGCCGCGCCGCGAGCCCGCGAGCTTATAGAAGACGCGTGGATTGATCGCCTTCGGCGCGGTCTCGCGGCCGTCATAGCTGGTGAGCTTGCGCTTGGCCGCGTCCCAGTGCAGCAGAAAGGCCCCGCCGCCGATACCCGACGATTGCGGCTCGACAAGATTGAGGACCAGCTGCGCGGCGATCGCGGCATCGACGGCGCTGCCACCGGATTTGAGGATCGTCACAGCGGCGCGCACGGCATGCGGGTTCGCCGCCGCCGCCATGAAACGCTTGGACTTGACGGGCGCGCGCGCGTCCCGCCCGGTCGCGGGCTCGGGATCGATGCGGCCTTGCGCATGCGCCGCTGCCGATCCGAGGAGCAGCAGTGCCGCAATCCCACTGGAAAGAATGCCTCTAACCATCGGCCAGCGCGCGCTCTACCAGCGCCTTGGCGCGGCCCGGAATGTCGATGGTCAGCGCCGCCGCGTGGCCGGCGTCCGACATCTTCGCCCAGGTCTTGGCGACGATCGAGACGACCTTTTCGTCGTCATGCTGGCTGGAGAAGTCGGCGAAATAGCTCTCCAGAAAGACCAGGCAGGCGACATCCTCCAGCGTCTGCACCTCGGGGTCGCGCTTGATGCCGCGCTTGCGGATGAGGGTTTCGACGCGCTTCAGCGCATCGGCGTCGTAGCCCGCCGTTTGCATGATCGCGCCGGCCCGCGCGGCGTGAAACTTGGCAAGGTCGGTGCGCCAGCGCAGATAACCCTCGCGGTCCATCGGGTAGCTCTTGCGCGGCATGGTCCAGCGTTCGATGTGCTGGGCGCGCACGGCGATGCGCAGCACGTCCGATGCGTCCGGCGCGATGCGCTCCAGCCAGCGCGTCATCCGCTCGGAATAGACGAGCGCCGCCGGCCGGGATGTGCCGCCGACGGTCTCGTCGTTCGGATCGGCCGCGTTCGCGGCGTCGATCCCGGCGAGCGCATTGCTCAGCTTCTTATCTGTATCGTTCATGGCGATCTCCCAGGAGAGAAAGTGAACGCAGACACCGAATTGGGCAAGCCGGGGCGGCGGCAAAATGCCGGAAATGCCGCCGGCGGAGCCAATCAGATACCAGTGCAGCCGATCAGATGGGCGCCCGTGTGCCCGGCGGCTTCGAGGCCGCCTTGCGATCGGAGATCCCACGTTCGTACCAGCCGCGCGATGCATTCACGATCTTGACCACGGACAGCATAACCGGGACTTCGACGAGCACGCCGACGACGGTTGCAAGCGCGGCGCCGGATTTGAGCCCGAACAACCCGATCGCGGTGGCGACGGCAAGCTCAAAAAAGTTACTCGCGCCGATCAAGGCCGATGGCGCGGCGACGCAGTGCGCGACACCAAATCGGCGGTTGAGCAGATAGGCCAGGCCCGAGTTGAAGTAGACTTGAATAAGGATCGGCACCGCCAGCAGGACGATGACCAGCGGCTGGGCGATGATCTGCCCGCCCTGAAAGCCGAACAATAAAATCAGCGTCGCCAGCAATGCCATCAGCGAGACCGGTTGCAGCCACTTGAGCAGCCTCGGCAAAGCGCCGTGCCCGCCGATGCGCAGGACAAGCTGGCGGATGATCTGCGCGACCGCGACCGGTATCACGATGTATAGCGCGACCGAGGCGAGAAGCGTGTCCCACGGCACGATGATCGCCGAAATTCCGAGCAGAAGACCGACGATCGGCGCAAACGCCACGACCATGATGGCGTCGTTCAGGGCGACCTGGCTCAACGTGAAGTGGGGCTCGCCGTCGGACAGGTTGCTCCAGACGAACACCATCGCCGTGCAAGGGGCGGCCGCCAGGATGATGAGGCCGGCGATGTAGCTGCTGATCTGGTCGGCGGGCAGAAAGGGCGCGAATAGATAACCGATGAACAGCCAGCCGAGCGCTGCCATCGAGAACGGCTTCACGGCCCAGTTGATGAACAGCGTGACGCCGATGCCGCGCCAATGCTCGCTGACGGTACCCAGCGCTCTGAAATCTATCTTCAAAAGCATCGGGATGATCATCAGCCAGATCAACACGCCGACCGGAATGTTGACCTGGGCGATTTCGGCCGCGCCGATGGCCTCGAACGCTCGCGGGAACCAATGTCCAAGTGCAATGCCGGCAATGATGCAAAGCGCGACCCAAACCGTCAGATAGCGCTCAAAGACCGGCATTCGAGCGGTCTTAGAAGAGGGGGCATCATTCGCGTCGACGTCTTTGGGGCTCATGCCGTGCGCTCCAGCCTATCGCTCACGCATCCGCTTTCTCCGGAGCGCCGCATCCCGCCAGCGCCTCGACCAGCGGTCCGCAGACCTCTGTACGGCCCTGGCAGCAGTTGTATGTCAGATAGATCAGCAGGTCGTTCATCCTGCGATAGTCCGCCTGATAGATGATCGACCGGCTTTCGCGACGCGACCCTATCAATCGTGCGTTGCGGAGCTGTGACAGATGGAAAGACAGCGTGGCGGCGGGTAGCCCGATGGCCTCGGCGATCCGGCCGGCGGCGAGCCCGTCCGGTCCGGCCTCGACCAGCCGGCGGTAAATGTCGAGCCGCGTCTCTTGCGCCAGCGCGGCCAGGGTGATCACCGCATCAATTCGATCCATAGTTCCAAAATTATCGAAATGATAGTCAGGACGCAAGTGCGTAAGCGTGGATTGCAAGAGGAATTGGCTGGCCACGATCCCTCTCCCGCGTGCGGGAGAGGGTGGACCGCCCGTCAGGGCGGGCCGGGTGAGGGCTGCGGCCGGAAAAGCAGGTCGAGGACTGGGGCGTCGGGCATAGCGACAGCCCTCACCCTCCCACCGCGCTGGCGCGCGGCTGGCCGCGATCCCTCTCCCGCGCGCGGGAGAGGGGCTTTGGACGTATCGATGGGGGCTTGGGCTTCAGGCCGCCTTGTAGGGCAGCCCGGTCATTGCCACCCAGCCGGGCAGCGCCTCGACGCGGCCGATCCAGGCGATCACGTTGTCACGGCCGTCGAGCCGCACCTCGCCCTGGCCCGCCAGCGCGATATAGGGATAGCAGGCGATATCGGCGATGGTCGGCCGCCCGAAGGCGAGCCAGTCGCGGCCGTCAAGCCAGGCATCGAGGAGCTTGAGCGAGCGACCGCCGCGCCGTTGCGCGGTGTCGAGATCAATCGACGCATCGCCGGTGAGCTTGGCGAACCGCGCCACGGTGACGCCGTTGTTGATCTCGTTGGCCGCAAAGCTGAGCCAGGCGACGATCTCGGCCATGCCCGCCGGGTCGCGCGGCAGCCAGCTCCCGTCGCCGTATTTCATGGCGAGGTAAACCAGGATCGCTCCTGAATCGCGCACCGTCACGTCGCCGTCGATCAGCACCGGCACCTGGCCGAGCGGATTCATCGCCAGGAACTCGGGCGTCTTGTGCTCGCCCTTCTGCAGGTTCACGTCTACCCGTTCGTAGTCGAGGCCGAGCATCGACAACAGCATCCGGCACTTATGCGCGTTGGCCGACAGTTCGGTGTCATAGAGCTTGATCATCGTATCCCCCACCGCGCTTTAGCGATCGCCAACGGAGAGCACGACCGCCATCGCCGTGTCGCCCGCCGCGCAGCCGGTGAAGAGCCCGTTGCCGCCGCCGCGCAGCTTCAGCTCCTCGATCAGCTCGATGACCAGGCGCAGCCCCGTCGGTCCTTGCGGATGGCCGAAGATCAGCGAACAGCCGTAATTGTTCATGTCCTCGATCGGAAAGCCGGTCTCGTGCGCGAAGATCAGATCGTTGACCGCGAAGGGGTTGTGGGTCTTGACCGCATCGATATCGCCGATGGCCAGCCCCGCCGCTTCCAGCGCGCGTTTGGCGGCCGGCACCGGGGCTTGCGGCATGTGCGCTACCTCGGTGCGCGCGAGGCCGAAGCCGAGGATCTTGATGCGCACGTTCTTGTCGCGCGACAGCTCTTGCGCCTTGTCCGGCGAGGTCACGATCATCGCCGTGTTGCCGTCGGCGGGATGGGTCTGGCCGCCGAAGGTGACGGTGCCGTCCTCCAGCACGGGCCTGAGCTTGGCGAGGCCTTCCTTGGTCGAGGCCGTCACCCCTTCGTCGCCTTCCATCGAATGCACGGTCTTGCGGTAGCGCTTGTCGGGCACCTCGAAGGGCAGGCGCATATAGGTCTTGTGGAAGGCGTGGTCGTCCTTGACCGCGTCCTGGTACTGCTCCCAGCGCCGCAGCACCACGTCGTGCTGGGCCTCGGTGGTGATCTGGTACTTGCGGGCGACGTTCTCGGCCGTCTGGGTCATCGAGGTGCCGCCGTAGGGGTCCTTGGCCATGTTGTCGAGCGTCCAGTTCTCATGGCTGCCCGTGCCGCCGAGGCTCTGGGGTTCTGGGTAGAAGATCTGCGGGCCGTTCGACGTCTTATCGGTGGTCATCACCAGCGCCGTCTCCGACATGCCTGCGTCGACCTCTTGGGTCGCCGCCTGCAGGCAGCGCGCGGAGGTGGCACAGGCTTGGGCGATGGTCGGCCCGCCGACATGGTCGGCCCCCATCATGCCGGTGAGCCAGGGCAAGCCGTAGAACACGCTCTGCTGGGGGACGGTCGTGCCGAGCACGCCGTAATCGAGCGCCTCCATCGGGATGTCGCGCGCGGCCATTTCGTCCTTGGCGACGTGGGCGGCAAGCTCGACCGAGTTCAGATGCGACAGGCTGCCCTGCCAGCGCGCGAAGGGTGTGCTCCAATAAGCGCCGTAGGGGATTTCCGCCTGGTGGGTCATGGGCTGGGCCCTTTCGAGTCGGGGTGTGGTGTGCCGTGTGGTGCTGCCGCGACTCTAGCGGTCCCGCGCCCTCGCGCGCAAGGGAGCCCAATGGGAACTTGCGGATGGGCAACCGCCTGATGCGTGCCGCGCATGGCGCTGCCGCGCAGCAATCGGATGCTCTAGTATCCCCGGCTCAATCGCGCATCGGGGGGCAGTTCATGGGTAAGTTGAGCGCCAAGCACGCGGTTATCACGGGCGGGACGACGGGGATCGGGCTCGCCTCGGCCCCGCGCCGCGCTGTTCCTGGCGAGCGAGGGTTCCAGCTACATGGTGGGCGAGGAAATCGTCGTCGACGGCGGCTACCTGGCGACGTGACGGCGCGGCGCGCTTAATCGCTTGAACGTCGGACCGATTTGGCCCACGGTGTCATCTCATGGGCAGACCTATCGAACGGCTCGCGCGACGCGCCTTGGTGGCGGCGCTCGTCGCGCCAATTCTGATTGGCGCGGCGGTTCACGCAGCGCATGCCGCGGAGGATACGGTCGGGACCTTCGTGGTTCAGGACGAGAATGACTACTTCACCGGCACCGACCGGCATTACACCCAAGGCATCCGCCTGTCCTACCTCGCTACCGCGCGCGTGACGCCCGAATGGGTCAAGCGTCTTCCCGATATCCCGGCCCTCATCGATGCCGGCCGCGGCCGCCGCGAGGATCGGCGGATCGGTTTCGTCATCGGTCAGAGCATCTTCACGCCGCAGGACACCGACAAGCGGTCGCTGATCGCCTCCGACCGGCCCTATGCGGGGTGGCTCTATCTTGGCGGCTCGCTGCAGACGCGTTACCGCGATCGCAGCGGTGTCACGCGCCTCGATATCCTGGCCTTTGAGATCGGCGTCGTCGGTCCGGCCGCCAAAGCCGAGTACGTCCAAAACGAGTTCCACGAGGTCATCCGCTCAAACCGGGTGAACGGCTGGGACAACCAGCTGCGCAACGAGCCCGCCTTTTTGGTCGCGTTCGAGCGCAAGTGGAAAAGCTCGATCCTGCGTCTCGACGACGGCCGGGGACGCCTGGCGCTCGGTCTCGATGCGATCTCCCATGTCGGCTTCACCGGTGGGACCGTGCACACCCATGCAGCCGCGGGGCTCACGCTTCGGTTCGGAAACCACCTTCCCAACGATTTCGGCCCGCCGCGCATCCGGCCTGCCTCGCCCGGCTCTCAATCGTTCGAGCCGCCGCACAGCCCGCGCAGTTTTCGTTGGTATTTGTTCGCAGGCTTTGAGACCCGCCTCGTCGGCCGCAACATTTTCCTCGACGGAAACACCTTCCGCTCGAGCCACAGCGTGGAAAAGAACCCGGTCGTGACGGATCTTCGGCTTGGCATCGCCACGGTCCTGTTCGACAAGGTGCGCCTGACCTACACCTACGTGCTTCGCTCGCCCGAATTCCGCGGCCAGCGCGGGCCCGATCAGTTCGCGGCGATCAGCCTCTCGGTCCGCTTTTAGCCCCAACGCCGACGAAATACCGGCATCGCCTACTTCTTCACCCCCAGCGTCATGCCGTCAGCAACCGGCAGCATCACCAGCGTCACGCGGTCATCGTCCTTGACCTTTTCGTTGAAGGCGCGCGCGCCGTGGGTGTTGCCGATCAGCTCCTCGAAATGCGCCTCGGTGCGGCCGCGGTCGCGCCAGAACTGGGTCAGGCGCTCGTCGGTGAAATCTTCGGTCACGGTGCCCTGGAACAGTGTGTTGTCGGCGATCATCAGCCCGCCCGGCCGCAGCAGCTCAAGCCCGCGGTCCCAGTATTTGCCATAGTTCAGCTTGTCGGCGTCGATGAAGCAAAGATCGTAGCTGGCGGTCTCGCCACCGGCGATCAGGCGGTCGAGGGTTTCGGTGGCCGGTCCCAGCAGCAGCCTGATCTTCTCCGCGACGCCGGCCTTGGCCCAGAACTCCCGCGCGATGGCCGTGTATTCGTCGCTGATGTCGCAGGTGGTGAGGTGGCCGTCGGGCGGCATGGCGCTTGCCATCACGAGCGCGCTGTAGCCGGTGAAGGTGCCGACCTCGAGCACTCGTTTGGCCTGGCTGATCGTGACCAGGACCTCCATGAACTGGCCCTGCATCGGCGTGATCTGCATGCGGAACCAGGGCGTTGCCTTTTCCGTCGCCGCGCGCAGTTCGGCCAGCACCGGCCGCTCCCGGTTCGTGACCGCGTCGACATACGCGTACAGCGCCTCGTTCATCATGATCTGGTAAGTCGACATCGCCGTCCTTTCTCCATTTTCTGCGGCACCGGCCCACTCCCCCACCCGACCGCCCCCAAGTCGGCACATGGGACAGTATCCTCATGGGCGGTCGGGTGGGGGAGTGGGCCGGTGCGAGGCGCCAGCCACTAAAGTGCGCCAGCTACAAAAAGCGCCAGCCAAAAAGGCATCAGCCAGAAAAGCTCTTACACCACTCCCGTCGCTCGGCGATGATACCACAACGGCACCACGATCGCCGCAAGCGCTAGTATCGAGCAAGCCAGCATCGTTCCCAGCATCGGATAGGGCGTGCCGTTCTGGATCGTGCCGACGGCCTGGGCAACGCCGGCGCCGATGAGCATCTGGATGAAGCCGGCCAGGCCCGAGGCGGCGCCGGCCGCCTTGGGATTGACGCTGATCGCGCCGGCCTGGGCGTTGGGCATCGAGATCCCGGCGGCGTAGGAGGCAAACATCGCCGGGCCGAACAGGGCGAGCGGATGCCAGACGCCGCTGGCCATGATCACGAAGCCGATGGCCACGGTAATCAGCGAGCCCATGCCGCCCAGCACGATCATACGGTCGATCCCGACCCGCGCCGATATCCGTCCCGCCGTCAGCCCGCCCAACATGAAGCCGCCGGAGACCATGAAGAAATAGAGCCCGTATTCGGTTGCGGGCCGCTTCAGCACGTCGATCATGATGTATGGCGCGCCGGACATGAAGGCGAAGAAGACCCCGAGCACGAAGGAGGCGTAAAGCACGTAGCCGCAAAAGATCGGCTGCGAGAGGAGGTGGCCGAAGCCGCCGAAAAAGCTCTTCAGCCCCTCAATGGGTTCGCGCTCGGTGTGGGTCTCGGGCATCCGCGCCAGCACCAGCGCCGTGACCATCAGCCCGACGCAGCCGGAGAACACGAAGCTAGCGCGCCAGCTAGTCCAGTCGGTCAGCACGCCGCCGATCGTCGGCGACAGCATCGGCGCGATCACCATCGCCGTTGTCAGATAGGCGATCACCGAGGCTGAGCGCTCGCGGTTGTAGAGATCGCGCACGATGGCGCGCGCCAGCACCATGCCCGAGGCACCGCCGGCGCCCTGCAGCATGCGGCCCACGATCAGGGTCCAGATGTCGGGCGCCGCCGCACAGAGCGCGCTGCCGGCGAGGAAGAAGAGCAGGCCGATGATGACGACCGGCCGGCGGCCATAGCGGTCAGACAGTGGCCCGTAAATGAGCGTGGCCAGCGCGATCGCCAGCATCGAGACGCTGAGCGTCATCTGCGCGGTGGCGGCGGAGACGCTGTAGCTGGAACGGATCGCGGGCAGGGCCGGCAGGAAAATCTGCATCGACATCGGCCCGAGCGCGGTCAGCGCGACCAGGACAAACAGCAGAAAATTGTTCGCGGGCGCCGCCATCGCGCGCTGCTTACCGCCTCGCGCGTCCAGGTGCAAGGCAGGCGCGCCAGGCCGGTCCCGCCACGCCGCCGAAACTTGGCGGTTCCGTTTGCCGATTGTTAACCAGTCTTAAGCGCTTAGTAACGAAGCGCGGCGATACTGGGCTGTCATCGTGCAGGTTTCCACCGCTGCGCCCCCGTTCAGCGCAGCCGGCGGCTTAGGATATGGCATGGATACGGCCTATTTATTCTGGTTCAAGCGGATTGCCATCGCACTGGCCCTTGTCTGGCTCGCCGTTGTCGGCTGGCTGCAATTCTCCGATGCGATCGGCGACTATGGCGTCGGCTCCACGACCTATCAGCGCGGCGCCTCCGAATGCGAGGGCAGCTATTCGAGCCGTTATGACTGCAAATCCTCGATCCTTATCGCCGGCGAGAACCAGGCTTTCTTTTCCTGGCTCTTCAAATTCATGATCGTTTTCCTGCCGCCGATCGGCCTCGCCTATCTCTACAGCGCCGTGCGGCGCCGGCACGAGGCCGAGATCGCGCAGGCGGCGCGGCGCCGGGCGCTCAAGCGCCGCAACGATGCCGAAACGGCTTAACGCACCCTAGCGGCCGTCCGCCGAACTGCTGTGCATTTTTCCAACGCGTCATTTGGAGTGAGCGTCAGCGCGGGAGAAATCTGGGCGCTGCCTCGGCCACGTTAGACCAGATTTCTTGGTCGGTCGCCGGCGCTCCCTCGGTCGAAACGACGGGCCTGGGGGATCGGAGCGCGCTCTGATCTCCTTCTATTTCGGATCGGCGTCGAGCCTGACGGCGATCCCTTCCAGCTCTTTCTTCGGCGCGGGATAGCGGTCCAGCACCAGCGGGTCGTGACCGGGGATGACATTCGCGCGCTCTTCGACGAGACCGTAGCAGCGCTCGTAGCCGAGGATCATGTCGCCGAGGTTGTAGACGATCGGGAAGGGCGCGGTCTGCTCCATGTTCTCATAGAAATGGCTGGCATCGGAGGCGAGCACCAGCCAGCCGCGCCGCGTGCGCACCCGCACAACCTGGAGCCCCATCGTGTGCCCGCCGACGAAATGCAGCGTGATGCCGGGCGCGATCTGAACATCGCCGTCATGAAAGCGCACCCGTCCGTCGAACACGCGGGTGATCATGCCCGAGATATGGCCGGGCTCAAAGGAATGGTTCATCGTCGCCGTGCACATGTGAACGCCGGTCGCGAACTGCATCTCGCGCTCCTGCAGATGGAAGCGCGCGGCCGGAAAACGTTCATAGCCGCCGATATGGTCGTAGTGCAGGTGGGTGACGATCACCTCCTCGGTCTTGGCGGCATCGATGCCGATCATGGCCAGGCCGTCGGCGGGGTCGCGCAGCAAGGTGCGCCCGCGCTTATCGGCATCGGCCTTCACGAAGCCCGTGTCGACCACGACGTGCCGGTCCTTGCCGACGATCGCCCAGACGTAATAGTCGATCGGCATTGGCGCATCATCGTGCGGGTCGACATACATGAGGTTGGTCGAGCGCGTGCGCTCCTGCATCGTGGCGTATTTGACGGCGTAGACTTCGTAGCTCGCTCCGTCGTCGCTCATGGCGGGCACTCTCCCTGATTGTCATTTCCGGCGCGAGCGCCGTTGCTCCGGTGACACGGGCCGCACGAGAACGCGCGACTGCGCGAACGCCGATGGCCGGTCGCCGAGCATATGCTTGTATACTCGCGCGGATGGCAGGCGGACGGAAGGCACGCGGCGCGGCGCCAACCGGAAAACAGATATTGATCGGCGGGGTTCAGGTGTCCCGCGCAGCCGAGCGGGACGAGCAAGAAGGGGCAGACTTCATGGCAACGCCGCAACCGAACCTGGGCTTCATTGGCCTCGGCACCATGGGTGAGCCGATGTGCCGAAACCTCGCAACGAAGAGCAAGGCGAAGGTCATCGCCTTCGACGTTCGCGCCGAGCCGCTCGGCCGTCTCGCAAACGAAGGCGTCGATGCCGCCGAAACCGTCGCCGACGTCGCGGCAGCCGCCGATATCGTATTCCTGTCGCTGCCTAGCGGTCATGAGCTGGCCGAGGTCGTCGCCGGCGAGGACGGTCTAATGGCGCATGGCCGCGAGGGCATGACCGTGGTCGACCACACCACCGCGCCGGTGGCGCTGGCCCGCGAGCTCAACAGCGAGTTGGCCGAGCGGTCGATCGATTTCCTCGATGCGCCGGTCGCGCGCACGCGCCGCGCGGCAATCGACGGGACCCTCGCGGTCATGGTCGGCGGCGGCGAGGAGGCCTTCCAGCGCGTCGAGGCTTACCTCGGGCATATGGGAACGAGCGTCACTTATTGCGGGGCCAGCGGCAATGGCCAGACCACCAAGCTTCTGAACAACATGGTGCTGATCCAGACCGTGGCCGCGCTCGCCGATGCGCTGGCGATCGGCCGCCGCGCCGGGCTCGACGGGGACCTGCTGTTCAAGGTGATGTCGGACGGCTCAGCGGACAGCTTTGCGCTGCGCAATCACGGCATGCTGTCGATGGTGAAGGGCGAGTTCCCCGAGGACATGTTCTCCACCCACTATGCGCTGAAGGACCTCACCTACGCGCTGGAGCTGGCCCGCGAATTCCGGGTCGAGGCGAACCTCGCCAAGCAGGCCGAGCGTCTGCTGCGCCGGACCATCGACGAGGGCTTGGGCGAGGCCTACTTCCCCGCCCTCTACGAGATCATCGAGGACCGGGGCGGCGTTGGCTGAAACGCCGCCGCAAAAGGCCTTGCCCGCGCGCTGACTAGGCAATTTCTGTTCAGACGGCATCACCGGCCCTCATGAGCTTGTCGAATGGCCCCCGCCCGGCCACCCCCAACGCCCAATTTGGGGCAGTATCCTCGGGGGTAGAACCGCAAGGCGGGTCGACTGGCGGGGGAGTGGGCTGGAGCCGATTTCGCGTGAGCAGAAAATGCTCTAGGCGCGCGTCTCGGGCGGCCGTTCGAATTCCTTGTCGAGGTGGCCGCGGCCTTCCTGGTCGCCGCGCTCGAAGAGCCACGAATAGCCGCCATTCGGATTGGTCAGGATCTCCCAGGCGTTGTCGTCGCCGTCCCAGAAGTAAAAGCTGTAGGTACCGTGCTGGGTCTGCGGCCGGGTGATCTTCTTCAGCCCGTATTTCTCGGCATGCTCGACGACCTTGGCATGGGCCGCGTCGACATTCGCCTCGGTCAGCACGTCGACGCCGTTGTGGTTGAGGAAGCTCATCTCGCCCTTCTTGTCGCTCTTCACCACCGCAATGGTGTTTGGTCCGCCCAGCCGGATCAACAGCGAGATCGCACTGGTGCGAACGACTTCGAGGCCGAGGAAATCGGTATGGAACGCGCGGCTTCGTTCCAGATCGCGCAATTCGAGCGTGCCGTGAGAAAGAAAATTTAGATTGAGGATCGCGTCGACGGCCGTCTCAACTGTCGGAATTGCTTGTGCGACAGCTTGGGCCATCGCGTTCACTCCCGTTCGATTTTCTTGCCTTCCAAACCGCCGGTGGCTCTAGAACGCCGCAACCGCCAACCTCAATCCCAATCATGTTGCCGGATTTGAGGACGGTACCCTTGGGGAACCTGACGCCGGCGAGTGTCCGGGTCATGATCACATTGCCCCGCTGCAAAGTCACCCGCCACGAAATCGTTGACGATCGTATAGCCGGCCGCGCAGTCGATGTCGCAGCCGGTGCCGGGCGATTGTTCGGCTTGACCTGCCTCAATGTGCAGACGGGGGATGATGCTCAAGTTATAATCGAACGTATATCAGCGCCCTCGTCCTCTCACACGCGCCGGAGACGATATGAGCAAACGCGCATTATTCGGTTTGTCGGCCGTCCTTGCCGTCTGCGCGGCGGTGCTTGCCGGCGGCCTTCAGGCGGCCGCGCCGCAGCGACCCGGGGCATCGCAAGGCGATGTCCAGCGCGGCTTTCAGTTGGCACTCAAGGTCTGCGAGGAATGCCACATCGTGGCCGACGGCCGTAGCCGACGCAGCCCGCCGGCGGCAGACGCCCCGTCTTTCTTCGATCTCGCCAAGCAGCGGCGGGTGACGCCGTTTTACCTGCGTGCCTTCTTCCGCACGCCGCATCGCAACATGCCCGACCTGATCCTGCCGCGCGGCGAGCGTGACGACGTCATCGCCTATATCCTGTCGTTGCGTCCGAAAAAGTAGGTTTGTGGGAACGCGGCCGGATCGGCCCGGCGTTAAATAGGCCGGGAAATCTCGTGCGCTAGGCGGCGCTCAAGCTGACCTTCTCAACGGGGCCTTGGCCGACAACGATGCGCTCGGCCGGGAATGAGAGCCGCACCCGCGTGCCCCGTCCGACCTCGCTCTCCACCGTGAAGCTGCCGCCATGGAGTTCGATCAGGCTCCGGGTCAGCGGCAGGCCGATACCGATCCCCTCGTAGCGCCGGTCGAGGCCGTTTTCGACCTGCCCGAACACCTGCATCGCGCGCTCAAGCTCGTCGGGCGCGATGCCGATGCCGGTATCCTTGATCCAGATGGTCAGTGCGCCGTCATCGACAACGCCTGCCGTCAGCCAGACCTCGCCGCCGTTGTTGGTGTATTTGAGGGCGTTTGATAGCAGATTGCTTAGAATTCGGTGAACCAGCCGACGGTCGGCCGAAAGCGACGGTATGTCGGAATCGACAACCACGTAGAGCCTGATGCCCTTTTTCGCGCATTCGGACTCGAAGGAATTTTGCAACTCGGCGATCAGTGCCGCCGGATCAAAGACGCTTTCCTCCAGCTCGACCGTGCCCTGCGCGGCGTTGGTCAGTTCGAGCACATCGTCCACGATCGACAGGAGGCGGCCGCCGCTGCCATGAATATCGCCGATCGCATCGCGCACGCGCCCATTCGCCATGGGTCCGTATATGCCGCTCTGCATCGCTTCGGTGTAGCCGATAACCGCGTTGAGCGGGGTGCGCAGCTCGTGGCTGACGGTCGCGATAAAGCGTGACTTTGCCTCGCTCGCGGCGTTGGCCTGCACGGCGAGCTCAGCGCTGCGTGCAACCTCGCCCTTCAGGATATTCATAGAAAGGTAATTGCGGCGCACGAACAACTCCCGGGCATAGCCGGAGAAAATGCCGACCATGGCATGGGCGAAAACCGCAAAGATGGCCGGAACGAGGTGAATGCCGATCAGACTGGGTTCGATCACATTCGCGGTCATGGTGGCGCTCACCGCAAATACCGAGAAGACAATGGAGCGCTTGAACAGGACACGGTTGTAGTGCTGGCCGAACACATAGATCGTGGCCATCTCGAACAGGTAGATGAGGTTGTGATCCCTGTGCGTGACGACGAACAGGAACAGCGCTGTTCCGAAGGCCAGAAACATGCCGATGAAATACAAATGATCGAGAAAGCGCTCGAACCAAGATTGAAAATATACCGGGATCTGCGTGAGTAGCAGGAGCGGGATCGTGATCTCGTAGCGGATCCAAAGGAAGTCGTGGCATCGCTCCGGCAGGAATTTCACCAGCAACAAAGTAATTACCAGGAAAAATCCGAGCCCGATGGTGACCCAGATTTTGTTCACGCGCGCGGTCGACTTTGTCCAGCTCTTCTGAAACTGGCGCTCGAAGTTGGGATCGTTGAACGCAAGCGTCCAGCGGCTGACCTTCATCCCGCTCAGCGTGGGCGTATCGTCCACCGTTCCCCCCGGAAAATGTCGGTGCGTTGCTTTGTAGTGACGATCGCCAATTCGATCAGGCAATTGCTAAAATTGTTTGAATTGGGAGCGATTCCGCGCTCGATCGGACAATGCGCGGCGCTTGCGCATGCACGGATATGTAATCAACGACAGCACCTGGTCGAGGATGGCGCGCGGCGGCATCGACACGGCATCTTGATGCCCCGTCCGCGAATACCACGGGACGGGAAATGGCGGGACGGCGCGGGCGTCGCGCCGGCCGGGGGAACGGGCTGGAGCCGCTTCCACGCAAGCAGAAATAGCGTTAGGCCGCGTCGGGTTGGGCAAATGCGTTCGGGCCGGCCGCAGCGACCACCCGCTCGGGAGGGAAGGTGAGCCGTACGCTGGTGCCGTGCCCAACCTCGCTCTCCACCGTGATGCTGCCGCCGTGAAGCTCGATCAGGCTCTTGGTCAGCGGCAATCCGACCCCGATCCCCTCGTAGCGCCGGTTGAGGCCGTCCTCGACCTGCCCGAACGCCTCCATCGCCCGCTGAAGCGTCTCCGGGGCGATGCCGATGCCGGTATCCCTGACCTCGATGGTCAGCGCGCCGCTCTCAAGCTTGGTGGCGGAAAGCCGGATTTCGCCGCTCTTGCTCGAATATTTGATCGCGTTGGAAAGCACATTGCCGAGCATGATGCGGACCAGCCGCCGGTCGGCGAGGAGCGGCGGCAGGTCGTGACCGTCGGCCAAATCGAGCCGGATGCCGTGCTCGGCGCAGGCGCCTTCGAACGAGAGCACCAATTCGCCGATCAGCGTCGTCGGATCGAAGACGCTTTGCTCCAGTTCCACCGTGCCCATGGTGGCGTTCGACAGCTCGAGTACATCGTCGACGATCCCGAGCAGGCGCTGGCCGCTGCCGTGGATGTCGCCTACCGCGCTCCGCAGCTTGGCGTTCTCCACCGGCCCGAGGATGCCGGCCTGGATCGCTTCGGTATATCCGATAATTGCGTTGAGCGGCGTGCGCAGCTCGTGACTGATAGTGGCGAGGAAGCGCGACTTGGCCTCGCTCGCTACGTTGGCTTGCTCGGCCAGCGTTTCGCTGCGCGCGACCTCGCCCTTGAGGATGTTCATAGACAGGTAGTTGCGGCGCACGAACAGCTCCCGGCCATAGCACGAGAAAATGCCGACCACCGCGTGGGCGAAAACGGCGAAGATGGCCGGTACGAAGGGAATGCCGACCAGGCCGGGATCGATCGAAATGGCGATCATCGTGGCGCCGCCGGCGAGGGCCGAGAACACGATGGCATTTCTGAACAGGACCCTGTTGTACTGCTGACAGAAAACGTAAATCGCCGCCATCTCGAACATGAAGAGAAGATTGTAATCTCGGTGCGTGAAGACGAAGAGGAAGAGCGCCGCGCCGAAAACCAGAAACGAGCCCAGGAAATAGCTCAGGCAAAGCACGCGCCGGTCCCGCGAACGGAAGAACACCGGTATCTGCGCCAGCGCGACCAGGGGCAGCATGATCTCGTAGCGGATCCAGAGAAGATCCTGGTGGTTCTCCGGCAGGAAGATCAGCAGAAACAGGGTGAAGATGGCGAGGAAGCTGAACCCGCCGATGACCCATGACTTGTCCACGCGCGCGGTCGCCTTGAGCCAGCTCTCCTGAAACTGACGCTCGAAGGCGGGATTGCCGAACGCGAGTGTCCACCGGTTGACTGTGATGTCACGAAGATCGGGGCTGTCCGCCACCACTCTCCCCCAAGAGTTAAGAACCAGCGCATCGTTGCGGTGATGTCTCCGCTCATTCGATCAGGCAATTGCTAAATTTGGTTGAACCGGGGGGCCGAAGGCCACCTGATTCGCGCGAATTCGACGGATTGACATACCCATTTGTGCGGGAATACAAGCAAAGCATGGCCACGGCTGTCGTGCGGCGTGTTTCCGAGCCGTCTGCGTGGCTCGGCCGACGCGGTTGCCATGGACGGTTGCCCGTCGTTTGGTGGCCCGCCTTCCGGTCTTGCGGGCCGCGGCCTAAGATGACCGTCATGGATTTCGAGCTAGGCGAACAACAACGCGCTTTCCGTGATGCCGTCGCGGGCTTCGCCGCGCGCCATCTGGCCGAGCGCTCGCTGGCCCGCGCCCGCGAGCCCGGCTATCCCTGGGATGTCGCCGAGCTGATGGCGGGCCAGGGTCTCCTCGGCATCACGGTCCCGGAGGCCGATAGCGGCCAGGGCGGGTCGCTGATGGATGCGGTGCTGGCGATCGAGGCGGTGGCCGGCGTCTGCCCCAGAAGCGCCGACGTCTTGCAGGCGGGCAACTTCGCCGCCATCCGCACCTTCGCCGAATATGCCAACGACGAGCAGAAGGCGCGCTATCTGCCGGGTCTCCTCGCCGGGACCGCGCTGATTGCCGTTGCCATGTCCGAGCCCGAGGCGGGCTCGGCCGCGACCGAGCTGCGCACTGCCGCGGCGCCCGACGGCGATGGCTACCGGATCACCGGCTCCAAGGTCTTCACGACGCACGGGTCCGATGCCACGCTCTTTTTGGTCTATGTCCGTTTCGGGCCGGGGATCGACGGCATCGGCTCGGTGCTCGTCGAGCGCGGCACGCAAGGCTTCACTCTGGGCGAGCCGATGCCCTACATGTCGGGCGAGGTCTGGCGTCAGCTCTATTTCGAGGATGTGCGCGTCGAACCCGGGAACGTCCTCCTCGGCCCCGGCGGCTTCAAGAAGCAGATCAGCGCCTTCAACGTCGAGCGCATCGGCAACGCCGCCCGCGCGCTCGCCGTCGGCCGCCTCGCCTTCGACATCGCCCGCGAGCACGCGCTGGAGCGCAAGCAGTTCGGCAAGCCGCTTGCCGAATTCCAGGGCCTGCAGTGGAAGTTCGCCGATGCGGCGCTCAAGCTCGAGGCCGCCCAGCTCCTGCTCTACCGCGCCGCGGTCAATGCCGATAAGGGCCTGCCCTCGGGCCAGGAAACCGCGCTCGCCAAGGTCGCCTGCAACGAGGCCGGCTTCTTCGCCGCCAACGAGGCGATGCAGGTGATGGGCGCCGCCGGCTACAGCGAGGCGACGCTCGTCGATTATTGCATGCGCCGCACCCGCGGCTGGATGATCGCCGGCGGGCCGGTGGAGATCCTGAAGACGCGCATCGCCGAGGGGGTCTTCGACCGCCGCTTTCCCCAGCGCGACCGCCGCCCCGACACGAAATGACCAGGCCGGATGGCTGAGCGCGATGAATGGGCGGCCGAGTGATGTCACCGACAGTGTGAGCCTCGCCGAGGCGCTCTTCGCGCCGCGCGGCGTGGCGCTGATCGGCGCCTCCGATGATGCGACGAATCCCGGCGCGCGGCCGCTCCGCTTCCTCGCCAAGCACGGCTTCAAGGGCGCGGTCTATCCGGTCAACCCGAACCGCGCCCGCATCGGCGGACACGGGGCCTACCCCGATCTCGCCTCGATCCCCGGCCCGGTCGACCTCGCCTACGTGCTGGTCGGTACCGCCGGCGTGGCGGAGGCGATCGCCGCGTGCGGGCAGAAGCGCGTGCCGGTCGCCGTTGTGCTCGCCGACGGCTATGCCGAGGCGGGCGGAGCAGGCGAGGCGCGTCAGGCGCATCTGGTTGAGGCTGCGCGGGCAGCGGGCGTACGCCTGCTGGGGCCCAACAGCATCGGGCTCCTTGTGCCCGCCACCGGCCTCGCCATGAGCGCCAACGCCGCCGTCGAAACCGAGCGCCTCATCCCCGGCCGCACCGCGCTGATTACCCAAAGCGGCAGCATCCTCGGCACGCTGCTGTCGCGGGTGCAGGCGCGCGGGCTCGGCTTCTCCAAGATCGTCGCCGTTGGCAACGAGGCCGATCTCTCGGTGGGCGAGGTTGGCGCGTTGCTGGTCGCCGATCCGGATACGGACGTGATCCTGCTCTTCCTGGAGTCGATCCGCCACGGCCTCGCGCTGGCGCGCTTCGCCGCCGCGGCGCATGCCGCCGGCAAGCCCGTCGTTGCCTATCTGCTCGGCCGCTCCGATCCCGGCCGCGCCGCCGCGCTCAGCCATACCGGCGCCATCGCCGGCTCCGACAAGGCGGCGGCCGCCTTCTTTCGCGCCCACGGTATCCTCCGCGTCGATCACCTGGAGACGCTTTACGAGGCGGTCCCCCTGGTCAGCGGCCGTACACCAAGTGTCTTTGCGGGCACTGCCGCCGCGGTGGTCAGCACCACCGGCGGCGGCGGCGCGATGGCGGCCGACCGTCTGGGCCTTGCCGGCGTGCCCGTCGAAGGCCTCCCGCCGGCCAGCGTTGCGCGTTTGCGCGAGGCGGGCGTGCCGGTGAAGGAAGGTCGGATCATTGACGTGACATTGGCCGGAACCCGCCCCGAGATCATGCGCGCCGCCCTCGACGCTGCGCTGGCGGAGGACCATGTCGGCCTCGTCCTGGCGGTCATCGGTTCCTCGGCCCAGTTCCATCCCGAGCTCGCCGCCGAGGCGGTCGCCGGGTATGCGAGTTCCGAGAAGCCCGTCGCCGCCTTTGTCGTACCGCATGCGCCGGAGACGATCGCGCGGCTCGCCCAGGCCGGCATCGCCGCCTTCGCCAACCCCGAGGCCTGCGCCGACGCCATCGCAGCGCTACGCGCCTGGGGCCCGCCGCGTCCAGCCTTGGCGCGCGATGTGCCGCCCGCAGCCGCAGATATCCTGGCGAGCGCGCCGGATGACGTTCTCGACACCCAATCGGCACTCGCCTTCGTGGCCGCGCTCGGTATCGAAACGGCCCCCTCGCTGGTGGTGCCGATTGGCGCCGCCGCGCCGGTGCTGCCCTTCGGCTTTCCGGTGGCCGCGAAAGCGCTCGGCCCGGCCCACAAGACCGAGGCGGGCGGGGTGGTCCTCGACATCGCCGACGAGGCGGCGCTCGCCGCCGCGCTCAAGACGCTTGCGGGCAATGCCGCCGCCGCGGATACGCCGCTCGACGGCATCCTCATCCAGCCGATGGTCGCGGGGCTGGGCGAGGCCCTGCTCGGCTTTCGGCGCGAGCCCGGCATCGGCCCGGTCGTGGTGCTGGGCGTGGGCGGCGTGCTGGCCGAGCTTTACGAGGACGTTGCCATCCGCCTTGCCCCGGTCGACGAGCGCAAGGCCCGCGCGATGATCGAGGAGGTGCGCGGCCTTGCCCCCTTGCGCGGCTACCGAAACTTGCCCAAGGGCAATCTGGGCGCGCTCGCTGCCGCCATCGCCCGCTTCTCCCAGCTCGCCGCCCTGCCGGTTGCCGAGGCCGATATCAACCCTCTGATCGTGGGCGAGACCGGCGCCGTTTCGGTCGATGCGCTGGTGCGGCGGGGGCCGCGTTCGGAGATTGAATGACGGAAAATTTTTCAGCCTTGTCATCGTCATTCCCGCGCAAGCGGGAATCCAGGGATCATGGGGCGATGATATCTCCGGCATCGCTGGATCCCCGCTCCTGAGCTTGTCGAAGGGCGCGGGGACGACAAAATGGCTCTGGAAACCTGTCTAATCCCCGTATGGCCCCACCCCGCCCTATCCGCTAATCTTCGGCCTAGAGATTGCCGGAGCCATGGAGCGCAGGACCCATGACCGATCCCAAAATCCTCCCCGACGTCGAGACCCTCGCCGCGCGTATCTCCGACGGCGCCAAGCTCGCCATCTTCAAGGATAACGGCGTGGCGATGGAGGCGACGCGCGCGCTGATCCGGCGCGGCGCCCGCGACCTTCATATCGTCACCGTGCCGACATCCGCCTTCCAGGCCGAGCTCATGGTCGCCGCGGGTATTGTCGGCACGATCGAGACCTCGGGCGTCACCATGTGGGAGCTGGGCCAGGCGTCGGCCTTCGTGCGCGCGGTGCGGACCGGCGCGGTGCGCATCCTCGATTCGACCTGCCCCGCGATCTATTCGCAGATCCAGGCGGGCGAGAAGGGCATCCCCTTCATCCCGATCCGCGGGCTCATCGGATCGGACATCCTCACCGTGCGTGACGACTACAAGGTGATCGACAATCCCTTCGGGCCCAATGATGAGGCCGATCCGATCGTGGCACTGCCGGCGATCCGTCCCGACGTGGCGCTCTTCCACGCGCCCAAGGCCGACCGCGCCGGCAACGTCTTCGTCGGCGGCCAGCTCGAACTCAAGACCATCGCCCATGCTGCGCTCAAGAGCTACGTCACGGTCGAGGAGATTGTCGAGGACAGCCTGATGGAGGATGAGGGGTCCGGCGGCGTCACCATCCCGGCGATGTACATCACCGGCATCGCCCTCGCACCAAAGGGCGCATGGCCGCTGCCGATGCCCGGCTACTATCCCGGCGACATCGATTACCTTGTGCGCTATTGCCAGGCCGCGCGCAGCGAGCAGGGGTTGGCCGCCTGGCTTGCGAGCGAGGGCCTCGGCCCCAGGGCGGCCCCCCAGGGCGGCAGCAGAATGAGGACGGCAGCAGAATGAGCGCGGCCGCCGAATGAGGGCTGGCGCCGAATGAGCGATTACCGCACCGAGGAGCTGCTGATCGAGGTGATCGCGCGCCTGCTCGACGGCGTGGAAAACATCGCCGTCGGCGTGCTCTCGCCGATCCCGGGCAGCGCCGCCATTCTCGCCCAGTCGCGCGCCGGCGGGCCAGAGAATGTCCGGGTCTCGGTGATCGGCGCCAAGCTGCCGGGCTACCGGACGGATGGCGGCATCGATCTATTCGATCAGGCAGCACAGGGTCGGCTCGGCGCCTTCTTCCTCTCCGGCGGCCAGATCGATGGCGCGGGTAACATCAACCTGCTCGGCGTCGGCGACTATCCGGGCGCGGAAGCGCGATGGTCGGGCTCCTTCGGCTCGGCGTTTTTGTACAGCCTGGTCCCGCGCGTGATCCTCTTCCGCGAGGAGCACACACCGCGCACGCTGGTCGAGAAGGTCGACTTCATCAGCGCCGCCGGCAGCAATGCCCCCAATGTCTACCGCCCCGGCGGACCCCATGCGCTGGTCACCAACCGCTGCCTCTTCATGTTCGACAAGGCGCGCGGCCGCTTTCGCCTCGAGAGCGTACATCCCGGCGAGAGCGTCGAAAGCGTGCGCGACAACACCGGTTTCGATTTCGAGTGTCCGGCCGAGGTGCCCGAAACGCCGGCGCCGGACGCCGCGACCCTCAAGGCAATCCGTCAGGACATCGCGCCTAAGATTGCCGACCCATACCCCAAATTCGCCGCCGAGGTGCTTGGCTACACGGCACCGGGCCGCGCGGCGGAGTAGGGCCATGATCGAGCGTCTGGCCGAGCTGGTGAACGACGATGCCTGGCTGGTCAAACGCGGGCGGCTCTTGAGCGTCACCTTCGCGATCGGCGTCGACGATGTCGACTACCTCATCCGTGTCATCGACGGGCGCATCGCCGAGATCGAGAAGGGCCCGCACGTGATGCGCTCCTGGACCTTCGCGGTCCGCGCCGATAGAGCGACCTGGGAGACCTTCTGGCAGGCTGTCCCGCCCCCGGGCTTCCACGACATCTTCGCCCTCCTGCGCAAGCGCCTCATCGCCTTCGAGGGCGACCTCCAGCCGATGATGGCGCATCTCCTCTACATCAAGCTCCTGCTCGCCAAGCCGCGCGAGCTCGCCGCCGCATGACCGCCGCCACCATCGAGCCAGTCACCGGCCGCTACCTGCATCTCGAGCTCGAGGGCCGGCCGCACCGTCTCTACTTCGAGGAGGCCGGGCAGGGTATTCCGCTCGTCTGTCTCCACACCGCCGGCGCCGATGGCCGCCAGTTCCGCGCTCTCCTGAACGATCCCGAGATCACCGCCGATTACCGCGTCATCGCCTTCGACATGCCCTGGCACGGCAAGTCCTCGCCGCCCGAGGGCTGGCAGCGCGAGGACTACCAGCTGACGACCGAGCGCTATACCGGCATGATCCTCGCTATTTCCCAGGCTTTGAATTTGGAGCGGCCGGTGGCGATGGGTTGCTCGATCGGCGGGCGCATCGTGCTCAATCTTGCCTGGCAGCATCCAGAGCGCTTCCGCGCCCTGATCGGCCTGCAATCGGCCGCCTATGTCGAGCGCTACTACGATGCCGGCTGGCTCAACCATCCGGAGGTCCATGGCGGCGAGGCCTGCGGCGCGCTCGCCTACGGGCTCGTCTCGCCGTTGAGCCCCGAGGTGCACAAATGGGAGACAGTCTGGCACTACATGCAGGGCGGTCCCGGCATCTTCCAGGGCGATCTTTTTTTCTATCAGATCGAGGGCGACGTCCGGGACAAGATCAAGGACATCGACACCTCAAAATGCCCGCTCTACATGCTGACCGGCGAATACGACTATTCGGCCTCGCCCGCCGACAGCGAGGCGGCTGCGGCGCTCATCCCCGGCGCCAAGCTCACCATCATGAAGGGCCTCGGCCACTTCCCGATGAGCGAGAACCCCGAGGGTTTCCGCCAATACCTGCTGCCGGTGCTTGAGGAGATTAAGGGCGCGGGTTAAGCGCGATCCTCAATTTCGATATCGTCGTGCCCGCTTTCGCGGGTTTGACGGCGCTGATGAACCTGTGAATGACGCTCATCCTGAGGTGCGGAGCCGCGCGAGCGGCGAAGCCTCGAAGGCTGACCAACGGCACCCATGCGCCGTCCGTTACTTCTCTCGGCCCAGGGACCGTCGCCGGGCCCGCCGACGCGCCCGCGCCGCGGTGATCTCGCCCTCGGTGATCATCCCGTCGCCATCGGCGTCCATGCGGGCGAACCAGCCGCGCAGTGCCGCTGCATGCTCGTTCGGGGTGATATAGCCGTCGCGGTTACGGTCGATGCGCGGGAACAGGCGGGCCCGCCAACGCCCGCGTCGGCCCTTCGATCCACCGGGTGCGGCTCGCACGAACTCGTCATAGCTCACCTTGCCGTCGCGGTTGCGGTCGATGGCGCGCATCCGGGTCGCCCGCGCCGCGCTCAACTCGGCGAAGCTGACGGCGCCGTCGGCGTTGCGGTCGAAGCGCCTGAAGCCCGGCGACTGGGCGCCGCCGCGCCGGCCCCCGCCCCAGCTGCCACGTTTTGCGCGACCCCGGCCCCCGGCACGCTCGCCGGGACCGGTGCCGCGCCAAGCCTGCCAGCGCGCCCGCGCCGCGCGCAACTCGGCCAGCGACAGTCGGCCGTCGCCATCGGTGTCGCGCCGCGCGAACCAGCGCTTCAGGCTGGCCTTGCGTTCCATAACATCGATAAAGCCATCGCCGTTCATGTCGATGCGCTTGAAGATGCGGGCGCGGCGTGTGCGATGGAGCGGCGAGACCTGGCCGTTGCGGCCGCGCGGTGGGGCCGACAGGAATTCGGCGCGGCTGATGCGGCCGTCGCGGTTGGCGTCGACCGCCACGACCCAGCGATCGCGCGCCACCCGCATCTCGTCGAAACTCACCGCGCCGTTGCCGTCGAGATCGAGACGCTCGAAGAACCGATCGCCGCCACGGGCGCCTGGCGTACTGGCAGCGTTGGCCCCGCCGGCCAGCATGGGCCAGCCGGCCAGGCAAAGGCTTAACCCCAGTAAGGCGGCGTATGCGCGCGCCATGCCAGATCCCTTCCGCAGTGCTCGTCATTCCGTGACGCGGGATCGTCCCGCCTCACAGCCGCGCTTTTCGTCCCCCACGCTGACTGAAATATACGCTGAGACCCTTAACGCCATCCCCCCGGATGGGCGGCGGTCCGGCGGTCCCGTGCTCGCGCCGAACCTGGTTTGGCTTTGCCATTTCGGCTGTGACTAGGCCAATTCGGCTTTGACTTTGTATGCGCCGCTCCCATCTAATGGGACCAGCGCGCCCGTAGCTCAGCTGGATAGAGCGTCGCCCTCCGGAGGCGAAGGTCGGGAGTTCGAATCTTCCCGGGCGCGCCACATCTCCGGTATAAATCACTGATAATGCTTGCGAAAACCCCTATCCAGGCGTTCCCGACCCATGCCCGAATCGCTGCAATCTCGCCAAATGCAAGGCTTGCTCAACGTTTCGACAAGGAATCAGGGCTACAAAGGGGGCACACGAAGACGGCCGCATCGGGAGCTTCAATGGCCGCTATCGGTGATGGATACGGCAGCGAGTGCCACTTACTGAGGTATCTCGGGCGCCACCGGGAACAGCTGGACGCGGCTGTGATCAAGGCGACCGGGGCCGCGCGCCTGCGCTGGATCGATTATCCCTTCCAGCCTTCGCAGAAATGGAAGGATGGCCGCTGGACCCGCCTCGATTTTCTGCCCGATAAGGACAAGGCGCGCAAGACGTGGCCTGACTTCCTACCCGAACAGGACAGGTTGCAGCATTGGGATGCCGTCGGCCTCGCCGAGATCGACGGCGAGGTCGATTGGATCCTGGTGGAGGCCAAGGCGCATCTGGGCGAGCTGCGCTCCGACTGCCTTGCCAGCGTCGGCAACGGCCTTACCCCGATCCGCGAAGCCTTGTCCGAGGTCAAACGCGATCTCGGCGCTCGCGAGGTGCTCGACTGGCTGAACGGCTATTACCAGTACTGCAATCGGATCGCCGCCTTGTGGTATCTCCGCCGCCACAAGATAAAGGCGCGTCTGCTTTTCATTTACTTCACCGGTGACGAGTTTCCGATGCACGCCTTTGAGTGCCCCGAGGACACGGCCGGCTGGTCGCCCGCCCTCGAGGAGCGCCGCAAGCACGTCGGCCTGCCCGCCGACCACGACCTCGCCGAACGCATGCACGAGATTTTCCTGCCCGTGGCGGGTGCTGCCGCGGAAGTCCTGCGGGATCCGGCGCGGGTGGCGTCGCGGCGTTAACAGAGCCCTAACCCCGGCAAGGTTAAGAAAAGCATGCAAGCGGGCCGTCACGGCAGCGCGCGCAGGATCAATCAGCCGGCTACCGTCCACCAATGCGCGATATCGACCGACTACAGATTGTCTCGATGATCGGCCGGGCCTGGGAACAGGCCGGCGTCTCGGTGAAGTGCGAGGTCTGCGCCCAGCACGACTGGGCGCTGGTTACCGGCCAGAACACCGACGGCGCGGCGCTGCCGCTTCGGGGCGGCGACGTGGTCGACCACGCCCAGTGCTTCCTGATCTATGCGATGACCTGCAAGAACTGCGGCAATGTGCGGCTGATGGCGAAGACGCGAATCGAGGAGTTGGCAGGCATTGAGCGACAAGCCAGAGCAAGCTGAAGCCCCATCGGGCACGCTCGACGCATCGGCCCTCCCGGCCGAGGCGCTGTCCGGCCCCAACGTGGTCCGCTACCGCGCGGTCACCGAAGGCGATATCGCGCGCCTGAAGATGATGGAGCGGCCGCTTTCGCTGGTCGCGGCCGCGCTTTTCGGCGGTGTGGTCCTGGCCTGCAGCTATCCCGTCTATCAGATCGTGACCGGCATTCGCGCCGGCCCGGCCACGGTATCGTTGGCCGATCTCGGGGTTGTCGCCGGCTGGGCGGGCTCGCTCGGTATATCGATTGCCGCCGGCATTATTTCGGTCCGCCGTCGCAGCAAGATCATGGACACGCTCGAGCTGATGGCGCGGCGACCCAGCCTTCCGGTCGCCCAGCCGACGCGCGTCGGCCGTCCGTCACAGGGGCCGGCGCGGGCCAAGCGCAAGCGGTTCGGCTTCTGGCGAAAGACCAAGATCGCGGTCTGACCGGGCGCAAGCCGCGCCATACTCCTTGAACCGCTCAGAACGCCAACCGGCGTAACACCCCGGCCCAAGCTGTGACGCCTGTGCCGTGACGCCTGTGGCGGCCGCCCGTGTATCCGGATCTAGGACGCCGCGCGATCGGTGATGCGGACCATCAGGCCTTTGTTCACGGCCGGTGGCGGCGGGCGGCGCGTCTGGCCAAAGCGGTCGTCGATGCGCACGACCATCGGCCCGTCATCATTAGCGGCGGTCGGCACGCGCAGGCGCTGGTCGTGCTCGGCGGCGTCGCGGGCAGCTTCCATCGCCGATGCCCAGCGCGCTTCGGCCGCTTCCAAGCGTTCGGCTTCCTCCTCGCGCCAGGTTGCCTCGTGCTGAGCGAGGATGCGGGCAAGCGAGGCCTCGTGCTCGGCCGCGGCCTGCGCCAGCGCCTGTTCGAGGTTTTCACGGTGCGCGGCGTCCGCGTCGGCGAGCGCGCGCGCATGCCCCTCGATCTGCGTGCTCTCGGTGTCGTTGACGCGGCTCTGCGTCTCTGCGCGGTAGCGCGCCTCGATGGCCTCGCGCCTGCGGGTCTCCTCGGCCTGCCACATCTCGCGCGCGGCCGACAGGCGCTCTTGCCACTCGCGCAGGAACTCGGCCTGCTCGGCATCGAGCTGGGTGCGCAGCTCCGCCTCGATGCTCTCGCGGGTGTCGCCGATGCGGGTATCGGCGTCGCGGGTCCAGGCCGCTTTGGCCGCCTCGATGCGGTCGGCCTCCGCAGCGCGCCAGGCCTGCTCGGCCTCTTTCAGACGGCGCTCGATATCCGTGTTCGCCGCAGCCCTGGTTTCGGCAACCAGCGTTTCGGTCTGTGCGCGCCAGCCCGCCTCGGCCTCGGTCAGCTTGGCGTCATAGGCGGCGCGCAATTCGTCTTCGAACTTGGCGCGCTCGGCTTCGAAGGCCGCCCGCGCGGCGTCGGCTTCGCTCTGCTGCGTGGCCAGGGCCGCGCGCAGCGCGTCTTCGGCTTGGGCGTGCCTGGTCTCCAGGGCGGCGCGGATTTCGTCTTCGGCCTGCGTGCGCCTGGCCTCGAATTCCGCGCGCAAAGCGGTTTCGGCGCGGGCTTGCTTGGCCTCGAAGATCGCCCGCAACTCGGCGTCCTGCCGCCCGGTTTCGGCCGCGCGCGCGTCGGCCTCGCT
>Ga0209633_10000631_pt1 | contig 39972 bp, 34 predicted proteins | sample Cruoilmetagenom1_FD_187290 | JGI IMG/M metagenome (GOLD analysis project Ga0209633, IMG submission 187290) | Oil polluted marine microbial communities from Coal Oil Point, Santa Barbara, California, USA - Sample 1 (SPAdes) (version 2) | ecosystem: Environmental > Aquatic > Marine > Oil seeps ...
TTACCGAAGAACGACTTAGCAATTTTGCAAAAGACTTTCAACATAATTATTCAATTACCTTTAAAGACCTTTATGACCATGATAAAAATCCAACCGGTACTAAAGTTAGTTTAAAAATACCTTTATTATAAGTAATACTATTAGCTTATGATTTATTCAGCGGTACAACATGTTTTAGAAAATCCCCATCAAAACGGAATAACTTTGTTCGTTTTGGGTGGTCTTTCAGTTCTAACTGTGTACCACTTTTTATTATATTTTCAGCACAAAGACAGAGCATATTTATATTACAGTTTATATACTTTTATATTATTCACACGTAATCTCATTGAGCCTGAAAATAGTTTTATCTATTATTATGATGAGTTAAAACCTTTATTAGCTATAATCAAATACTATGGTATAAATTTAGAATGGGCTTATAACACGGTTTACTTTGTTTTTGCTTTTACCTTTATCGATTTAAAATCTTATTCTATTAAATGGCATAAATTCATTTTTGGTGCTGTTTATATCTTATTAACATCAAATATTTTTATAGAAATTATATATAGAGTTACTGGAAACGAAAGCATTTATAAAATTACTTTCCCAGTATTTATTGTTCTATTTATAGTTTTATCAATTATTGGTTATATCCCTCTTTTCAAAATTAATGGCTTCCTAAAGTATTATATTATTGCCGGCTCATTAATTTTTCTTGTAAGCTCCTTGTTGGCATTTATTATTTCCAATTTTAACTTGCAACCAGAAGGAAGTGATTATAATATTTCAATTTTCTTTATTGGGATGGCTTTAGAAAATATATTCTTTTCATTAGGGCTAGGCCATAAACAAAAACTGATTCTTGAAGAAAAAAACGAGTCACAAAGGAAGTTAATAAGTCAGCTCCAAGAAAACGAAAAACTAAAACATATTGTTCAAGAACAATTAGAGGAAAATGTAGCGTCTTTAAGTAAACAAGCCGAAACAGAAAAACTCGAAAAATTAAAAGAAAAATACGATAAAGAATTAGCAGAACTCAAAATAACTTCTCTGAGAAGTCAGATGAATCCTCATTTTATTTTCAATTCTTTAAATTCTATTAAACTCTATATTATCAACAATGAAAAAGAAAATGCCGTTTACTACCTTAATAAATTCTCTAAGCTCATTAGAAGAATATTGGCTGCAACCCGAGAAAAAGAAATTTCGCTTGCCGATGAAATCGAAACCATGGAATTATATGTAAATATCGAAAATATTCGATTTAACAATGAGATAGACTTTGCCGTAACAACCGACCCTAATTTAAACCTTGACACAATAAAAATACCATCACTAATTTTACAACCCTTTTTAGAAAATGCTATTTGGCATGGACTATCTTCTAAAAAAGGAGTTAAAAAATTAGATTTAGCCGTCATAAAAGAAAATGATTCTCATGTAAAAATCACCATAACCGACAATGGTATAGGTCGTAAAAGATCTGCTGAAATAAATAAACAAAAGATACATAAAAAGAACTCTATTGGTATTAAACTTACCGAAGAAAGACTAAATAATTTTGCAAAAAACTTTCAGCATAATTATTCAATTACTTTTATAGATTTATATCATGAAAATAAAAACCCAAAAGGAACTGAAGTAAGTTTAAAAATACCGTTACAATAAGTTTTATAGAAAATAATTTATGTCATTTTTATTTCTGAAAATATTTGAAATATTTGAAATCATTGCATTTGATGATTTTACCATTTTATTTTCTGGTTTTTTACTTACCCTATCCATCTATCATTTCTTGCTCTATTTTCAACATAAGGACCAGGTTTATCTGTACTATAGCCTTTACACTTTTTTAATTTTTACGGCAAGTTATCCAAATAACGAGAACTCTATCTTTAATGATGCGGCTTCAAACCCAGACGCTTATTTTCAGTTGTTAGTCATCCCTAGAGAGTGGGTTTATAACACTTTATATTTAATGTTCGCAAAAACATTAGTAGCACTAAATATATATAAACCAAAATGGAATAGAGTACTTAATATTAGCATTATAATTTATTTTATTGTGCTTTTTGCCGCAATAGTTTATGCTTTAGCAACCGGGAAAAATACAGTAGTTGGAATTATTTTCGCTTACTTCTTTTCTCCTACTATTGCCGTTCTGGCATTAATAAGTTTCTATGTATTGTATACTATGGATACACCCCTTAAATATTATGTCCTTATTGGTTCATTTATATATCTGATATTAGCGGAATTTGCTTTTTACGTATCTGATGATGTTCAAAAAGGTACTGTAATATTTTATATTGGTGTAATTATAGAAAATGTGCTATTTTCATTGGCACTTGGCCATAAACAAAAACTTATTTTACAAGAAAAGAATAAATCAGATAGAGAACTAATCAATCAGCTTAAGGAAAAAGAAAAATATGATAAAGAATTAGCAGAACTTAAAATATCTTCCCTAAGAAGCCAGATGAATCCGCACTTTATTTTCAATTCATTGAATTCCATTAAGCTTTATATCATCAATAATGAAAAAGAAAATGCCGTGTACTACCTCAATAAATTCTCTAAACTGATCAGGAAAATTTTAGCTACTACCAGAGAAAAAGAAATTTCACTTGCCGATGAAATTGAAACCATGGATTTATATGTAAATATCGAAAATATTCGCTTTAACAATGAGATTGAATTTGTTATTAACGCTGATAAAAATTTAAACCTTGATACCATAAAAATACCATCACTGATTTTACAACCCTTTTTAGAAAATGCCATTTGGCATGGACTTTCTTCTAAAAAAGACAATAAAAAGTTAGTCCTTTCTGTTGAAAAAGAAAATGATTCTCATGTGAAAATCACTATAACTGATAATGGTATTGGGCGTAAAAGATCAGCCGAAATAAATAAGCAAAAATTACATAAAAAGAACTCTATTGGTATTAAACTTACCGAAGAACGACTTAGCAATTTTGCAAAAGACTTTCAACATAATTATTCAATTACCTTTAAAGACCTTTATGACCATGATAAAAATCCAACCGGTACTAAAGTTAGTTTAAAAATACCTATTCAATAATTTAATTAGTACTTTTTAAAATTTCTTCATTATTCAATAAAGGAAGCTTAATAATAACTTTTGTGCCTAATGGTTTATTAGCTTCATCGACTAGATCTATTATTTCAAAAGACTTTTTTAGATTATATACTTTTGAAAATATTTCTAATCTTTCAGTAGTAATAGAAATACCTTTAGATATATGTGTTTTGCTTTTACTAATTATTGATGAGGCCGCTCTGCCAACGCCGTTATCTTCAACATAAATTTCCAAATTTTTACCAGTTGTTTTTATACTTAATTTCAATAAACCTTTACTTTTTTTTAATGCTAAACCGTGTCGAATTGCATTTTCGATAAATGGTTGAATTATTAATGGTGGTACTTGTATAGGTTTAATATCTAAATGATCTGGTACCTCTATAATAAACTTAAAAACATGCGATAATCGTAAACTCTCTAATGCTACATAATCTTTTAAAAATTCAATTTCATCATTAAGGTTAACAAATTCAGTTGAAGAATTGTTTATACTATACCTTAATAATTTTGCAAATTTAGAGAAATAGGAGACTGATTTTTTTACATCATTTGAGATGATAAATGATTTAATGGAGTTTAAGGAGTTAAATATAAAATGAGGGTTTATTCTTGCCCTTAAAGAAGTTAGTTCTGATTTTATCAACTTTTGATTAAACTCTGATTTTAATTTTTCTTGTTGTTCTTCTCTAAGCAGTTTATTTTTTATCTGTATTTCTTTAGTTCTTTCGGCTACTAAATGGGTCAATTCTTCATTTAATTGCTTTGTTACAATTTCATTTTCTTTTAATTGTTCTATATACTTTTGTTTTACCTCATTTTTTTCTTTTTCAATAAGCCTGAATTTATAACCCAACCCTAAGGAAAAACAGATCACCTCCAAAAATGCTCCCAATTGAGTTACATTAAATGAATAAAAACCATAAAAGAAATTAGAGTCAATGTTTTCAGAGAAAAAACTACCTGTTGTGTTATAATAGCCTACTGCAGAAAAAACTAATAAAAATATATTACCAAAAAGAATATAATACCGCAAGTTGGATTTAATAACAATAAAGGCCCTAACCAACGCGGCAAGCGTATATAAGTGCATGGGTAAAACAATATAATGTTGATATTTCTCTATGGAGTTAAAATCTTTAGTGACTATGGTGTAAACTAAAACCAAAATAGAAAGTAAGATGAACAGATAATAGAAAATGTCTAATCTAATTGCAAAAGATTTATTGTACTTTTTTAGCTCTCCAAAAGTACTAATGAATTTAACGTAAAAACTGGCTATTAAAAAGTTTAACGGTGTTATTAAATGATAGTAAAATTGTCTATTTGACGTTAATAGGCTTGTTTGAGTAGTTAACTCTATCCGAATAAATAGGTAGCATGCAAATATGATTAGATACGTACCATAAAATAAATAATCTTTCTTTCTAGTCTGAATATATAGCAAAAACATGTATACAGACATTATCAAAAATGCCCCTTGGAAGAAAAAGCTGGTAACTATTGCTTTTAGGGCGACTTCATTTTGGAATAATTCACTTACGTTATTTTGTACAAATAATAGTTTTGAAAATAAATTGAACATTTTGACCTAATCAAATTTTCTAATTTACCTTTTTTTCATGTTTTCTGCAACTTTCTCTAACTCTTCATACCAATCTTCTCCAAACTTTCTGATCAAAGCTTCTTTTACAAATTGGTAGACCGGAGTTTGCAATTCTTTCCCTAATGCACAAGCAGCATCACAAATATCCCATTTATGATAATTTACAGCGGCAAACTCTGAATACTCCTGAACGCGAATTGGATATAAATGACAGGAAACGGGCTTCTTCCATTCAATTTCTCCTTGATTATAGGCTTCTTCTATTCCGCACAAAGCGATTCCTTTATCGTCAAAAGTTATATAAGCACAATCTTTTCCGTCAATTAAAGGGGTTTCATGTTCTCCGTCATGTGTAATAAAAAGTCCCTGATCTTCTATGGCGTCAATTCCTTCTTTACTTAGAAAAGGTTTTACTTTAGGATAAATATCCAGTAATATCTGAAGTTCTTTTTCTTCAAGTGGCGCGCCAGCCTCTCCATCAACGCAACACGCCCCTTTACAGGCTGACAGATTGCATATAAAATCATTTTCAATGATTTCTTCTGAAACTATGGTTTTACCAAGTTGGAACATTTTGCTGCGCTAAATTAGACTGCAAAAATACATTTAATTTGTGATAAAAAATCTTTTAGATTTACTAGTTAAATACCCTTAGAATTATATACTTTTGCCGAAAAATTCACAATTATGAAAATGGGATTAAATTTTAAAGAAATAATTACCGCTAGCATGATATTATTTGCGGTGATAGATATTATAGGAAGTATTCCAATTATAATAGAATTACGTCGAAAAGTTGGTCATATTCAATCTGAAAAAGCCTCTGTAGTTGCGGTAATTATTATGATCGCCTTTTTATTTGTGGGAGAGGAGATTTTAAAACTTATTGGCATTGACGTCAATTCATTTGCAGTTGCCGGTGCTTTTGTAATCTTATTTTTAGCACTAGAAATGATTTTAGGTATACAGCTTTATAAAGATGATGCTCCTGAAACCGCTAGTGTTGTTCCGTTGGCGTTCCCCTTAATTGCGGGTGCTGGAACTATGACTACAATACTTTCGTTAAGAGCTGAATATCAAGCTATTAATATAATCATTGCGATAATAATTAACATGGTATTTGTGTATATCGTATTGAAATCTTCTAAAAAAATTGAACACTTATTAGGTAAAGCCGGTATTGGTGTTGTACGCAAAATATTTGGCGTCATTTTGTTGGCAATCGCGGTAAAATTATTTGCAACGAATATTCAGGGCTTATTTTAATAATGTAACAGAAATCACATTTTTTCGTATAAATCGATCTATTTTTGAGGTGTAAAGAATATATAACATGAATACATTTGATGTCTTAATTATTGGGGGTGGAGCGGCTGGCATGTCATGTGCTTTAGTATTGGGGTCTGCTCATAAAAAACCTTTTGCTGCTGATAAAACAATCGGTATTATCATGCACCAAAGAGCCTCCGCCCTGCAAAATGGATTGTTTAATAATGTGCTGGGCTTAAGGCCCGGAACCACCGGAAAAGAAATTCTGGAAAATGGTATAAATCAACTATCGCTAACATATCAACATGTTATTCAAATAGAGAGAGAAAAAGTTATAGAGGTGAAGGGAGAGTCAGGTAATTTTATTATCATGACCAATAAGAATCAATATTATGCAAATACCATAGTTGTGGCTGTTGGCCCTTCAAACCTATTTAATATTGAAGGCTTGAATCAATTTGTTAAACCTCATCAAAAATTGCCTGCGGTAAAGCAGCGCATACAGCTAAAAAATAACGATCATCTAGTTGCTGAAAATATCTATGTTGCAGGTGTTCTAGCCGGCTGGCGTAGCCAGTTTGCCATTGCTGCAGGAAGTGGCGCCAGTGGCGCAACCGATATTTTAACTGCATGGAATGACGGTAACCCGGCAATGGTACACGATAGTGTTCAATAATTAAGAAAAGAAGATTAGTCTTTAAAATCAGAAATTTCTGCTTGTGTTTCCAATGCCAATACTTTTTCAAGCATTTTATCATTGTCATTCAACATTTCGAAAAAAGCATTTTCTCCAAACAATATACGGGCAAATAATGCTTTTAAATACAGTTTTATAAACGGGGTATTTAACTGATGTGGATTGGCTCTCTCATCAAGATGAGATAAATATTGATTCGCAATTAGCCCGTCTTTATCAAAATCACTTTTAAAAGTGTCAAATGTCCATTCTTTTACTTCTTCCCTATGATAGTCAACGGCATAATCAAAAACAAAATCATTCAATCCCTGGAAGTCAATTCCATTAAAATAGGCAGTAGTATCAATCCCGACAAAAACATCTGGTACTATACCCCCTCCTCCATAAACAATCTTTCCTTTTGGAGTAATGAATTTTAAAGAATCGTTCACTTTTATGCTATCGACATTGGTCAACTCTCCATTATGAAATCGTATAAGACGATCATTATAATAACTATTCCCATTTTCCGCACTATATGGCTTTTGAATAGATCTTCCTGTAGGTGTATAATACCGTGATACCGTTAATCTAACTGTTGAACCATCTCCCAAGCCCATTTCCTGTTGGACCAATCCTTTACCAAAAGAACGGCGGCCCACAATAATCCCTTTGTCATTATCCTGCAATGCTCCGGCAATTATTTCACTGGCAGATGCTGAAACCTCATCAATCAATACATATACCTTACCTTCTTCAAAATTTCCTTTATCAGTTGCAAAAGTTTTGTCAATTTTACCTCCTTTATTCTTAGTGAATACTATCAGTTTGTCATCCTCTAAAAATTCATCAACAATTTCAGTAGCAACACCCAAATAGCCTCCAGGGTTTCCCCTTAGATCTAGTATGAGGCGTTTCATGTTATTATCTTGCAAAGATGATAAAGCGGCTTTAAATTCGTCATAGGTAGTAGTTGCAAATTTGTTGATTTTAATATAGCCAAGGCTATCATTCAACATATAAAAAGCATCAACACTATTAATTGGAATACTCCCCCGTTTTAAGGTAAAATTTAAGAACTTATCTTCTGATTTTCTATAAACAGTAAGATTAACTTTTGTATCAGGCTCTCCTTTTAATGTTTTATAAATATAATCAGTATTTATCTTTCTGTTATAGAGTGTATCATTATTAGCAACTAAAATTCTATCTCCGGCTTTTATTCCTGCTTTATCACTCGGACCGTCCTCAACTACTCTTATTACGGTCAGCGAGTCTTTATACATTCTAAATTGAATTCCAACACCTACAAATTCACCATTCATCCTTTCGGCAATTTCATCATGTTCGCTCGCAGGAATATATACGGAATGTGGATCCAATTTTCCTAAAATCTGACGTATCGTTCCGTCAAGCAAACTATCAGTGTCAATTTTATCTACATAATCATATTGAATATAATCCATCAATCGCTTTATTTTAGCCTCTTGTGGATTCCGGTTGAACAGCATCACGGTATTTTTTTTAGGATAGTCAAGAAAACTTCCAATAAAAATACCCGCCGCTACCGCTAACGAAAGAAATAAAGGTATATATATTTTGTTTTTACTCATAATTTTTTAATGTGGACTAATTCTACGCCGGCTCTTTCTAAAAACTGCAAACCAGTATCATCTTTGTATGCAGTTGCATACACAAGGCGTTTTATACCCGACTGATGTATCAATTTACTACATTCTTTACAAGGTGACATTGTAATATACAATGTTGCTCCTCTGGATGACTGTGTTGAGGAGGCCACTTTTAAAATGGCATTAGCCTCAGCATGCAATACATACCATTTAGTACTATTTTCATCATCCTCACACGTATTTTCAAAGCCGGTTGGTGTACCATTATAACCATCAGAAATGATCATTTTGTCTTTAACAATAAGCGCGCCAACTTGTTTACGCTTGCAATGTGATAGTTTTGCCCATTCTTTTGCCATTCTTAAATAGGCAATATCATATTTGCGTTGTTTCTCTTTCGTCATTTAATTAAAAACACGTCTTTTGATTTTATTTTAGGTCGGTAAATTAATATAAAATATAACTCTTAAAATTGCAGTTTATTTCATTAGGGCAAAGTACTAAAAAAAAATGCTTGATCGAAGTTAAAGTTTTACCAAAATTTACGCTCTGCAAGCATTGGAATTACGATCCCTATAACGATTGACGAAAGTATCAATACCCAATCACGTTTTGAAATGTTGAACAATTTTTGGGCCATATGGCCAATCCCTAAAATCCCCAATACAATAATAACCTGAGCTATTTCAATTCCGAAGGCAAATTCAATTAAGGGTAATAGTTTTGCTTCAGAATCATCTACGATCATTCTAAAATAATTTGAAAATCCCAATCCGTGTATGAGTCCGAAGAAAAATCCGAATATTAAGTTAATATTGTTATGTGTTTTCTGATTTTTCTTAATCAAAATAATATTAACCAAAGCAGTAATAAAAATAGTCACAGGAATTAAAAATTCGACAATCTTTATATCAATATTGACTATTTTATATGCTGCTAATGCCAAAGTTAAGGTATGACCCACAGTAAACAACGTGATCAACCATATTACTTTCTTCCAATCATACAACGCATAAACTACAGCTAAAGCTATCAGAAACAAAATATGATCATATGCTTGCCAGTCTAATACATGATACAAGCCTAGTTTTAAAAAAAGAATAAAGTCTTCCATAATTAATAATGTAATAGGTCTCGACAAGTTGCACTTGCTACCTTCGAGCCAAAGTGTACTTTGGCTCTCGGTAATGCTCGACCTGAAAGCAAATTATTATTGTCTCCTCGAGCGCAGTCGAGAGGTTGTCATACTTAATTATTCTTCAGCTTATTAAACAAATCCCAAAGAACCACACCACAACTTACTGAGATATTCAGTGAATGCTTGGTGCCATATTGCGGAATTTCAATACAATAATCTGAGGCTGAAACTATTTCTTGCTGCACACCCTTTACTTCATTTCCAAATACCAGGGCTATTTTTTTATCGCTTACTGGGATAAATTCGTGTAACATAATGGCATTTTCAGCTTGTTCAATAGCCGCAACTATTACATTTTCATTTTGCAATTTTTTTACCAATTCCAGTGTGTCCCCTACATATTCCCAGTCAACAGATTCTGTGGAACCCAAAGCAGTTTTATGAATATCCTTATGTGGTGGTTTTGCAGTAATTCCGCACAAATAAATTTTTTCAACTAAAAAAGCATCACTGGTTCTAAAAACAGAACCTATATTATTTAAACTTCTAATATTATCCAAAATAATAAGTATTGGAGTTTTAGTTGCAGTTTTATACGCTTCATTAGATAACCTTTTTAATTCACTATTTTTCAATTTCCGCATAATTCAGTTTACAGTTTGCTTCGCTTCAGTTGGCAGTATTCAGTTGCAGTAAACTGTTTTAAATAATTTATTATTAGTAACCTTAGTCTATATGTTATCATGTCAAGATTATTTAGAACTAAAAATAGTATCGTCTCTTGTAAGTCACTCCGCCAGAAATAATGAGCAAAGAAAACGGAATTGCAAAGCAAAGCTTTAAGCATGAAGTTTCCAAAGCGAATGGTACGCAGTAATTTCCTCGTACTGACTAGATTTTTTTGTTTCGTTTTTTCATCAATGGAAAAAATGAAAATAAGAAACCTAATTAATCTTTCCAAAAGTAAAAAATAAATATAATTAGAATTGTAAATATTTGGTAAATCTTGATTTTAAACTCAACCTAAAAAAACGTAAATTCGCATCTTATTCTATAATCTTCCAACATTGGCAAAAGTAAAAAAAGTCACTCCATTAATGAAACAATACAATACCATCAAGGGTAAATATCCTGATGCTTTATTGTTGTTTAGAGTTGGCGATTTTTATGAAACTTTTGGCGAAGATGCGGTAAAAGCCGCCCGGATATTAGGTATCGTCTTAACCAAACGCGGGGCGGGTAGCGAAACTGAAACTGCCTTAGCCGGATTTCCGCACCATTCATTAAATACCTACCTTCCGAAATTGGTAAAAGCCGGAATGCGCGTTGCTATCTGTGATCAGTTGGAAGATCCGAAAATGACCAAAACCATTGTAAAAAGAGGGGTCACGGAACTAGTTACCCCGGGGGTCGCACTGAATGATGAGGTCTTGCAATCAAAAACAAATAATTTTTTAGCGGCTATTCATTTTGGAAAAAAACAACTCGGAATTTCATTTTTAGACATTTCTACAGGAGAGTTTTTAGTTGCTGAAGGTACTGGCGAGTATATCGATAAATTGTTACAGAATTTCAATCCGAGTGAGATATTAGTCCAGAAACAATTTAAAACGAACTTCAAGGAATTGTTTGGCGAACGTTATTATTCTTTTTATTTAGATGATTGGATTTTTCAGCACGACTATGCCAATGAAAGCCTGATCAATCATTTTAAGATAAAATCACTGAAGGGTTTTGGTGTTGATGATTTACCAAACGGAATTATTTCAGCAGGAGCCATATTATATTACCTCTCTGAAACACAACATAACGAACTCAAACATATTTCATCAATTCATCGTATTGAAGAAGACCATTATGTCTGGATGGACCGGTTTACCATTCGGAATTTAGAGTTATATGTTGCCAACTCTCCCGAAGCTGTCACTCTTTTAGATATCATAGACCGTACAATTTCTCCAATGGGTGGAAGATTACTCAAGCGATGGCTGGCATTGCCATTAAAGAATATAAAACAAATTCAAAGGCGCCATGAAATTGTCAAATATTTGATTGATAACGACTCTTTTTATGATGAAGTTACCTATCAGATCAAACAGATCAGTGATATAGAGCGTCTTATTTCTAAAGTCGCTACGGCAAAGATAAATCCGCGTGAGGTGGTTTTATTAAAAGATTCACTCAACGCCATCTTACCGATAAAAGAAGCTGCTGAAAAAAGTAAGAATAAAGCATTGCAAGGCCTTGGAAAACAACTGTATAGCTGTACCGAACTCATAGAGAAAATTACTAAAACCCTAACCGATGATGCCCCGGTTAACATCAATAAAGGTAATGCCATTGCTACTGGTGTACATAAAGAATTGGACGAACTTCGAGCAATTTCTTCATCCGGAAAAAACTATTTAGACAATATGTTGGCTCGCGAAACTGAGCGGACGGGAATCTCAAGTTTGAAAATTGCCTTTAATAACGTGTTCGGATATTATATTGAAGTAAGAAATACACATAAAGATAAAGTTCCGGAAGATTGGATTCGTAAACAAACCCTCGTTAATGCTGAACGCTATATTACAGAAGAACTCAAAGAATATGAAACCAAAATTTTAGGTGCAGAAGAAAAAATTTCAACATTAGAACAACAACTATTTGCTGAATTGTTACATTTTATGCTGGCATATATTCAGCAAGTACAACAAAACGCACAACAAATTGCTAAGTTAGATTGTCTTTGTTCATTTGCGCAAACAGCAAAAGATAATAACTATGTGCGACCGCAATTAGATGAAAGTACCGAGTTGGAAATTAAAAACGGCCGTCATCCGGTCATAGAAAAACAATTGCCAATTGGTGAGGAATATATTGCCAATGATGTAGTGTTGAATCGAAATCAGCAACAAATTATCATGATTACCGGCCCCAATATGAGCGGTAAATCAGCGCTGTTACGGCAAACAGCGCTAATTGTATTATTGGCTCAAATGGGAAGTTATATACCGGCACAACATGCCAGAATTGGTGTGGTAGACAAAATATTCACCCGGGTAGGTGCCAGTGATAATATCTCTATGGGAGAATCGACCTTTATGGTGGAAATGAATGAAACCGCCAATATTTTACATAATATTTCTGAACGTAGTTTGGTATTATTAGATGAAATCGGCCGGGGTACCAGTACCTATGATGGAATTTCCATCGCCTGGGCCATCTCCGAATACCTGCATGAACATCCTGCGAAACCAAAGACATTATTCGCTACACATTATCATGAATTAAATGATATGGCAGAAACATTTGAGCGTATTAAAAACTTTACCGTTTCTATCAAAGAATTAAAAGACACCATCATTTTTTTACGAAAATTGGTGCCCGGTGGTAGTGAACATAGTTTTGGAATTCATGTGGCTAAGTTGGCAGGTATGCCCACTTCAGTAATCCATAGAGCTAATAAAATGCTGAAAAAGCTGGAACAAAGTCATAGTTCTGATGAGATAAAGGATAAATTAAAAAATGCCATAGACGAAGATGTTCAACTCAGTTTTTTTAAACTGGATGACCCCTTACTTGAAGATATTAAAGAAGAAATTCTGGCTGTCAATATTGATACACTCACCCCTATAGAAGCTTTGATGAAATTGAATGAGATAAAGAGGATGTTGACGAAGAAGTGATCTGTTAATTTTGAGATTCTATTATTGAGATTTCTCAGAGCTCCGCTCGGTACCTTCAACACAAAAATATTTGTGTTTCGGCAATGTTCAAAATGAGTAAAACGATTGAGAAATCTATATTTTAGTAAATTTAGTATCTTAATGCTCAAATAATAATACCATGAAAAAACGATCCTTCCTTTTAATTCTAGCCCTCTTTGTCTTTTTGGCATTTCAGTCGACGTCTGACAACGACTCAAACATTGCAATTACTATTTCTTTTTCAGAGAAAGTAAGTTCTAAAAATTTAGACGGTAGAATGTTACTTATGTTATCTACTAATGACAATAAAGAGCCGCGTTTTCAAATTGGAGTGGGCTTAAAAGATCAGTTGGTCTACGGAATGAATGTTGACGGGCTAACCCCAGGTAAAAAAGTAACTTTTAACGAAGATGTAATGGGTTTTCCGATAACAAGCTTAAAAGATATTACTCCCGGAGATTATTACATACAAGCTTTATTGCATGTGTATGAAACGTTTCATCTTTCGACGGGACAAACCGTAAAACTACCTATGGATAATGGCGAAGGACAACAATGGAATAAGTCTCCCGGGAATTTATACAGTAAGCCCGTCAAAATAAGCGTAACAGAAAAAGGATTAGGGAATATAGATATTGTACTGGATCAAGTAATCTCGGAAATAAAAAAAACCGAGGATACTGAGTGGATAAAGCATATCAACATAAAATCGAAAAAACTGTCTGAATTCTGGGGAAGGGATATGTATTTGGGAGCTCATATTTTGTTACCAAAAGGTTTTAAAGAACATCCCGAAGCCAAATACCCTTTAATGATCTTTCATGGACATTTCCCTTCTGATTTTGGAGGATTTAGAACGACACCTCCTGATAAAGACCTAAAACCGGATTTTGCTGAACGATTCAATGTTGAAGGCTATAATATTATTCAACAGCAAGAGGCGTACGATTTTTACAAACGTTGGAACGAACCTGATTTTCCGAGATTCCTAATAATAGAAATCCAGCATCCAACTCCGTACTATGATGACTCATATGCAGTCAATTCTGCAAGTCAAGGCCCTTATGGAGATGCTATTACCCATGAATTGATCCCGTATATAGAGAAGCAGTTTAGAGGACAAGGCGAAAGCTGGTCACGTTTTTTATATGGAGGTTCAACCGGTGGTTGGGAAGCCTTAGCAGTACAGGTCAAATATCCCGATGAGTACAATGGTTGCTTTGCCGCTTGTCCTGACCCGATAGATTTTGCAAATTATTGTTTAACCAATATCTATGAAGATAAAAATGCCTATTACTACGATAGTGAGCATAAGAAATTAGAAGTGCCTAGCCGCAGAAATTACCTAGGTGATATTACAGCTACCTTACGGGAAGAAAACCATTTGGAGTTGGTATTGGGAGATAAATCGAGATCGGGCCAGCAATGGGATATTTGGGAGGCTACCTATTCCCCTCAAGGAAAAGATGGTTATCCCGCCAGGATCTGGGATAAAAAAACGGGTGATATCAATCCTGAAATTGCTAAGTATTGGAAAGAAAATTATGACCTGAAATATATTTTGGAACGTGATTGGGATAAGCTGGGCGATAAATTAAAAGGGAAGATCCATATCTATTGTGGTGATATGGATAATTATTATTTGAATAATGCGGTATATTCTATGGAAAAATTCCTGGAAAGTACTACGGACCCGTACTATGCCGGAGAGGTTGCCTATGGTGATCGAGCAGAACATTGCTGGAATGGTGACCCCGAAAGCCCAAATCATATTTCAAGATTGCGCTACAATTTGATGTATGTACCAAAAATTATGAAACGTATTGCGGAGAGCGCACCTAAAGATGCCGACTTAACAAGTTGGAGGTATAAATAATTAATATAATCAACGATGAAATGATTTGTTAATTTTGAGGTTCTATTATTAAGATTTCTAACATGTTCACTAATCGATTGTTAATCTTAAGCAAAAAGGCCTTTCTTTACCAGCTAACTCGATTCATTTTTAGTGAAATATTGCTATCTTTACTATCCAATAAATTCAAATGAAAAAAATAGCATTTGTTTTATTTTTAACTGCTTTTTCCTCTGGTTTTGCACAGTCCACTATTGAGGGATACATATTTGATCAGTCAACCAAGGAACCTCTCCCTTATGCAACCATTAGACTTGTTAAAAATGGAGTATACACCATAACAAATGAAGATGGAAAGTTTGAAATTAAGAGCAAAATAACTCTTGATTCCTTAGAAGTAACCTATATTGGTTACAAAACAAAGAAAATACCGGTAAGTTATTTTTTAAAGAATTCTAAACTTTATTTATTCCAAAATATTTTATCTTTAGATGAGGTAACACTTATCGTATATAAAAATAAAGATCATGTTTATAATTTACTTGATAGTTTGATTCGAAAATACCGAAACAAAAGAATTGTTTCAGAAAGTAAAACTTTTCTCACCCTAACTTCATCTTCAAGAAATATTCCTATAGAACATATTGAAAGTTTTTATAATAGCAAACAAAGTTTGTCAAAGGGCATAATAGATTTAAAAATAAAAAGTGGCCGGTTCGGTCAGAATAAGCCTTTCCCTTTTTATAGTTTAAACAATACAACAATTTTAAGTGATTTTCAATTTTTTAGAATTTCAAAACAAATATTACCTCTTTACCCCGGAAATGTGGCTTCAGATTTCACAAGGAGAAAATTTAATGTGAAAATTGATAAATGTAGTGATTGTAGTTCTGGAGATATATCAATTTCTTTTGTTCCTAAAAAACATAATGGGAGGCTTTTTTATGGCAAGTTTTTATTTAATCGTGAAAAATTAATTATTAAAAAAATAGAGCTCAAAATTAACGATCCTATAATAAAAGATTTGTCTTCAATAATTCAAAATGACATCATAACTCCTAAAGAGATTGAGCTTAATATTATTTTTAATCCGCTAGATTTTGAAAAAATTCAATATTTAGACCTTTCATTTACAATATATTACAATTCTAAAAATTTATTTGAAATCATCAAATCTGATTCGTTTTTATATTTTTATGATTATGGTAATTCTTTTGATGAACCATATTTTACGAACATCGTACATTTCAATAATGATTATGATAAAATAATAGCATTGCAAGCGTCAGATGATTTTTGGAATACTAATTATCAATTCCCTAAGAGCTATAATGAAAAAAAATCAATGGATTTCATGAAAAAAAATGGTTTTATGATTAACTATGAAAACACAATTGCTTCAGATCATATTCAACATATTAAACCCTCTGTTATCTCTTGGAGTAAGAATAACCTGATTGAATGGAAAATTATAAAAAAAGATTTGACAAGCAGCATTAATCAAGGAAATTATGCACATAATAATCAGAATCTAAGAAAAAATTTAGAGGCCGATAGGGTTACTCCTTCCAATTTTGAAATAGTAAATAAATTTAGGCATTCGGATATAGTCGAAGAATTTAATTTTAGCTATGCGTTAGATCAGTTTGAAAATGAAAAAGGTGAAAAGCAATTTGTTACGCGAACTATATTTGATAGAAATTCCTCTTTTTGTACTTACGATCGAACAAAAAATAAATTGGTTTATGTCAACTTAGTTTTTGACATTTACGAGTATTATAGACAAAGTTTAGAAAATAAAATCACCGACAATATGACTTTTGAAAAAATGAAAAAAATGTGTAAAAATAAATTTGAAGAAGCCTCGATAACAGTAAAAAAATTGAAAAAGGAAACTAATTCGGGCAAAAATTACCAAAATCTAATGCAGTGGAATAATAAAATAAACCTTCATTAAGTATTTGACCATGCTAATCTTTTAAAAATAATTTTACTCCCTAAACTCAATTTTTTATCCCAAATAGAAAAAAGTATTTACTAATGAATTGTTAATCTTAAGAAGCACTGATTCTATAATCCACTATTTGTATTATCTTTACAATCAAATAAAACGTTATGCATTTTTTATTTATCAGCGGTGCCGAAATATTTGTAATACTCATCATTGTATTGATGCTCTTTGGTGCGGACAAAATACCTACGCTGGCCAAAGGCTTAGGTAAAGGTATGCGTCAATTAAAAGATGCTACCAATGATATTAAACGTGAAATTCATAACACTGCCGAAAAACAAGGTATAGACACTGAATTTACCAATGATATCAAAAAAGAAGTAACTAAAATTAAAAATAAGGTTCAAGATAATATAGACGATATTACCGGCCCTGTAAAACGAAATCTATAATTGAGTTTTTTAGATACCATACTTCAACAAGACAAAGAGCTTTTTATTTATTTAAACGCATTGGGTTCTGAAACCTGGGACAATTTTTGGATGCTTCTAACCAATCAGTTTAACTGGATCCCATTATTTCTACTTATGTTCTTCCTACTCTTTAAAGCGTATGGATGGAAGAAGGGATTAGTCATATTGGTTGTAGTTGCCTTATTGGTAACATTTTCTGATCAGTTTGCCAATTTGATAAAAGATTATTTTGGCAGGATCCGTCCTAACAATGACCCTTCTATAAATAAATTGATCAGGATTCTTAAAACGCCTCGTAGTTTTAGTTTCGTTTCGGGCCATTCAACTACTTCATTTGCCGTCACTACTTTTATGATCGCAAGCTTAAAAGATCATTATAAATATCCACTCTTATTATTGATCTGGCCTTTACCTTTTGCTTATAGCAGGATATATTTAGGCGTTCATTTTCCAATCGATATTTTTATAGGAATGCTACTAGGAATTGTTATTGGTTACATTTTTTATAAAATTAGCATAATTTTTTTGAGGAAAATTCATTAGATTTGAAAAGTACAGTGATTGTCGCTAATTGATATTCTCCCTAATACTGTACGAGAATGTTTAACTAAATTAACCAAATCAAAAATGAAGAAAATTACTTTTATCTTAGGATTGGTATTGCTGGTTTTTATCGCCTCATGTACCAATGATGAACTACAACCAGATGAAACTCAAATCATCGAAACTACTAACCAAACAAAAGCATTAACAGTGGCTGAAATCAATGCTCAAATTACTAAAATGCTTGAAGAAAATGGGATATTTAACTGGAGTGATGCCAGTGATCATTTACTGTGGAGTGCCTCAGTACACGGTGAAAATATATTAACTGTCGGTTATGGTAATAAAGGGGAAAACTTTAGGCTTGAGAAAAATCAACGGTTAACAGCTGTTAAAGAAGAGATTATCGAGACTATTAAAGCTACTTCTTCTGATTCGAAAAAAAGCAACAAAGATATTGTTATCTATGATGATGAAACCTTGAACTATATTGACGTTACAGTTACTGATCTATTAACAGTAAAAGAGCTTAGAAAGAACAAACAAATTCGTTATTTAGAGCCGGAAGGTTTTGTGTATAGCGGTGCAGCCACCCAACAAAAATCATCTTCTGGGTGTAGCAAATCTGGCGAAAATATCAGCAGTTCTGATTATGGAACGCTTTCATCGGGTGCAAAATTTCCTTGGAATTTTTATGACCACAAAATAAATCAAGCCTGGTCTTACAGCAAAGGAAGAGGTATTGGTGTTGGTGTCATTGATACCGGTGTCTCTTCAAGCCAGGCTAACCTAGGATCTAAGTTTGACGATTATTATTCAGGAAGATATATCCAAAAATATGGAACCTACATAGATTCTTTTTGGTGGTGGTCAAATAATCTTGATGGCCCGAATGATAAGTGTGGCCATGGTACCAGTGCCAGTGCAACTATAGCAGCACCTAATAATAACAGTTCTCAATTTGTGGGTGTTGCCTATGAAAGTAATTTAGTTTCCTACAGGGGCACAAGTGATGTTGTTTTGGATGATTACCATGAACGAAAAGGTGTGGCAAATGCCTTAAAAGCTTTAGGTAACAGAAGTGATATAAAAATAATATCAATGTCGATTGGTTATCCTTGGTCCATTGGTAAAGTTAAGGATGCCGTTAGATATGCGTTTGCCAGGGGAAAACTTATTTTTGCAGCAGGCGGTACCTCAACAGAATTTACCAACTGGTATGGAGTTATTTTTCCAGCCACCATGAGTGAAACCGTTGCCGTTACCGGAGTGGAAGAACAAAGCACGTATGACGAATGTGATGTGTGTCATACGGGTAGTAAAATTGATTTTACCGTCATTATGGAAAGGGGTAACAATCACCACCAACCTGTGTTGGGCTTTTATAACGGCGATTCCAAATATTTTGGCGGTTCATCAGAGGCTACAGCAGTTACTGCAGGAATGGCGGCGTTGGTATGGGCGCGCTATCCATCATGGTCAAGAAGCCAGGTGTTGCAACGCTTAAAAGAATCAGCTGATTTTTACCCTTCTAAAAACGGGGATTTCGGTTATGGTAATATTGATGCGTTAAGAGCGGTTAGAGGATACTAACTTAAATAGAGGCGGTTTATTCCATACAGAGTAACTTTAACAGTGTCAGTTCGAGCATTACCGAGAGTCAAAGTATACTTTGACTCTCGGTAATGCTCAATGTGACATTTTAGTTTAATTTTTATCTTTCAAACTGCCTCTTATTTTACTCTACTTATTGTCAATCCATCTCGAATAGGCAATAATATGGTCTCAATTCTTGGATCATTCTTTAGTAAAGTATTGTAAGCAATCAAGGCCTTTGTATCTATGTCATTCGGATCGGGCTTTTCAACAACTTTACCATACCATAATACATTATCCGATACGATAACACCTCCTTTTTTCATTTTATCTATAACCAATCCAAAATAATTAGAATAGTTGCTTTTATCTGCATCTATAAAAACCAGGTCAAAGTTTTCATTAATACTTGGAATAATCTCCAACGCATTTCCTAAATGCTGTTGAATCTGATCCTTGTATGGTGATTTATCAAAATATTTACGTTGAAAATCTACCAATTCTTCATTGTGATCTATGGTATGTAAAATTCCCTTGTCAACAAGTCCTTCGGCTAAACACAACGCGGAATAACCAGTATAAGTACCTATCTCTAAAATAGTTTTTGGTTGTACTAGTTTAGATAACATTGACAATACACGTCCTTGAAAATGCTCACTTAACATTGAAGGATTCAATACTTTTTGCCAGGTTTCTTTACTTAACTGTTTCAATAAATCAGGTTCATCCTGAGAATGTGCAATTACATATTCATCAATTTCGGTTGGTAGAAAGCTCATATAAATTACTTTAAGAATAAAAAAAGCAGAACCTACAAAGTTCTGCTTACAAATATAAATATTGAATTTTCTATTTTATTTTTTCAATAACTTTTTTTTGCAGTTCTTCTTTTTCTTCCTCAGAAAGTTTATGCTCTGTTTCGCATTTGTGTAAGTGCTTATCGCATACCTTGGTCAAGGTAGCATTTTGCTTACTATACCGTCCACAATTTTTACAAATAAAAAGGTGAATACCCAACTTTAATTTTTCCCATAGCGACGCTTCCTTGTATTGATTTTTATTACAAATAGTCGTCGCTTCATCACAATTAATAAAAAAAATATTACTCATAAAATATTATTTAGCAAACCAATTATCTTCTAAGCATTTTCTCAACTGATGCCTTGCCCTGTGGATTATTACCCAAAGGTTAGACGCCGTTATTCCTAACTCATTACAAATTTCTTCAGTCTCATAGTGCTGTACATTCTTCATTACAAATACCATTCTATACTTTTCTGGTAAATTATCTATGCAAGTATCCAAGGCACTTTTAAGCTCTTCATTTTCAATATCTCTTTCGGCTTCATTGTCCCACATTTTAGGTACACGTTCTTCTAACCAGGTCCCTTTTCTATCACCATCTTGATAAAAATTAACTCTAACTTCGGCCTTCCCTTTGGTAGAATTGATCTTACGGTAGTGATCAATTATTTTACGTTTTAAAATAGAAATTAACCAAGTTCTTTCTGAAGCCTGACCTCTAAAATTGTTTTGTGCTTTTAATCCTGAAAAAAAAGTTTCCTGAACAATATCTTTTGCCACTTCTTCATTATCAACTCTAGTTATAGTATAATTGAATAAATAGTCAGAATGGGCGCCTACCCAATTATTAGGATCTAATGTATGTTTAGATTGTATGGACATTAAGCTTTTAAATTATTCTTTTGGAAATGTAAATATACTTTTTAAATAACAATCTCTAAATATCAAATTATAAAAATAAGATTTCTTCAAATTAATTGGTCTTCCTTTTTTTCTGCCCCTTTTCTAAAACCCCAATATGGAAGATTGCGTCTCCTCTATTGATTATCGGAAAAAAGTTAATGGCTATTATATGACCACCTACCGGGGCTTTTATCTTAACCGATGTTTCTCCATAGGTATCGGTAATGTCTCCTAAAATTTGTCCTTTCGTTACTTTTTCGCCATTATGTACAAAGGAGTTGAAAAGTCCGGCAATTTTGGCCCTTATCCACCTTCTTTTAGTTAAGTAAATGCTTTTCTTTTTTTTAGGATCGTAAAAAGGGTTTTTTGCGATCATTTTAAAATGTTTTAACACCCGTAAGGTACCTTCAATACCCTCTCTAATAGCATCTTCATCGAATCGCAATGCTTCACCGCCTTCGTAAACAATGATGGGAATATTGTGTTTATATGCTTCTTTTCTAAAGGATTTTTGGATTAATCTTGAAGGAAAATAAAATGGTGCGTTAAAAATTTCAGCCAGATATTTACTTACTAATGATTCTTCGGTATATCTAATTTGAGGGTAGTTACTTCGTTGGCCTCCACCGGTATGGTAATCAATACCAAAATCAATATTTTTAACTATTTCCCGCATGTGAAAATAGGCTATCCGGCTAGCCAAAGAGCCCATTTTCGATCCGGGAAAACTCCTATTGACATCTTTACCATGTACATCTCTCGAAAAATGTAAAAATCCGAAAATACTTAACACGGGCACAACGATTACACAACCTCTTTTAATCTTAAAATACTTGTTTTCAAGCATTCTTCGAATAATTTCAATACTATTTGTCTCGTCGCCATGCAGGCCTCCCTGTAATAAGACAGTAGGGCCTTTTTCTTTCCCGTTAAAAACGTATACCGGTATTTCTATCAGAGTACCGGTGGGTAATCTGTCAATAGCAAATTTTATCAATTTACTCTCTCCTAAATTTACTATTTCACCTCTTAACTCAACGGGTTCGTTTCTGAAATCTTTTTCGAACATTGGTCTCTAAAAATTTAATAATATGTTCAGCTATATTTTCTTTGGTATAGGCTTCAACCCCCTGCAGTCCTGGTGAAGCATTTACCTCAATCAATAATGTGCCTCTTTTCGAACGAATCATATCAACTCCGGCTACGGGTAAGCCTAAATATTTAGTAGCCCGTAATGCAATTCTTTGTTCCTTATCTGACAAGGCTACTTTTTCACCTGTACCGCCTCTATGTATATTTGATCTGAAATCTCCTTTTTCACCGACACGTTTCATGGAAGCTACCACTTTATTGCCCACAACAATTGCCCTGAAATCTTCACCGTTAGATTCTTCAATAAATTCTTGTAACATAATACTTGTATTCATATTATAGAGAGTCCCCAATATTGATTTGGCCGATTTTTTTGATTCAGCCAACATAACACCTAAACCCTGTGTGCCTTCCTGCAATTTAATAATTACAGGGGGGCCACCTAACAATTCAATCTGTTCATCTATATTTTGAGTATTGATAGAAAAAACCGTTTGTGGGATAGGAATATTTTTTCTATTCATTATTTGTAGTGTCCTCACTTTATTTTGAGCTCTTAAAATACCTAAGGATCGGGCTGTGCTGAAAACACCGTTCATTTCAAATTCTTTTACTATAGCTGCGCCATGCCTACTCACTGAAGCACCTATCCTTGGGATAATTACATCTGCCTTATCGATAATATTTTCGCCTTCAAAAATAATTTGAGGCCTCCCTACACCTAACTTAACCGAACACTTCGTATGATTGACAACTCGTACTGAATGACCTCTATGTTCAGCCTCTTCAACCAATCTCTGGGTTGAATAAATACTTTCCCCTACCGACAATATAAATATTTTCACCCTTTTAAGTTTATGAATACTCGTCTCATTTATTATCGCAATATAGTTTCAATCTCTATTTTATTCTCTAAGGTCCTATGGACAGGGCATCTATTAGCAATTTCTAATAACCGTTGTTGCTCTTTAGATGTCAGGTCTCCTTTTAATTCAATGGTTCTCACAAATTTGTCAATTTTTGCCGGACTCTCCTCGCAAGAAATACAATCTTCAGCATGTTGTTTAAAATGTTCTAAATGTACCAAAACTTCATCTAAATCCCATTTTTTACGATTCGCATACATGCGCAACGTAATAGCAGTACACGAACCTAAACTTGCTAACAATAATTCATAAGGAGTAACTCCAGAGTCTTTTCCTCCATATTTTTTGGGCTCGTCTGCTAAAATACTATGTGACCTCGCCACAATTTCAGTCGAATAATTGGTTTTACCTATTCGTACAACTGTTTGTTTATCGGTTTGTAATTCTGGTTCTTCATTAAATTTTACATAACGTCTTACCCAACTTGCAAGAACTGCTCCAACATAAAAGGAATCCTCTTTATTCGTCAATAAATGGTTTGCTCCATTCAATGAAATAAAGCTTTTCGGATGGTGTGCTGCAGTATATATTTCTCTAGCATTTTGAATTGCGACGATTTTATCTTGAGGAGAATGCAATACTAAAATCGGTTTTCTTGATTCTTGTAGCAGTTTTCTCATATTTTTAGAACTTAAATCTTCTAAGAAATGTCTTTTTATAGTGAATGAGCGTCCGGAAATTTCAAAAGTAGCTTCTCCGTCTAATTCAATATCTTCAAGATGGTCTTCAAACAAATGTTCCACATGCGAAGGGTTTGAAGGTGCTCCGATAGTTACAATCGCTTTAATAGAGACTATTTTATCCGCAGCAAATACCCCGGCTGCCCCTCCCAATGAATGGCCAATAATAATTTTAGGAGATTCATAGTTGTCCGCCAAATACTCTGCAGCCGCAATTAAGTCATTAACATTGGTAGAAAAGTTAGAATCTTCAAAAGCGCCCTCACTATTTCCCAAGCCGGTAAAATCAAATCGCATTACGGCAATTCTATTATGAGTTAAGGCCCTGGATATATTTCGTACCGCAGTAAAATTTTTATTCCCGGTAAAAAAATGTGCAAATAAGGCATAACTCAATGGTTTTTTGTCTATTGGGAAATCAATGCTTCCTTCTAGTAAAAGCCCTTGTTTATTTTTAAATTGAAATTTTTTACTGTACATAAATATTGATGTTAGTTCTTAGTCGAGAAATCAAAGTAGGCTTACTTTAGGCTATTTATATCAATTTTTAAATTTACAATTTTTAAAATCATTCTAAATAAGAAAAAAATGGCAAATCGTTTTTAACATGAAAAAAGTAAACGCTACCTTTGCTTTTCTATAAAAACTAATCAAAATGAGCGGATTTTTATCTTCATCGCTTGTCAGAAAGTATGCTATGGCTCTTTCGGCATTTTTTTTAATCTTTTTCTTATTAATCCACGTAACGGTAAATCTCATATCGGTTTGTAGTGAAAATGCTTTTAATATTGCTTCCCATTTTATGGGAACAAATCCCATAATTCAATTTGCAATGCAACCTGTTTTAATTTTTGGCGTTGTTTTTCATTTTGTATTGGGCTTTATTTTAGAGTGGAAGAACAAAAAAGCAAGAAGTGTAAAATATGTGAAGAACAATGGCGCTGCTAACTCTACCTGGATGAGTAGAAATATGATCTATAGCGGATTGGTTATTTTGGCCTTTATCGTGCTACACTTTATCGATTTTTGGATTCCGGAATTAAAATATAAATATGTAGACGTATTACCCAAAGATCCAAACAGATATTTTGGTGAATTGCAACATAAATTTATAAGTCCTATAAGAGTAGGGGCTTATGTAATTGCATTTGTACTTTTAGCGCTGCATTTATTTCACGGGTTTCAATCAGCATTCCAGTCAATGGGAATCAATAATAAATACACAAAAAGTTTTGAAAAATGGGCAAAAGCATATGCTATTGTGATTCCGCTCCTATTCATTTTCATTGCTCTTTTTCATCATTTCAATCATTAATATATTATGGCTACATTAGATTCTAAAGTTCCAAAAGGTCCTATTGCCGATAAATGGACAACTTATAAAGATAAAATTGACCTGGTAAATCCTGCTAATAAGCGTAATATTGATATTATTGTTGTTGGTACCGGTCTTGCCGGAGGTTCTGCCGCCGCAACCTTAGCAGAATTGGGTTATAATGTAAAAGCTTTTGCTTATCAGGATTCTCCGCGTAGAGCACATTCTATTGCCGCTCAAGGCGGAATTAATGCTGCTAAGAATTATATGGGAGATGGCGATTCAAATTATCGCTTATTCTATGATACCGTTAAAGGTGGTGATTACCGTTCACGTGAAGCAAATGTATATCGTTTGGCCGAAGTTTCAGGTAATATCATCGATCAATGTGTTGCGCAAGGGGTTCCTTTTGCCCGTGATTATGGTGGTTTATTAGATAACCGTTCATTTGGAGGTGTATTAGTATCTCGTACTTTTTATGCGAAAGGCCAAACCGGGCAGCAATTATTGCTAGGTGCTTATTCAGCAATGAACAGGCAAATTGCACGCGGTAAAATTGAAATGCACAACCGTCATGAAATGTTGGATGTCGTGTTGGTTGACGGAAAAGCCCGAGGTATTATTGCACGTAATTTAATTACCGGTGAAATTGAACGTCACTCGGCCCATGCTGTGGTTGTTGCTAGTGGTGGTTATGGTAATGTTTATTTCTTATCAACAAATGCAATGGGTTCGAATGCAACTGCTGCTTGGAAAATACATAAAAAAGGTGCCTATTTTGCAAATCCTTGTTTTACACAAATACATCCTACTTGTATTCCACGTTCAGGAGATTATCAATCAAAACTGACATTAATGTCAGAATCCTTACGTAATGATGGTAGAATTTGGGTTCCTTTGCATCTTGAAGATGCCAAAGCAATTCAGGAAGGAAAATTAAAACCTACTAGAATTCCTGAAGAAAATAGGGATTATTTTTTAGAGAGACGTTATCCTGCATTTGGCAATTTAGTTCCGCGTGATGTCGCATCAAGAGCTGCAAAAGAGCGTTGTGATGCCGGATTTGGAGTAAATGCTACAGGTGAAGCCGTGTATTTAGACTTTGCTTCCTCCTTCGTCCGTTATGGCACAGAACAAGCCAAGATAAAGGGAATTCACAATCCTTCAAAAGAAGAAATTATCAAATTAGGGCAAGCAATTATAGAGGAGAAATACGGAAACTTATTTCAGATGTATGAGAAAATTATTGCTGAAAACCCTTATGAAACACCCATGATGATCTATCCTGCAACCCATTATACCATGGGTGGGGTTTGGGTAGATTATAATTTAATGACAACCGTGCCAGGTTTGTATTGTATCGGGGAAGCTAATTTCTCTGATCATGGGGCAAATCGATTGGGAGCTTCGGCATTAATGCAAGGGTTGGCCGATGGTTATTTTGTATTACCATATACCATTGGCGATTATTTATCAGATGATATCCGTACCGGAGCAATTCCAACAGATACCCCTGAATTTGATGAAGTTGAAAAATCAGTAAAAGAACGTTTGGACTTCTTTATCAATAATAAAGGAACACATTCCGTTGACTACTTCCATAAAAAATTAGGTAATGTAATGTGGGATAAAGTAGGGATGTCGCGTAATGAAAAACATCTGAAAGAAGCGATTGCTGAAATAAAAGAAATCCGTGAAGATTTCTGGAAAAATGTAAAAGTACCAGGTAATCTAAATGAATTTAATCAAGAATTAGAAAAAGCGGGTAGAGTGGCTGATTTCTTAGAATTAGGAGAATTATTTGCGCTCGATGCTTTAAATAGAAATGAATCGTGTGGTGGTCATTTCAGAGAAGAATCTGTTGAAAAAGACGGTCCGCAAAAAGGTGAGGCCAAACGTAAGGATAAAGAATATGCCTATGTAGCTGCCTGGGAATATAAAGGCGAACCCAGCGATGCCGTTTTACATAAAGAACAATTGGAATTTAAAGATATTGAATTGAAAACCCGTTCATACAAATAAGAAGACATTATGAATTTAACGTTAAAAATTTGGAGGCAAAAAGGCCCGAATGATAAAGGTCAAATGGTCGATTATAAGGTAAAGAATATTTCTGAACATATGTCTTTCTTAGAAATGATGGATGTTTTAAATGAACAACTCGTTGCTAAAGATGAGGATCCTGTTGCTTTTGACCATGATTGCAGGGAGGGAATTTGTGGTATGTGTTCATTACATATAAATGGTGAAGCGCATGGGCCTGATAGAGGAATTACAACTTGCCAGTTACATATGCGCATGTTCAAAGATGGGGAAACTATAACCATTGAACCTTTTAGAGCCAATGCGTTTCCTGTAATAAAAGATTTGGTCGTTGACAGAATGGCTTTTGAACGTATCCAGCAAGCTGGTGGATTTATCTCCGTAAATACATCTGGTAATACACAAGATGCCAATGCAATTCCTATTTCTAAACACAATGCCGATGAAGCGATGGATGCAGCGGCATGTATAGGTTGTGGAGCTTGTGTTGCGAGTTGTAAAAACTCAAGTGCCATGCTATTTGTATCTGCCAAAGTATCTCAATTTGCACTGTTACCACAAGGACAAGTTGAAGCCGCTGATAGAGTGCTGAATATGGTAAAACAAATGGACGAAGAAGGATTTGGTAATTGTACCAATACCGGTGCCTGTGAAATAGAATGTCCTAAAGGGATCTCATTAGAAAATATAGCAAGAATGAATCGCGAATACTTAAAAGCGAGTTTGAAAGGATAATGAATCTTAAAGTATTCAAATACAGTTTAATATTTATTTTAATATTTGGGAGTTCATGTAGTGAAGAAGATAATCCAACAGTCGATAATGATCCTCTAGTTGATAGTAGCCCTCAAATTTTTATATTAAGTGAATTAAAAACTTCTGATGGTGCCGGAATAGAAAATGTATACAAGTATACTTTTGATAATGATGAAAAGTTGATTCAAATTTCTCAAAACAATCCTCTCAATACTCCTGATCAAGCAAATGTTTATGACCTCATATATGATTCTACAGATAATTTGACATCTATTACATTAAAAATTGGAGGTAGTTTAATAAATACTTTTCCCGTTACTAAAGATGCTAATAAAGTTTCATTAATAGGGTTTGGAGCTAATAACTTGAATTTTTATTTTGATGAGAATTCTTTAATTACAAAAAAAGAACGTGTATTTGATTCAAATGAAACTGCCGTTAATTACAATTATAACAATATCGATCAACTTCAAGAAATAATTTTTCCAGCAATGTCTCCTTCAATACCCCCGGGAATAGCTGACACATTTACCAATTATGATTCAGAAATACCTATTATATTTTTTTCTGAAATCACGAACCCTGTAGAAGATTTTATCGCTCTTTATGTATTTGATTTAAAATATTCATTAAATGGTAAACCAAGGTCAAATAAAGATGGAATTATTAATTACACTTATAATGATACCATACTTTCAAAAATTACTTTTGGTAGTGGTTCATCGATAACCTTTGACTATATTGAAATTAATAATTAAATCCTTTTCTTTTTAAAAAGCTTAATTGATAACCGCGGCATTTTCTTTTTCAATGATCTTAATATAAAAAGACGGAATATCATTCATCGTAATGAGCTGATCACCATCATATGCACTCTTTATATCGAAGATAGATACCATTTCACCAACCTTTAAGTCATCAATATATGATCTGGTCTTTAGATCCAATTGACTTCCTTCAATAATTACTGCCTGATGGTTTGGAAATTTAATACTAAAGCCTCTAATGCTAAACTTTTTATTATCATTAAAGCTGTTACATTGCAATTCAATTTTATCCGCCCGTAAATCTTCCTTTGTTAATTCAATAATACATTTATCAAATGAAGTTGAGCTAAAAGATATGTATAAAAGGGTAAATAAAGATATGAGTGTTTTCATGATCTAATTGCTTTAATTACAGTATATAACTAAAAAACAGTCCAATTTATTATTCTTTTTCGTCAATAATCTTCTCTAAGTAATTATTCAAGTCGTATTTATAAGGTAATATATATTGAGTGAATATAAAGTTTGAAAGGTTAATGTGTGTCATTCAAAATAAAAATCCCAGGTGTTATGCCCGGGATTTTTTATTACAATAATCTATTGATATTTATTTTTTTGGATGTACTAATTTCATTTCATCAATTAAATGTGTTGCACCGGCATATTTATCGATTATAAATAACACATAACGCAGATCAACCATAATATTTCTACAAATATCAGCATCGTAATTATAATCACTCATGGTTCCTTCCCAAACCCGGTCAAAATTTAACCCTACTAAGTTACCATAAGCGTCAATAGCGGGACTCCCGGAATTTCCTCCTGTAGTATGATTCGTGCCTAAAAAACAAATAGGCAGCTTACCATTTGCATCTGCATACTGTCCATAATCTTTTGCTTTGTATAGGTCTTGTAGTTTTTGAGATACATCAAACTCATAATCACCCGGCACATATTTTTCTATGACGCCTTCTAAATAACTTACCGGATTATAATATACTGCATCTTTTGGGGCATAACCTTTTACTTGTCCATATGTGACTCTCAAGGTACTATTTGCATCCGGGTAATATCGTTCATTTGGCATTACCTCCATCAACGCCTGCATATATTCCTTTTGCAAAGCATTAATTTGGGTATTGAGCCTCTGAAATTCAGGTTCAAGTGTGGTGTAAAATTCCAGGATATAAGGTTTAGCATAGATATATGCCTTATCAGAATTCAATTTTTGAATTACTTCACTTGAATTACCCAATAACATGGTCAAGGCATCTTTGAGATTGGTAAATTTTGAAGTAGTATAAATTGAGGATTCAGACTCAGCGCCATATAACGGCATAATTGCTTCAAAAACCCCTTTATCTACAGTTATATTATAGTTTTTGTGGATGCCTTTAATTCTGGAAATCATTGAAGTTTTAGCTTTATTAAAAGCCTCTTCGCTTCTCAAAGCAGTATTCTCTAGTTGAGCCATTCTAAACATCATATGCATCAACTCATTATTACGCAAAAAGACTTCAAGAAAATTAGACCTTTTAACGGTTACACTTTCAAATTCTTTGTATAGTTTTTCAAACTCCACTAGAATATGTCCGTACTTTCCTTCCAAACCTTTTACCTTTAATTGTTTGGCAAATTCGATCTCAAATGACCGCTTCTTTTCAATGGCATTACTTTTTTCAATACCTTGATTTTCTCCTATCCACTTCTTCCAGTAATTCGCTATTCTTGCTTGTTTCGAGGCGTATTGAATCCGAATTTTATCATCAGTTTTCATTTGAGCATCCATTACTTTTAGAGCGGCTTCTCTTATAGCAATATTACTTGGGTTTATCTTTTGTGTTATTTGCTCAACAGCTACTGCCGGCAAGTATTCATTTGTTCTTCCAGGGAAACCAAATACCAACGTAAAATCTCCTTCAGAAACTCCGTCTAATGAGACCGGCAAAAAATGCTTGGGTTTATAAGGCACATTATCTTCAGCATATTTTGCAGGACGATTTTCTTTGTTTGAATAAATTCTAAACATAGAAAAATCACCTGTATGCCTTGGCCAGACCCAATTGTCTGTATCAGACCCAAACTTACCAATACTCGAAGGAGGAGCTCCTACTAAGCGAATATCTTCAAAGCGCTCAGTAACAAACAGAAAATATTGATTCCCTTTAAAAAAGGCCTTTACTTTAGTGTTTTGCCATACCTCTATTTCTGTTTTCTTTTGAACAGCATTGCTGTTCTTATCAATTTTTGATTGCTTTTCTTTTTCGGTCATTTCATCAGTAACATCTTCTAATACTTGAGCAGTTACATCTTCAATGCGTACAATAAATTCTATGAAGAGGCTTTCGTTCGGTAATTCTTCTTCTAATTTCATCGCCCAAAATCCGTTTTTTAAATAATCATTCTCTAAAGAAGAATGTGACTGAATTTGGCTGAATCCACAATGATGGTTTGTTAAAATTAATCCTTTAGAAGAGATAATTTCACTTGTACAACCACCATTAAAATGGCCAATAGCATCCTTTAAGCTCGAATTATTTATATCGTATATATCATTGGCTGAAAGCTTACTTCCTAAGGTTTGCATTTCTTGTTCATTCATTCCGTTAAGGAGAGAAGGAATCCACATACCACCTTGTTGAGCAGTAAGTTGTAAGCTTATAAAAAGGAATAGGATTTTAAAGAGTTTCATTTGCTTATATTTAGGGTATTCAAAGATAAGAAGTACTATTGAAATTTGTTGTGAATTTGTCCATTTTTGGATAAATTTTTCGAATGCTGAATAGATTTATAAAACTTTTTGTTACTTTATAATACTAATTGCAATTCTTATTATGAATATTGAATTCAACTCCAAACTCCCCAATGTAGAAACCACCATTTTTACGGTAATGAGTAAATTAGCAAAAGAGCATGGTGCCGTTAATTTATCGCAAGGTTTCCCTGATTTTGAATCTGATCCGAAATTAATTGAATTGGTTTCAAATGCCATGAAAAAGGGGTTCAATCAATATTCTCCGATGCAAGGGATCATTGAATTAAGAGAACGAATTGCTGAAAAGTTCGATGCACTATACAGTATCGCCTACAATCCTGATACTGAAATTACTGTTACCGCTGGTGCCACACAAGCAATTTTTACAATCATTTCAACTTTTATTGATACCGATGATGAAGTAATCATTTTTAAACCTGCCTACGATTGCTATGAACCTACCATTGCGTTACATAAGGGCAAGTCAATTTGTGTTCAGTTAGAAGCTCCACATTTCAAAATAGATTGGCAAGAAGTGAAAGAATTGATAAGTAATAAAACCAAAATGATCGTTATCAATACTCCACACAATCCCTGTGGTACTGTTTGGAGCAAAGAAGATATGTTGGCATTAGAAAGTTTGGTAAAAGACACTAATATAATCGTATTGAGCGATGAGGTTTATGAACATATTATTTTTGATCGCCAACAACATCAAAGCGTATGTTTATTCCCAAACTTAAAAGAACGTTCTTTTATAACGGCATCGTTTGGTAAGACTTTTCATAATACCGGTTGGAAAATAGGCTATTGTGCCGCTCCGGCAGCATTAATGCATGAGTTTAGAAAAACACATCAATTTAATGTTTTTTGTGCTAACCATCCGATGCAAATAGCCTTTGCAGCATATTTAAAAGAGCCTCAACATTATTTAGAGTTAAGTGCACTTTATCAAAATAAAAGAGATTTCTTTTTAAAATCAATTGAAAGTTCTCGCTTTCAATTTATTCCATCAGGCGGAACCTATTTTCAATTATTAGATTATAGTAAGATAACCGAAGAAGGTGACATTAATTTTGCTATAAGGTTAGCTAAAGAACATAAAATAGCAAGTATACCAATATCTGTTTTTAATGTCAATGGATTAGATCTTAAAATGCTACGCTTTTGTTTTGCTAAGAAGAAACAAACATTAGAAAAAGCAGCCGAAATTTTAAATCAAATTTAGCTTCATCAACCAATCGGTTTGTTTATCATTTCCGATAAAATAATGATGTGTATCGAATTTTATAAAACCATAGCGCTCATAGAATCTTATTGCTGCACTATTTTTTTCCCATACTCCCAGCCATAGAAAAGAAGTGTTCTTTGATTTAGCCAGCTCAATTGTTTTAAATAACATGTGTTTTCCTATTTGCCGGCCTTGAAAGGCTTTTACCACGTAAATTCGCTCAAGTTCTAATGTATTTGTATTAATTTGCTCTGTTTGTGCCCCCTTTTGGTTTATTTTAAAATATCCGACAAGAGTATCATAATGATAAGTAAAATAGAAAAGAGAGTTGGGATTCGAGATTTCAGCTTTAATAGTTTCTCGACTAAAAGCACTATTTATATATTCTTTAAAGTCATCGGGATTATTGTCTTTTTCAAAGGCATCTATAAAAGTAGTTCTTGATACTTCTAGAAGCCTATCAAGATCGTTACTATTGCATTTTTTAAAAGATAAATTCATCTTAAATAATTAAAATTAGCTTAAAATTAATTAATTTTAGCTTATGCAAAAAAAATTGAAGATTGCTTTAGTACAAACTGATCTAGTCTGGGAAAGCCCTGAACAAAACAAGATCAACCTCTCTGAAAAAATTGATGCTATTTCTGAAGAAGTAAATCTAATCATTCTACCTGAAATGTTTAGTACAGGTTTTACCATGAATCCTTACAACTTTGCAGAAACCATGGATGGTCAATTCATTTTATGGCTTAAATCAATTGCTAAAACAAAAAATACAGCAATTACAGGAAGTCTTATCATTAAGGAAAATGATAATTATTACAATCGATTAGTTTTTGTTTTTCCTCCCGATGGACAACGGGATGGAGAAATTCAGACATATGATAAAAAACATACTTTTACTTTTGCAGGTGAAGATAAAGTATTTACTGCCGGCAATAAAAAATTGATTGTTGATTATAATGGGTGGAAAATTTGCCCATTGATCTGCTATGATCTTCGTTTTCCTGTATGGGCAAGAAACGTAGAAAATTACGATCTCCTTATTTATGTTGCTAACTGGCCTAAACCAAGAATTAAAGCATGGAACACTTTATTAAAAGCCAGGGCCATAGAAAATATGTGTTATTGCGTTGGTGTGAACAGGGTGGGTGTTGATTCGCGTGGAAATACATACACAGGTAATTCAGCCGTATATGATAGCCTGGGAAAGAAAATATCTACTATGAAGCCTAGTATCGAAACCACAGAGATCATAACTCTTACTAAAGGAGATTTATTAAAAACACGAGAAAAATTTCGTTTTTTGGATGATAGGGATAATTTCGTCATAACACCATAATCCCAATTGTTATCAGGACCTTCAAGGTGGACAGTTCAATTAGTTAACATTAGATAAAACTATCTACATTCCCAGCCACTGGCTCCAAGGTATTCTACTCAACACAAATAACAATGCCAAGCCATAAAAAATTGTAATGGTTTTGAATTTGCCTTTATCAGTATTTTGTTTTTTATGTTTAGAAAAGCCTATTGTTATCAAAACGATAGCTAATATCATCATTAAAGGGTGCTCTATCGCTAGTAATCTAGTTGCGCTATCTTTCATAGTTTCTCCCATTCCGCCTTCTTTTAGTACTTTATAAGCAGGAGACATAAAATACCAGCCTAAACCAATAAGTAATTGCAAATGCATAACGATTAAAGTAAATAACGAGATACGTAGGTCTTTAGCCTTAAACTCTTTATTTTGAGTTAAGCCTATTATAGCATTGATAAATGCAATTACTAATAATAAAACTGCTAAATAAGCCCAATAAGAGTGAATCATTTTCATACGTTGAAATTTTTATAATTATTAAATAAAGTAAATTCAAAAATTAAGAACGTATGTAACCACTCGTTACTCTCGTTCTCTCATTAATAAATTTAAATTTTGCCTTTGGCTATTTTAAACTTAAATTTTTTAATACTCGTTTCATCATGATAAGTAAATTTTAAGAATTATCTAAATATTTTTATTGCCACTTGTTTTCTGCCGGTGTTCCACCCCATATCAGTGTTGCTAAATAAGGGTTATCTATAAAAGGGTTTCTATTACCTTGTGCTCCTTGAATAATATTATTTCGTTGTATTTCAAAATCAGAAACAGGATCTGCAGCATTCCATTCTAAAAATAAATCAAGTGTTCCTACTTTATCAAAAGTTTCTCCATATCTAACATTAAGATACATTATCATTCTGGCAACATCACCTCTCCATTCATCTCCGGGATACCATAATTCATCTCCTAAGGCATAAGTGCCACTTCCGGTTGTAAATGAATAATTACTTCTGTCAGAATTAATGGTAGCGTCACAAGACCTCAAATGATGTAAATCGGTTACGGCATCTTCAGTGCTTAATTTAGATTGGGGATATACATGTTCTGTATTAAATGTTTGTGGTGAATATGAATTTAATCCAGAAGTATATTCTTCCCAGTATCTACTTTCACCAGAATACATTAATATGACATTGTCTGTATTTGCTGAATCTTCATCTGCATTATATAAATAGTCATGTCTCTGTGTGTAAATTAAAATTGTTGTATGGTTATCAACAGTATGATCACCAATAAATGTATAATTTAAATCGGGATCTACAGTAACAGCAAGGTTTTGATAATATGCACTAATTCCTGAAGGAATATTAAAAGAAATAGGCTCTAAAATAGAAACTGTAATAGTAGCAGTTGCACAAGTAGGGTTAGGAGAATCATCATCACAGATAGTATAAGTAAAGCTATCATCACCTATAAAATCGATTTGCGGAGTATAAGAAATGGTTCCATCAGTATTTAAAGCAACAGTCCCTGACGCGCTTGCATCATCTATAGTATTAATAGTTGCATCATCTAAGAGGTCATCATTTTCCAAATAATCATCAATTAATACGGTTATATTTTTAACAGTATTCTGTTGATCATTAACAGCGCTTGGAGATCCTTCATCTGTAACAGTTATTGTTACAGTTGCTGTTGAACAATCTGGTGTAGCATCATTATCACATAATGTATAATTAAAAGTATCGTCACCTACAAATCCTGCCGGCGGTGTATAGCTATAAGTTCCGTTTCTGTTATCAACAATACTTCCACTATTTGCACTGGTTAGATCAATTGAAGTAATACTTGAATTCGTTATAACGGTATCATTTGATAATAAATCTGCTAAAACAAGTACAGAATCTTCTATTGTAGTTGCAGCATCATCAACAGCTACTGGTTTTTCGTTATTTACCGGTGGAGGTACAATTGTACCCGATCCAGAACTCTCACTACAACTATTTAGTACCACGCTCAATATTACTAAAAATACTATTCTTTTCATTTTTTTCTATTTCTAAATTGTTTGTTTCTACAGTAAAAAAGGCTTTCTATTAAAAAACCTCTTATCGTGTAAAGATAAGAGGTTTTATAATTTTTATTTAGAAAAATTAACTCTTTTTAGTTTAGAACCCAAACACCACCAGTTTTTATAACACTCATGTTTTCATCTACAACACTACCGATATATGTTCCAAAAGTAAGAACATATTTTTGTCCTTCAGCTGCACTAGGATCTAAATTATCCAAAAGGGCGTTGAAAGCTTCAAGAAGCATGTCATCACTCCAATAGTTAGAACTACTCGATCTTCTATCGAAAGTTCCAAAATTTCCTACATTATCTGCTGGTCCTTCAAAACCTGGAACCGTAATAAACGCATTTGAAATGAACGCAATGTCGGCACTTGTAAGTGTATATTTGATAGTATTATCTGGCACCCAAGAATTACCATCATGACCAAACTTGATAGTTTCTTCAGCTACATTACCATATTTTGACCAAGAATTTCCGTCAAAAATATAATTAGCAGTATAACTTTTTGTTACACCACCACCTTTATACAATTCATACATTGTTTCAACAATATCACCAGCTTCTTTAGGGTCAAACCTGAAAACATCTAATAAAGCTATAGGTGTTTTTGCTTCTGCTTCATCATGACTAGAAAAGTTTGGAAAACTCTCGCCCATCTCATTATATTGAGCTTCAGTAAATCCTGCAATTTTATTCCACTCACCATCTTTATAATAAAAACCATCAGTTAAGGTAGTTTCACCATTAGACCAGAAACGATATCTCAGTGAATGAAAATCATCTTCTGCTGGTGATGGATAAGTTGCTTCTAAATAATTAAATATATGATAATCTCTATCAAAGTTACCAAAAGTATTTCCTGTAATATCATTATGATCGTCATCGCTTAGTTCATAAATATTTTCACTATAAGTATCTTTAGGGCTATACCATTTAAATGTAACAGTTGCAGAAGATGCTTTTTCAATTTTACCAGTTACATCGTTATAAGTTACACCCCATGTAGGAAATTTTGATGTTAGTAACCCTGGTATCATCACTTTAGCGTCATCAATAGAGCTAAAATTACCAAATGATAAATCTAAATCATCGTAATCATCATCAGATAATGCAAATTTAGCATCCCCAACAATTCTATTATTTGCTGAGGGTAATTGATCTAAATCAGCATAAACATCTTCCAGAGGGTCACAGCTAGTGAAAAACACTCCTGTGGTCATAATCATTAATAAATAAATTATTTTTTTCATTTTCTTATTTTTTAAAATTTAATTTTTGCACTTATATTAAACGTTCTTCCAAAACCAAACCAAACTAATGCTTTATCGGCAGTTGATCCGGAACCGTCTAGAGCGCTTTGAATATAATCAGTATTAAATACATTATTCATTCTAGCTGTTACGGTTGCATCAAGATCTAAAATTTTAAAGCCATATCTTATACTTGCATCAAATGTAGAATAATCTGGAAGCTCCCAAGCTTGAGGTGCTCCTGCAGTATCTCTATCATTGGGATCGTATCTAGCGAAGATATCACCAAAATAATTATAATCAACTGTAAAGTGTGTTTTAGGCATCACTGTCCAATCCATACCTAAAGCAGCAGTTGTTTGAGCTGGTCCACCAACTTTTAAGCCTGCAATAAACAAATCAACTACATCGATCAAAGTTTGTTCTTCATCAAAAATTTCAATATTTTCTACATCATTATCCCATTCCCAATTCCCTAAAGATAACATTCCTGTAAATCTAATGATGTCAGATGGTCTATATTCAAAATCTAATTCAAAACCTTGATGAACTGCATTTACACCTAAGATGTTTGCGGTGCTATTAGTTCCGTCAGGGTTTTGAAAGTTTCTGGTTAACGTTCTGTCATTCCATTCTGTTCTATAAATATTAATATTTGCTGCCAACTTCTCACTTCTTAAACCATAGCCAATTTCAGCACTAAAAATCTTTTGATTTTCGGCATCCTCATTGATGTGTTCATTGTCAAAATTTAAAAATACAGCATCAAATCCTGCCGCTTTTTCAAAATAACCAATATTGGCAAAAATATTATGATTTTCATTTAAACGATAGTTAAGTCCACCTTTTATACCATAACCAGTAAAATTTAATTTGTCTGTAGTTTGTAAAGGATCACTGTCTAAATAATTAAAATAATCAACTCTTCTATAAGAAGTATTTGAAAAAGAAGCAGAAACAAATGCTGATACTTGATCAGTGTCATATTCTAATTGTGTAAAAAGTCCTTGCCAACCTACTTCACCATCATTATGATAAGCCATTAAATCACCAACCGTTAAGGGTACATTTGGGTTATTTACATCATTAGGATTACCACGACTGTCTACATCTAAATAGTATTGTCCACCTAATAAATCGGTAACTTCTCTAAAGTGTTCTCCGGTATATGTTCTTAAATCAATACCCGCAACAAAAACCATTTTATCAGATAAATCTGTTTTAAAAGTTGATAATGCTCCAAACCAACTATGGTCGTTTCTTGAAGCTCTTAATATGGCTTCTGAACCTGAAGCACCATTTGCTCTATTTATTTCAACAATATTATCTAAATCAATTGGTTGATCATCACCACCTAATCTTATTTTAAATAAATCTCTATTAGATCCGGCAGTTCCACCACCACCACCTGTACCCCAAGAAGCGTACAATGCTGTTGATAAATTACTTTTATCACTGATTGTCCAGTAGTGATTTAAAGATGTTTGCGACTTATGGTAGAAGTTATCTTCAACATGTACCACTTGTCCGTTCTTATAACCCCAATTAGGATTAAATTTAATGCCTTGTTCCGAATTTCTAATAGTTGCAATTGGTGATCTATCTTGTCTTTGACCATGTCTTTGTGGTGCACCGAAAGAAGTAATTGACAATTTATGATTGTCATTTATTTGATAAGAAAGGTTAACAAAATAATTTGTTCCTTCGAATTCAGTTCCGTCAACATATCCATTACCAGATGTTTTTGCGGCTGATACTGTTGCAGCAAATCCATTTTCCATTAATCCTGTAGATAATGAAACGCTATATTTTTTAAAATTATCATTTCCTGTTGAAGCTCTAACCATACCTCCTAATTCAACATCGGTTGTTTTAGATAATATATTTACTGTACCTCCAATAGAAGGAACAGCAACTTTAGATGCCCCTAAACCACGTTGTACTTGCATAGCGCTTGTTACATCAGCTAATCCAGCCCAGTTTGACCAGAAAACTCTACCGTTTTCCATATCATTAACAGGCACACCGTTAATCATAACAGCAACATTTTCAGAGTTAAACCCTCTAAGTGTTAAGTCACCATCACCAAAACCACCACCTGATTTGGTTGCATATACCCCGGGAGTAGATTTTAAAATTTCAGGAAATTCTTGAGTCCCTAGTTTTGCATCTATTTCGGTAGCTTTTACCGTAGACACAGCTACCGGTGTTTTTCTATCTACTGCAAAAGAAACCGCAGTAATAACAATCTCATCTAGCGTATTATCTGAAGCCAGAACAATTGTTCCTAAATCTTTTGTTTCACCTGCAGCTACAGAATAGCTAACATTTTTGTTGTTATACCCAACAAAAGAAACTTCAATAACACCAGACCCTTCGGTTACTTTTAAAGAAAATTTTCCGTCAAAATCTGTAGTAGTACCATTGCTAGTTCCTTTTTCAACAACGCTTGCTCCGGGAAGAGGCCCGTCTTCTGCGTTAACGATACCTGTAATGGTTTGTCCATAAATGGCAGATGTCATAACAAG